>VFQQ010001396.1_pt1 | contig 33964 bp, 55 predicted proteins | sample 3512341 | NCBI WGS metagenome assembly VFQQ01 (sample SAMN10412373, study PRJNA504923) | tailings metagenome | isolation source: Relicate 2 Philex TSF1 revegetated site | place: Philippines: Tuba, Benguet | collected 2017-08-29 | reverse complement strand
CCCCCCTTCGAGTGGGCCTTTCGAGCACGATCGAGTGCCCATAATGTTTCCGACGAGGCGAGCACAGATGATTTCCAAGGCAAAGAGGCAGTGCACCCAATAGGACTAGGCACATTGTTTCCTTGCCGCTTACATTCTGCGCGAGATGTAATCTGGCTGCTGATAAGCCGCAACCTGTGGCGAGCCAAGCACGGCGCAGCGCGGCAACACAGCGGCGGTGGCGGCGGCGGCGGCCCACTGGGCCAACATCGGCCGGCCGGCCCTTTGCCGTTAGTTATTCTGCTTTTAGTTTTTAATAGCAAGACGCGGGGCAAAAAAGCAGCCGCTCCAAAACCCCGCCCGCGCGCTATGGCGCCCCGCAGCCGCCCCGCCGCTGCTCAGGCAGCCTCTGACTCATCGGCAGCTACTACGATTGCCGATCTGCCCGTGGACGTGCTCGCCCGCTGCTTAGGGTTTCTGGGCCTCGATGAGCGGTGCGTTGCGTGCCTGCGGCTGTGATTGTCAATATTCTACAACCAGTCCAAGTCGTCTGACAGACGATAGGTCGCCAGGACCCTCATCCTGCCGCCGCCGCCACCGCCGTCGCCGCCGCTGCTGCCCCTCCCCGCAGGCAGCGAACGACACTTGTGTCCACGCGCTTTGCGGCGGCAGCCTGCAGCCCCGAGCTGGTGCGAGAGGTCACGATCTCGCGCATAGATGTGCCCATACTGCGCTTCCTTGCGGCCTGGCTGGTGCGGCACGGCCGGCACGTGCGCACGCTGCGCCTGTGGGACGACCACTCTTTTCCGGAGGATGAGGCCAGCGCCATCACAGCCTCAGCCATGGCAACCTGCCTTATGGCTGCATGCGGGACAGGACAGTTAGTTGAGTTGGAAGTAGGCATGAACCTGGCAGCCCACACCGAGTGGCTGGCCGCTGCGCGCTGGCTGCGGCACCTCCGCCTGTTTGCGGTGCCGCTGCACGTTTCGCCCGCCATTGCTGGGCTGACGGCGCTGCAGTCGCTGGAGCTGTGGGGCGAGCTGGAGGTTGAGGCTGGAGTGCAGCTGCCGCCCAGCGTTACCCGGCTGGCTGTTGAAGGGGATGATGGCGACGAGATGCCCCCTCAGGTCAGCGTTGTAGCAGTGATTTTCACCGGCTGTGGCGGCCCTCCCACCTCCCTGTGACAGCCCTGCTTTCTTGCCGGTCTGCCTTGCTGTTGTGCGGCTTATTAGCTTCAGCCTCTTGCTGACCAGTGTCATGGCCTGCTATCCATCTGTCTGATCCCCAAGCACAGCCGCCCTCCCGTGTGTGCGCAGCTGACACAGCTGCCGCGGCTGGAGCGGCTGCGGATGGACTGCTGGTATGCGGCCGACAGCCTGGCCTGGCTGTCTGGCCTGGCCGGCAGCCTGACCCGGCTGGACCTGGACTTCACGCCAGTCCCTGCCGATGTCCTGGCGACGCTGACGCGCCTGCAGCACCTGGAGCAGGGCATAGAGGATGAGGCGGGTGCACTGGCTGTGGCAGGTGCTCTGCCGCACCTAACCGGCCTGACCTGCCTGGTGAGTGGGGTAAATGGCAACTTAAGTGGTGGAGTGAAGAGCAGGGTAACCAGGACTGGATGGTTACGGCGAGGCGTGTGCGCTTGTGCCATTGTTGCACACTCGGCAAGTGTAGGAAGCTTGATGAGAAGGTGCCGCTCAGAGTGCGGGATGCGGTCGCCCTTGCCTCCACATGCGGCTTGCCTGCTGCCCCTTCTTCCTGCTGCAGGCAATCTGGGGCAGCCCTGGAGCTGTCTATCCGCCAGCCCCAGCTTCGAGTGCGCTTTTGCGTGCACTGAGCTGCCTTGCCCCGCTGCGGGTATGCTACCTCGAAGCCTGCCGCAGCATGGCAGGCGCCGGCCAAGCCCCGCTGCCCCCGCTGCCGGGCGGCCCTTGGTTGCATAGCCTGCGGTGGCTTGCCGCAAGCATCGATACCCTGCTCGCCAGCATCGCGGCGCTGCGGCAGGCAACGCGGCTGGAGCATGTCGGCCTTCTGGGCTCTTCTGTGGCTGCGGTTGACTGGCACTCGCCAGCTGCCGCTGAGCTGTTTGAGTGGCTGGCTGACCACCCGCCGCTGCAATGCCTGTCCATTGAGGCTGACGATCCAGGGTATGTGGCGGACTTTGAGACCGCTGCGTTTACGGGCCTTGTTTCCCAGCTGCGGCGCCGCCGCCCCGCCCTGCGGTTGCACTGCCAGGCGCTGGGCTGCCAGGCGCAGACGGTGCGCGAGCGCCTGCGCTGCGAGCACCCCTTCTGAGCAGGACTTCCAGGTCGTGAGTTTGCTTTTCCGATGCATGATTTGCTAGCCTCCGTCAGCAGGTTTCTGCCGCTGCCACCGCATCAATCACTGCCTCCCTTGCCCTGCACCTGCATGTCTGCTGCACTCCACCCGAGCTGCCCTGCGTTGCACCCACAGTGTCCTGCTTGTTCTCGTTACTCTGTGCAGTTTGTGAAAGCTCTGGCAGGGGATGCAATTCTTCAAGTGCAGTGCAGCTGACGGGCAGCAGGTGTGAGCGTCCACGGGCTGCAGGCCAACGGTGCACGTGGGGGCAGGATCAGAGGCCTACACAGCTGGGCTGCTGATATGAGAGAACAGGGATCCACCTATTGCTTGTCAAGTGCCAAAGACCAAAGGCCAGCAGCCCGGGCTTTACTTGTGTAGCATCCTGGCCGCCGCTGAGCAGCGCTGCGGCGGCGGCCGCTCCTGCCTCCCAACTCCAACAGCCTCGGCGAGCATGGGTTGTCTGTCCCGCTTTCGACTCTGGGAGCGAGCCTCCGCCTGAACAGCAGCCTCGGTGCAGCGCTTCCAAACCAGCCCGTGCGCTATGGCGCCCCGCAGCCGCTTCCGTGCTGCTCAGGCGGCCCGCAGCTCATCTGCAGCTAATGCGTCAGCCGCCACGATCGCCGCGCTGCCCGAGCCGGTGCTGGCTCGCTGCCTAGGGCTTCTCGAGGTCTGGGAAAGGTGCGCTGGGCGCCTGTGGTATAACCATGCAGCCTCAAGCCGCTTGCCCGCGCCTGAGATTGCCAGGCAGGCGCCGCTGCCGCTGCCGCCGCCGCCGCCGCCACTGCCGCTCCAACACTGCTCAGTAGGACTCCTGCAGGCAGCGGGTGGCGCTGGTGTCCAAGCGCTTTGCGGAAGCAGCCAACAGCCCCGAGCTGCTGCGTGAGGTGGATCTCAGCTTGTATAGCGATTCGCTGGCCCTGCAATCGCTGGCCTCCTGGCTGGCGCGGCACGGGCGGCACATTCGCAAGCTGCGCTTTGGCGAAGATGGATACACCGACCCATCTGACGAGGAGGACAGCACATCGGAGCCGCTTGCAACCTGCTTGCAAACCGTGTGTGCACATGGGCAGCTGCAGGAGCTGGACTTAGCCGCCAGTGCGGCGTTCCACACTGACTGGCTGTCCGTCGCGCGCTCGCTGCGCCGCCTCAGCCTGTCTGGGACCCTGCTCCACATTTCACCAGCCATTGCGGGGCTGACGGCCCTGCAGTCGCTGGAGCTGGATTGCGCCTTGTATTTTCAGGACGACGCCCAGCTGCCGGCCAGCATCACGCGGCTGGCTGACTGGGACGAAGCCATTGATGATGATGATATTGAGCTGCCTCGGGTGAGCAGGGGGTGAAGCGGTGTGCCGTCCCATGCCAGCCGGTGTGCCGTCCCATGCCAGCCGGTGTGCCGTCCCATGCCGGACCTGCTTGCTTGTTGGCGTTGCCTGCAGCAGGATTGCCTGCCGCCTGGATTACTGCATTGCCTGCAGCCCGCTTAGAGCACTCTTGAGCACTCTCTCCCACCAACCACACCTGGCGCCACATTGTCCTTGCAACACGCTGCAGATGTCGCAGCTGACGCGGCTGCAGCGCCTCAAGTTGGGCGGCTATTTTCTCTCACCAAGCAGCCTGTCCCAGCTGTCTGCACTGGCCAGCAGCCTGACCCGGCTGGAACTATGTTTCACGGAAATGCCCACCGCCGCCCTGGCGGCGCTGACGCGCCTGCAGCACTGGAAATTCGAGACTAGCGACGAGGGAGCTGCACTGGATGTGGCCAGCGCATTGCCGCACCTTACCGGCCTAACCTGCCTGGTGAGTGGGGCAAGCGGCGATAGCGTCGGGTTTGGGATTGACGGTGAGGGATGGGGGGTGCTTGATTTTGATCTGGCGGGTGCACACCCATGCAACGCGTGCCCATGCCTGCATGAAAGCAAGGCAGCGCGGCTACAAATGCATGACCCTTTGCCCTTCCCCCTGCCTGCCCTCTTGCAGGTACTCAAGGCCACCCGTAAGCTGCGTCCAATGCAGCTGCCGCCCACGCTCAGTAGCTTATCCCAGCTGCGCGTCTGCTACCTCCAAGGCTGCCGCAGCACGACAGCTGCTGGCAAAGCCCCGCTGCCGGGCGGCCCTTGGCTGCACAGCCTGGAGTGCCTTGCCGCAAGCGTTGACACTCTGCTGGCCAGCACGGCTGTGCTGCGGCAGGCAACACGGCTGGAGCGCTTGGGGCTGCTGGGCTCTTTTGTGGCTGCAGTTGACTGGCATTCGCCGGCCGCTGCTGCGCTTTTCGAGTGGCTTGCAGCGCACCCCCCGCTGCGCTGCCTGTCAATAATGCACGATGACTGGGGCAATGCCGCAGTCTTTCAAGCCGATGCTTTTCGCACGTATGCCGAGCAGCTGCGCCGCCGCCGCCCGGCCCGGCCCGTGCGTTTCCCGGCACTTGGATGGGAGGGGGAGACGCTGGGTGCCCGCATGTACGGTGATCCTTTTTGAGTGCAGAAACATTGATCTGCTGACTTGTTCCAGCTGCCTGCCCGAAAGCCGCCCGTGGCCCGTCCGTTGCTCGTACTCGCCTCTTGCTTGCGTCAAGTGCCCCCTGCTTTGCCCTGCCCCTCTGCTGCGCTGCCAGCTGAGCTCCGCGCCTGCCCCCGCATTTGCATGTGCGTGCCAAGTTGTGTAAAATCACTCAGAGTTACACAGTCCAGGGGATGCAGTCTAGCCACAGCAGAGCCATCGGCCAGCAAGTCAACCGTTGAGCGGGCTGGAGTCGGTAGGCAGTGAGTGGCCCCCAGCGGTCTGTCAAGACGTGGCGCCCTGGCAGCCACTGCCCGCACCCGCGGTGCACCCAAAGCAGTGGCTGCCAACAGCAATGCGCCCGCCTGCATGTGGAGCGAGTGGGGAGTGTGAGGCAGCATGCCGACTCAAGCTGGTACGCGCTTGGTGGCAAGCTGTGGCGGGGCAGCGAAGTGCATCACGGAAGTAGTGGGTGTCGGCACTGGTTTGGCAGCAACATCAAGCAGGACTCGTTTCGGGTGGCTGCTCATACCCGCAAGCTCTGTCAGGCACATTCGTGTCAAATGCAGCGTGGTGTTCTCTTTTCAACCAGTAGCAGCAGCTACAAGTGATAGCAAATGCCAATGCCCCTTACCCGTCAGCTCCGCCAGGCTGTCGATGTCAAACACGGTGCGGTGCTGCGGGTGGGGCAGCCCCAGCTCCAGCTGCTGGTTGAAGTCGCAGTCGTACAGCCTGTGGAATACGGCATCAAAATAGGGGGAGTTTTGGGTTTTGTAAAACTCCATTGCGACGGTGCGACAGCGAACTGTAGAGCAACAGCTTTAGCTGCTGGTTGAAGTCGTAATCGTAGAGCCTGCAGGAAGCAATAGCGTACTGAAAATCAATTTGTATGAGCAGCAGGAGAAAGCAGTGTGACAGCTCCAGCTGGTTGAAGTTGCAGTCGTACAGCCTGCGGAGCAACCACCACGCAAGAAGTGCGTGAGTGCAATGGGAAACAGTGACAGCTAGCAGTGGCGCCAGCCGCAAGTCAGCGCTGGCCGCCCAGCAGCCGTCTGAGCTGAGATGGCTACACTCACCGTCCGTCCCAGCCCACGCTGATCGTGTCCCGGCACATCAGGCCCTCTGCCGCCGCTGGGTTGAAGGCATCGACAAGCAGCCGCATGTACTCCTCTAGCTTGCCCCTGCAGCAGCGTGAAAAGTTGGGCCCGCTTGTGACAATGTGTTTTGGTCATGGGGTTGAAAGCAGCCGCCAGCAGCCGCATGTACTCCTCTAGCTTGCCCCTGCAGCAGGACGAGCGTGAGCAGTTGGGCTCGTCAGCAGCGGTGCACTCAGACCAATCCGGGGCAGCGGTCAAGGGCCCCTGCGGCAGCGCCTTCAGTCCTGCTGGCCGGCGATGTCACCTGGTGCCGCAGCGCTCGTCAGATCCGCCCTCAATACCAATCAAACACACTCTTGCTGCAACAACTAAATGCGCTGGCCAACCAAGTTAGTCAGCAGCGCTGCAAACCGCTCCCCTGCCCGCTCACTCTTTCACCAGCTGGTCCGCCCAGCGCTTGATGGGCATGTTGTTCAGGCACAGCAGGGAGTTGAAGGTCACTCCGTAGTGTTCTGCAAGCTCCTGCAGGGAGGCATACTATAGGTGAATGCTCATGTCTGACTGGGGCCTGCAAAGCTGCAGACAGCAGCAACAGACCAAACTTGATAGGCCGGCAGTGCGGCAAACACAGCAGTGCAGACAGCCGCAGGCCTCCGTCACGCCGTCCTGCCCAAGGGAAAGCTGCAGGCGGCAGCCACCGACCTGCTTATAAGCTGGTTCCAGCTTGCTCTGTGGCGGCGCCAGAAAGGCGCCCCCTGGGTTGTAAACCAAGTCCAAGTGCAGGCCGCTGCCTGGCTGGCCGTAGCCCGCTGCGTTCAGCATCTGCAGGGCAGTGGGGTGTGCAAAGTTGGGAGTGGCGAAAACAGCTGCAGCTGCTGCTGGAAGCGCTGAAACGTGGGGCTGCTGGCGACGCAAATGACAGCACGTTTGCCATGCAGCACAGCAGGGAAGCATGGGCCTGTCCATCCATCCGCCCAACCACCCTAGCAATGCACCAGCCATGTGCAGCCCACTGGCCTGCAGCGCCCTGATGCTGCGCTCAAACACGCCGCCGCCGCGCTGCGTGTTCACGTTCTCTGCAAGGACAGTATGCAAAGGCAAGGCATGGGTCGCCCAGCGGAGCACCCCACAAGCCCAGCCGACTCAACGCACACACATGCCGCCCTGTCGCCCCAACCGACCGCCCTGCACAGCCATGCAGAACTGCCATGTTCTTGCACCTCCCAAATAAAAAGTCGCTCACCTGCGCTGTAGCAGGGCAGAGAGGCCACCACCCGCACTTGGTGGTCAGCCAGGAATTGAACCGTGTCCTCCTGGCCCGGTTCCAGCAGCACTGCGCAGGGAGTGATACACGATGTTGAACACACAACAAAAGAGCCAGCAGCAGCCGGCAGTGGGACGCGCCAGCAATGCAGCACGCTTCTCTGTAGCAACTGCACGCGCGGCCACACCTGTCAAATTGCACCGGTCGATGACTTGCAGGCCCAGGCGCCGCGCCTCCTGCACCAGGTACCTGCGCAAGCATGAGTGGGCCAGTTGTATGTACGTTGGGGTGCAAGGCAAGTTGTGCCAGGCAATGAAGGCAGTGCCGATACAAACGCTGCATCGCATAGCAGGAGCAGCAGCAGCATGGCGCTTGCTCGAGCAGACCCAGACCCAAACTCATGTGGGCATTGCCAGGTAGCAGCTAGCAAGAATGGGGGAGCAAACTGTAGGTCAGGCGAGCATGAGTCCACGCCCACCCTACCAGCCCCCAGTCACCTGCCAGCCGGGTTGGAACCCCACGCCCGAAACCACTCGCCCCACAACAAAACCCCAACTGCCACCCACAAAGCGGCACCCACCGGAACTGTGGCATGAGCTCCGGAGCGCCGCCGGTGATGTCCACGGTGCTGAGGCTGCTGGCCGGCGCTTCCATCAGCTGCACGCAGCGCTCTGCAACTTGGCGGCTCATCATTTCCGTGCGCCTGCAGCAAGGATGGGTTGATTGAAATGCGGACGCCCCCATCAGCTGTGCACACCGCTCTGCAACTTGGCGGCTCGTCATTTCTGTCCGCCTGCAGTGCAAAAAATGCCGTTAATGCAAAAAATGCCGTGTGTGCACTTCACTTGATTGCAACGCAAATGGGCCACTGTATGTATCGCTTTGCAACCTCTCGGCTCATCATCTTCGTCCGCCTGGGGCTAAGGATTGTTGGGGTGAAGTGAACACAGATGCAAGTGGCACGCAACGCTCCGCCACTTCCCTGCTCATCATCTCCATCAGTCTGCAGCACTAAAACAGAATGGCCAGAGCAATGTGCAGTGGAGGCAGGTGCCAGCAGCATGCACGGCTGTGCACCCTCAGAGCTCCGCATATTGCGCAGCAACCCCCACCACGACACACATTGATATCTGGCACTGCACAGCCCGCTCACCTGGGCGAGGCCTCCACGTGGCTGGCACCTCTGCAGCCGCAAAATTCAAGACACAAACTGCCTTGGTGCAGGTGGTGCTGCCAACTCACTTGGGCGAGGACTCCACATGGCAGTGCCGGCACGCCTGGTTGCAGTACAGCCCAATGTTCAGCTGCAAAACGGCGGTGGGCTTTCGCACTAGCGGGGGCGCGCCGGCAGTCTGCAACAAGGGGCCCAAGGGCCAGGGACCAGGATCACGACCAATAATCACAACCCACTTGCAACGTCAGTGCCTTCATCCCAGAGTCACCGACTAAGGGCCCCTGCAAGCGACAACCTGCAACGAGGAGCCCTGCCATCCCCATGTGCGAGCCGCATGTGCCCAAAACTCCAGCAGGAACAGCCCGCCCGCCCACCTGCAGCACTTGCGCAAAGGGCGGCACCCCGAGAGCGTCCAGCGAGCGCTGCAGCCGCTGCACCTCCTCTTCTGTCAGTGCCGCCTGCCCCTGCTGCTTCACCCTGGCGTGCAGTGCCTGCAGCTCCTCATCGGCTTCCAACTGCTCCAGAGTGAGCGGAATCAGCGAGGGAAGGGTGCCTCCGGCATCGGCTGGCGCTGGGGCGCTGGTAGGTCCGCTGCTGCCGGCTGCTGCCGCGGCGGCGGACGGTCGGGCTTGCCGCCGCCTGCGGGCATGGCGCAGATGTTGTAGCAATGTTGACATGGCATGGAGCGAATGATATGGATCAACCAGACTGGCTGATTCTTGTGACATTCCCACCTGGCAATCGCGGCTGTCGCTGCTGCCGCGGCTGGCGGCGCAGGTGGCAGGCGCTGCCTGCAGCCTGCAGCACGTTGGCTACTGCATCTAGACTCTCCACACGTCACTCCGGCGGCGGGAGGGCCCTGGGCGGCGAGCATGACGCGAGAACTGCACCCCGTCGCAGTGCGTAGTCAACCAAGCAGCGACTAGGGCACGCCGATCAGTTCGTGTGATGCCCAAATGCTGCTGAGAAGCCACGGGCTTACTTAGGGCGCACTGGTCGCCCATGCAGAACCCTGCCGCGCTGGAGAAGCGTGTACTGCCCCTTGCAGCACTGCTGCTTGATCGCACAGTGGTCAAGACAATCTGCAAGCTGCCGCACTGGCCCCAGATCGACTCTCCCTCACAACCTCTGCTGGCCACCAGCGCCAGGGCACAGGGCGGCCAGCCGACGGTGCTCGCAGCTTCACCGCATTGTTTGGGCAGCGGCGACAGCGTCCACCCGCTTGCTAATGGCTCTGCTCGCCCAGCAGGCAGGCAGCCGGGCCTGCTGCGGCCCCTCCACGCCCTGGGGCGCGCGCACGCAGCTTGTGGCAGCGCCGCTGCGGCTCCCAGCTTCGCGGCCAGGAGGCCAGTGGGCGCCGCCGCTGCCGCCGGCGGCGAGCGCCAACCGCGGCGGGCTGGCCTCAACCAGCAGCCGCAGCGGCCTGCCCCTCGCAGCCCTATCGCGGCTGCCATCAGGCTTGCGGCTGGGTCTGCCCGCCCGCCGCTCACGGCTGCGATTGGCGCCCTGCTGCGCTTCCTCTGAAAGTGGCAGCAGCGGCGGCGGCAGCAGCGGCGGCGGCAGCAGGGAGAGCAGCAGCAGCGGCACTGGCACTAGCAGCGGCAGCAGCAGCAGCAGCAGCAGCGAACCACCAGCTGAGAGGCCCGCACAGCCGCCGCCCAAGTCAAGTGAGTGCGGCTGTGCTCTGCCTGGCTGTGTTGTGGCTGGCAGCAGCCTGGTGGTTGGAGGGTGGTGGCTGTGGGTCGCTGGCAGCTTGTCTGGCAACGCATGCGCCGGAGTTACTGCTTGCTGCTGTCATATGCTGGATTGTGAGCTGTCAGTGGCATGTGTTTCGCCGACCTGGCATGGCCCTGGCGTCTGCTGCTGGTTGCCGTCATGCCAGGTGCCATACAGCAGTGCTGGCTTCTTGCTATGGCCAGTGGGCAGCTTCCCCATGGCAAGCACACTGGCATTTTGCCACTTCCATTTCTCTTTGCCCTTGCATTAAAGCTCTCTGCTTTGCTGCCCCGGCTGCCACCCTGCATTTACTTGCCCGCTGCTGCCTTTACACGACCCCTTGCCTTCCCACTACCCCTCACAGGCCGGCGCAACTCGCCATCCTCGTCCAACGCCTCCTGGCTGTCTCGCCTGCTCTCCAAGCTGAAGGCCGTGCAGCCGCTGCGCATAGGTGCGCATTTGTTGGCAGTGGTTTGTGGAGGGTGCGTGCAGCACACCTGCATTGCGTGGCTGCTGTCTGCGGTTTGGGCTGAAGGGGGTGCAGCCGCTGCAGTGAAGCGCGCCTGGCTGCCGCCCTCCAGTCGCTGCCACCGCGCCTGCTGCCTTTGCCTGCTGCTGCCCTGCTGCTCTGCAGCAGCATTTCTGCGTTCTGCTCTGCAGCCTGCTTCCCATGCAACCATGGCTGCCGCTGACCTGTGCCCTGCCCTTTTCACAACCCACCCTGCAGTGGTCAACATCCTCACCCTCATCTTCCTGCTGCGCTTCTGGCCGGTGCCGGGCGGGCGCTCGCCACTGGGAGGCGTGGAGCCCATCACTGTGCAGGCACGCACCTGGGGAGTTTTTCGCTGCGGATGCGCCTAGGTTTGATCCCTGCAGCTCTGCCTGCGGATGCACGGTCTGCACATGTGTTGGGACAGCACCTGCAGCTGCCTTTCCTAAGCAGATGCGCTCCCTAAATCCACTTTGTATGCAGGTGGCCTTCAGCGAGTTTGTGCGGCAGGTGCAGAAGAACGAGGTGCGGCGCGTGGTCATCGACTCCAGCACCAACACCTTCACGTTCGCGCTGCGCGACTCCAGCCCCCTGTACAAGATGCTGCCCGGTGAGCATGTTATTGGTTGGTAGTTGGCGATACTTGCTGCTTTGGCGCAAGCGGTCAATGCATTCACCTTTGCGCTGCGCGACTCGAGCCCCCTCTACAAGATGCTGCCTGGTGAGTGTAGGCAGACCGGTAACTTTTATGACTCGTTGCTCCTGCTGCTCTTTGCAGCTGCTCGTCTGTCGCATCCTTTCATCATTCTTTCACGGCTGCTGAGCCGTGCGTCATGGCCTGCAAACCCTGTCATTGTGCTCCAACGCTGCCATTCCGCTTCCCACCATGCAGAGTCGCTGGACCGCCAGCACATCACCTTCCAAACGGTTCGGCCCGGCGACTACCCCACCCCCTACGAGCTCATGCTGAAGCAGGGCGTGCAGTTCTCTGCGGTCGACCGCAAGGGCAGCCGGCTCACCACGCTGATGGTGAGTAGCTGCGGATTGAAGTGTTGAATTGAGCAGCTGCCCCTGTGGCCTGTTGGGCGGTCGCGTGCTGGAAGCAGGACGTGCAGTTCTCTGCAGTCGCCCGCAAGGGCAGCCACCTGACGACGCTGATACGGAGAGCAGATGCTGAGTGACTGGGTTGTGCTGTGTGCCGTCCTCCCAACCTGCTCAACCGCCCGCCCACAGCTGCAAGGCTTTAGTGCTTCCCTCAAGTGCCCTGCCCGCCCCTTTTGCCCCGCAGATGTACGCCGCAACAGCACTGGTGATCATCGCTGTGCTCAACCGCCTGCCCATCAAGCTGCTGCCGGGGCAGCGCGGCGCGGGGCGCCGCCACTCCAGCTCAACATCGGCGCAGGTGGGCGGGTTTTTTGGACGGACACTTTTTGTGGTGGGCCAGCAAGACACAAGCTGGACTTGTTTGAGCTGCACCTGTGCGAATGCCACTGCCTGACTGACACCGTTCCATGGCGGCACAGTGACTGACACCTGTCCATTTGTGTGCAGAACCCGGTGATGTTTGAGGGCTGCCCCCTCGCTGTCTCGGGGGTGCTGTGCTGACCTGGCATCAGTGTGTTCAACTTCATTTGCAGACCCGGAGACTTTCGAGGACGCGGCTGCCTTGGTCCTCTGAAAATGGAACCCGGCCGTTCAAATCGTCCTATTCATTTATAACTTGTTTGCAGACCCCGGTGACGTTTGAGGACGTGGCGGGCGTGGACGAGGCCAAGGAGGAGCTCAAGGAGATTGTGGTGGGTGGCTGGCAACTAATTGCTGCGGATTGGTTTGTGTGTACATACTGTGGATGAAGCAAAGGAGGGGCTCAAGGAGATTGTGGTGCGTGGCAGTTTGGAATAAGTTGCTGCCGATTAGATGTATATTTATTGCTGTTGTGGAGTGGATGCAGCAAAGGAGGAGTTGAGGGAGACTGTGGTGTGTGCGTGTGAATTTCGGGTTCAATGCCTGGGTTGCACGCTGGCCAGCATTCGTTTTAGAGCCATGAGGGGTTTCGCGGCTGTCATCCTTCACTCTCCCGCAGGAGTTCCTCAAGTTCCCCGACAAGTTCACGCGGCTGGGCTTGATTACTGCTGCCGATCTGTCCACTCATTGCGCATCTTTAAACGCAAATTTTCTTGCAGGAGTTCCTCAAGTTCCCCGACAAGTTCACGCGGCTGGGCGCGTGCCCGCCCTCGGGAGTGCTGCTGGTGGGCCCGCCCGGCACCGGCAAAACGCTGCTGGCGCGCGCCGTGGCAGGTGGGTGCAAGGGGAGGAGCCGGGGGGAATGGCTGGCACATGCCCTCCAGCCTGGTTGGCGTCGTTTTCAGCACGGCATCAGCCCCAGCCTCACACCTTGCTCAACCCAAACTTCTCTGCCCGCACCCTGGCTGCTGCAGGCGAGGCGGGCGTGCCCTTCTTCTCCGTCTCCGCCTCGGAGTTTGTCGAGCTGTGAGTGGGCTTGTAGTTGCAAGCTGCTGTGTTTAAGCAATTGCACTTTCTTTTCCGTCTCCGCCTCCGAGTTTGTCGAGCTGTTAGTTGCAAGTTGTGGCGGTTCGTCCTTGCTTGGTTGGCTTTGAAGTGCGGTCGGACTACGCGTGTTGACTTCGTGCAGCAGCCTGGCCTAACTAAGCAGCACCTAATACGGCAATATCCATCAATTATTTGCCCTGCCTCTTGCTACCAACAGATACGTGGGCATGGGCGCCATGCGTGTGCGCGAGCTGTTTGCCTCCGCCCGCAAGGAGGCCCCTGCAATCGTGTTCATCGACGAAATTGACGCGGTGGCCAAGGGTGCGTCGGTTGGTTTGGGCTTTGACATTGGCGCAACGGTTGCTTTTGCCCGAAGTGGGTGCAGTTGCGTCTTGGGACCACGCCGCAAAAAGGCTTCCGCACTTGAGCTGTGCGGCTGCAGCACACCGCTCAAACCTAGTCCTCAGTACAAGTGCTGCTGATGTTCGCCTGCAGGCCGCGACTCGCGCCTGCGCTCTGTTGGCAACGACGAGCGGGAGCAGACGCTGAACCAGCTGCTCACAGGTGCGGATAATGTCGGCTCGCTGCGCACCTTATTGCTTGCCACTTCTTGTTGGGATCCGGGGTAGGACGGACGCCCAGCCAGCTTCCCACAGGCCGCATCTTTGTTCTGTACTAATTTCTCCGATCCCTCCCTCCTCTCAGAGCTGGATGGCTTCGACACCCACCGCGAGCAGCTGGTCATCTGCATTGCGGCCACCCACCGGACAGACGTGCTGGATGCCGCCCTGCTGCGCCCCGGCCGCTTTGACCGGCGCGTGGCGGTCGAGCGGCCCGACAAGCAGGCAAGCTGCCATCGACAGTTTTCCTTACTTCAGCGGCTGATAGCACAGCTCCTGGGTGCGGTGCGGCAGGCGGCTGGATAGCCATTGCACCCTGCCGCCCTCTGTTACCGCCCTGTGCTCACTGTCTCTGTTACGCCGATACATCATGCAGGGCCGGGAGGAGATTCTGCGGGTGCACATCAACCAGCGGGGGCTGCCCCTGGGCGACGACGTGCGGGTGGACCAGCTTGCGGCGCAGGTGGGGGCATTGGGTTGTTGCATTCTTTTGGTTTCCGGAGTTGGAAATGAGCAGTTGAGCACAGCCTTTGGACGACGACGTGCGGGTGGACCAGCTTGCGGCGCAGGTGGGATACTGCCTGGCTAGTGTTGGGCTGGACTGTTGACCACTCTGTTTGGCGTTTGCCGTTTGGCTTCAGCCAGGTTGCACAGCGTTGCAGGGATAAATGCCACCTACCAGCTTGCTCTGCTCCACGAGCGCCGACCTGGCCAACTTGAACGAGGCGTGCTGCCGAACACAGTACACAATTACCACCGATTTCAATTGGAATCATTTTTTCCCTGAACCGGCAGACCACCGGCTTCACTGGTGCCGACCTGGCCAACCTGGTTGCACAGCCACCACTTTGGTGCTCACTGTTATCGTTCCATTTCTTTTATTTGCAGACCACCGGTTTCACAGGCGCTGACCTGGCCAATCTGGTGAATGAGGCGGCGCTGCTGGCGGGGCGCGGCAACAAGGGTGAGACGTGCCTCTGACATTGCGTCGAATCTGCTTCACCTCAGTGCGAATTTGCTACTCCTCCGTGCGAAGTGCCTGCTGAGCCTGCTGATCCAGAGACACGTTGCGGCTGGCACTTTGTGATGCGCGAGCCTCAGCTAGTGCTGTTGGGAAGCTTCCGCCTTGCAAGTGGCAGGGCTCCAGCAGCTGCTGCTGCGCCTGGCCTGTTTGTCAACTTATTCACCTCTCCACCCACTCGTATTGCTGCCTGCGCAGGCATCGTGACCAACGCCGACTTTGACAGCGCGGTGCTGCGGGCGGTGGCGGGCATTGAGAAGAAGCGCAGCGTGCTGCAGGCAAGCGCAGCAGACCGTTTGTTTTGCTGCCTGTGGTGTTGTATCATTTTGGACATCGCAGCAGAGAATATGGAAAGAAGGAGCGCGGCGTGGTGCATGGGATGGCAGGCTGCTGTGTTGCATTCATCAAAATGATTGCTGCGTGATGTTGGACCTTGAAAGCTTCTGCGGACAGTACGATCGTTCGCCAGACAAGCTTACCAGACTGACCCCACTTCGGTCCTGTGCCTGCCGCAGGGCGTGGAGAAGAGCGTGGTGGCGCGGCACGAAGTGGGGCACGCGCTGGTGGCCACAGGCAAGCCACTCTGGTAGCTGTTGTTGCTGCCGGCCTGCTCTGCGCTGTGCTCTGTAAACAGGCAGGCTCCTCCGCAGCAGGCCAACTGTGCGTGCATTTTTGGCACAGCTGGCTGAGCGCTTGCCTGGAATCGCCAGCGCAGAAGTGTCTGCTTCGCAGTCTCTGTTTCGTGCTTGGCGCGACCCTCACACAGCAAATCAAGCCAACCTGTTCCACCTGCTTTCTTCTCTGTTGTCTGCAGCCGTGGCCGCGCTGCTGCCGGGCTTTGCGAACCAAGCCGAGAAGCTGAGCATCATTCCGCGCACCGGCGGCGCCCTGGGCTTCACTTACATCCCGCCCAAGACAGAGGACAGGTGGGCAACGAGGGCGTTAAGTGTCAGGGTATCTTGGTTGGATTGATAAGGAGGGAGCCCTGGGCTTCACGTGCATCCCCCCAAGACGGAGGACAGGTGGGCAACGAGGGGGTTAAGTGTCAGGGTATCTTGGTGGGATTGATAAGGAGGGAGCCCTGGGCTTCACTTACATTCCCCCCAAGACAGAGGACAGGTGGGCAGTGTGGGATTGTGTGGCTTAGACCGATTGGATGGAACGGAAAGTAGCAGCCAGGACGCAGGAAGCGAGCAGGGCAGTGTCTGCAGGCAGCCGCTGACTGCTGTCCTCCTCATGTCTGCTGCATTCAAAAACCGTCACTGCGGGGCGCTGATGTTTGACCGCGAAATCCGTGGCCAGCTAGCCATGCTCATGTATGCGTTATGCCAAAATGCCAGCAGTGCTCCTCTCATCTTACCTGCAGGGCGCTGATGTTTGACCGCGAAATCCGCGGCCAGCTGGCCATGCTGATGGGCGGCCGCGCGGCGGAGGAGGTCTCTTGTGACGCAGGCGCGTGTGTGCTGTGCTGCGGTTTTCGCTGTGCCATCTCCCGTGCCCTGCCATGCTGGCCGCCCTGGCCCTTTGCAGCATTCCGGCTGAGGCCGGCACTGCTCTCCCCGCTCTCCTCTTTGGTCCAGTGAGCACGGGGGCTGTGGACGACATCCGGCGTGCCACCGACCTGGCTTACAAGGCTGTGTCAGGTGCGTGTCTTCATTCTGTGGCGCATCTCAGTCTGAGTGCCTTGGGATGCGTGGCCTGGCCTACACGGCTGTGGCTGGTACGCATTGCTGCTACTGGACTGGCTGCCCATCTTCACTGCCTGTGAGCGGCTGGGCGGTGCCTGCGCATGCCCCTTCCTGATACGCGCCCTCCCTTGTTCTGTACACGCGGAGCCCATCCAAACGTTTCACCCGCCTTGCGCTGCAGAGTACGGCCTCAGCGCGAGCGTGGGGCCCTTGTCTGTGGGCACCCTGATTTCGGGCGGGGACGACTACGGCCTGCTCAAGGACAGCGGCTCGCCCGTTGCCAGGTGGGTTTAAAGCATAGAGTTGTTTTCGGTGTTGTTGCTAGTGCAGTGTTTGTGGTTGCGCAGTGAGTTTGGGCAAGGATGACTACAGGCTGTTGAAGGACAGCGGCTCGCCCGTTGCCAGGTGGGCTCATGCAGTGCTGAGTGCGTTTTCAGTTGTTGTTGTTGCACCTGAGCTGGGCGATGGAGGCAGAGGTCAAGGGGCAGGGCTTGCTGTGGCCCATTAGCCCCATCTGCATCCCAACCCCCAGTCCATGCCCACCTATCAGCCCCATCTGCACCAATTGCAGGGCGGTGGAAGCCGAGGTCAAGCTGATGCTGGAAGCGGCGCTGGCTGTGGCGCGCGACTGCGTCACCTCCAACCGCCCCCTGCACGACGCGCTGAGCGCGGAGCTGCGGCAGGAGGAAAAGGTGGAGGGCGCAGCCCTGCAGGTGAGGTGATTTATCGGTTTGGTGCTTGCCAGTGTATTAGTTTTGGTTCGTCGGCAATTGGCAGGAGGAAAAGGTGGAACGCACAGCACTGCATGCGGGAATAATCGACTACGGCTGACTGGCTGCTGGCTTCCAGTCTGGTCTGAACCAACCATGCCAAATCTGGCCCGTTCTCCGTGCCTTTCGGCTGCACAGCTGAACACGCCTTGCTCCACCCCTGTTCATCAACTGCAGGAGTGGCTGCACAAGACCGAGGTGCCGGCCTCCCTGCGCGCCTTTGTGCTGCACGGCGAGGTGCCAGCGTCGGCACGGGAGCGCCTGGCAGCGGTTGGCCTGGCCAACTGAGCGGGTGCACTTTGCAAAACACGCTGAGCCAGCAAGGAGACAGCTCGGACTGGTTTGCTGGCATCCTGGTTGCTTCACCTGAGCAGCCCGCCACCTGAGCAGCAGCAAGCGTGGCCGCCGCATACCCACCAACTTTGATTGATTGATTCCGCCCAGGTGCCGCCCACGCTCCCCAGATGTAGCCCCCTTTGCACCGACGGCATCCATTGCACCGGCATGCTCATGCGCCGCCTTACATCATCCTCTCTACCTGCATCGTTTTGACGTCTCCGCCCCCTCTCATGTGTACCTTGTATTTGCCGCCAGCTGCACTGAACCCTGGCCCATTGGCCCCAGGCTTGGCTGGCCTTTGTACTCCAACCAACAACCAACCAACCCGCTGTGCCTTCGGAGAGCTCTTTCCGCACCTCCCACTTCGTGCTGCCGCCAGTCTACGTTTTGTAGCGCGCTCTGTGTGAGTCAGAACACCAAGGCCGGCCTCGAAGACCGCCGTTGCATGCGTCCAACAGCGCATGACGGTCGGGGGCAGAGAGAGAGAGAGAGAAAGAGAGAGATGCCACAACCTCATCAGATATAGGCGACATGGGACACGAGATCGCCCAGAATACACTTCATGCATTGCCATTTCTGGGCTCATCTGCACACACTTGTGTTGTGTTGGACGGGTGGCTGCCAACGCAGCCATGCCCGCCTGGCGCCCGACAGCCGCCGCCAACCCCACGAGCGGCCTTGCGCACTTTGCGCGATCAGCCGAGCTAGATCTGTGATCGCTGGCTCGATGGCAGCGGCCCGCCACATATGAAAGTCAGCTCGGTGCCCTGCCCGCAACACCCGGCGCGGCCACCCCAAGTCATGCTGCGGTCCGGCGCACTGGCGGCGCTGCGACGTCTGGCAGCGGCGAGCAGCAGCGGCAGGGGCGCGCCAGGCCTCGCCGCCGCCGCCGCCGCCGCCAGCCGTGGCGGCGGCAGCGGCAGCGGAAGCGATGCCCCTCTGAGCACGCATTCGTTGCCGCCCCTGCAGCCGCCGCCCCGCCGGTCACAGCGAGGAGATCGTAGCCCAGACGGGTCTGCGCGGCGGGTGCAGCGCAGCAGCACGCGCGATCTGCCGCCGCCGCCGCCGCCGCAGCAGCAGCAGCGGTGGCACCACGAATTGGGCCACACAAGCGGCACGGGAGCACCCACTGCACCCTACACACAACGAGCCGGCTTCTCTACAGCTGCAGCACCAAGTGGCCTGGAGAATGGCGTGGTGCAGGGAGCCAAAGTGGTGAGCATCGGAGGCAGCTGTACGTGGTTGTGCGGATGGCGGCGGCCGGAAGATGGCGATTCTTTCATCACGCTGCTGTTTTTGTCATCACGTTTGTTTGCTCGCCCTGCTGTTCCCTTCCATGTGGCTGCCGTTGTTCACCCTGCCCCTCCAAACCTGGGCGGGCAGCGGCAGCTCCCTGAAGCTGCGGCGGCACTGGTTTTTTGCCCTCCCCCTCGCCTTCACTCCGCTCCCAGTGGCTCTCAGTTCGTTCCTCCTCCGCTCCTCCTGCCAATTCCCAGACCTGGGCGGACAGCGGCAGCAGCCTGAAACTGCGGCGGCGCTGCACGCTGGTGTGGGACAAGGGCGACAGCCGGGACAAGGCAGTACTAATTGTCAAGAAGCCTGGGGACCATGCAGCTAGCCAAAAACTCAAGGAGCTGGGCACCTGGTGCGGCTGGGGCTTTGCAGCATACTGGGGGAGTCTGCTTGGCCTGTTCTTTTCTGTCCTCTAGGGACAGGCCGCGTGGGTGGATATGCATGCCACGGTTGATGCTCATGCCCCTACTGACGATGCATGCTGGATCAATGCTGTTTAATCATTGTACAAATGCAGGCTGAAGAAGCACGGTCTGCGAGTGCTGACAGGCCAGCCTCTGCCTAGAGTGGCTTGATTAGTATGTTTTTATTGCTGCCTCTGCACCCGCAGGCTGAAGAAGCACGGTCTGCGAGTGCTGGTGGAGCGGCCGGTGTCTGCTGGTGCGCGCAGGTTGACTAGCTGCATGGCCGGGCTTGTTGGCAGCTCGCCTCGAAGCGCAGCTGCCGCTGTTGCTGCTGCTGCCGCCGCCGTCGCCGATCGACATGCAGAGTCCACTCTGCAGAGTCGATACCAAACTGCATCAGACTGCTGCCCAGTTGCGCATGTACTCGGCACGGCAGGTGAGTCCAGCGAGTGAGCCGCCGTTCAAAGCAATTTTAACACTGCCTGCCTATATTGCAGGGGAGTTCAGCGAATTCGAGCCCTTCAAGGCGCAGCAGGCGGGCGACGTTGATCTGTGCATCACGCTGGGAGGTGCGTCCTGGTTGTCACGTTTGCTGCTCGAGCTTCCTGCTGTTGCTCTGCGTGGAAATTCCGGCCAGTCATCTCGTTCCAGTTGCGGCCCGCTTCCCAGTTGCTCCCAATGCTGCTGCCAGCACTGCTATGCGACGAACAGCCGCCCTCCTGTGCATGTGTTTGCATCCTCCCCTTCGCGCAAGCGCTCTTATATCAACCCTACTGCAGGCGACGGCACCGTGCTGCACCTGGCCTCCCTGTTTGGCTCCGACGACGCGCCGCTGCCGCCCGTCATTTCCTTTGCCATGGGCACGCTGGGCTTCCTCACGCCCTTCAACGCCAGCATGGTGGGTGGGGGTTGGGGCGTGCCAGAGCTCAAATGGTTTGTTGATTGGAAGCAATAGGTTGCAATGGGCGCGCTGGGCTTCCTCACGCCCTTCAACGCCAGCATGGTGGGTCTTGCTAAGGGTTCTGCCCGGTGATGGCGGGTAGTTGATTTAGCATGGAGTGATTTCTCGCTTTCTGGGCTTCGTCACGCCCTTCAACGCCAGCATGGTGGGTGGGGGTTGGGGTGGGGTGAGGACTGAAGCTTGCCACGCATCTGTGTGCCCCCCTGCTGCATGCACACATCGTTCTTCTTGGTGCCACACCCCATTGCATGCCTTAAGTGCCATTTCCTTGCCTGCCTCCTGCCCCCATCGCTCGCAGGCGCGCACCGTGCTGTCGCGGCTGCTGTGGCCGCCCTGGGAGGGGGAGCCAGTCTTCTGCACGTGAGAAACTGGTTCTCAAAAACAAACCACCAAATTTGCTTGTGAATGCAACCAATGACTTATATATATGGTGCCATTGCCACAGTTGCTTCGTTTTGCCAAAACTGAATGCATACATGCAGGCAGTTTCTGATTTGCCTTGCCCCTGCTGCCCTGCAGGCTGCGCTCGCGCAAGGAGTGCCAAGTGGTCTGGTGAGCCCTCCTGAGGTGGCTGATGTCTACCGCTGAATGTCTTAGTCTTGCATGATGCGTGATGCATGGCACAGCACTGCGCCGGACCTGGCGGCTTATGAGCCGTAGAGCAGGCCGCAGGCCATGCTTGGGTTCCATCGGCAGCAATCCTGCTTGTGCCACAGGAAGGGCAGCTGCGTCCTGCTTGCTGAACCTTGCGCAGGAATGGGCAGCTGCAGCGGGTGCACCACGTGCTGAATGAGTGCCTCATTGACCGGTGAGCGTGCATGCTTGGCGTGGGTTGGGCCGAGTGTGCCTGTGCCCCATGGCAGCACACGCGCATGCATTGCTGTGGGCGGTTTGCACTCAGGCTCAACGGTCTGCTACAGCAGTTCTACCACCTCGCAAAGCGTGCCCCCTCTCATGGCTTGTCTAGTTGTCATGCTATCCTGCAGCGGCGCTTCACCAGCCATGGTGCAGCTCGAGTGCTTTGTGGACGGCTCACACATCACCACGGCACAGGCACGCCACTTTGTCACTTTGTTCTGGTGTGACTGCTGTACATTGAACATTTGCGATTTGTGGACGGCTCACACATCACCACGGCACAGGCACGTCCGGTTGTTTCTGTGTTCGTGCGTGATTGCTGTACATTGAACATGTGCAGTTGTGGACGGATCAGGTGACTATCCACTTGCATTTGCAGTTTCTGTTGTTGGGTGGGTTGATGTCGCCGTGTCCCACACTGCCACTAACCCCAGGGTGTTGCAAACCGCATGCGGTGCCCCTTACTCTTCAAACTCTAACTGCAGGCGGACGGGCTGATCATCGCCACCCCCAGCGGCTCCACGGCCTATAGCATGTCGGCAGGTGGGCCACTCTGGTCCTGAGCCTAGAAGGAGATGGTGTATTGGGTTGCCCCACTGCGCTGCCAGCCGTGGACCATGCCAGGTCTGAAATCGCGCTGCGCCTGGAACGCGCCTTGCCGCCCGCCGGCTGCCCTTCTGCAGGCGGGCCCATGGTGGCCCCAAGCGTGCCCGGCTGTCTGAAAGCCACCAGCCTTGCTGCCTTCACTCTTGCCAATACCCTCCATTTCCTTGCTGCAGGCGGGCCCATGGTGGCTCCCAGCGTGCCCGGCTCCTTTGAATGCAGCAGCCGGGCTGCCACTAATACTAACAACCCTCCATTTCTTTGCTGCAGGCGGGCCGATGGTGGCGCCCAGCGTGCCGTGCTCCCTGCTGGTCCCCGTGGCGCCGCACAGCCTCAGCTTCAGGTGGGGCCCCCTCTTCATGTGTGCAGGCTCTACAGCTGTTACCTAATGTACAGCTGTATACAGCTGTTTCCTGATGTCTCGTAGCGCGCCAGTGAGAGGTCACATTGGCTGTAAGCTGTGCCCCCTTCTGCCGCAGGCCGCTGGTGGTGCCTGAGCAGTCGGTGAGGATGGGCGGTGGCTCCGTTCGGCACCCCTGCGGCAGCTGATTCATTCATGCGCGCTGCAACGCCACCCCAGCAGTCCAAGCCTCTGCCTGCTAGCTGCTCTGTCTTGCCCAGCTATCGCCTTGCTTGGTGTGATCAAACGGCAGCCCCACCTATGAGCCGCCTGTATAAGCTGCCACTAACATGTACGCACGTGTGCGTCTGTGCACTCCCCTGCAGGTGATCGAGGTGCACCTGCCGCAGAGCAGCCGCAGCCACGCGCGCGCCTCGTTCGACGGCCGCCACACCATGCGCATGCTGGTGGGTGTACTGGGGCGGGCTGCACACTATTAAGTCCCGGCATTGCATGACCAGCAGTGCACAGTTGCGATACCTCTGCCCACAATTGCGTTTCCTGTCTCCTTTTCGCAGCGAAATTCGTCCATTGCCTGCCCCATTGGGTTGTAAATGCTGCTGAGCTCAAGACCTGCTGTGCTGTGCTTTTTTCCTTGCCTTTCTGCAGCGCGACTCCTCCATTGTCTGCCGCACCAGCCGCTACGCGCTGCCCATGATCAACATGCACCCGCTGGACGAGGACTGGTGAGCAGTTAGGGTTTCAATTGGCGTAAGTTTGCTTCATCGTGTGAGGCTGCTGACTGGCCCATGATCAACATGCACCCGCTGGATGAGGACTGCTGAGCGTTTGGTTTGTGCGCCATGAAGTATGTGGCTGGCACAGCACATTGCATGTACATTGCATGTGATACATCTGCCATGCCCCGCATGACCAGTCACCCCGCTGGGCCCAACCCTGACACCCTGCAGGTACGAAGGCATCACCCAAAAGCTGTCCTGGACGGGCTCTGCGCTGCGCAGCTTTGGCGGCGGAGGCCCCTACCACCGCAGCCGGGGCGAGCGAGGAGAGCGGTAGCGGGGCTGTACGGCGCAGCAGCTGCCAGCACAGCGTGCAGCATGCACAGCGGCGGCGGGCCCTACCACCGCAGCAGGGAGAGCGCGGGGAGCAGTAGCGGACTGCGTGCACGGCAGGCCAAGCGGGTACAGCAAGCCTGCTGGCCGCGGAATTGGTCACTGCTGGCATTTCGGGCCCACCTGTAGTGCACAGCTGGCAGACCGACCCGTTGTTGTCCGGCGGCGGCAGCGGGTGGCAGCAAGCAGCAGATGCTGGCATGTGTGACCCAGAGTGGGGAGTGCCGGGCAATGGCCATCAGCACTGCTGGGCAGAGAGTGACATTACATCAGACGTTCTCAAGTGTTCTCACGCATCCAGCGCTCGTCTTACTGTAGCTCGCTAGTTTCACGGCACATCACCGCAGCCGCTGTACTCTTCTCTGAACAGCGCACTTATTACAAGCTTACAAACCGTTGCAACGCACGGCCATTCAAGGTCCTGTCCAGCGCACAGAGCAAGCTACTATGTGGTATATTTGATGAGGCAGGGTCAGGTGCATGCATGGGTTTTAAAACTTTGCCAGCGCCCGCCTGAGCAGGTGGACTAATCAGGGTACAGGAAGCAGTGCAAAAACTTGGCCGCTCGAAGGAAACGAAGGCATGGCCGCGCCGGTGCTACATAGCGCTGAAAGCGGAAGCCGGGAGGTTAGGCGGCTTCATTGCTGCCCCAGGCCCATGCCCTGGAATCTCTCTCGATGCACACGACGCTGGCTGCTGTACAGCTCCTCTCCTGCTTGACAGCTCTCCGTGCCATCACGGCACTCGGTGGACCTTCTTGTTCACTGCCCGCCAGGCTGGCTCGTCATCAGCGGTGAGGTCGCACTCCAGCACCTGCACAGGGAACGAGGTGTTTGCCAGTGTCACCATGCAAAGTTGCAGCAGCTGTGCACCACAATCATATGGAATACTTACTGCTCCAGTCAGCCACCAGATTTATCGTTGAACAGAATCAGGAAGCAACAGGTCAGTCGTCGCCATGGAGGCTTATAGAGCCGTTCGGCTATGCTGCCCCAGGGCAGAACCAAGCTAACGCTTGTGACCACACTGCTCCAATATTTCTCCCACTTCAACCCCTGCGCACTGCCCTGGCCGCCATGCTCTGCAGCGCCCCATCAAGAACCCTCTGCCCCAGATCGCACCTGGTTGGCCCGCTTGGCTGCCAGCACCTGGTCGTTGTCATTGGTGTCCTGCAATTGAGGGGGAAATGGGCAATTGTCAGCTATAGAAGGCTTGAGTTGGCAGCTGTGCAAATGGTCACATGGTCAGCCTGGGTCAGCCATGAAACAAAGCGCTGCGACAGTCAGGGGAAGTTTTCCGTAGCTTAACCAGGTCTTTCAAGTGCTCCTCCTCCGAGCCCAAAAGCGTGGATACGTCATTTTCACCTTGGTCAGATCTATGCGCTCTTCCTCCTGCTGGTGCCGCTGCCGCTTGCGCGAGCCGCCGCCCCCCTCCTGCTTGACCGCTGTCGCTGGTGCCAGGGACGCCGCTCTCCGCTGCGACGGGCCTGCCGCTTCATTCTCGCCCCGCCCCTCCGCTGCCGTCTCTGCAGGTATAGTATTTTGCACAAACGACAGACAAGATGGCTCATGCATGCAGGATTTTTCGGTTGACGCGGCCGTGGCAGGCACACCCACAACGCCACCATGCTCGGCAGGGCATGACAGCAGCTGCCACTTCAATCGCAAAGGAGTGCTTGCTGCTTCGCACCAGCCCACACCCACCGTCAAACTGCGCCAGGATGGCCGCATGCGCCGGTATGTCGGGCTTCAGCACGCCGCGCAGCATCAGGGTGGCTGCCGTCTCGTAGCTGTGAGGATATGAGGTAGGCAATCCAGGATTGACTTAACTTGCAAAAGAAAGATGTAGGGGCTGGAGGGGGGAAAGGCCATGCAAACTTGGCAAGGGCACTTCTGGGCAAAAATGCAACGGCTGCCACAGCATCCCTGCCAGAGCTTGGTCGCACCATTGTTAGACCTCTCCCCTCCGCATGCTCACCGTAGCTCCAGCACTGCGACCGGCGGGCCGATTGGGCGGTGGCGATGCCGCGAAAAGCCGACGCCCATCTTGAGGTCGCCCTTGCCAGTGGTGAGCGAGGGAGCCATGAAGAACTGCACACATAAAGACCAAAGTGCAGGGAGCATGCACGGAACGCTGAGACACCCAGGTTTTGTGCTGGGTGTGCTGGTGAAGCAGCGTGCCTGGAGCAGCACAGGCATTGCCGTGCCTTTAGACGTTGCAATGTGCAGTTTGCGCACACACCGTGTGGGCCACATGGCACTTTCCGGCGGCCTGTGCCCCGCATTCCCATTGCTCGGCAGCCTCGCTGCTTTCGCGCTTGAAGCAGCCCACCCACGCCCAGCTGGTCACCTTTTTTCCCTCGGGCAGCTTTGCGATCGACTCATTGGTGTCCACGGGCGCTTGGCGACGTGGGTCAGGAACCAGCTCCCCAGTCAGCTCTCCTGGGTAGATCTGCGGCATGCAATAGGCGCCGAGAGCGCTCAGCTCTTGGCGTCTTCAACCAACGCCCAAGGGCGTATCACTTTCGTTCCTTCTTTCTTTCTAGATCTGCGGCATGGGTGCAAGCTTAAACACATGCGTGCTCGTACTGCGTCAATAGTTGGTTGGCCACCCTCTGCACGTTGTCGCTGCTGTGCATGCTGGGTGGTTCCCTGCTGTGCATGCTGTGCCTCACCACGGCATGAATCTTGCCCTCCTTGAAGTCCAGGCTATCTGCATGCTTGTCTTCCGTCTCCTGCCAGAATGAACAGGCACTTCTACCAATCAGAATGAGAGCTTGCCGAAGAACCAAAGAAACAATGAACAATCGAAAAAGACCACAACCGCACTAGCCAGCTGGCTGCAGCCGCATGTGATCCAGTAGCTGCACTCGGCACAGCACCTGCATACAGCACTTAGGCGCATTTTTGCTAACTCGGTCTACTGCGACGTGTTAGAGCTGTTCACACTGCACCTGCGGCTTGCTGAACACAAAGCCTTGCATCGTGGTGCCCTGCGCATCTGCAGCAATGTGTGGGCGGCACACAATCGTCACACGCAGCATGCGTCACCTGTACAACATCGCAAACAAAGCACCCCGCCACCGAGCATGATAGCAAGCGCCGAGGGCAGCAAAACAGGCCGACTGGCAGTGCCGCCGCCGCACCTCCCGCCTTGAGGAAGCCTTCAAAGACTGCGGTGCGGGGGCTTTTGAGCACCTCACCATACCCCACGTGCCGGCCGTCCACTCGCAAGCCCACCTGCAGTAGGAGCAGAGGCGCCGTGCTGGCAAACAGTGCGGGCGTTGCATTGTGGCAGCTGCCCCAATGGGACTGATGAGGGGAGGCTGCGCACCAAAGGTAACTACAGCATGGCTCCTGGACCCCTGCACCCATCACTCACCAGATATGTGTCCTGATATGCGTAGTGTGATGGGTGCTGGATCACCTGCACCTCAAACGCCTGGCCGGGAGCTGCCACCGCATGCCACCGCAGACGCATACGCGGTGGCCGCGCCGGCGCCGCTCAGCTGCTGCACCTCAGGGAATGGGTCGCTGGTGCCGCTACGCACGATGCGCAGCTCCCAGTCACCCACGCGCACCATGGTGCAATGAGCGAAAGCTGCAGTGCTGCAGGGAGCGTGCAAACTGCGGCCGGCGCGGCGGCGACCGGGCTGCGGTGGGGTGGCCGCAAACGGGGCGCTGCTGCTCGGATCGGGGCCGGGTGGTTTCCTCTGGCGCGATCGACTGCACGCTGAGCCGGAGCGGGCCGCAGGGAGCGAGAGCCAGCCACGCGGCGACAGGCTCGCGCAGCTGCAGACTGGCTGGAAGTGATATTTTGGGCTGAGAAGAAGCGCGATTGTCTGCGACCTCGGCTGAACAGAGGATGCTGGACTCCCATGCACCGCTCATGCCCAGCATGTGCCAGCTGGCAGCCTTTTGGAACATTGTTGCAGCAGTGTGGCAGTCCTGGTCCAAGTCCAGACTTGAAATGGAGTGGCAAGCTGCTTTGTACGGCTGCTGACGGGGTGTGGCGGGCCGCTGTTGGTCTGCAGAGCTAGCTGGACAGTTGTGCACGGCTGCGGATGGCGCCAACGGCGGCTGCGGACTCCGGTCCGACCGTGACCAGGCGTGGCTCCCCAGATGTTGGCCTAGCCTTTTGTATTCGTTTTACGACAGCGCACTTATGTCACGCTTACACGCAGTAGCATCAAACATAGCCATTCCAGGTCCGGTAGGAAGCCCGCAGAGCAAGTTATCAGGTGTGTACAAAAGTCAAGGCAGGGTACAGGCGCACGCAAGCCACCGCGCGGGGAGGCGCAGCAGAGGCGAATTTCGCCGCACTCGCAGCGTTCGGCTGGGCAAGTGCATACAAGGAGGACAAACAAAGCGGGGCACGAAGCGTTGCAAAACAGCAGCAAGCCACACAGCAAAAGGAAGCATGAACGCACAGGGTTCGTTCGCTGACCGAGCTAGTCATGATGTGGCTGCCGAGGTCAAAGCCCAGCAGGCGTTTATTGCTGTCCCATCTCAACCCAGGGCCCCGGAATGTCGGCGGCGTTCACAGCCGCTGCCTGGCTGTCATTGCTGTACTGCTTTGGCTCCTTCAGAGCACCTGGTGCACCTCCTTCTTCACTGCCCGCCAGGCCGGCTCATCGTCTGCAGTGAGGTCGCACTCCAGCACCTGCAGCCAAGAACCAGCAGTACAGGTGGGTGGTCAGCTGTTGAAACCATCGCAGTGCAATTCGCGCAAAGCGGCAGCAGGATAGCTGTTGCCACGGATGCGCTCAAGTGTCAACGGGCTGCAATGCATCAGCCGGCACCCAAGCACACACACACTGAGGCTGCAATGCAGTGCAGCACCCCTTCCAAGTATGCAAATCTTCCCATTCCGCACCTGGTTGGCCTGCTTGGCTGCCAGCACCTCATCCTTGTCATTGGTGACCTGCAATTGAGACGAGAATGGGGTCATAATCAAAGGCTGGAGACGTCTCCTGTCAGCAGGTGTTAGAGCGGGGGCAGTTGCAACCTCAGACTGTGCCCCGTTGGCCTGTGAAGCCCTGGATAGCAAGCACTGCACATCAACACTGAGTCCAGTGCGCCTCACCTTGGTCAGATCTATGAGCGCCTCCTCCTGCTGCTGCCGCCGCTGCCGCTTGTGCACGCCGCCCTCCTGCTTCACTGCAGCAGCGGGTGCCGCGCGGCGCCGCGAGGGCCCCGCTGCTTCGTTGTCGCCATGCCCCTCTGCTGCTGTCTCTGCAGGTGGGTAAACAGGGGACGCAGTAGGAAATTAGGCAGTCTGCGTGCAGGTGCTGAGGTCCAGCACACGCCACCGCTGTTGGTCAGCTGCACCACAGCACCAGCCCACTACCCACCGTCAAACTGTGCCAGGATGGCCGCGTGTGCCGGGTTTTCTGGCTTCAACACGCCGCGCAGCATGAGGGTGGCCGCCATCTCGTAGCTGCGAGGAGGAAACAAACCAAACAGGATGACGCTGGCAAACCAGGTTCAATGTGCTTGCAAGGTTCAACAGTGCGGAGGCAGTGAACTTGTGCGGGTTCAGGTGCACCGAGGCTGCAAATGCATCATACAGAATGCACAGTGGCTGCCACGCATTATATACCCAAGACTGGCAGCACCATGCCGCCCTTATCACTCTCACCGCAGCTCCAGCACCACCACGGGCGGGCCAATGGGGCGGTAGCAGTACTGCGAAAAGCCGCTGCCCATCTTGAGCCCGCCCTTGCCAGTGGTGAGCGAGGGAGCCATGAAAAACTGCACCATAAAAACAACAGTGGAGGGAGCATGCACGTCGTGGGCAGCGTGCGCAGATGGTTGGGTGGCCAAGGCAACAAACATGCTGGGGGCAGCGCGGTTCAAGTGGTCAAGGTGCTGGCACGCAGCCCCGGCAGCAGCCACCTGAATGCTGTCACGCCATCACGCAACACACGCTCGCTGCAACAAGCAACTCCCCCAGGTCTAGCCACCTTTTTGCCCTCTGGCAGCTTGGCGATGGACTCGTTGGTGGCGGCGGGCCCCACAATGCGCTGGTTGGCGGCCGCACCCATCAGATCTGCCGGGGTGATCTGCGGCGAGGAGTGCAGCGGAGGGGGAGAACAGGCGCATCAGGGAGTGTGTTGGCAGGCCATCCACTCCAAATGATAACGCCCCATAGCGCACCAATGCTCTACCAGGCAGGCGGAGCAAGGAGCAGCGGGGGGCAGCAAGCACGGGTGCGGCAGCCGGGCAAGCAACACGCTACCTCCCACTGCGCCTGCTGTGGCTGGACACGCTGTGCCTGCTGTGCCACTCCCTACAGGGCCCAATGCACATCCTCCTGCTGCGCCCGTGATCCCCATGCTGTCCTGCTAAGTCTCTCTGCGTTGGCGTCCCTGCTACGACTCACGATCGCCTTGATCTTGCCCTCCTGAAAGTCCAGGTTGTGCGCCTGCTTGGCCTCCGTTTCCTGCAAAAATCCATCCGCCCAGTTTCTTTTTTTAACCACTGACCACCCGGCGACCAGAAATTGGCTGCGGCGGCTGCCCACACGCACCTGCGGCTTGCTGAACACAAAGCCCTGGTACGCTGTGCCCTGGGCATCTGCAGCAGGAGCAAGATGGTCCCGAAGTTTGTTCAGCATAGTTGCCGGGCATGCGGTAGATACAGGGCTGGCATGCAAGCACCGCTGCCGTGTGGGAAACCCATGGCAGCAAGAGGCTGCTATGTGCAACAAACAGGCCGCTTTGCACTACTGCCGCCGCACCTCCCGCCTTGAGGAAGCCCTGGAAGGTTGAGGTGGCGGGCCGCGTGAAAATCTTGTTGTAGCCCACGCTCTGGCCGTCCACGTGCACATCTACCTGCAGCAGCATGAGCATCAGCAGCATGAGTGCCAGCAGGGAAGGCGCGGCATTTGCAGTGGTGGCATGTGCTCCGCCCGGCGTTGCATTGCGGCAGCCCAACCTGCTGCTCCATGCAAACATGGTTGAATCGCATGGCAAGGAGGTGCGGTATTCGTGACCGTGCACATAATTGCTCACCAGGTACGCAAACGGCGGCGAGGTGTAGGAGTACGGCGTTGCGCGCTGAATGACTTGCACCTCAAACTCCTGACCGGGTGCTGCCACCGCATACGTGGTGCCCGCGCCGCTCTGCTGCTGAACCTCCGGGAAGGGGTTGTTGGTGCCACTACGCACAATGCGCAGCTCCCACTCGCCCACGTGCACCATGGTGCTGCGAGGGGCAAGTAAGGAGGTGCGGCCTCCAGGCGGCGGCGGCTAGGGGCGGCGGCGGGTGGGTGGGCCGGGCGCGGGCCGCTGCTGGCGCGCCAGGGGTCAGTGCGGGTTGCTAGTGCGCGCGGAGTGCCCGCTGAGCCGAGCGAGGCTGCGGAGAGCGCGAGCGAGGCGGGCGGTGACAGGCGCGCGCACCTGCAGACCTGGGGCTGCTTGGAAGTGATAGTTGGACTGGGCAGAAACAGGGAATGCCTGCCGCGGGGGCTGAGCGGCCGGCGGGGAGGCTGCTCTCCCATGTACCGACCACGCCCAGCAGGCGCCTGCAGCGACAACGTCACCGGTCTCTGCTTCTGTGCCTGGCTGTACGTGGATGCAATGCACTGAGTAACACATAGTTACCGTCATCTGCTGCTGGGATCGGGCTGGCGGCCAACCCATGCCTGCCCCCCGGCCTCCCAGCGCATTTCGACACGACAACCCCAAGAAGCAATGCAACGCACAGCAGCAGATCATGCCGCATGATTGGCATGGCCCTGAAATCGCCCTAAACTTTCCTACTCGTTTTGAATGGCGCGTTGTTACACGCGTTCAGGTGCACAGCTGCAGTGTGCACAGTCATCCAAGGTAATGTCGCGCGCTCACAGCCCCGGTGGTGAACATTTCAAGCAAGGCAACGCAAGGGCCTGCGCAGTAGAGGCGGCTTGTGCCGCATTGGCATTGTTGGGCTGGGCAAGTAAATAAAAGGGGGAAATCACGCAATACACGAGTGCTCTGGAAAAAGGAATGGCTACGTTCGTCACAAACAAGGTCACCTGAAAGCATTGCTGTCTTGCGCTGGCCGCGCCAGCCATGTGGCAGCAGAGCTGCTGGCCAAGCGTTTAAACCCGCCCTTGGTCCTGGATTCGGATGTCAGCAGTGTTCGGTTGGTAATGGGGTTCCCACATGCCTTCACAGCACCTGGTGCACCTCCTTCTTCACTGCCCGCCAGGCTGGCTCGTCATCGGCGGTGAGGTCGCACTCCAGCACCTGCGCAGCAAAGTCGGATGGTAGAGCCTTGAACCCTCCATTTGATTCAAGTGAACGCAGCGCTAACCAAAGCAGGCAAGCAGGCAGTAGGTGCAGGGAAGGCAGCAGTTCAGGTGTCGCCACAGCCACGCTAATGAGCCGATCGGCAACGCTGCCACAGCCCAACCGCACACACTTTGGTCGCCACGCTCTCACTGCACTTCCCGTTTTACACCCTGCCAGTGTGCGCCCATGCCCAGCTCGCACCTGGTTGGCCCGCTTGGCCGCCAGCACCTGGTCGTTGTCGCTTGTGACCTGCACATCAAGCAAGTGGGTGCTCAGTTTGCTGTCGGCCCCTTATAAGCATGGCACGCACTAGCATTCATCGGGGTTCATTCGTGCATCAGCACTAGGTCCAGCCCTTCGCACCTTGGTCAAATCTATCAGCTCCTCTTGCTGCTGCCACCGCTGCCGCTTGCGCGCGCCGCTGCCCCCCTCCTGCTTTACTGCTGCCTCTGCTGCAGCGGGTGCCCCGCGCCGCCGCGACGGCCCTGCCGCTTCATTGTCGCCTTGCCCCTCCGCTGCCGTCTCTGCATGTGGTCAACTGAAAAGTGGCGAGTGTTACTTGCTCATCTATGAAGACCACCTCGGGGCGCTGGGTGCAGCAGCACCCACTGCTGCCCAGCACCACACAGCAACAACCCTACCACCCACCGTCGAACTGCGCCAGGATGGCGGCATGCGCCGGGTTGTCGGGCTTCAGCATGCCCCGCAGCATGAGGGTGGCTGCCGTCTCATACCTGGCAGGAGGAGGCAGCCAAACACCAAGATTTGTTGAAGGTGCGCTGATATCATGGCTGAGCAACGCAGGGCCGCAGCACTGGGACATTCCAGCTGATCATGCACCATGACAGCAGACGGCAGCACCGTCCCGCTCTCACCGCAGCTCCAGCACTGCCACAGCTGGCCCAGTTGTGCGATGGCGATACTGCGAAAAGCCGCCGCCCATCTTCAGTTCGCCCTTGCCGGTTGTGAGTGAGGGCGCCATGAAGAACTGCGCACATACGGGCCACAGCGCAGGGAGCACGCGTGCATTGCTGTTGGAAGGTGGCGGTGAGAAGGTTGCATCGCCAAGGCATGCTGGCATGCTGGCACGCGGCCCTAGCCAGGCTGCCTCTCGTACCCTTTTCAGCAAACACCCGCCGCCCACTCACCTTTTTGCCCTCGGGCAGCTTTGCAACCGACTCGTTTGTGGCGTCCGGGCCGCGATGCCGCTCATACCTTGGCTCCCGAGTCTGCTCCGCTGGAAAGACCTGCGGTGTGGGTTGCAGGCAAGCAAGTGCACGTCAGCAAGCCATCCCTCGGCATGGCGTGCTATTTCGCTGCCCCCGAGCTTGCACTGGACATACGTGCAGCATGGAAACAGGTCAATGCCAGGTGGCGGCGTGGCAGCAAGACCCACATAGCGCTGCCTCCTGCCGTGCCTGCTGCTACTCCCCTGCTGTGCCTGCTGCGCCTCCTGCTGATGAAGGTGCTGCGCTTTGTTCTGCTGTGCGTGCTCTGCTCACCGTGGCTTTGATCTTGCCCTCCTGAAAGTCCAGGCTGTGCGCCTGCTTGGCCTCTGTTTCCTGCGGTATTCAACAGGCAGCCACACAAACATCAATGCTGCACCATGAAAAGCCATGCAGAATGTGCATGAGCCGCTGCAATCAGCATGGCAGTACGGTTGTGCACTGAACGCAGCGCTGCCCGTGCATGGGACCCGTAGCGGCAGCTGCCACCACGCACCCGAGGCTTGCTGAACACAAAGCCTTGGTACGATGAGCCCCGCACATCTGCAACACGGAAGAGTTGATCCACAAGTTGGTCCCTCAAGCAGAGGCCGCAGGGTCATGCACACACTACTGGCGAGTGGCAAGCCACGGCAGCAACGGGCTGGTTTGGCGCGGCAGAAACGGTTTTGACGCCGCCGCTGCATCAGATGCCGCACCTGCCGCCTTGAGGAAGCCTCTAAAGGTGGTGGTGGTGGACCGCTTCAAGATTTTTGCAGAGCCCAGTTCCCGGCCGTCGACGTCCAGGCACACCTGCACAGGGCAGCAGCAGTTGACAGCCCGGCACGGCAGCATGTGACATTGTGGCATGTGCACAGCACGCCGGCGCGTTTCATGCTGCAGCCCAGCATGCTGGGTGCAGCGCAACGTGGTTGGGTGCGGCGTCTGAGCTGTGCACTGACCGCTTACCTTGTACATAGACGGCCGTGCCCTGGTAGGGTGTTGGGTGCTGGGTGACTTGCACCTCGAATGCCTGGCCGGGTGCTGCCACTGCATACGTGGTGCCCGCGCCGCTCTGCTGCTGAACCTCCGGGAAGGGGTCGTTGGTGCCGCTGCGCACAATGCGCAGCTCCCACTCGCCCACGCGCACCATGGCGCTGCGAGGGGCAAGTAAGGAGGTGCGGCCTCCTGGCGGCGGCGGCTGGCGGCGGCGGCGATGGGTGGGCCGGGCGCGGGCCGCTGCTGGCGCACCAGGGGTCGGTGCGGATTGCTAGTGCGCGTGGAGTGCCCGCCGATCCGGGTCAGGCTGCGGAGAGCGCGAGCGAGGCGGGCGGTGACAGGCGCGCGCACCTGCAGACCTGGGGCTGCTTGGAAGTGATAGTTGGACTGGGCAGAAACAGGG
>VFQQ010001394.1_pt1 | contig 34034 bp, 32 predicted proteins | sample 3512341 | NCBI WGS metagenome assembly VFQQ01 (sample SAMN10412373, study PRJNA504923) | tailings metagenome | isolation source: Relicate 2 Philex TSF1 revegetated site | place: Philippines: Tuba, Benguet | collected 2017-08-29 | reverse complement strand
GCCAGCAAGGCGGCGGGCGCGGTGATGATCGACAATTCGTCGGCTTTCCGTATGGACGCCGACGTGCCGCTGGTCGTGCCCGAGGTGAACCCGGAAACGGCGAAGCTGCACAAGGGCGTCATCGCCAACCCGAACTGTTCCACCATCATCGCCAACGTGCCGCTGTGGCCGCTACACCAGGTGAACCCGATCAAGCGCCTCATCGCGTCCACCTATCAGGCGGCGTCGGGCGCGGGCTGGGCGGCGATGGAGGAGCTGAAGGATGCGACCCGTGCGGCGCTCGACGGCAAGCCGTTCGAGCAGAAGATCATTCCGCACCCCTATGCCTTCAATGCCTTCAGCCACAATTCGAAGGTCGATCCGGTCACCCTCTACAACGAGGAAGAGACCAAGCTGCTGAAGGAAACGCGGAAGATTTTCGGCGACGATACGATCCGCGTGTCGGCGACCTGCGTCCGCATCCCGGTGCTGCGCGCCCATTGCGAGGCGTTGACCGTCGAGTTCGAGCGTCCGATGACGCCGGACGAGGCGAAGGCCATCCTTGCCAAGGCGCCGGGCGTCAAAATCGTCGACGACGTGGCGGCCAACCACTTCCCGATGCCGAACGAAGCGAGCGAGCAGGGCGATATCCTGGTCGGCCGCATCCGCCCGGACTCGTCCGATCCTTCGGGGAAATCGCTGTGCCTCTTCGTCGCCGGCGACCAGCTGTTGAAGGGCGCGGCACTTAACGCCGTGCAGATTGCGGAGCTGCTGGTCTGATATCCGCATCCGGGCTAGGGTCTCTCCCATAATATTCGGGGGAGGGACCCATGTCCGGGCACGGCGGCGCCAAGTTTCACGCAATGACCGATGGCACCCAGGAAGACTGGATGGCCATCGCGGGCCACGCCGCCGAGTTCGGCCGCGGCCTGCCCAAGCGCATCATCCAGCACCTGAACCTGCTCGATGGCGATTTCGGCGGCTATGCCGTCGACCGCCTGACACACTCCGTCCAGACGGCGACCCGCGCCCATCAGGCCGGCATGGACGAGGAATATGTCGTGATGGCCCTGCTGCATGACATCGGCGACACGCTCGGTCCGTCGAACCACGCCGATATCGCCGCCGCGATCATGCGGCCTTACGTGAGCGAGAAGAACCACTGGATCGCCGAGAAGCACGCGATCTTCCAGGGCTACTATTTCTTCCATCACCTCGGACTCGACCGCGATATGCGCGAGGCCCATCGCGGCCATCCGCATTTCGAGGCCTGCGCGCAGTTCTGCCATCTGTTCGATCAAAACTCGTTCGACCCAAATTTCGAGTCCATGCCCTTGGAAGCGTTCGAGCCGATGATCCAGCGCGTCTTCGCGCGGCCGAAGAACTCGATCTATCTGCGTAAAGACGCGGCGCTTGCAGCGGAGTAGGGGCCATGTCGGCACAGGCCAACAAGGATCTGATCCTGAAGATCTACGGCGCGATGGCGACCGGCGAAATCCAGCCGCTGCTGGATAACCTCACGGACGACATCGCGTGGACGCACCAGATCGACCGCCGGCTCGCGAAGTTCGGTGGTACGCACATGGGCATTGCGGCGGTCGAGAAGAATTTTCGCGAGATCAACGCCGCTATGCCGCCGCAGGCCATCGAAGGCCTGGAGATGACAGCAGAAGGTGACCGGGTCATCGCGCTGTGCCGCATCACGCGTCGGGGGCCGAGCGGGCAGGCGCTTTCAACCCACTCGTCGCATCACTTCACGTTCCGTGACGGGAAGATCGCGAGCTTCCTCGAGATCCTCGATACAACCGAAGTCCTGAACCACATCCAGGACTCCGACCTCGTCGAAGGCTGCCTCTAGGGTTTGAGGATAATGCTGCCCGTCGTGCTGCGGGCCTGCAGATCCTCATGCGCCTTCGCGGCGTCCTTCAGCGCATAGACCGCGGGCGCACCGACTTTCACCTTGCCTGACAGCACCACGTCGAATAGTGCCGCCGCGCTGTCGCGCAGCTCTGCCGTCGTGCCGACATAGGCGAAGAGGCCTGGCCGCGTAAGATAGAGCGATTTCGGTGACAGCACCGCAGGCGACACGGGCGGCACCGGCCCTGAAGCGTTGCCAAAGCTCACCAAGTAGCCGCGCGGGCTGAGGCTGCCGATCGAAGCCTCGAAACTGTCTTTGCCGACCCCGTCATAGGAAACCGGCACGCCCTTCCCGCCGGTGATCTCCATGACCCGCGCGGCGATGTCCTCGCGCGTGGAGACGATCACATGATCGCAGCCGAAGGACTTCGCCAGATCGACCTTGGCATCCGAGCCGACCGTCCCGATGACGGACGCGCCCAGCGCCTTCGCCCACTGGCAGGCGACCTGACCGACGCCGCCGGCCGCCGCGTGAAACAGGATCGTCTCGCCCGCCTTCACCGGATAGGTTCGGCGCAGCAGGTATTCCGACGTCATACCCTTCATCAGGATCGAGGCGGCGATGTCGTCAGAGATCGCGTCGGGTATTTTCACCGCTCGCCCAGCCGGCAGGTTGGCGGCCTCGGCATAGGCGCCGATCGGGCCGGTGCAGTAACCCGCCCGGTCGCCCACCGCGAACTCGGTGACGCCCGCGCCGATAGCCTCCACCACGCCGACGGCTTCCAGGCCGACGCCGGAGGGGAGCTTCACCGGGTAGAGGCCGGAGCGGTGATAGGTGTCGATGAAATTGACCGCAATGGCGGTCTGCCGCAGGCGGATTTCGCCGGGGCCGGGTGCAGCGAGGTCGATTTCTTCCAGGCGGAGGACATCCGGTCCGCCTGCCGTGCTGAACCGGATGGCCTTGGTCATTTCGTCCGCCTGCTGATTATTTCAGGTTCGCCGTGAAGAAGGCCGCCGTCGCTGCATTGGCCGCCAGCGCAGCGCCGGCGTTGTAATGCGCGCCGCCGATGCGGGCGAAGGCGTGGTCCTGACCGGCATAGCTGATCATCGTCGCCTGCGCGTTGGCGCCCAGCGCGTCGGTCATCTGCTTCTGTGCTTCGGCCGGGACGAACTGGTCCTTCTCGGCGACATGCAGAAGAATCGGCTTCGAAATCTTCGCGGCTTCCCCGAGCAGGCTGGCGATGTTCACGCCGTAATAGGACACGGACACATCAACGTCGGTGCGCGCGGCGGTGAGATAGGCGAGCAGGCCGCCGAGGCAGTGCCCGACAGCGCCGACCTTGCCGGTCACTTCGCTCATCTGGCGCAGCGCGCGCACGGTGGCGGCGATATCCTCGACGCCAAGATCGACATTGAACTTGCCGAAGAGATCGAAGGCCTTTGCCCATTCCGCTTCGCTCTGGTCGGTGATGTCGACACCCGGCTCGATGCGCCAGAAGAGATCAGGAGCGAGCGCGACATAGCCCGACGCGGCGAGATCGTCGCAGATCGCGCGGACGTTCCGGTTCACACCAAAGATTTCCTGGATCACGACGATGCCGGGGCCTTTGCCCCCGGCCGGGACCGCCAGATAGGCGCCGAAAACGCCGTCTGCCGTCTTGATCTCGATCTTCTCGCCCATGGGCGTCTCCTACCGGTTGTTCGCGGCGCGCGCCTGGTTGGCGGCGATGACCTGAGCCTGCTGCTGGGCGCGCATCTGCGCCGCGTTCATTTGCTGCATGATGGGCAGCGGCATCAGACCGTTGGAGAGCGCAACCGGATCGACGACCGGGTCCGAACAGCCCGCGCCGATGCAGACATAGGCGGTGGCCTTGCCGTCTTGCATCGTCTTGCCATGCGCGGGGTGATCTTTGTTGAGCTTCTGGGTCGGCTTCATAATCGTCAGGATGCGGCAGGGAACGGAACGCTCCAGAGTCGCGCGGACGAGGGCCTGGGTGTCGGCGTTGCGCTCGTCGCCGATGATGACGACGTGCACTGTGGCGATGGCGAATTCCAGCGCATTCAGGATTGTGGAGCTGTTCTGCGGCTGGCGGTGGATTTCGGCGCCATAGGCGGCGAAGCCGTCATTTGCCCGCTTGCGATAGTCGTCATCGCCCGTGAGATAGGCGAGCCGCCACAAGGTCTCGTTGATGACGCCGCTATAGTTCGGGCCGTTGACGTCGAGGCCGGTGTGGACGCGGGCGTGGGCGTCGGTCGCGTTGATGCTCGAGAGGAAGTAGCCGCCGCGGGCCGTGTCGCGGAAATGCGATTCCAGACGGTCCATCCAGCCCCGGGCCTTGTCGATGTAGCGGGTGTCGGCGGTAAACTCGAACAGCTTCATCGACGCGCGCGCCATATGGGCATAGCCCTCGGCGGTTGACTCGGCGGCATGGCGGCGGCCAGCGCACCACGACTGGTAAAGCTTGTCCTCTTCGCCCAGGCGTTCGGCGACTGTCCAGAAGGCGCGGACGGCGGCGAAATGCCACTCGGGCTTCTTGAACACGGCGCCGGCTTCGGCCAGCGCGGCGATCATCATGCCGTTGGCGTCGGGCATGATCTTGTCGTCGCGAACCGGGCGTACGCGGCGGGCGCGGGCCATCAGCAGCATGCGGCGGCAGCGTGTCAGCACGGCCTCCTGGTCGGGACGGAGGAAGCCGATCGCGCCGAGACGGTTGAGGACGTAGTTGCCGTTCCAGCTGTCGCCGGGCGTGATGCCGTAGACCTGCTTGAAGAACGGGGCGTCGTTGGGACCGAGGACTTCATCGAGCTCGGTTTCTGACCAGACGTAGAACTTGCCTTCTTCGCCTTCACTGTCGGAGTCGATCGACGACGCGAATGCGCCTTCGGTCGTGACCATCTCGCGCAGCACCCAATCGATTGTCTCATCGATACGAGCGACGTAAAGCGGTGTTCGTGTCATCTGCCAAACCAGGGTCAGTGTCTCGACGAGGTTGGCGTTCTCGTTGAGCATTTTTTCGAAGTGCGGCAGCAGCCAGCGCTCGTCGACCGAGTATCGGTGAAAGCCGCCTGCCAGGTGATCGTAGATGCCGCCCTGACACATGTTCTCAAGGCTGGTGACGACCGCGTTCGAGAATTGGCCTGCCCCGGAGCGCAGGAAGGCGCGCCAAATGAAGTTTAGGATCGGCGTCTGGGGGAATTTCGGCTGGCCTTCCATGCCGCCGAAGAAGAGGTCTATGCGCTGCGTCAGCCGGCGCGCTACCGGCTCGATGATGTTGGTGTTGATGTTGACCGGCTGGTCCTGGTTCCACACTCGGTCCAGTGCCTGGCGGACGCCTTCGATGGCGCGGTCGACCTCGGGGCGGCGGTCGCGCAGGGTTTCGATGACATTGTTGAGGCGGCTGCGGAAGCCCTGGCGGCCAAGGCTGTCCTCGACCGGGTGATAGGTGTTGCCGGTGAAGGCGGTGCCATCTGCCGAGAGGAACATGACCAGCGGCCAGCCGCCCTGGTGGCCGAGGGCCTGGACGGAGGTCTGGTAGAGCTGGTCGATTTCGGGGCGCTCTTCGCGGTCGAGGAGGATGTTCACGAAGTTGGCGTTCAGCATCTCGGCGATGGCCGGATCGGCGAACGACTCCTTCTGCATGACGTGGCACCAATGGCAGGCCGTGTAGCCTGACAGGAACATGATCGGCTTGCCGGTCGCCTTGGCCTCGTCCAGCGCAGCCTGGCCCCAGGGACGCCAGTTCACTGGGTCGTCCTTGTGCATCTGCAGATAGGGGCTGGTCTCGTCGGCGAGCAGGTTGCGCGCGGGGAAGTCGCTCATGTGAAACAGGTCCATTTGGAGGCCGCTGCGGGCGGCCGCACGAGCAGGCTGGCAGTGCCTGCCGGAAGGGCCGGGTGACTCGCATGTTTGCCGCTGCGAGTCCAGAATGTGCGCCGTGCGCCGCCGGGCGGCGCGGAGGGACGAAACCACATGAAGATCAATGTCGAGATCGACGTTACGCCCGAAGAGGCGCGCACCTTTCTGGGCCTGCCCGATCTTGAGCCGATGCAGCAGGCGATCCTGAAAGACGTGCAGGAACGCATCCAGAAGAACATCGCCCGGCTGGAACCGGAGGCGTTGGTCCGGCAGTGGTTCTCGCTGGCCCCTCAGGGTCTGGATCAGGTCCAGAAGCTGTTCGGGAACATCGCCAGTATGGCGACCGGCGGACGGCGCAAGACCACGCCGAAGGAATAAGGGAATCCAGCCATCGATTCGGACTCGATCTATGCGCTGGCGAGCGCCAGCGGGCGCGCCGGCGTGGCCGTGGTGCGGCTTTCGGGTCCGGCCTCGCGCCGCGCTCTGGCGGCGCTTGCCCCCGGGTTCGAAGCGCTGCCGCGAACGGCCCGGCGCGCCCGCATCTACGATCCAGCCGATGGCAGCCTGATCGACGACGGCCTCGCCCTCGTCTTTCCTGGCCCGCACAGCTTCACTGGCGAGGATGTCGTCGAGCTTCACCTCCACGGCAGTCCGGCGATCCTGCAGCGCTTGTTTCCGGCCCTTTCGGCGCTGGGCCTGAGGCCCGCCGGTCCCGGCGAATTCACCCGCCGCGCCTTCACCAACAACAAGATCGACCTGACGGCCGCCGAGGGCCTTGCCGATCTCATCGACGCCGACAGCGACACGCAGCGGGCACAGGCCCTCAGCCAGATGGGCGGGGCTTGGGCCAAGGTCATCTCCGGCTGGCAGGCCCGCCTTCTGGATACACTTGCGCTACTGGAAGCCGGTATCGATTTCGTCGACGAGGACGACGTGCCGGATGGCGTCACGGATTCGGTTCCGGAACGGCTCGCTGGCGTTGCCGCCGAGATGGCCGGATATCTGAAGGATAGCCGCCGGGGCGAGATCATACGCGATGGGTTGCGGGTCGCGATTGTAGGACCACCAAATGTGGGAAAATCGACGCTTCTGAATGCGCTGGCGGGCCGTGAGGCGGCCATTGTCTCGGATATTCCGGGCACCACGCGCGATATCGTCGAAGTGCGCCTCGATCTCGATGGCTATCTCGTCGTCCTTGCCGACACGGCCGGTCATCGGGTGTCGGATGACCCCATCGAGAAGGAAGGCGTCCGCCGGGCCCGCGCCCGGGCGGTGGAAAGCGACCTCCGCATCTTCGTCATGGACTCCGCCTCTCGAGTCGGACTCGAAACGGATGACCTTGCGCAGGCGGGCGATATTCTCTTCCAGAACAAGGCGGATCTCGGTGCGCTTCCGTCCTCCGCTCCCTCCGGACTGTCGGTGATCTCAGGCTCGGCCCTGACCGGTCAGGGGCTGGATCGGCTGCAGGCGGCGCTCACCGCGCGGGTACGCGACGCGGCATCCGGGTCCGCGATCCTTGTTACCCGACAGAGGCATCGCGAAGCCCTGACGGCGGCTCATGGCGCCATGCTTCGGGCGCTCGATCCGGATCACCCCGCTGACCTCGCCGCAGAGGACGTGCGGATCGCGCTTCAGGCGCTGGCCCGGATCATCGGTCGTTTTGACGTAGAGCAGGTGCTAGACCGGATCTTCGCTGGCTTCTGCATCGGAAAATGATTCACGTGAAACAACGTGGTGCAGTGTTTCACATGAAACATTCCGGTTCCCTCGCCTGTTTCACGTGAAACAGCCGGATTCCGCGCGGAATTCTTGACTTCCGGACCGCCCCGAGTCCTTTGCGGCCCATGAGCTTCGACGTCATCGTCATAGGAGGCGGACACGCCGGCGCGGAGGCTGCCGCGGCCGCCGCGCGCATGGGCGCGCGCACCGCTTTGGTCACCCACAAGCGCGCGACGATCGGTGAGATGTCGTGCAACCCGGCCATCGGTGGTCTGGGCAAGGGGCATCTTGTCCGCGAGATCGACGCGCTGGATGGCTTAATGGGCCGCGTCGCCGATGCGGCTGGCATTCAGTTCCGGCTGCTCAACCGCCGCAAGGGTCCGGCGGTGCAGGGGCCTCGCGCCCAGGCTGACCGCAAGCTCTACCGTCAGGCGATGCAGGCCGCCCTGGGCGAAACGCAAGGCCTGATCATTCTTGAAGGCGCTGTCGAGGACTTGATCCTCAAGGACGGTGCCGTCACCGGGATCGTCCTTGCAGATGGCGCCCGGCACGCAGCCAAGGCCGTCATCCTCACCGCCGGCACCTTCCTCAACGGCGTCATTCATATCGGTTCGCAGCGCACGCCGGCCGGGCGGATGGGCGACGCTCCGGCGCTCGGTCTCTCAAAGACGCTCTACGGGCTCGGCCTGGCCATGGGCCGGTTGAAGACCGGTACCCCGCCGCGCCTCGACGGTCGTACCATCGACTGGGCTTCGCTGGAGATGCAGCCCGGTGACGATCCGCCGACGCCGTTTTCGTTCCTGACGGCCTCGATCACCACGCCGCAGATCCAGTGCGGGATCACCCGCACGACAGCGGCGTCGCACAAGGTTCTGACCGATAACCTCGACCGCCTGCCGCTCTTCTCGGGCCAGATCGAGGGGCGTGGGCCACGCTACTGCCCCTCCATCGAGGACAAGGTCACGCGCTTCGCCGAGCGCGACAGCCACCAAGTCTTCCTGGAGCCGGAAGGTCTGGACGACGACACCGTCTATCCAAACGGCATCTCCACCTCGATGCCCGAGGATCTTCAGCGCGATTTCCTGAAGACGATCCCCGGCCTCGAACACGCCGCGATGGTCCGCCCCGGCTACGCGATCGAGTACGACTATGTCGATCCGCGCGAGTTGGCGCCGACGTTTCACGTGAAACGAGTCCCCGGCCTGTTTCTCGCCGGACAGATCAACGGCACGACCGGGTATGAGGAGGCGGCGGCGCAGGGCCTGCTCGCTGGCCTTAACGCGGCCGCCTATGCAGGCGGCGGCGAGGGCATCGTCCTCGACCGGGCGGCGGCCTATGCGGGGGTGATGGCCGACGATCTCGTCACGCGCGGGGTGAGCGAGCCGTACCGGATGTTCACCAGCCGCGCCGAGTACCGGCTCAGTCTCCGCGCCGACAATGCCGACCAGCGCCTGACGCCCATCGGTCTACAGCTTGGCTGCATCGGACCGGAGCGGGCCAAGGCGTTTTCCGACAAACGAATGGCGCTCGAGACCGCCCGCGCCCGGCTTGAGGCGCTCAGCCTCAGCCCCAGCCGTCTGAAGGCCGTCGGCGTCGAGATCGCGCAGGACGGCGTCACCCGCTCGGCGCTGGAGTTGCTGCGCTTTCCGCAGATCGATCTCACCGTGCTGAAGGGTATCTTCCCCGAGCTTGGCGACATCGCTCCGGCCATCGCCGAGCAGCTTCAGATCGACGGGCATTACTCCGCCTATCTCGCCCGCCAGGAGGCCGACATCGCCGCCTTCCGGCGTGATGAGGGCCTGAAGCTGGCGGCCGATTTCGCCTATGACGACGTGCCGGGGCTTTCCAACGAAGTCGCCCAGCGCCTCAGTCAGATCCGTCCGGCGACGCTCGGCCAGGCCGGCCGCGTGGAGGGCGTAACACCCGCAGCCCTCACCGCGATCCTCGCGCAGACCAAGAAGGATGGCGCGCGCGGTGCCGGATGAGGTTTTCGACCGGAGCGCGTTCGTTGCTGCGACGGGCGCCACGCCGGCCGTGATGGCGCGGCTCGACGCCTATGCGGCGACGCTCATCGACTGGAACGGGCGGATGAACCTCGTCAGCCCGTCCTCGCTCGCCGATCTGTGGCGGCGTCACATGTTCGATAGCGCCCAGCTGGTCCCGCTGATTCCAAATGCGACACGCCGGATCGTCGACCTCGGCAGCGGGGCAGGGTTTCCGGGACTCGTGTTGGCCGCCATGCGCCCGGATGGAGTCGGACTCGAAACGGTCCTCGTCGAGAGTATCGAGAAGAAGTGCGCCTTTCTGCGTGCCGCCGCAGAGGCAATGGGCCTCGCCGCGACCGTCCGGGTCGTCCGGGCGCGGGCCGAAGAGGTGACGGGCATCAAGGCCGATCTGGTGACGGCACGGGCGATGGCGCCGCTGGAAACCCTGCTCGGCTATGCAAAAAGATTTGCGGATAAGCAGACCCAGTTGCTGTTTCCCAAGGGCCGGACGGCGGCGGATGAATTGACCGCCGCGCGCCGCTCGTGGACATTGGAGGCAGAGATGATCCCGAGCCGGAGTGACGGCGAGGCCTCGATCATCGCCATCCGCCAATTCGCCCCCAAAGGCCGCCGATCGTGACCAGTGCCGCCGCATCCCAGGGCCGCCCCCGCATTCTGGCCGTTGCCAACCAGAAGGGCGGGGTCGGTAAGACGACGACCGCCATCAATCTCGGCACCGCGCTCGCCGCCGTCGGCGAGAGCGTCCTGCTGATCGATTGCGATCCTCAGGGCAACGCCTCCACCGGCCTCGGCATCGATCGCAATGCCCGGACCCGCACGACCTATGAGGTGCTGATCGGCGAGGCAACGCTTTCCGAAACGGTGACGGCGACCGCCATCCCGCGCCTTTTCATCGCCCCCGCGACGCCCGATCTCGCCGGCGCGGAGCACGAGCTCTACACTGCCCCCAACCGCAATTTCCGCCTGCGCGATGCCTTGGCGCAGATGACGGCGCGGGGCCCTCATTTCAGCTATGTGCTGATCGATTGTCCGCCCAGTCTCAATCTTCTCACCATGAATGCGCTGGCCGCAGCCGATGGCCTGCTGGTGCCTCTGCAGTGCGAGTTCTTCGCGCTGGAGGGCCTCAGCCAGCTGCAGCGCACGGTCGAGCTGGTGCGCGGCTCGCTGAACCCGACTCTATCGATCCAGGGCGTGGTGCTCACCATGTCCGACAAGCGCAACCGCCTGTCGGAACAGGTCGAGGCCGACGTCCGCGCCCATATGGGTGAGACGGTTTATAGGACTGTTATCCCAAGGAATGTGCGCCTATCGGAAGCGCCCAGCCACGGCCTTCCTGCCATCGTCTATGACATCAAGGCGCCGGGCAGCCAGGCCTATATCCAGCTGGCGTCTGAAATGATCCAGCGCGAACGCGCGCTGAAGGCGGCGTAAGCCGTATGTCGATTCGCTTTTGCAACGGAGTACGCGGATGACCGCGAAGCCTTCTTCCCCTCGCGGCCTCGGGCGCGGTCTTTCGGCGCTGCTCGGCGATGCACCACTGGCGCAGGACAACACCTCCAAGGGCAATGGCGCGCGCGCCGTCGCCGTCGATCTCATCAGCCCCAACCCGTTTCAGCCGCGCCGCACGTTCGACGAACAGGATCTGCGCGAGCTGACGGAATCGATCCGCGCCAATGGCGTGCTGCAGCCGATCGTCGTCCGCACCGACCCGAAAAATCCGGGCCGCTTCCAGCTCATCGCCGGTGAGCGGCGCTGGCGCTCGTCGCAGCGCGCGGGCCTCCACGAAATTCCGGTCGTCATTCGCGAGATGAGCGACGACGATGCGCTGGAAGTCGCGATCGTCGAGAACGTTCAGCGCGCCGGCCTCAACGCGATCGAAGAGGCGCTCGGTTACCAGGCGCTGGTCGAACGCTTCAACTACACGCAGGAAGACCTCGCCACGAATATCGGCAAGAGCCGCAGCCACATCGCCAATATGCTGCGCCTGCTGAACCTGCCGCTCGCCGTCCGCCAGATGGTGGAGGACGGCAAGCTGACGGCTGGTCATGCCCGCGCATTGGTGACGGCGAAGGACGCCGTACGTCTGGCCGAAGAAGCGGTGCGGAACGGCCTCTCGGTCCGCGAGATGGAAGCGCTCGCCAATGCCGAGCGTACCGAGCCGGCCAAGGGTGGGCGCAAAGGCAAGCTGCCCAAGGATATCGATACCGTCCGGCTGGAGCGCGACCTCAAGGCTGCCATCGGCTGCGCCGTGTCGATCGACGTCGATGCGCACAAGGAATCCGGCAAGCTGGTCATCCGCTTCGCCGATATGGACAAGCTCGAAGGCGTGACGGGCAAGCTGCTGCGAGCCTAAACCCTCTCCATCGCCTTTGCGATGGAGAGGGACGCTCAGGTAAACGGTCAGAAGCCGTAGACGACGCCCAGCCGCGTGGCGGTGTCGGTTTCCTTGAGGCCAGCCAGCGGCTCGCTGTCATAGCTGACCTCGTAGGAGGCGCGCAGCGCCAGCGCGTTGGTCACTTTGGCGGTGACGGCGCTGATCGAATCGACCGTATTCGATTCTCCGACGATGCCGATGACCTCCTGGCTGATGGAGACGTTCTCGTTGAAAGCGTGGCTGAAATAGCCGCGCAGCTTCATGGCCGTCTCGCCGTTTCCGGGTCCGGCGACGTAGTCGGTCTGACGGAAGGCGATGCCACCCTCGAGATCCAGAACGGTGGTTGGGGTGGCGACGGCGTGAACGCCGAGGCCAAGCGATTCCGTCCAGCGATTGGTGCGGCCGGCGAACTCGTTCTTTTCCCAGTCGAGCGCGCCGAAGCCGTAGAGTTCGGGCGTGAAGTCGTAGTTCAACTGGTAGCCGAGCGCGTACTCCTCGTTGGTCGTGACGTTGAAGCTGTCGCGGTAGTCGGCGAGCGCCTTGAAGCTGTGGCTCAGCCGGTCGGCGACGTAGGAGAGCTTCAGCGCGGCCAGAAGCGCAGTGTCCTCGGTATTGCCCGTGGTGAGTGACACGCCAAGCTGGCCCTCGCCGGACCAGCCGGGTTCGGCGGCCATCGCGGGGGCGGCGAAGGCAGCGAGCGAAAGGGTCGTGAGCAGAGATCTGCGCATATCGAAGTCCTTGTGATTGAGGGTTCGTTGTGCGTGCGTCGCCGCTGCCCCGAGGGGAGGGGCGGCCGTTCTGGCCGGGCATCGTCGCACAGCGGTTCAATCGCAAAGACCTTTGGCTTCCGTCGCTACGTGGCGGTGATTTAATGCGTGACGTGCGCGCAAAGCGGTGATCGTCACGGGCTTGGTAGTTTGCTAAGCCTCGCGCATTCACATCGTGTTTGCGGATCGAAATCTTTGGAAGTGAAGGGCCGCCAGGTCGAAGCCTTTGTGAAGGCCCCTCCCAAGGGTCTGCGGCTGGCCCTTTTCTATGGCCCTGATCAGGGCCTTTCCCGCGAGCGGGCCGATGCCGTGGCGCGCAGCGTCTGCGCCGACCTCACCGATCCTTTCCGCATCGCCGATCTTACGGCGTCCGAGGTGAAATCCGATCCGGCACGTCTTGGCGACGAGGCGGCTGCCATCTCGATGATGGGCGGGCGGCGTGTCGTGCGGGTGCGCGATGCCGATCATGCGACGTCGAAAGTCGTCGAGGCGTTTCTTGAGGATCCGCCGGGTGACGCGCTGGTCGTTGTCGAGGCCGGCGATATCGGCAAGGGCGCACTGACGCGCGCCGTCGAGGCAGCGGGCGAAGAAGGCGCGGTGATCGCCTGCTATCCCGACGAGGGCGAAGATCTGCGTTCGCTGATCGCGGGCGCGCTGAAGGCCGAGGGTCTCAGCGTTGCGGCGGATGCGCTGGCCGACCTGACGGCGCGTCTTGGCGACGATCGCCGCATGACGCGCAGCGAGCTCTCCAAACTGGCGCTCTTCAAGGGACCGGACGGCGCCCGCTCGGGCCAGGTGACGCGCGAGGATGTCGAAGCGGCGCTCGGTATCGAGGCGGAAGCCGATCTCAGCGACATCGCCGATGCGTGCGGCGGCGGCGATCTGGAATCGCTGGATGATTGCTATGCCCGCGCCATCGCCGGGGGCGAGACGGCGCCGGGCATCCTGCGCACCGTGATGATGCATATGCAGAAACTGCATCTGGCGGCGGCGCTGGTGGATGAGGGGCTGGAGCCTGAAAAGGCCACCGACAAGGCGTTCCCGCGTCTGCTCTGGAAGCGGAAACCGGCCATTCAGCGACAAGTGCGCGCCTGGTCGCCGGAAACGGCGATGCGGGCGATCGAGCAATTGGCGGAAGCGGAAATTCTGACGCGCCGCACCGAAATTCCGGCCGATGCGGTGACGGGACGTACCCTGTTGCTGATCGCCGCGCAGGCCCGGCGGGCCGGCCGGCAGCGGGCCTAGGCCCTACTTCTGGATCAAAGCGACGGCGAGGCGGAGCTTGATCTGCTCGGCGATTTCACGTGCCGCGCGGTCTTCGGCGTCCTTGCGGGCGATCTGGGTCGCGTACTGGCTATCGACCACGTTGTAGGACGAGGTCGTTTCGGCGCGACCGGTGGCGATGGGCGTCGTCGAGCCGACGGGGATCAACGTCCAGTCGGCGGTCAGGCGGTAATTGTAGCGGGTGGTCGAGGTGTCGTCCTGGATCGACAGGCCGCGGCGTTCGTCGGCGAGGGCCAGTTTCAGTTCGTAGCGCGGCGTCTCGTTATGGCCGGGCGTATGGAGGGCGCGGTCGAGGGCGTCCGAGACGAGATAGCCGATGCGGTCGCTGTCGTTCGTGGCGGAAACCGGCGCGATCCGGATCGAGCCGAAAGCGGTTTCCGCGCCTTCGGGAATGGAGGACGTGCCGTAGAGCGGTCGGAATCCGCAGGCCGACAGGCCGAGCGCCGCGATGAGAGCGAGGGCGGCGCTCCGCTTCATCAGGCGACCAGGTTCACGATGCGGTTCGGCACGACGATGACCTTCCTTGGAGGCTTACCATCCAGCGCGCGCTTGACGCTGTCCAGCGCCAGCACGGCAGCCTCGACCTCAGGTGCCGGGAGATCCTTCTTCAGCGTGATCTCGTCGCGGCGCTTGCCGTTGATCTGGATGGCCAGCGTCACCTCGTCCTGCGCGACCAGCGCGGGATCGGCCTTGGGCCAGGCGGCATGGACGATCATCGTGTCGTGGCCGAGCAGCGCCCAGGCCTCCTCGGCGATATGCGGCATCATCGGCGCAACCATGAGGACGAGCGTCTCATAGGCTTCGCGCAGCGCAGCGGGCGCTTGCGTCTCGAACGACGACAGCGTGTTCACCAGCTCATAAAGCCGCGCGACGCCGCGATTGAATCGGAACTGTTCCAAATCGCCGGTCAGGCCATCGAGCGTGCGATGCACGGCGCGGCGCAGCTCCAGCGCAGCGCCGGTCTCGCCGCCGGGCGCATTGCCGACAGGGCCGAGCTTCGGCAGCGCTTCGTTCAGCAGACGCCAGATGCGCTGAACGAGACGGGCGGCGCCATCGACGCCACTCTGCGTCCATTCGCTGTCGCGTTCGGGCGGCGAGTCGGACATCAGGAACCAGCGCGCGCAGTCGACGCCGTAGGTCGCCGCGATATCCTCGGGCGGCACCACGTTCTTCTTCGATTTCGACATCTTCTCCGGCGGGCCGACCGTGACGGGCGTGTCGGTGCCACGCACGAAGACTTGGCCGTCGCGGCGCTCGATCTCTTCGGGCGCTAGCCATTTGCCGTCTGCCCCACGATAGGTCTCGTGGGTGATCATGCCCTGCGTGAAAAGGCCGGCGAACGGCTCGGAGAGGCTGAGATGCCCTGCCGCTTTCATCGCGCGCACGAAGAAGCGCGAATAGAGCAGGTGCAAAATCGCGTGCTCGATGCCGCCGATATATTGGTCAACCGGGAGCCAGTAATCGGTCGCCTCAGGGTTGGTCGGGCTGTCGGTGGGCGTCGCGTCGCAGAAGCGCGCGAAATACCAGGACGAGTCGACGAACGTATCCATCGTGTCCGTCTCGCGCCGCGCCGGCTTGCCGCAGCTCGGGCAGTCGACATTCTTCCAGGTCGGATGGCGGTCGAGCGGATTGCCCGGCTGATCAAACGAGACGTCTTCCGGCAGTGTGACGGGCAGCTGGTCCAGCGGAACGCCGACCGGGCCGCAGGACTCGCAATGGATGATCGGGATCGGGCAGCCCCAGTAGCGCTGGCGCGAAACACCCCAGTCGCGGAGACGCCAATTCACCTGGCCTTTGCCCACGCCCAGCTTTTCCAGTTCGGCGATGGCGCGTGACTTCGCGGCCGCCGGATCGAGGCCGTCGAGGAAGGCGGAATGCGCGATGACGCCGTCGCCGGAATAGGCGTCCATGCCGACTTGGAAGGTGTCGGCGTCTTCGCCTGGCGGAATCACGACGGGTTTGACAGGCAGCCCGTATTTGCGAGCGAATTCGATGTCGCGCTGGTCATGGGCCGGGCAGCCGAAGATGGCGCCGGTGCCGTAATCCATCAGCACGAAATTCGCGACATAGACCGGCAGCGTCCAGTTCGGGTCGAACGGATGCACGGCGCGGAGGCCCGTGTCGAAGCCGAGCTTCTCGGCCGTCTCGATGGCAGCCTCGTTGGTGGCCGAGTGGCGGCATTCCTCGATGAACGAGGTCAGGGCCGGGTCGGTCTTCGCGGCTTCCAGCGCAAGCGGGTGATCCGCCGCGATGGCGATGAAGCTCGCGCCGAACAGCGTGTCTGGCCTTGTCGAATAGACCTCGACCTTGTCGATCTCACCGGGATCGGAGGTGAGCGCGAACGAGAAGGTCGCGCCTTCCGAGCGGCCGATCCAGTTCGCCTGCATGGCGCGGACCTTTTCCGGCCAGCGGTCGAGCGTCGCCAGATCGTCCAGCAGCTCCTGCGCGAAATGCGTGATCTTGAAGAACCACTGGGTCAGCTTCTTCTTCTCGACCAGCGCGCCCGAGCGCCAGCCGCGCCCGTCCACGACCTGCTCGTTGGCGAGCACGGTGTGTTCGACGGGATCCCAGTTGACCGCGCTCTCCTTGCGGTAGGCGAGGCCCAGCCGCACGAAATCGAGGAACATGCGTTGTTGGTGTTTGTAGTAGTCGGGGTCGCAGGTGGCGAATTCCCGGCTCCAGTCGAGTGATAGGCCCAGCAAATCGAGCTGGTCCTTCATCGCGGCGATGTTCTGGCGGGTCCAGGCGGCGGGGTGGACTTTTCGCTCCATTGCGGCGTTCTCGGCCGGCAAGCCGAAGGCGTCCCAGCCGAAGGGGTGCAACACGTTAAAGCCGGACATCCGCTTAAAACGGGCGACGACATCGCCCATCACATAGTTGCGGCCATGCCCGATATGGATCTTCCCCGACGGGTAGGGGAACATCTCCAGCACGTAGTATTTGGGCTTTGTAGGATCGATTTCGGCGCGAAAGACGTCTTCGGCCTTCCAGCGCTTGCGCCAGCGGCTTTCCGACGCTGCGGCGTCATAGCGGATCGGCTGTTTGGGATCGGCAGACATGAGACTCGCTTCAGCGCGCCTTGAGGCGCGTCAGTACATTTCCTCGTCGAGCGCGGTCTTGATCTGGCGCGCGCGCAGCAGGATCGCCTGCTGGACCGTGACGGCGGTCTGCGGGTTGACGCCGGCGTCCACGCCATTCACCCGGCGATAGACCGAGACGGCGACCGACGAGGCGGTCACCTGGCCGGGATAGATCTGGACGATGACGCGGACCTGTTCGCCGGAGCCGGCCGAAACCTCGCCCCAGCCCGTCTCGATACGGCCTGCGACAGGGTCGGCCGAGGCGATGGGCAGGAAGTTCAGCGTTTCCTGTGCGCCGGCCCAGATATAGGGGTCGACAGTCAGGTTTTCCGGGGTGTTTTCCGGAATGAACGGCACCGGCACGAGGCCGAGCGTCTCGCAGGCCGCGAGGCCGGGCATGGCGGCGACAAGCGCGATCAGCGCCGCTTTGCGGAACCTGGACGAGACGGCGGCGGACATGCGCATCGCAAAAACCTTTGGCCGAGGCGCGGGGTGACCGGCCTTCAAGGGAATGCGTCTTAACCGTGCCCGGCTTTCCCGGCAAGGCAATGCCGTCCCGCCGCGAAACGTGACCTGCAAGGCGGGAGTTGGTAAACACGCATTAACCTTGTTTCGGCGATGTAGATCGCCACTCTCATTCCCCGTTCTGTGGTCCCAGGAGTTCTCCCATGCCCCGTGCTGCGTTTCTCGGCGCGAGCCTGATTGTCCTCGGCGGGGCCGGGGTGGCGCTGGCGGATGATGGCTTCAAGTTCGACGTCACGGGCTTCCTGGACGGCGCGCTCTACAACAACGATCAGGACACGAGCGGGTTTTTCGACCCTGATCAGAACGGCCTTGGCGGGCTGCTGAACGGCAAGCTGCAGCTGCGCGGCTCGATCCTGACCGATGGCGGCTGGGAGTTCGGGGCGCGGGCCGAACTGCGCCTGCAGAGCGGGGAACAGTCGAACTCGACCAGCGGGGCCGATGACTGGCTGCAGGCGGAGAAGGCGTATCTCTGGGCCGAGAGCGGCCTCGGGCGCATTGAACTGGGCGCGCAAGACGGCGCGGCCAAGCAGGCCAATGCTGCGCCGCCCTCGATCACCAAGTCGCTTCGCATCGACAACCCGCTGATGATGCCGGTGGTGGATGGCGAGGGCGCCTATTACCGCCCGGCCGGACTGATGCTGCGCACCGACAGCTATGCTTCCGACCAGAGCTTGAAGATCATCTACCGCTCGCCGCGCCTGTTCGGGCTGCAGCTCTCGGTTTCCTACACGCCGGAGTTCTCGGCCAATCTGGAGCGCTTCGTCAAAACCGCCGCGACCGATTTCGACCAGCAGTCGGACATCTTCGAGGCCGGCCTCAACTACGACACCAATCTGGATGACATCCGCGTCCGCGCGAGCCTCACCTATCTCATCGCGAACAACGAAGCGGAGAGCGACACGAGCTCGACGATCGCCAGTCCCTGGGTGTCGGGCGATCTGTCGGAATGGAGCGCGGCGCTGAACCTGAAGATGAAAGGCCTCAGCGTCGGGGCGGCCTATCGCCATTCCAATGCGCGCGGCGGCTTTGTCGATCACGCGCCGGTCGTGCTGACCGGCGGGGCGAGCGACACCGACATCTGGTCGTTCGGCGCGCTGTATGAGTGGGATAGCTGGAAGGTCGGTGCGAATTACATCTCCGGCAACACCAATGTCGCTGTCGCGAGCCTTGGCGGCGGGTTCATCGACGAGCAGAAGGGCGAGGGCTGGCAGATCGGCGCGGCCTATGCGTTCTCGACCGATATTCAGCTGTCGGCGGGGTGGCAGTCGTACCGTTTCAATGCAGGCCCGGGGATCAATCCTGGCGGGCTCGCGCAGACGGGCGTCTTCGGCGCGCCAGGCTATTTCGGCGATCTCGACGCCGACATTCTCTTCACCGAATTGTCGTTCGGGTTCTGACGCCTCAGGCGAAAGAAATTCCGGCGAAGCCATGCGCGCGGCTGCCTTTCAGCCGGCGCCAGCGCTGTGACGTCACGCCGCCCAACGCGATGACGGGAATAGATGTCGCGTGGGCGAGGGCGGCGAAACGGACCGGGCCGAGGCCTTGTGCGCCCGGATGGCTGTCGGTCGGAAAGACGGGCGAGACGAGGATCGAGTCGGGTGCGTAACGCTGAGCGGCGATAACGCCGCGCGCGTCGTGCGCGGCCATCGTGACCAGGCCGCGCGGGAGAAGGCGGCGCGCCAACGGGATGCGGTGTGCAAGCGCTTCCGGCGCGTGGAAGCCGTCAGCGCGGAGGCGTGCGGCGAGACGCGGATCGCCGGCGACCAGGAAGAGGTGGCCGTGGGCGCGGGCTATGTCGTGCAGATGCGCGCCGAGGGCTTCGCGATCAGGCGCGTCGTAGTGGCGGAAGATGATGGCGGCGCCGGGCGGCAGCCGCGTCATGGACGCTTCGGCATCGCCGCGCGTGTCGTCGGTCATCAGCCAGAGGCGGGGCAGCGCGGGCGGCATAGGCTTTCCTCGCGCCTTGCGGAGAGCGGCGCAAGGTGGCTATGGGCTTCCCCTATGTCGATTGCGGACAATCTTGCCGAAGTGAAAGCGCGCGTGGCGGCTGCGGCCAAGGCCGCCGGACGCGGCGATGCGCCCGAGCTGATCGCGGTGTCGAAGACACATGATGCGGCGGCGATCCAGGCGGCCATCGCGGCGGGTCAGTATGTGTTCGGCGAGAACCGGGTGCAGGAGGCGCAGGCGAAGTTTCCGGCGCTGAAGGCCGCGCATCCTCAGGTGAAGCTGCATCTGATCGGGCAATTGCAGTCGAACAAGGCGCGCGAGGCGGTGGCGCTGGCGGATGCGATTCACGGGCTGGACCGGCCGAGCCTCGCCAGGGCGCTGGCGGAGGAAGTCCGCAGGCAGGGGCGCAGCCCGCTTCTTTTCCTGCAGGTGAATACCGGTGAGGAACCGCAGAAGGGCGGCGTGATGCCGGAGGCGGCGGAAGGATTTCTCGCCGAATGCGGGGCGCTCGGTCTCGATGTGTCGGGGTTGATGTGTATCCCGCCGGAGGATGAAGAGCCGGCGCTGCATTTCGCGCTGCTCGCCGGGATGGCGAAGCGCATGGGGCTTAGCCAGCTCTCCATGGGGATGAGCGGCGACTATGAGGTCGCGGTGAAGCTGGGCGCGACGCATGTGCGGGTGGGGAGTGCGATCTTCGGCAGCCGCGTCTAGTTGTCTTCGACCAGGATCGCCGTATCGGGGTCGGCGAGGGCGAGGAGCTTCATCATGTCTTCGAGTTGCACGGCGACGCAGCCGGCAGTCGGGCTGTAGTCGCTGCGGCTGAGATGCAGGAAGATCGCGCTGCCCTTGCCGTCGACGACCGGATCGTCGTTGTAGCCCATCACCACAATCACGTCGTAGATCGCGTCGGTGCGCCACAGCTCTTCATGGCTGGCGGCATAGGGCAGGCGGACACGGCGGTTGTAGTTCGGATCGCCGGGCGCATCGCACCAGCCGTCTGTCGGATCGAGCGGCGTCATCTTCAGGCGCGTTTCCGGCGCAGGCATCCGGTCAGGGCGATAGAAGGCCTCGCGCAACTGCCAGCGTCCGATGGGCGTTGCGCCATCACCTTCGCGTTTGTCGCGCTTCACGCCGCCGCGCCCGATGGCGCAGCGCATCGCAAAGCCGTCCGCTTCCAGAATGTGCCCGCCTGAGGCCCAAGATCTCACCGTCCATTGCATGGGGTCGATGCTAAAGCCGTCGCAGGCCGGCTCAAGGCCCTCAACGGCCATTGCGCTTCAGTCCGCCATACGCGCCGAGATTGACCTCCATCTGCTGCATCGCGCGCAGATAGGTGTCGCTGGCGGTCATCTGGCGGGCTGCAGCGGCCTGCGAATTGAGCGGGAAGTAGCGGAGGTTGTCGTCCTGCGCCTGAGGGATGGCCGTGGCGGCCATCGCGGCGGCAGTTTGCGGCAGGGTGTCATCCTCGCTCTGGGGTGCGGTGTCGGCGGTGGGCGCAGGCGCCGCCTTGCCGAAGCCGGACATCAGAGCCGCCATCTGGTCTTCCGACATTTCGGGCGACATTTCCGCCGTGGACGTGGCCGCAGGGGTTGCGGCAGGTGGCGGCGTGGCGGTCTCGGGCAGGGTCGCGCCCATGCTGGCGGCGAGCAGGGCGGCCTGATCGGCGCTGAGCGAGGGCATTGGCGCGGCGGCTTTGGCCGTGGCCGCCGGTGCGATGGGCGGAATGTTCATGACGCGCGTCGCGTCGGGAGCCGGCGCCGCTGCCGGTGTTGCAGGCCCCGGCGCGGGGGCGACCTGTTCGACCGCAGCGGCGAAGTCCTGTTGCGGCTGCGGCGTGGCGGCAGCCTGCTTCGCCTGCTCGCGCGCAAGGATGCGCTGATGGCGGGCAAGGCTCATCATCTGCATCTGGAGGTCGTTCATGCCGGAGGCATGAGCAAGGGCCGGGCCAGAGCCGCGAGGCGGATTTCGGGCGTTTGCTGCGCAGCAAGCCCGGCAGGCTTTGCCGCCTGTCAGAGATCGTGGCCGGCCTTGATGCGTTTGGTCTGCAGATATTGCGCGTTGTGCCGGTTGGGCGGGAAGGCGTGATGGACGCGTTCCGTGACGGTGATGCCATGCGCCGCGAGCTGGGCGACCTTGTCCGGGTTGTTGGTGAGGAGGCGGACCGAGGTGAAGCCGAGGGTCTGCAGCATGGTCGCGGCGGGCAGGAACAGCCGCTCGTCGGCATCGAAGCCGAGGCGTTCATTGGCCTCGATGGTGTCGAAGCCCTGATCCTGAAGCTGGTAGGCCCGGAGCTTGTTCATCAGGCCGATACCGCGGCCCTCCTGCGCCAGATAGAGCAGCACGCCGCCGCCATGTTCGGCGATGGTGCGGATGGCGCCCCGCAACTGGTCGCCGCAGTCGCATTTCAGCGAGCCGGCGAGATCGCCGGTGAAGCATTCGGAGTGGAGGCGCGCGAGGACCGGGCCGGGCGGAGCGGGCGGGTTGCCGTCCTTGTCGCCGATCATGAAGGCGAGGTGCTCCGGGCCGCCGTCGGAGGCACGGAAGGCGACGATGGAGGTGTGCTCCGCCCCGGCGAGGGGGACGCGAGCCTGGGCGACGGCTTTCAGCGTCCGGGCCGAGGTTTCGTCATAGGCCGCGATTGATTCGGAAGCGACACGTTCCAGGCGTTCGGTCGATTCCAGCGTGTGTGCGGCCTCGCGGGTGAGGGCGGCCGCGGCGAGCGCGGGGAGCAGCCCGGCAAGCTTGGCGAGCTTCACGCCGGCCTGATAGGCCTCGGGTAAGGTCTGGCGGAGGGCCGTGAAAGGGCCGGCGAGCGGGTTGGCGAGGTCATTCGTCGGGTCGGCGAGGGTGCGCAGGCGGCCGAACGGATCGTCCGTGCCGAGGTCGAGGGCGACGACCCCGTCGGTGTAGAGCCGGGCCTTCAGAGTCATGGCGCGGGCGTGGGTGATGACGCCGTGGACCGGGAGGCCCGATCCGGTCAAGGCGGCGAGGCGGGCGCGGCTGGCGGTCTCGGCGGCGAGGATGAGAACCGGGGTTCCATCCGTTCCGTCCACGAGCACAGGCTCGCCCCGGCGCAGCGCCGCAGCGGCCCGTTCGACGGCGTTGAGAAGGACAAAACTCATGGAATTGGGCCGGTCGCCAATGGAGCGCCTGTCACAGTTTGCCGGGGGCTTTGCCTATAAGATAGAACGTCTTGTCACAATGCCGGGCCGCTTGCCGTCCCGGCATGCAGCCCGAAGGCCCCATGAGCGCCAAGCGCCGCCTCCTCCTCGTCGATGACGATAAAGACCTGCGCGAAGCGCTGGCCGAGCAGCTTGTCCTGACGGGCGAGTTCGAGACCACGGAGGCGCAGACCGGCGCCGCCGGTGTCGAGACGGCGAAGGAAGGCGGGTTCGACCTGATCCTTCTCGATGTCGGCCTGCCCGATATCGACGGCCGCGAGGCATGCCGCTTGATGCGCAAGGCGGGCGTGAAGACGCCGATCGTGATGCTCACCGGCGCGGGCGAGGAAGCCGACCAGGTGCAGGGTCTGGAAGCCGGCGCGAACGACTATGTGACCAAGCCTTTCCGCTTCGCCGTGCTGCTGGCGCGTGTCCGCGCGCATCTGAGGAGCCACGAGCAGAGCGAGGACGCGACCTTCGCGGTCGGTCCCTACACGTTCAAACCGGCGGCGAAGCTGTTGGTGACGGCGGCGAACAAGAAGGTGCGCCTGACCGAGAAGGAAACGGCGATCCTGAAATACCTCTACCGCCAGGGCAAAGCCGTGGCGCGCGAAACGCTTCTTCACGAAGTCTGGGGCTATAACCCCGCCGTGACGACGCATACGCTGGAAACCCATATCTACCGCCTGCGCCAGAAGATCGAGCCCGATCCCGGCAAGGCCTCGCTCATCCTCACCGAGAGCGGCGGCTACAGGCTGGCCCCGTGAGCGACGGACTGAATGACTGACGACTTCCTCATCCGCTTCTGGGGCGTGCGCGGTTCGATCGCCTGCGGCGGGCCGGACTACGCGATCTATGGCGGCAATACGTCGTGCCTGGAGATGCGGGTCGGCGGGCATGTGCTGATCTTCGACGGCGGCACCGGCATCCGTCCGCTGGGCGAGGCGCTGATGCGTGAGGGCAAGATCACCTCGGCGATCTATCTCAGCCATACGCATTTTGATCATATCTGCGGGCTGCCGTTCTTCGGGCCGCTGTTCGATCCGAAGAACCATTTCGACATCTGGTCGGGCCATCTGGAGCCGCCGCTGACGACGCGGGCTGCGGTCGCGTCGCTGATGTCGGCGCCGGTGCTGCCGATCGATCCGGATATCTTCCAGGCGGAAGTGAATTTCCGCGACTTCAAGTCGGGCGATACGCTGGAGCCGGCGGAAGGCATCGTGCTGAAGACGACGCCGCTCAATCATCCGAACGGCGCGACCGGGTACCGGATCGAGCATGGCGGGCGCTCGGCCTGCTACATCACCGATCTGGAGCATGAGAGCGAGACGCCGGACCCCCGGCTCGTCAGCTTCGTGCGCGGGGTGGATATCTTGATCTACGACGCCTCCTATACCGAGATGGAATATGCCGTCCGCAAGGGCTGGGGCCATTCGACCTGGGTGGCGGGTCTGGCGCTCGCCAAGGCGGCCGGGGTGGGGCTGTATGTTCCCTTTCACCACGACCCCGCCCATACCGATCAGATCATGCTGAAGCTGGAGGCTGAGGCCGTAGCCGAGGCGGCGAAGGCCGGGATTCCCTGCCGTTTCGCGCGTGAGGGGCTGGAGCTGGTGCCCGGCCGGATTCCCGTTCCGGCCTGAAAATCCGGTCTTAAAGCGGCTTTCCGATCACGAATAACATTTCCTTGGCATGTGACCCGGATCACCGCCGCGTTACGGCCACTATGCGACGGTTTGATCACATCACCGGGCCTGGGGCTTTCGGATGGAGCGTTCAATGTTCAAGAGCCGTCTCATCGCGACCGTGGCGCCGCTCGTCCTCCTTGGCTCCGTGGCGCTTGCGGAAGACCAGACGGTCGAGCAGTCATTCCAGGCGAAGCGCGTCCAGATCGATGCGCTGGTCGGCAATCTGAAAGTCATCGTCGCCGACGGCTACCCTTCCATCGATGTCGCCCTCTCGGGCACCGACGAAATGGTCCAGAAGGTCCGCCTGTCGACCTCGGGCGACGCGGTCGTCATGGCCATGGAAGGCATGGAGGGCGACTGGTGGGACGACATGTGGGACTGGAGCTCGGTCTCGTCCGGAGACCTCACGGTCACCATCAAGGTCGCGCCCGGCACGCCGGTGCGGGTGGATAACTATATCGGCGACGCCGATATCGGCGACATCAACGCCTCGCTGAAGATGAATACGAGCGGTGGACAGGTGCGCGCCGGCAATCTCACAAAAGCCGATGTGGCGATCGCCGGTTCGGGCGACATCATGCTCGGCCAGGTCGCCGGCGATCTCGATGCCTCGATCGCCGGTTCGGGCAGCGTGAAGGCGGGCGACTGTCATTCAGCCGACGTGGAGATCGCCGGCGGCGGCGAGGTGAAGGTCGGCACGGTCAATGGCGACTTCGACATCGATATCGCCGGTTCGGGCGAGGTCTATGCCGTGTCGGTGAACGGCAAGGTGAATATCGACGTCGCCGGTTCGGGCGATGTGAAGATCGACGGCGGCGTCGCCGATCCGTTCAAGGTGGATATCGCCGGTTCAGGCGACGTGCGCTTCGGCGGTACGGCGAACAATCCGGACGTTTCGGTGATGGGTTCGGGCGATGTGTGGATCGCCGCCTATACCGGCACGCTGTCGAGCGACGGCGCAGACATCAAGATCGGCAAGGCGGAGTAGGCTTCGATTGCAGATGTGCGTTTTGCGGAGGCCTCGCTGACGCGGGGCCTTTTGCATTTGAGTAGATGTTTGCCGATTGCATTGGCAGGGTGCTGGCGATTTCCTTGCGCCAATGCCGCTAAAGATGCCCCCTGCACTATTCGACTATCTCGGAGCAGCGGCTCGGGAACGCGCCTCGCGTGCTGCCTTCAAGTCCGCTGCCCAGGCGTGGCGCTTGGTGCGCGCCGACGGAGGCTCCAAGGCTGAGCTTGCCGAACGAGCGATGGAGCGCGCGCGGCGGCAATCAGTCGATGCCTATGTTGCTGCCATGCCGCCATGGTTTCGCAGCGACACGGGCTGGCCGAAAATAAAGAATGCCGATCAGATTGATCTCGCGATCGAGTTTCTCGAACACGATCCGTGGTTCAATGAGTCAGGCTATTTCAAAGAGCATCTCGCCACGCGCCTGAAACAGGCGGCGTTGACCGCCACGCAGATCGAGCGATTGCGGGCTGTGGTTCTCAAGGCTTTGACGGGGAAAAATCGTCGCGAGTTTCGCGACTATTGGCGTCTTGCGCGCAAACTCGACGGGGACGAGCTTCGTGCAGGTATCGCAGAGATTTCAAAGCAACCCGACCCGACAACCCGGCGTCATGTCTCAAGGTTGCTCCGTATACTCAATCAGGGTGGCACGGCGCCTAAGGCCTGGCCCTAGAGGACGCCCTACCTTCTGAGGCGCACTGGGAGGCGTAGATGGTCGGCCTTCGCCGACCATGACAGCGTGGGTATTGGCGGGATCTCGCGCGGCCTGATGGGCATCAGGCATGGGTTCCCGGGGTCCGCTGCGCGGCCCCGAGGATGACCGTTATGATCGTTGGAAAGGCCGGTGCCCCGGCACCTCTCCTGATCGCTGCGCGATCTGTCCTCTCCCCGCTCACGCGCGGAGAGGATGAACGCTGCGCTCGTTCTCACAAGAAGCGAACCTGGACGCGGCCTATTCGTACCTGAGCGCGTCGATGGGGTTCATCTTGGCGGCTTTGCGCGCCGGGAAGAAGCCGAAGGAGAGGCCGAAGGCGGCGGAGAAGAGCGTTGCGCCGATGATGACGCCGATCGAGGGCAGGAAGGGCGCGCCCATCGCGCTGACGCCGAGGACCGCGATGCCGAGGCCGAAGACGACGCCGATGAGGCCGCCCAGCATGGCGAGGATGGCCGCTTCGGTGAGGAACTGCATCAGCACGTCGCGTTCCTGCGCCCCGATGGCGAGGCGGATGCCGATCTCGCGCGTTCGTTCGGTCACCGACACCAGCATGATGTTCATGATGCCGATGCCGCCGACGATGAGCGAGATGAAGGCGACGGCCGCGACGAAGAGCGTGATGAAGCCGAAGATGTTCTGCGCTTCCTGAACGAAGCCCTGGAGATCGCGGACGGTGAAGTTGTCGCCTGTGTCCATACCGACGCCGCGCGACTGGCGCAGCGCCGCCCGGACCCCTTCCATCACGCGCGGCACGTCTTCGCGTGTGGCGGCGGAGATCTGGATGTTGAAGATCGCCGTCGATCCCTGGAGGCGGCGCTGGAAGGCGCGCATCGGCATGATGATGCGGTCGTCCTGGTCGCCGGTGATGAAGGACGTGCCTTTCGCCTTCAGAACGCCGATGACCTCGCACGGCACGCGGCCGATGCGGATGCGCTGACCCACAGCTGCGCCGCTGGCGAAGAGCTTGTCGCGCACCGTCTTGCCGATGACGCAGACCGAGCGGCCTTCCTCGGCCGGGGTGAAGCCACGGCCTTCGGAGAATTCCCAGAGATTGATGCGGAAGATCGAGGCTTCGCCGCCTTCGATCTGGGTGTTGGCATTGTAGCCGCCAAAGGTCACCTCGCCGCCGGTCTGGGCCGAGGGGCTGATGTCGATGATGCCGGGGACGCCGTGGCGGAGCGCATCGACGTCCTGGCGGTCGAAAGGGGAATCGTTGCCACGGCCGCCGGCATCGGGACCGCCGGGGAAGGCGAAGATAAGGTTGTTGCCGAGGCTTTCCAGCGTCGAGGTGATCTGGGCCGTAACGCCGGCGCCGATGGTGACGAGGGCGATGACCGAGCCGACGCCGATGATCATGCCGAGGCAGGTGAGGAAGGTGCGCAGCTTGTTGGCGCGCAGCTCCCGCAAGGCCAGGCGGATGGTCGTCCAGTTCATGGGTCTTACTCGAAGCGCAGCGCGTCGATCGGGTTCATCCGCGCGGCGCGGCGCGCCGGGAAGAAGCCGAAACCGATGCCGATGAGGGCCGAGAAGAGGGTGGCGCCGATGATGAGCGGCGCCGAGGGCAGGAACGCCCAGCCGAGCGCGCCGGTGACGAGGAAGGCGATGCCAAGACCGAGCGCGACGCCGACCAGCCCGCCGAGGACGGCAAGCGCCATCGCCTCGATGAGGAACTGAGCCAGCACGTCACGCTCCTGCGCGCCGATGGCGAGGCGGATGCCGATCTCACGGGTGCGTTCGGTGACGCTGACCAGCATGATGTTCATGATGCCGATGCCGCCGACGATGAGCGATATGAAGGCGACGGCGGAGACGAAGAGCGTGATGACGCCGAGAACCTGAGAGGATTCCTCACCGAAGGAGGAGACATCCTGCATGGTGAAGTCGTCGGGCTTGCCGTCGGGAACATTGCGGAGGCCCCGCAGAACCTGGCGGGCATTCTCCATCATCGGGGCGACGTCGTTCTTGTTCGCGGCCATCAACTGGAGCGTGTTGATGTAGTCATCGCCGGTGAAGCGGCGCTGATAGGCGCGCAGCGGCACAATGATGCGGTCGTCCTCGTCGTCGCCGAAGGTCGAGGCGCCCTTGGGCTTCATCAGGCCGACGACTTCGCAGGAGACGCCGTCGACGCGGATGCGCTGGCCCACGGGATCGAGCCCGCCGAAGAGCTTTTCGCGCACCGTCTTGCCCATCACGCAGACGAGACGGCCGGCGTCGCTTTCGGCCTCGGAGAAGAAGCGGCCCTTGTCGATCGCCCAGAGGCGGATGTCGAAATAGTCAGGCGTGGTGCCGATGATGGTGGTGCGCGCGTCGAGATTGCCGAACTTTACGGTGGTGCCGCCGCCGACCGACGGGGCGATCTTCACCACCTGCGGCACGGTCCGGCGCACCAGATCGAGATCGCGCCAGGTGAATTTCCTGGCTTCCTGTTGCGGGCCGCGCTGGCCGTCGGCGCCGGGCCAGATCCAGACGAGGTTCTGGCCGATCGAGGCGAACTCGCGGTTGACCGAGGAGGAGACGCCCGCGCCGATGGTGAGAAGCGCGATCACCGCGCTGACGCCGATGATCATGCCGAGGCATGTCAGGAACGTGCGCATCTTGTTGGCCCAGAGCTCGCGCAGCGCCAGTCTGAGGCCGGAGAAAATCATGACTGCGTAGCTTCGAGATGGGCTTCGAGTTCGGCCTTGGTGGTCGGCGGGCCGTCATAGGCGATCTTGCCGTCCTTGAAGCGGATGTGGCGCTTGGTATAGGCGGCGACGTCGTCTTCGTGGGTGACGAGGATGATGGTGATGCCGCGCTTCTCATTCAGATCGCGGAAGAGGCGCATGATCTCGTGCGTGCGCTGGCTATCGAGGTTGCCGGTCGGCTCGTCGGCCAGCATCACGGCCGGGCTGGTGACGAGCGCCCGGGCGATGGCGACGCGCTGCTGCTGGCCGCCGGAGAGTTCCGACGAGGTGTGGTCCATGCGCTCGGCGAGGCCGACAAGGCCGAGGGCTTCGCGCGAGAGGCGGTGACGTTCGCTGGCCGAGGTGCCGCGATAGACGAGCGGGAGCTCGACATTCTCCTGCGCGGTGGTGCGCTTGAGGAGATTGAAGCCCTGGAAGACGAAGCCGAGATAGTTCTGGCGCAGCAGCGCGCGCTGCTTGCGGTCGAGCGTTTCGACCGGCACGCCCATGAAGTCGTAGGAGCCGGACGAGGGGACATCGAGGCAGCCGAGAATGTTCAGCGTCGTCGACTTGCCCGAACCGGACGCGCCCATGACGGCGACGAACTCACCCGGCCAGATCTCGAAATCGACGCCGTTCAGCGCGCGCACTTCCGTGTCGCCATGGCCATAGACCTTGGCGACGTTACGGAAGGCGAGAACGGGGCCCCCGCTGCCTCCATGTGAGTGCTCGCTCATCGCGTCAGCCCTTAGCCCTGTGCCCCGGAACCGGCACGCTCGACATCGGTCAGGACTTCGTCGCCTTCCTTCAGATCGCCTTCGACGATCTCGGTGACGACGCCGTCCGTGACGCCGATCTTGACCTTGCGCTCCACCGGCTGGCCGTTGCTGTCCTTCACGAAGACGCGGCCGGCTGAGGGATCGCGCGGGGCATCGGCGGCAGGCGCGCCTTCGCCGTCCTGCGGGGCGTTGGCTTCCTTCATCGCGACCGACTGCGGCACGAAGCGCAGCGCGGCGTTGGGAACGAGCAGCGCCGACTCGACCGTCTTCACAGTGACTTCGGCGGTCGCGGTCATGCCGGGCTTCAAGAGGCCGCTCTCGTTATTCACGCTGAGTTCGCCCTGATAGACGACGACGCCCTGTGACGCGGCGGAGGTTTCCGACTTTTTCGGCGCGTTGCGCATCGAGCGGATCTGCGCGTCGAAGGTGCGATTGGGGAAGGCATCGACGGTGAAGCTGGCGTTCTGGCCTTCCTGCACCTGGCCGACATCGGCCTCGTCGATATCGGCGAGGAGTTCGAGCTCCTTAATGTCGGAGGCGAGGGTGAAGAGAACCGGCGTCTGGAACGAGGCGGCGACGGTCTGGCCGGCCTCGATGCTGCGGTAGAGCACGATGCCGTCGATCGGCGCACGGATCACGGCCTTGCCAATGTCGCTGACGGCGACCTGGAGATTGGCCTCCTGGATGGCGACCTGGGCCTTGGCGACCTCGAGCGAGGCGAGCGCGCGGTCATAGGTCGACTGGGCGGTGTCGAGATCCTGCTGTGAGACGTTGCGGCTCTTCGCCAGATCGCGCACGCGCTGAAGGCGGCGCTGGGCGTCGGAGAGGCCGGCTTCCGCCTCTTTCACGCCGGCCTTGGCGGCGGCGAGCTGGGCCTCGGTCTGGACGCGGCGGGCTTCGAGCTGGGTCGTGTCGATCTGGGCGAGGACGTCGTCCTTCTTCACGACGGAGTTGAAGTCCACCTTCACCTCGACGACGCGGCCGGAGACTTCAGCGCCGACATCGACCTGGTCGACGGGCTGGAGCGTACCGGTGGCGGTGACCTTCACCGAAAGCGGGCCGCGCTTCACGGCTTCCGCCTTGTAGCCAACGGGGCCACCACCGCCGCCGGAGAACACCATGAACAGGAGGACGAGGACGACAAGCGCGCCGCCCAACCAGATGAGGCCCTTCTTGCGGCCCGACATCTTTTTCTTGCCGACGCCCAGCGTCTTTTCGATGCCCTTCGGCGCGGTCATGTCGTTCATGGAATAATGGCCCCCGCTGCGCCCCGGCAGCGTTTTCGTCGCGCGCTTCTACTAGTGTGACGGGGGTTTGGCGTCCGTGACGTGAGTCACAGTGGCGTGAACGATCAGGCGTTGGCGCGGTAGGGATCGGCCGCGTCGCGCAATCCGTCACCAAGGAAGTTGAAAGCCAGGACCGTTAACACAACGGGAACCACTGGCAGGAGTAGCCACGGGGTTACGGAAAGCGCTGCGTAGCTCTGCGCCGCATTCAGCAAGGAACCCCAGGAGACCTGCGGGTCGCGAATGCCGAGCCCGAGGAAGGACAGCGCGGTCTCGCCGAGGATCATGGCGGGGATCGCCAAGGTGACGCTGGCGATGAGGTGCGAGGAAAAATTCGGCAGCAAGTGGCGGAAAAGGACGCGGCGCGGCTTTGCGCCCATGAGGACGGCGGCGGCGGCGTAGTCTTCCTCGCGCAGCTGCATGACCTTGGCGCGAACGCCAAGGGCGAGGCCGGGCCAGTCGAGCAGGCCGAGAATGACGACGAGGCCGCAGAAAACGAGGATCGGCGGCCAGTCGGCGGGAATCGCGGCGGAGAGCGCAAGCCAGAGCGGCAGTTCCGGCATGGCGCGCAGCAATTCAATGAGACGGAGGATCAGCCAGTCGGTCGCGCCGCCGAGATAGCCGGCGAGGCCGCCGAACATCACGCCGAGCAGGAAGGAGATCGCGACGCCGACGAGGCCGACGGTCAGCGAGATGCGGGCGCCGAAGACGACGCGGCTGAAGACGTCGCGCCCGACCGTATCGGTGCCGAAGAGGAAGAGCGTGCCGCCTTCGCCCGCGCAGAAGAGGCGGGTGCGCGTCTCGACGAGGCCGAGCAGGTGATAGGGCTCGCCATCGCAGAACCAGCGCAAGGGTTGCTGCGTCGCGCGGTCTTCGGAATAGACGCGCTTGAAGGCTTCGAGATCGACCGTCATGGCGGTCGGATAGACGAAGGGCGCGGCGAGGCCGTCCGCGCCCCACATGCGCACCAGCTGCGGCGGGTGGCTGATCGCGTCCGGGAAACGCTGGTCGCGGCCATAGGGTGCGATGAATTCCGCGAAGGGAACGACGACGAGATAGAGAAAGGCGAGCAGCCAGAACGCCAGATAAGCGAGGCGACGGCGGCGGAATCGGCGCCAGAACTGGCCGAAGGGCGAGGCGCTGTCCGGCGGCGCGCCGGGCGGGGCCGGCGGCGGGAAGGGCTGGTCGTCGACGACATGCGGCGGATCGCCGTCGCGGAGATGGAGGGCGCCGCTCATCCGCGCGCCCTCTGTCCGAGGCGGACGCGCGGATCGAGCCAGGCGAGGATGAGGTCGGAGACCAGCATCCCGGCGAAGGTGAGCGCGGCGGTGAAGGTGAGGATGAAGGCGGCGAGGAAGGTGTCCTGTCCGCGCAGGGCGGCGAGGAGGACGGGGCCGACCGTCTGAAGGTTCAGCACGACGGAGACGATGACCGAACCGGAGACGAGGCTGGGCAGGAGATTTCCGATATCGGCGACGAAGGGCGCGAAGGCGAGACGCAGCGGATAGCGCGTCATCAGGCGCGTTTCGGAAATGCCGCGCGCACGGGCGGCGGCGACATAGGGCCGGTTGATCTCGTCCAGAAGATTGGCGCGGAGGCGGCGGATCATGATGCCGGCCGAGCCGAGCGCGATGACGAGGGCCGGGATGACGAGATGCGCGGCGATGGAGAGGAACTTCTCCGCCGACATCGGCTGGCCCTCGAAGCGCGGGTCCATCAAGCCGCCGATGGAGAGTCCGAACCAGGCCTGCGCGGTGACGAGCAGAACGAGGGCGAGCAGGAAGGACGGGATCGCGAGGCCGAGATAGGAAAGCGTCGTCGCGGTCGTGTCGAAGAGGCCGCCGGGTTTGCGCACGGAGAGCAGGCCGATCGGGAAGGCGATCAGATAGACGAGCAGGACCGTTGCGAAGTTCAGAAGCGCCGTGAGGCCGACGCGGTCGCCCAGTACGTCGCCCACGGGCTTGCTGTAGAGGAACGACCAGCCCCAATTGCCCTGAAGCAGTCCGTCAAAGCCGTGCGGGCCCGGCAGCAGACCGGCCCAGATGGCGTAGCGGTGGAGGAAGGGCTCGTCGAAGCTGAACTCGGTGCGGAGGAACGCGACGCGGGCGGCGCCCGCGCCTTCGCCCTGCGCCATCAGCTCCTGCATCTCGTTGGAGAGATAGTCGCCGGGCGGCAGTTCCACGACCGCGAAGATGAGCAGGCTCGCCGCCAGCAGAGCGGGGACCATGGCCAGAATGCGCCAGGCGGCGTAACGCAGCATCAGATCATCACCGGTCGAGCCACAACGCGTCGAGTCGGTAGATGCCGAACTGCGCGCCGGGGTCCCAGCCGAAGAGGCCCTTTTCCGGAACGTTGCGCAGCGCGTTCGAGACGATCACCGGCTGAAGCACGCCTGAGACGATGCCGATGGAGAATTGCTGGTCGGCGTGGATGTCGAGCATCTGCTTCCAGATATCGGCGCGGATGGCTTCGTCTTCGGTGCGGATCCAGTCTTTGTAAAGCTGGAGCAGCTTTATGGCGGGATCGACATCGACGGCTTCGCCCGAGGCGCCTTTGGTCGCGACATACTGGCCCCAGCGCGGCCAGGAGAGGAATTCCTGATGGACGGGCGCGAGCTCGTCCGGGCTGGCGTTCGCGGTCGGCACGCCGTTCTCGAAGCCCGACCAGACCGTCATGTGGCTTTCGCCGGCATAGGCGCGGTTGCGCATGACGGCGCGCTCGTAAGGACGCACGATGAGGCCGATACCGGCCTTGCGCCAGGTCGCGGCGATGAGTTCGAGGATCGCGGCTTCCTCGCCGCTTTCGCCCGAGGTTTCGACGATGACGTTGAGGGCGCGGCCATCGGGCATGATGCGGATGCCGCGCGCATCGCGATTGGTGAGGCCAATCTCGTCGAGCAGCGCGTTGGCCTTAGCGAGATCGAACACCGCCTCGCGCGTGGTGCGGACGGGATCGTAAAGCGGGCTTTCCTTCAGCGCCGTGTTGTTGCCGGCGGTGGCGAGGCCGAAATAGAGCGAGCGGTTGATATCGTCGCGGTCGATGGCGGCGGAGAGCGCGCGGCGGAAGCGCGGATCGCGCATCAGCACGCGCCAAGCTGGATCGGCCGTGGTGAGATTGGGGAAGAGCGCGACCTGTGCGCCCTTGGTGACGGGCCAGAGCCGCACCTTGAAATTGCCGCCGCCCTCGGCTGCCTTCAACGCGCCCGCATCGGCAAAGGCGAGGCCACGAAACTGGAGATCGGCATCGCCTGCGGCGGTCTTCGCGGCGATGAGACCCGGTTCCACCACCGTCACGTCGATGCCGTCGAGATAGGGAAGCTGGATGCCGTTCGGATCGAGGCGG
>VFQQ010001393.1_pt1 | contig 34111 bp, 65 predicted proteins | sample 3512341 | NCBI WGS metagenome assembly VFQQ01 (sample SAMN10412373, study PRJNA504923) | tailings metagenome | isolation source: Relicate 2 Philex TSF1 revegetated site | place: Philippines: Tuba, Benguet | collected 2017-08-29 | reverse complement strand
TTGTGGTGCCGGCAGCCATGGCCCTTGCTGACATCCCTGTACTGTGTCTGTTAGCAGGCTGCCCCACTGCTCGCACTGATTAAGCTTTTGTGATGGTTATTTACAGTGCAACAGCTGACCGATCAACTCAAAAGGTCTACAGAGGCGTGCTCTGGTTAGCGCATTGGAATGAATGCATGCAGGGAAGAAACAGGCAGGGGGCCGGGTGCCATAAAGGGTTCCCATCGTTAATCGCATGCCCAGGGCTGCACTTCATGCACTCAATACCTCATGTGCGGTAGGGACAGGACAGGGACAAGAAGTGCAGAGCGGGAAAACAGGTGGCGCATGGGGTGCAGCAGCCACCCCACAGCTGGGGCCAGCCAAGGCCAAGCACAGAGGGATGTGAGCTGCATGCAGGTCCCCAACAAGCCAGGGCTGGGGAGAGGAGGAGTCTCGAGAGCACGAGGGGGCACCGAGAGGTTATGGGGCGGGAGAGGGTTGGAGAGCGGCGGTCATTAGGGAATGGGCATCGGGAAAGGGCCTCGGCCACATGGCTCAAGACACATGCAGTTGAAAGTGCAACACGAATGGCTGCTCTGTACAATGCTGCCAACAAAGAACAGTGGTGTTTTGGTAAGACGGGCAGTGGCGCAAGATCGTCAGGCAAACAGTTGTGAATGGTTGGTAAGGTGCACTGCACTTTGGGGCAGGCTGGTATGAAGGGATGGGAGTTGGTATAGAGAAGGAGCGTGAGGGTGTGGGGACGGTAACTCGTGCAGGGGTTCAAAGGGCCTGGATGTTCCCAGGTGTCTGGTGTAGGAATGCAGCGCTGCTTTTTTCATGCATAGGTTGATTAGTGCTGCGACCAAACTGGCAACTCACGACCGGTCCGGGCCACTGCCACTGCGGCCCCAGCTGATCATCCGCTTGAGGCCAGCAAACCGGGAGCCTTGCTGGCCCTGCTGCGGCTGCTGCTGTGCCTCCGCGCCTTGGCTCGCCTGCTGTGCTTCCATGCTTTGGCTTGAGTGCGCCCGCAGCTGCGCCATGGCTGCCTGCACCTGCGCCATGGCAATATCTTCGGAAGCTGCTTGTCCAGCTACGGCTGCAGCCGCAGCCGCCTCCTCCCGGGACAGCTGGAGCTGCGCCCTGAGCCTGCAAGCATGCAGGTGGAAAGCAAGTTCAGGAACGCTGGATGTCTTGCGGGCGAGTCTGTAGTGGAAGTAACGTCAGACTCGTTATACAAGCATGTCTTAATGCACCATGCGCGCAAATGCACTGTGCACAAAAACAACTCGCTACAAGCCTCCCTTCCACTCACACGCCCAAGTCATCAGGGTCCAGCTCCATCTGCACCTCCATGCTCGTGCCGCCCTGGCTGGCCTGTGCAGCAGAGTGGCTGGTGGGAGCAAGGCCGCTGCCACCGCTGCCGCTGCCGGCTGGCCCGCTGCCGCCTAGGGCGCCACCGCCGCCACCATTGCCACCACCACCGCCGCCGCCACCGCCGCCGCCGCCACCGCCGCCGCCGCCGTTGCCTGGTGGCGGCGCATCGAATCCGCCCACCATGCCGCCGGGGAAGGGCGGCACGTTGAAGTCAGGGTCGACCGGGTTGAGGGCGCGCAGGAATCGGCCCAGGCTGAACAGCTTGATCTTGGCGTGGCGCAGCTGCCGCTTCCAGTTGTCAAATGCTTCTCCGCCCTGCACATGCCCAGCCTGCCGGACATGCTGCATGTGCAGCGTCGGGATTGGCGTTTTCATCAGCTGGCTGCAGATTATTGAGAAGGGGTGGGAGGACGGCTAGAGTCACTGGGTGCTGGCATGGTGTCACTGGGGTGCTGGCACTGTGTGCATCCCGCCACTCCCGACAAGCACTCTTTCACAAGGCGCCGCACCATGATCAGCAGCACCAAATTACCTGTATGTGCAGATGGCGGCCATGTCCTTCAGAAAGGGAATCACTCGGAGCCCTCCGCTGGTCACAAAGCGTGGCTCCACCCGCTGGAATGCCACCTGCAAGTTCCAGTATTTGCAGCTGCAAGCGGCAGCAACCGGCGCAACACTTGAAGTGAACTTGCTGCAACCTGCCAAGCACTTTCTACTTGCTAGTGACCGGAGCTGCCCACCTGCGGAGGCTCCATGCCTGGTGCTCCTGCCTGCGGCAGGTCCTGGCCTTGGAACAGCCGCAAGAGGGATACAATCCAGCGCGAGTGTGCAGTCGCCACGAGCAGCGGCTGGAGCGCGATAAATCCACGCAGGACGTTGTCGTTGTTTCCGCCATTGATGTTGTAGTTGCAGATCTGCAGGAACAGGTGGTGCGGCAGCCAGCCAGTCAGCTACAACTTTCTTTGCAGCCAGGCAAGAAGGAGCCAAGCGAAACACCGCTGTGCTGTGCACTCGAGCTGGCACACACGAGCACCGGGTTGAATGGGGTGAGGCATTGCGCTGCGCACTCACCAGGAGCGGGAGGATGCGCACTTGGCCCGTGTTGTACCAGAAGTAGGCTCCTTGCAAATTGTACGCGGCCATATCTTCAATCTGCTGTTGTTGCAGCACGATTAGCTGCAAGCATGAGGTTAAGTGCACAACGAGTTACTGGCAGGGTTTGCGCTTGCGCCACGCAGCTCATTCCCAGGCAATGCCCACCAAACAGACTGCATATGCCTGCCTGTTCGGCTCGATCACAGTCTTGTGGAATAAGTCAGCAGCTCACCTCTTCATGCCACCGGAACCACTGCGGCAGCACCTCGGTCAGCATGGCTTGTGCGGAGCTCAGGGAGAAGTAGTCGGGGAAGGCAGGCGGCAGCAGGTAGTCGCAGCTGCGAGGCAGCAGGAGGAAGGAAACACCCACAAGATCAAGCAACTGTGTTGTCCTCTGTGCAGCGTTGGTGGGAAGGCGCTCACGCTTGCGGCATCCAGGCATCACACATGCACAAACCCTGCGCACATGCCTGCATGCGCAACACATGCACTGCTGTCCCTGCCTGCGTGCTGCCTGCCCCCCCTGCCTGCCTCCAAGCAGCACCAGCCTCCCACCTGGTCACAATGATTTTGTTCAGCGCCGAAGCTCCAGGTGACAGGTCCACTATGATGTAGTCCAGGTGGTAAGCCTCCTCCAGCAGCCGGCACAGGCGCGTGAAGCACCCAAGCTTGTTGACGTTCGCCAGGTCCTTGGGGTTGTTGGCAGCGGTGCTGAGACTGTCGTCGTGCATGAAGATGCGGCTGCTGCCCGGCAGCACCTGCAGGGGCGGGGCAGGGAGGGGAAGGGAGAGGCTTGTCCTGGCCCGCGGCAATGTTGAAAAGTTGGTTTGCACCTCTGCGTAGACCGCATTGTCTTCATGTATAGGGGAAAGGGGGAGGGGGAGAGATGTGGCTTGCAAGCAGCAGTGTGCGGCCAGGCAGGACCTGTAGCCAGCCAGCCGCCGTAAGCAACGGCCTCGCTGCCTCGTTGCGCTGCCCACACCTGGGCAGCTTCCCGACACAAATTTCGGTAACGAAAATCCCAGCACTGTCACGCACCAGCAGGTTGCCGTTGTAGTTGGGGACGGCACGCAGCTCTGGAGCGGGCAGCATGTTGGCATTGGCTGCGCCCGAAATGTAGGGGATGAGCGCTGTGAACGTGTTGGGGTTGAGCACGCTCACGAAAGCACCGACTGCTTGTGGCTCCACAGGGCGGGGCGCATCCTGCGCGAGAGAGGAATGGCGGACTCTTCAGCCTACAAGGCTTCACTTCTGCTCGGGCTCTTCTGGGCAGGGCAGGACGCATGGGCAAAAAGGCGAGCTGGTGGACGGGCATACGGTGCCCGCACGGGCTTACCCTCTGGATAAGCACGTGCCCATTCTCCTGCAGCGCAGGCGGGGCCGCCACTGGCACCTGGTCGCCCGCTGGCTCCGCTGGATCCACCGGCAGCGGCAGCAGGGTGCTGGTCAGGTTGCACTGCCCATCAAAGTCCAGCAGCGCCACCCGCTTGTTCGGCCCGTCTGGACGCGCTAGCTCTGCCGCGATGCTGATGGCGGTCGTGGTCTTGGCGACGCCGCCCTTGAAGAACCACACCGCAATTTTTTTGGCCGGCATGTGGCCTGGGCCGGGGGCGGCACTCGCTGCGGCGCTCCTGCTGCTGCTCATGCCCGAAAACCACCTGCAAGTTCAAGCCAGAACGGTGTGTCGAGCTCGCGATCACCGCAACACCACCACAGGCCTGCTGCCCAACCCAGCCTCCCCGGCAGGCCTCACCTGCACCGAACACGCGCTGATGAGGCCCTGAACAGCTGTTTTTAGGGCGCTGCAGGGCGCGGGTGCTGTAAATGAGAGCGCCTGGCTGTGCTGGGCCGCCTGCGACCGCCGCGCTGCGCTGCCGTGCGAATCGGCACAGAATCTCGTGAGCTGTCTGCATTGCGCACTGGTCAGTCACGCCTTATGATCAGAAACTACCTTATACCCCTCCCATAGCGAATGTGTCATGGACGTGAGGGCTGCCAGCAGTGAACAGGCCTCCACTCCGCCGTGCCTGCATGTGATGCGCCGCAAAGCATTTGTGGCGTCATTGCCACACTTGTTAGGGCAGTATTTTGCTAAACAGCAGGCTCACAGTCTTGATTACCTCGTCGACGGCATGCAGCAGCGGCGGCAGCCTCAGTAGCGATGAAAGTGCGTACCAGGCAGCATGCAGCAGGGGCAGCACAAGTCAGTCGGCAACAGCTGAAGTAGCGCATACCATTGGTGCTTGCCTGCCGAATGGATAAAACCGCCGCTGCTGCATGTGCCCATGCCCAGCCTGCCCCAGCCCAGGCGCAGCTCAATGCGTTGCCTCCTTTCCGCACTTCTTGCCTTCATGCGTAGACGTCTGTATCGGGCATTGCATTAGAGAGCAGTGTGGAGCTGCAGGGCACGTGGCACGCCTACGACGGCAAGGTCATCCCCTGGTGATGGGAGGATTGTGACAGCGCCACAGCTGTGTTGGGTATGGATGGCGCCACAGCTGCGCCTGAAAAGCCGCAGCGCAAGGGGCTCGCCGTGCGCTCCCATCGCCTCTTTCGACCGCCTCCCTTCCGTCCTGGCATCGTTAAGACTGTATGTTACATTCGAGTTTGTCAACTCAAAGTCTTGGGCAGCTGCAGTGGGACCAGGGGCCAGCCGTTCAGCTTCCTGATCTGCGCAAGGCACCACCGGTCGGCGCCGGCGGGAGAAGAGAGTACACATGGCACACGCAGCATACGCACTCTTGCCCGCCCTGCACAACCCCTGAGCTCCTGTTACTCACGCCCAGCCGGCGCCCAGGGCCCGCAAGCCCGCAAACCCGAGCAGCCGCGTGCAGTCAGACTTCTCACGCGGCGGGCCCAGCTGCGGCTTCCTTCGCATTCAGTCCTTGCTCGCACATCGCACAGAGCACAGCCCGGGTGCTGGCTTGTTGTTATGCGCCTGGTGCACAGTGCGCCCCTGCAGCGCCAATGAGCACAGTGGGCGGCGCGGCGGGCGTGCCGCCCGCCTCGCAACGCCAATGGCAGCAGCTTGCGCTGGCCGGCGCGGTGGCCGCGGTGCTGCTGCTCGCTGCGGCAGGGGCGGCGGTGCGGCGGCCGCCGCTCTCGAGCACCGCGGTGCACGCCTCTGCACCCGCCGAGCCGCCGGCTTGCACAGCTGACGACCTGGACGGGCTGCTGCGAGATGGCGAGCTCAGCTGGGGCACCTGGGAGGCGCTGGTCAACGCGACCAACAGCAGCGGCGGCGGCGGCAGCGGCAGCGGCGCGGTGCCGCCGCCCTGGCGGCCGCCCTGGCTGGAGGCCAAGAGCTGCACGCTGCGTCGCTTCACGCCGGAGATGGCGCGCAAGTGCCTGTCCGGCCGGCCGCTGGTCATGATTGGGGACTCGGTCACCAGGTGGGTGCTGCCACCGCTCAAGCAGGGGCTGTGCCCGTGGATGCGCCAGGATTCACGTGTGACCTGCGGCGGCAGCGACAGGATAATCCGGCAGACCACCGCCAGCCTCCTCAGCGCCTCCCACTGACCTGGCACCCCTCTCGCAGGTACCAGTACCTCACGCTGCTCTACTTTCTGGAGTTTGGGCGGTGGCCGGCGCCTCTGCTGGGGGGTGCGGGGGCGCCCTCACCCGTCATTGAGCGCGAGTGGGGAGGATGGACCCAGTTCTACAAAGGTGCGGCTTGCAATACACCAGCAGCGGGCGAAGCAGCAGGAGGAGTGCTGGTGACCATTGAGATGGAGCAGCAGCGGCAGTGCTGTGCCATGGAGGCCAGCACACGCAGCGCCACTGCTGCCATGCCAGGCACCCAAGTCTATCATCCACCTGCCATCCACCCCACCGCCGAATGCGCCCACCAACCTCCGCGCGCCGCAGGCACCACGGAGCCGTTTGGGGACCGGCAGCAGTGCCGGTGCTACCGCGAGGGCGCGTGGGACATCCGGGAGGACCGCTTCTATACCAGCGGCACCGTGTCCGCCTCCTTCTTCATGTGGTGCGTTTGCATAGCTTACTCATTCTTTGCTGGTTGCCGCGGTGATGTCGGTGGGGAGCTGCTGAGGTGCCCACAAGCACTGCCTTTGTTCTAGTGGCACCATTTCGGCCTCCTTCTTCATGTGGTGCGTTCTGCATGGTACTGGTGGTTGCCGGTGGCAGTGCTAATGCATGTGGGTCCGCGAGCGCCCATGGGGACCTCAGCAGCACGGCTCTGGCCCAGTCAGCCCAAACCATCAACAGCACGAGCGCTGCAGCCCACCTCAGCCCATCATTGCCCTCTCCCGCAGGATGGGCTTCCCCCTCAAGCCCCTCACCGGCCTCTGGGGCTTCCCACCCTTCAGCAACGCCAGCCAGTGCGCGCCCGGCGAGTGCGGCGCTGAGCCGGAATGGTCGCTGCCGCTGGACGAAGGCATTCGCCAGGTAAATTGCTTTCTCTCAGCTACCTAGTGCATTGCAGCACAGACATACCAGCAACGAGCAGCTACCGCCCTCCCTGCCCACTTTGCCGCCTTGTCACCCTGCTTGCTCCCCTCGCCGCCTTGTCAGGTGGTTTCCCAACTCAAGCCGCACACGCTGGTGTTCAATTCCGGCCTGTGGCGCACCATGGGCAAGGACCCAGCCTGGCCCAGGGACGTGTATGATCGAATCTTCAAGGCAGCCAATGCCGCGGTGGCGCCCCAGGTGCGCTTTGCGTGCTGAGAATTGGGCCTGGCTCCTGCTGATGCTCAGCTGAGGAAGGGATAGTTGCAAACCCCGGTGCTTTGCTCCGCCTCCCAGCCGGCGCTGCCGCTGGGAGACCACCAGCTGTGGCCAACTGCACCGCCGCTGTCCAACCCCATACCAACTGAACCACGTTCATGCCTTGCTACGACACCTCCGCAGGGCGGGCGCTGCATTTGGAAGACCACCACCTATGGCCAGCTGCACCACGTGGGGCGGGACCGAGACCTCGCCTCAATTGCGGCGGCGCGCAGGCACGGCTGGCAGCTGATGGACGCCTGGGCGGCGACCCGGGCAGCCAAGCTGCAGCTGCCGGACGACCCGTTCATCGACACGGTGAGGCGGGAGAGCAGCGAGTGGTTGGTCTTGTGCTGGATACTGCCCTGGCGAAGGGGCCGACCTGGGCTAGTCATGGTGCGGTGGCCCTGTGCTCTGGCCTAAGAGCCGGCCCCGCGTGCCAGCTTGCCTGCCAGCCTGTTGCACTTGTGTAAACATGCGCTCTTTTGCCCATTTTTGCAGGTGCACTTCTTGGGCTTCATCTATGCCGAGCTCAACCAGCTGCTGCTCAACATGATTTGCCCCGCGGAGGGCACGCCGCAGGCTGCAACCTCCCGCAAGTCGGCGGCGTGAATGCAGCCGGCTGCGTTACGGGCCGTCTGCGCCTACGCTACCCCCTTGCATCCCCTTTTCATCAATTGACCACATTCTTCCCTCAATCCATCACATCAAGCGCCTCCCCTGCTGGGCCGCACCCTCCCCCGCCCGCTTGCTCACTTCGCTGCGCAACTTCCTGCCGCGGGCCACTCCCACTCTTTGCTTCTTTTGCTATGTCTGCCTCCCCTTCTCTCGCTCGCTTCCACTCCTACCCGCTCTGCTTGCCACTGACGCGCTCCCGCACAGCACTGACCTCCACAAGACAACACAGCCCTCCCATCCCAAACAGTGCAGCGTGGCCATGTGCCCCTCAACCCTCCCCCCGCGCTGCACCTTTCATCCCGTTCAAATGCAAGAACACTGCACTCCCACACTGCATGCGGCCACGCCATTCGTCTCCCCTTCATCTCGATTCATTTCTTCAGGCCTGCCCCTTTTCCAGGCCACGATAGCGATTCGTCATGCAAAGCGCCGGCGGCGAGCATGCGCCCCGCCCTGCGCTTTGCTGCGCACACATTGCATTCTTCCCGCTGCCATGCCACACCCATGCCATGCGTGTTTGTAAGCTCTCCGGACAGATATTCAATGACGCATGTGATAGCGGCTAGTTTACAGGAAGGCATGGAAACCGACAAGACTTGGCGGTGAACGAATCAGTGGACTGATGGTCAGTGGGTCGGAAAACTGGGCTTGGTTTGTGTCTTGGTCAAATGAATGAGACGCATGGCATTGAAGATGCCGTCAAAGCGTAGGTGTGGGCTTATTGTCGGGCCGCTGGTGGGTGATTCGGTCATGCCGGCTTGCGCGCAACCACCACGGCATTCACAGCAAACTGTGGCAGGGGAGCAGGGGAAAGGCGGATGCTCAGCAGGCGGCTGCGGCGGAGCTGCTCGTCTGCTAGCCAGTGCCTGGTGGCAGTTGCAGCATGCGCAAACCCTGTTTGGTCCATTGGACCCTCAGGTGTCAAGAGCAGTGAATGCCGGGGCCAACAGGGTTAGCTGTGATGCTTCGGTGTTGAATAAAACAACGCCCACCTTGTGCTCCCCTGAGGGGGCCTGCCCCGCATCCGGCAGGATGGTGATGCGCAGGCGGCACTGCTCGTGCTGCGTCACCTGCAATCCGTGCGCAGGATGGAGTGCACGACAGAATCAGCGGCGTTTGTGCAGGCTTTGTACAAAGCTTCAGCAGGCCGGCAGCTGGCTGTGAGCCCTGCAATTAACACAGCCAAGGCCCCGGCTGCAGCGCTACAGCTAACTGCTTAGAGCAACACCGAGTGGTGCAGAAAAGAAACGTCCCTCACCTCGAACACATATGGCATGAACAGTGAGAGGAGGTGGGGCGTGGTGGCGTCCAGGCGGCTGGGCTTGCAGGCGCAGCCCGACACGCACGCCAGGCTGGCCACGCCCATGTGCTGCAGGGGCGGGAGGAAAAATAAGCTGTGCACGTGCCTCATCCTCACGTGCAATGCAGGCTGGCCAATCTGGTCACCATACAGGCTGTCACAACCTATCTGAGTGATTACTGAAGAGGGGCCAACCTCAGACGCCTCCGTCAATATAGCAACCCCACACGCGCATCCATCGCATGCACACCCACCTGGTAGCTGCGCAGGCTGGTCAGCCAGACCAGCGAGTTGCCGGCGGGCGGCGGCTTGCCGGGCGGCGCGGGCGCGCGCGTATCCAACTCCAATTCCAACCAGTCGCCTGCGGGGCACAGAGGATGGCAGTGAGATGAGCACAGCAAACATGAAACAACTGGAAGACGGCTGGGGAGGAGGCAGCGCGTGTCCAGCTCTCCATCCCATCGCCCGCTGTTCCAGGGTAGGAGGTACAAAGATTACTGTTGTGTCCATGCGTCCATAGGCTTGGCGCACGTTTGACATGCTTCATCAAGCGCCACTGACATGCGGTGAACGTCCTGGCGATGCTTGCAAAGCCCCATGCCAATGCCCCACCTGGCGTGCAGCCCGACCAGGCCCACTTTTGGGCCACAAATTCGGCCCCCTCAGGCCACTAAATGTTGATAAATTTCCTGCTCACCTGGCGTGAAGCCCGACCAGGCCCACTTTTGGGCCACAAAGTCGGCCGCCCCCGGCCGCTCCGGGCGCCAAGCGAACGAGCCGCTGCTGTTGCGCACCACCGGTTCAAAGCTTTGCTGCAAGTGGGGAGCAGAGGGGGAGGGCGGGGAGGGGAGTTAGGGTCGTGGGGTGCGGCAGGGTGTGGGCATCATGAGTGGGCAGTTGGTCTGGGCAGCGCATCGCGGCAGCTGGCAAACCACATGCGCTTGTGGTAACCAGGCGGGCTAGTCCAAGGTCCAACCACAGCAGCCTCAGCATGCTTGTGGGCGGGCCCCAGCGGTGCCCAGCTGTGCCCAAGCATGCACGCTAAAAAGGCTCGGGCCCGCCTGCCCTTATTATATAAACTAGCCAGCTACCTGCCTGTATAAACTTGCCTGTATGTAGCAGCTGACCGTGGTGACCTCTTCATTGCCAGGGATCATGGGCGGCGGCAGGCCCTCCAGCCGAGGGTCGGCCCGCGCCGTGCCCCAAAAGCTCCTGCTCATACCGCTGCTTGTGCTGCTGCTGCCGCCGCCACCGCCGCCGCCGCTGCTGCTACCGGTTTCTTCGCCGTCGCTGCTGCCGCCGCCCTCTTCGCCGTCTGCACTGCCGCCCTCTTCCCTGTTGCCGCCGCCATCGCTTGACAGGCTGCCGCTGCTGGAACCATCCCCCTCCCCATGAGGCAGGCCGTCAAGCCGCCCGTCTTGTGCGGCGTCTTCTGCTGCTGCCGCTGCCGCTGCGGCATGCTCTGCCACCGCTGCTGCCGCCCGCTCTACTGCTGCCTCCCCGAGAGCCCGCATGAGTGGGCCTGCCAACGCTTCAGCCAGCGCTTTGTGACCTTGGTCGCTGGGGTGCAGGTAGCTGTGGGCAGGGAGGAAGGAAAATTGAGGGTGTGAGTCATGCCATGTGAGACTGAGCTTGGAGGGCTGCACGGAGTGCCAAACTGCAAAACTGGGTCAGGGCGATTGTTTCTAGCAGCTGCACCGGCATAAATGGCGGCATGCATTCCGTTTTGTCGTGAACCCAACACGCAGGTTTGGCAGGCGCGGAAGCTCACAAGTCGGCATAAAAGTATTTGTGGCGCTCCTCCGGGGCCGCCACGGTGGGGCCGCTGTCCGGCTTGTTGGGCACAATCTTGTCCAGCTGCAAGTGCGGGAAAGTGTGGACAATATGATGCTAGGGTCAGCATGCTGTGGAGCGCCGCGCATGCGCCTGCTGAAACGATGGCAGGGCAGCCGGCGTGTGCTCGACTGCTAGACATGAGGTGTGCTTTGGCGTGTTGCGACCCACCACCAGCCAGCCCATCACAAATCTGCCCATCAGCCCCAGCCAGCTACCTGGAATCCCTCGATGCCAGCTGCCAGGTTGTGCCACACCGCTGAGCGCAAGGACACCACCGGGATGTCGTAAAACTGCGGGCAGACGGTGGTAAGAGCAGCGTTGCTGCATGAGGCGAGCAGGATTGCAGCACGAGGCACAAGCAGGCTGCACCACGGAGCACGCTGCCTGGGGACACAAGAACAGACGCTCACGCCAATCAGCGCAGACCAGAGCCTGCATCCGCTCGGATAGCCCCCTCCCTCCCTCTTCCATGCAGTCGTGAGCCAGCCAGTACCGCTTACCGTGGCAAAGGTGGTGAGCTCCTGCTCTGGAGGGAAGAAGTAGAGGCCCTTGCCGTGGCCGGGGCCGTACGATGCGCCCCACGCGTAGTGGTGCAGCAGCACAAGGGCGGGGCTGCGGCAAGTGGATGGGCGGAAGGGCAGAGGCTGAGGCATGGGTAGGAAGGGGGGCATCCGGGCCGCAACCGACTGCTTTGAACAATGCGTGGCAGGCAGCCTGCAAGGCGGTGGGCGGCAGCAGCAGGTGGCACAGGGGAGGGCACGTGGCGCTCCATGTGCCCGGAAATGGTGCCTCCGAAGCGCGGTCATGCAGCACAGCCTGTGGCTGGGCGGCACACTGCACCGCCCTGGCGCTGGGCGCAGCTGCGCGGGGCACACCTGCTGGGCAAGCGCAGCAGCTTGCGCAGCAGCTGCTCAAAGGCCTTGCGCGAGGGCTTGGTGTACCCGCCATCGCGCTCGTCGTTGTAAGTAAACTCCAGGGTGACAATGTCGGTGTCCTGCGCAACGGTGTGGTTTTGACTTCTGATCAGCATTTGCTGTGCACCGTTTGTGTTATTCATAGATTGCATGATTGGAGAGCAGGATCCACCCGGACATCTGTAGCTGGTCACCACGGCAGGCGCACCGGCGGCACCAGCTGCTCCACGCAAGCCATGAAGATGGTGCTGGTCGTGCCTCCGATGCCTTGGTTGATGAAGAAGTGTCCGCTGCAGGGCAGGGCGGGCACAGCAGGCGCAGCAGGCGCAGCAAACACGCGCTCAGTGGAGCAGAATGGCGGGGTGCAGCTGGATACGTGCATGTGGCTGGTGTGCATTGCCATGGCGAGCTCGGTTCGGCGCGGCTCAGGCTGCAGGCGCACCTCTCGCTGCCAGCCAGGTGCGCAAACGGGGATAACATGGATTGGCCAGGACAACATGGACTGCACAACCCGCCCCTTGTCCCCTCACGTGTGCGGGAAGGTGGCATTGATCCAGGAAAAGAAGCGGCTGGTGTAGCCCAGGGAGGGATGCGTGGCGCCCGTGCCGCGCGTGATGCTGCCACCCAGGGTCGCCACCTGCAAACATGCAGGGGATGGGTTGTGTGTGAGGCAGCAGAGAGTGAGAGCTGCACCCATATCTTGCATGATGCTGCCACCCAGGGTCACCACCTGTGCAAATGGGTGCCAATGCAGGGGGTGGCTTGTGTGTGGGGCAGCAGAGAGTGAGGGACCCATCAGGTGTGCCAAACAGGGCAGCGCAAAGCAGGCAGCTTGCAGCCTGCAGCAGGCGACAGCTGCTTCACTGCCCAGGTGCGGCACCCAGCTCCCCAACTGGCTGACAGTGCCAGCAGCCTGCTGAGCTTGCCTTGATGGGCTGCCCCGCCAGCAGCTTGGCTGCCGCCCGCCGCATGCTGTTGCCGCTGCCGTAGTAACCCTGCGCTCGCTGCACCTCCTCATCCGTTAGCAGCGGCTCCCACGGCAGACGCTCCTGTAAGGGGGGCGGGCAAAAACACGACTGCCAGTGCGCAAAGGTGCTGGGCATTTGCAGCAACAGCAAGAGTGAATTGTGAAGCCTGCCAGAAACTGCACATGCACGCGCATGCGCAAGTGACCAGTGCAAAATAGGCTGGAACGGCTCAGACCAAGCAGCTGCTGCATGCGCCTGCGAGCTCACCCGCAGCCGGGCAAAGCTGGCCAGGTGCGGCGGCAGCGGCGGCGGCACGCCCGGTTCCGGCGGCGGGTGATGGTGGTGATGGTGCGCCACTCTAGGGGGTGCCAGCGGTACGGGTTGGCCTGCAGCGACGAGAGTGCAGGCGGGCATGACATGTCTCGAGAGGGAAAGGGCGGAATGGTGGCGGCTGGCGGCGGCTGGCAGCAGCGGCGGCGGCGGCGGCGGCGCAGGCGTCGGCGCCCCGGCGGCTCGCGGACAGCACAAATGTACCCTGCGACGCCTCTGTGCAGCACGGCGCTCGCAGCAGGCCCCAGCGCTTGCCTGGCGGGGAGGGCCGCCCGCTGTAAACCAGGAGAGCGCCCGCCAGGGCCCCGAGAAGCACCCACAGCGCGGGGCTGCCTCCCGCAAGCGCTGCGCGCGTCTTGGGCGCCTGCGCTGCCATGGCGGGAGCCAGCCAGCCCCTTGCACCGCGCTACCCTTCAGGCGGCGTAGTGCACATGCCAGGCACCAGATCCGGGCTCTGAAGTGTCAAAATTTGTTAGATCTCGGGCCCCGGCCCAGCTTGCATGCCGGCAGCAGCACCGCTGCGGCGGCCGCTGTGCGCTCCGCGGCCCTGCCCGTGACCACAGCACTGTCGAGGGGCTGCACTTGTTCAAGCTGGCTAATCCGAAGCCAATACGTTAATCAATAAGTGTACAATGATGGTCGATGAGTCGGAGTCAGCAGAACTATCATCAGCGCGCCAAAATCGTCAGCACCGGTCTGTGTCGCATCGTGCAGCGGCCGGCGGTGCACATGCATGGCCTCTGCCTGCTTCACCCGTACAGTACAACTGCTGCAAAGAGTACAACCTGCAGGGAGCATAGTGCAGGTGTAATGCGCTCAGCCTTTCAGCACAAGAATGCATGCAGGCTTACTTAACACGCAGCTCCTGATGCGACTGCACACCAAGGCTTGTGCGCCGCAACCCCGGCTGCCTTCCAGACTCACCTTATGCTCCCCAGTCTGCCCCGGCTCTGGTGATATCGTCACCCGGATGCGGCACTGCTCGTGCTGGGAGACCTGCGGGCAGGACGCCAACCATGCATTGCCCTGGGCTGGCGAGGCAGGGCAATCCAGGGCAACGGGGCGCCTTCAGCCAGATGGGCAGTGCTGCACAGCAGCTCCCGACAGAACAGAACATTGCGGCATTTAGCAGGGGACATGAGCAGCTGCCGATGGCAACCATGCCAGCCGTTTGCGACACGCCAACCCGCAGCGACAAGCTGAAGCAATGCAACAGCAGCACTTGCCGGGAACTGGAGCGGGAAGGGCACTGAGATGCGGTGGTCTGAGCGGCCGTTGAGCTTGGCCGGTTTGCACGAGCAGCCAGACACGCACTGCACGTCCGCCAGCCCCATGTGCTGCAGAATGATGGGTGGGGAGTGAAAGAGGGCAGGTTTGCAAGGAGCTACTGGGGTGATGCCCCTCGGAGTGCAAGTGCTGTGCAGCTGGCTGGCCCATCTCTACTCGTCATCTACAACTCCTCCAGGCAACGAAAACTTTGAGAGCTGTGCACCTTCGCCGCGAGCCCCGCGCAGCAACCCCGCCAGTGGCACAGCAGCATGAGCGGCCACACTCCGGCGCGGCATGCGCAGCCAAGCCCTGCCTCGTAGCTCTTCAGGTGCGACATCATGTGCTTTCATCCTGAGCCCCATGCAGCAATAAGCGCAGCGGTTCAAGCACCTATGCAGCAGCACCTGAGCTGTCCAAGTGTGGCAAGCACCTACCTCGTAGCTCTTGAGGTGCGACATCATGTGCTTTCATCCTGAGACCCATGCAGCATTAAGCACGGCGGTTCAAGCCCCCACCTCGTAGCTCTTGAGGTGCGACAGCCACACCAGGACGCCAAAGGAGACGTTGGCGCCCGCGGGGGCGCGGGTGTCCAGCTCCAGCTCAACCCAGTCGCCTGCAGACAAGGAAGACAGTGGCAGGAGTTGAGTTCAAAATAGGCATGAGCGATTCGCAGCCTTGCGTGTCCAGCTCCAGCTCAGCCCAGTCGCCTGCAGACAAGGAAGACAGTGGCAGTTTGGACATCCAGGCAAACAAGGGCAGAGTTTCAAGGCAGATCAGGTGAGAATGCAAGTCTGGGTGCAGCATCTGCAGGAACCAGGGAGCATTCACCTGGCTCGTAGCCCGACCAGCCCCACTTCTGCTCCACAAACGAGGCGCCCTCAGGCCGCTCCGGCCGCCACTCAAAGCCGCTGGCGTTGAACACCGCATACTCAAACCCCTCCTGTGAGAGGGGGAACAAGAAGCACAGAGGGAGGCAGCAGATACTCAAAGCCTCCTGTGAACATGCACAAAGGAAGCAACGAGTGAGGCGCATACACCGTACGGCCTGCCAGCTTGCGCTTGCAGGCTAGCCAGGGCCGCGGTCGCAACCTCGCAAACCATGCCAGAAAACCCACGCCACGCTTGCCAAGCAAGCCACGGCGGCAACAGCAACAGCTCGCCTGCATCGCGCAACTGATGGTTTTGAGCTCGCTATTGCCGGGGATCATGGGCGGCGGCAGGCCCTGCAGCCGAGGGTCCTGCCGCGTGCCGCCCTGCCACACTCTCGACCTGCCGCCGCCTCTCGTCCTGCCGGCTGCCGGCCCGACTGCTGCTGGAGGTGCTGCTGCTGGCGCACCTGCTGCTGCTGTACCTGCCGCTGTTGTTGCTGCTGCTGCTGCTGGCGCTCCTGTGACTGCTGCGGGAGCTGCTGCCCTTCTATCTTGCGCCACCGCCGCTCCCGCTGGGTTTGCTGCCGCTGCTGCTATGCCTGATGCTATGCGCGCTGCGCCTGCTGCGCCCTCTGCTATGCCCGCTGCCGCCAGCTCGTCCAGCGCTCGCTGCAGCGGCCCCATCAGCGCTTCTGCCATGGCCTGGTGTCCCGAGTCAGAGGGGTGCACCCACCTGCGGGACCACAGCAGGCGCAGCAGGCGGTCAACGGCGCGCAGCGCACTCCTCAGCACAGCGGGTGATGGTGCAGAGACCATCGTAGCAAGAAGCTGTGGGTTTACAAGCGGAGCAGGCGCTGGCCTTGCATCCAGCCAGCTGCTGCGGCACGCTGTTGGAGCAGCTCATGCAAGCTGTTGGCACACACGATGCATCCCACCACTCATGCTTCTGCGTAGCAGTACTCGCTCACTTTCCAGGGATGCAAAAAAAAAAAAGAACACCCTCAGAAAAGGAACGACAAGATTTGATAGGAAAGAAACGACGCGACAACTCACGCGTCTGCGTAATAGTACTCGCTCTCGTGGCCCTTGGGCGCCGCCAAGGGGTCGTTGGGAAGAAAGTGGATGGGCACCACCCTGTCCACCTGCAGCAGACGAAACCCAGTGATGCACTCAAAGCTTGCTCGGGTTTTCCCTGTTTGTTGCGAGAGCAAGCGCAGGGAATGAAGGCATGTGGGCAGCTGCTTGCACAGCAGCCTGCTGCAAACACAATGAAGACACACGCTGCAAGCCGCCCGAAAGACGTTCATGCCAGCTGCTGACAACTTCGTCAGCCCTCCAGCCAGTCCTGCCACAATGTCACTCGCTCGGCTCACCCTGGAAGCCCTCCACACCCGCAGTCCTGCCACTTTGTCAGCCCCTCAGTGGCCCCTAATCAGCAAACTTGCAACTGCAACTCAACAGCAACCTCACTCGTCTCACCCTGAAACCCTCCACACCGGCGGCCATGTTGCGCCACACCGCCGACCGCATGGACACCACGGGGAAGTCGTAATACTGCAGAAAACAATGTTGAGCGGCGTGCATGGAAAGTGTGGAAATATTGGCCGCATGGCCGTGTAACCATCCAGCACTGTAGGTACAAGATAACAAACAGCGCGACGCTCGGCACGCAGCATGCGACATCTGCTGCCGACAGCCCAACTGTGCAGGGCGCAAACATGCTGCTTTTGAACTGGCAGCGTCAGCAGCTCTACAAGCCCTGTGCCCTCCTCTTCAATGCGCTGCCACTCACATTTGCCATCACCGTCAGCTGCTGTTCGGGTGCGTAGTAAAACAGACCCGCATTCTGGCCGTCGCCCTGTGGCAGGAGAGGGCAGGCAGTGCGAAAGTCCAGTGCTGGTCAGCAACAGAGGGGCAGCAGAGAAGGGCCGGTGGTGAGAGCAGCAGCGTGGCGCGTGGGACATGTGTTCCAGCCCAGCCATTACTGCTGGCTGCCAGCCTGTGCAGCTGCCGGTCTCCAACAACCGCGGGTTGCAACAAGCCACAGCTCCATCCCGCCGAACCTCACCCGCGTCATGTACCAGGCGTAGTGGTGCAACATGACCAAGGCCGGCGGCCCCGGCTGGTGCAGCAGGCGGCGGAGGAGCAGCTCAAAGGAGCGGCGCGCCGCGCCGCTATACCCCGCGCCGGGGGCCTCGTTGTAGGTGAATTCAAGCACCTGCAGCCAGTTGGTGCGTATGAGCAGCTCAGAAGAGCGGAGGGCGGCGCCCCAGGGGCCTCATTGTAAGTGAGCTCCAGCACCTGAAATAAATAGAGCAGCCAGTTGGTGCAGATGAGCACTCAAAGGAGCGGGGGGGCTGCGCCCAGGGGGCCTCGTTATAGGTGAATTCGAGAACCTGAGGGGCATGGCGGGGCCGGCCATTTGGCAAGGACGCAAGCGAGGGGCAGCAAAGCCAAGCTTACTTGTAGCAGCATAACATCATGGAGGAAAGATGTCCAGCCTCTCACCCTGCATTTACCCACTCACCACAATGTCAACGTCGGGCGGCACCAGCTGGTCGGTGCACCCCGCAAAGATGGGGCTGGTGGTGGCGCCCAGACCGCTGTTGCGGAACACGTGGTCCCTGCGGGAGAATGAAAGCAAGCAGAGTTGATTGAACAGAACATGTGGTCCCTGCGGGAAGCGGCAATTTTGGCAGACTCTCCCAGCTACGGACGGTACGCCAGCAGCGGCCTTGAATTGGAATGTACGGACATAAGCACCCACCTGTGTGGAAAGCTCGCGTTCAGCAGCTGGAAGAAGCGGCTTGCATAGGTGTGTGCGGGCTTGGAGGCGCCTGTCCCGCGCGTCACGCTGCCTCCCATTGTCGCAACCTGCAGTACAGTAGGGAGACGCAGCAGCTCACGCGCACAGCTGGTGTCGACAGCAGCCGAAGGCATGCACCTCTCAGCACAGCGCAGCGCAGCACAGCACTCTCCGAGGGCAGCCAGGCAAGTGCAAGGGGCGCAGTCTCCGGGTGTATAGCCTGTGGTGCGATTGCCCAGCACCCAGCTGAGCTTGCCTTGATGGGCTGCCCCGCCAGCAGCTTGGCTGCCACCCGCCGCATGCTGTGCCCGCTGCCATAGTAGCCCAGCGCTCGCTGCACCTCCGCATCCGTTAGCAGCGGCTCCCAGGGCAGGCGCTCCTGTAAGGGTGGATGGATGGGGCAGCAGCAGCGGCGGGTGCAATCATCGGCGCGCAAGTGCGGGCAGCCTGAAGTGGCAGCATGGACGATGTTCGATTGCTTTGAAAGGACAACGAGTTGGCGTTGTGGCGCGGCCACAGTCGTCGCACAACAGCAGCTCACTCGGAGGTTGACTGCGGGCACCGGCAGGCTGGCTGCCGCGTGCCCCAGCCCCCAACGGCCCATCCAGGTGGTCGCCGCACGACCTGCATTTCAGGCGAGCCAAGAGTTCCCAGGTTGGTGCCACCACCACTCACTCGCCAGCAGGCGGCGGCAGCGGTGGCGGCGGCGGCGGCGGCAGCAGCCAGCGGGTGCCCACGAGCGCCATCTGCCGGCCTGGATCACCTGCGCATGCCTCTCCATGCACACAGCAGCAGCCAGAGCGGCAGGGCCTCACTCTGCAGCGAGGACGAAGCCCCGAACAGCGCCGCGGTTAGCAGGGCGCCCAGCAGCGCGCCCAGCAGGGCCGGAAACGCGTTTCCATTATGTGTCGCAGCACCGCAAGCTCGCCGCAGCTCCATCCCCCTCAACTCCTTCCGCTGCCGCTGCTACCGCTGCCTGCAGGCTGCCGCCGCTCCGTGATTCATTGTGGCAGTAGATCTGGTGGCGACAGCAGAAGCCACCTGCGACACTGCTCGCCTTGGCAAGCGCCGGCGCCCCGCTGGGTCGGTTGCGGCAGCATGCCGCCGCCATGCGCTGTATGGCACGAGCGGCAGGCTCCTCTGCCGCTCGCCAACTGAGCAGCGTCACCAACTGCTCACCTTTCGTAGTACTGCATAATTCTGTTGCCTGCGGTCTCACTGTGTGCAGTGGGCCGGCAACCGGCGAGGGGACGAAACCGGGCTGCCCACTGCGGTACCAAGCGAAGACGCCGCCTGCCTTTTCCAAACTCCTCCCTGACTGTCACTCTTACGCCTGATGCAGGCCCTTCAACTGATTTCCACAGCACATATAGTGCCGGCCAGGTGTACTCCAGCCACACTAGTGTACAGGCCTTGACGCCAACCGCGGCCCCCTTGGCTCTCGAGGTGCCAGCCGCGCGCCAGATGCGGCGAGCCCCCTGGGTGCACCAGGCGCGCCGGCACCGTGCAGACCCTGCTCAATCAACAACAAAAGCGCCCTCAACCAGCATGAGAGGCATCACAGCCCGTGCAGCGGCTAGAGGGGGAGTGCCGCGCGCCACTCCGACGCTCAGGGCCCTGCTGCTCGCATTGATCATCGCGTTGCAGTGCTGGGCGGCGGGTAAGCGCGCCATGGGGTGCCGCGGGGGACAATTGGCGTCGCTGGCGGCCCGCCGCCGCGTCGCAGTGGCACGTGCCTCCGCCTACCTCCCGCTGCTTTCCCTGCTGCCTGCAGCCGCCGAGACCGCGACGTCAGCCACCATATGGCCGCTTCCAGAGATTCTGACGGTCAACACAGCCTGCGGGTGGGTGCTGTGGGTCAACTGCTTGGGTGCTGCACGCCACCTTCTGGTGCCGCTCACCCGTGCACACTTGCAGGCATCCACGTCAGTTCCATTCCGCTCGTGCCCCGCCTACAGGCCCAACGAAACCATTAGCCTGCACGGAGCCCAGCTGTCGGTGCGTGTTGAGTCGGGCGACAAGGCGGCAGGCGAGGCGTACGTGCGCAAAGCGTGGAGGCTGGCCGAGCGAGACTGGTCGGTGAACGGAGCCGGTAAGGTGCAGGACAGGCAGGCAGCATCATCCTCCACATCTGAAGATGAAAGCGATGGCTTCGCGCTGCCAAGGCATGCCCTTGTGCTGCTCCTCTGCGAGGACAGCTGGGCAGCACCAACCCGGCAGCTGGCAGCTGCAGTCTTCTGCCTCATACCGCCTACAACTCCTCCGCCTCACACACCCCCTGCCTGCCCTGCCGCCGCAGCAACGCCAATGAACGGCGCGCGGGGCCCGTCGGTGCAAGTGATGGTTCGCGATGCCAGCTGCGCCACCCCTGCCTGCTACACCGCGGCCACCAACGAGAGCTACAGCCTGTCCATCAGCGCGGCAGACGGTGTGCAGATTGCAGCGGAGACGCTGATCGGCGCCAGCCACGCCTTTGCATCGCTGGCTTCGCTGGCCAACCCCGAGGCTGAGATAACGTGCCTGCCCATCCAAAGTGAGCCTTGGCGGCCGAGTGTGGCTGCCGCTGGTGGGCGCGCGTGTGTAGTCAGTGCACTGAGCCGTGCCCAGTGCACTGAAGGTTGCGCATTTGCATGCCGTGCTGAGAGGTGCACTGTTGTTGTGTTGCACGCTGCACGCTCGCCGGGGCGCCGTCCTTCCCTGCCAAACTGCCCTGCCTGCCCCTCAACTGCGCAGTCGTCGACCGGCCGCGGTTCGGCCACCGCGCGCTGCTGCTGGACACCGCCCGCAACTGGTTCTCCATCGACGACATTAAGAAGAAGATATTGGATCCCATGCACATCACCAAGATGAACGTGCTCAAGTGGTGAGGCGCTCACAACAGTTAGTCAACCTTGCTCCTGAGAAACGTGCAGTGGCACACGGTGTGCATCTCGCAGCTGCATGCAGGGGTGGAATGCCGTCTGCCTTGCCGACAGTTTGCTAGGCTGGCCTAGTCATGTGGAAGTTGGTGTACTTTGGCGGCGCATGCCGCTCACCGCCGCTCTGCCCAGCATGTTTTAAACCGCCCGCAGGCACGTGTACGACTCCCAGAGCCAGCCGCTGGAAGTTAGCTGGTGGCCCAAGCTGTGGCAGCCCTACTCCAAGCAGCAGTCCTACACGATTGAGCAGGCGCGGCTTGCTCCGGCACCGCTGCTGCAGTGGGCGCGTTGCGCACGGGTGCATGCTGTACATGTGACAGGATGCACAGCCAGGATGTGGCTGTTTTGGGAGAATGCACTGCGCCCCGCTGCTCCGAACCATGTTGCACTCTGTACTACCTGCTGCACCCGTTCAATGGCACCTTCTCATCCAGTCGCCGTGCAGGCCAAGGAGCTGATTGACTACGCCTTCCACCTACTGGACCGCTTCTGAGTCAATTCATTCGATTCTTCCGAACTAAACTTATGCAGGCCCAGGAGCTGATTGACTACGCCTTCCACCGGGGCATCCGCGTGCTGCCCGAGTTTGACATGCCAGGTGGGCTGGGTGCTTATTCGTGCTTTTTAATCTGTTTGACATGCCAGGTGGGCTACGTGCTTTTTATTCTGTTTGACATGCCAGGTGGGCTAGGTGCCCTTACTGGGGCGCTCCTGCTGCTCGCCACAGGCAACCTGTGCATGGCTGTCTATACATCATGAGCAGTGCGTCAGCTTGTGCGACGCGCGCTTATCTCCAATCCTCCCTTCCCCCGCCATTTGCTGCAGGCCACACTGACATTTTCGCCAAGGCGGACCCGTCCATCGTGGCCTGCTCCGGCTTCCTGCCCTGGGACGGCCTGGGCTGGGGCGTGGGCACCTGGTGGTGAGGCTTTGGTGGCTCTTGGCCTGAGCTTACCCTGCCGTATGGTCCTCTAAGCCTGGGCTGGGATGTGGGCCCCTGGTGGTGAGGCCGGCAGGGGAAGAATCTTAACTTGCTCTTGGGCTGAGCACTGCTGGAGAAGGGTTGGTGCCGGCTGCCGGGCTGTTTTGGCAGGGAACGTGTTGCTGTTGCCGGTGATGGCCTGGGCAGCACAGGCATAGCACCAACCCATCCGCTCAGGAGTCTTTGTTCAACACTGCTGCCGCACCAGCTGCGGCCATCCAGCTGCAGCTCACGCCCTGTAAGGGCCCCTTGCTCTGCTGGATGCATCCAGCTCAATCTGATGCTCCCAGCTCAATCTGATGCTCCCGTGCGCCACTTGTTTGCAGCGCCCAGCCGCCCGCCGGCCAGATCCGTCCGGAGAATGTGAGCGTGATGACTCGGCTGCTGGAGGAGTGGATGGGCCTGTTCCCCAACTCGATCATATCTACTGCTGCGGACGGTAAGCCCTGATATTGCTTGCCGGGGCTGTTCCCCAACTTGACTGTTTGTGTTGCGGTTGACAGTAAGGCGTGCTCCAGCCGGGCCGGCTGCGTCTTGCACAAGCAGCCTGCACCAGCCATTGTGCATTGCTGGCGCCCAACTTCCATGGTGCCAACGTTTGCTTGTATCCCCCCGCTGCAGAGTGGAATGCCAACTGCTGGGCGGAGAAAATCGTGCCCACAAACTCGAGCGAGTATCCAGAATTTCGTGCGGCATCGTTAGAGAAGCTGAAGGTCTTCCAAGAAAAGGTGGGCACCAGCAAGAGAGAGGACGCGCTGGAGTGATTTACCACTGGCGCTCGCCTGAATGCAGCATAACGCAACAACCTTGTTTGCAACCCAGCAGCCGTGGTGCAGAAGCGCAGCCACATCCCACCACAGCCCCGCCCTGCCCCTGCCGCACCGCGCCGTATCCAACACGCCCCCATCCCACTCTGCCCACCCACCCACGGAATTACTCCAGGTGGCCGCCACAGTCACGGGCGCTGGCCGGCAGTGGGCGGTGTACGACGAGTCATATGGCGACTGGAATTTCACGGGCACCGACGCGCTGCCCAAGGGCAGCCTCATCTTTGCATGGTGGGCGGTTTTAGCTGGATGCTTGCTGCCAGGCTGGCGGCACTGATGCCATGCCTTGCATACAGCCTGCACCGACGAGTCGCCGCTCAGCAATGCGACACAGCATGGGCACCCTCTCTGCTTTGTTTTTTGCATCCCCGACCCACTCGTAAACAATCAGATGGCGGCTTTTAATCACCAGCGGGCGGCCTCCCCCTCGTGCCCCGGGCAGGAACCACGAGGATGAAATGCCTGCTATGACTGCCGCTGGCTACGATGTGGTCGCCGTGCCGTGGCGCCACTGGTGAGCCCGCCTGCTGCGCCCCGCTCAGCCTGCCATGCGCTTGTGTGACAGGATGCGGCCCCACCGCCTGTCCTGGAAGGAACGAGCCAGCATCAAATGTTATGCTCCTTCTTGAATGCCCTGCTTATTGTTTTGTAAACTTGCAGGTACCTGGACTGCGGCCTCGGAACCAATGAGAGCGCGCCCAACAACTGGTGTGCGCCGCTCAAGAACTGGACGAACGTGTGTGGCTGGCTGAACTTTTCTGCGAAGGCTGGCACCCGGTGTACTTCTGTCCGTTTTTTTCTGCTGAGGCTGTGCCTGGGCAGCTTACTTGAGTCGCGCAGCAGCGGGCGCCACAGCCGCTGTTGGCTTGCCGTGCCACTGCTGTCCTGCCGCCGCTAGTGCTGCTGACGCTGCTGGTGCGCGTGCCGCCAAATGGGCTCATCTAGAAGTGCATGTACCATGCAGATGTACGAGTACGACCCCCTGGCCAACTTCTGCACCACAATCGCTCGAATGAACAGCAAATTTAAACGAACTGCCGATCCCTTCTTGTGTGCAGATGTACGAGTACGACCCTCTGGCCAACTTCACCGGCGGCGACCCCTCCCGCGTGCTGGGAGGTGCGCTGTGCTGATTGCTTGAGGCTGTGCTACATGCAGTGTCTCGAGCTGCTGGACTACTTGTGACGGGGGGAGTTGCCATCCTCCCTGCCTTCGTTCACTCCCTGTGTGGCAACCCCCTCTGACGTTGCAGGCGAGGCGGCGATGTGGAGCGAGATGCTGCGGCCAGCCATCCTGGATTACGTGGTGTGGCCGCGCGCTGCAGCAGTGGCGGAGCGGCTGTGGAGCCCCGCCGCCGCCACCCAGGCGAGCCGTAGCTACCGTAGTTGGTTGCACATGTGTGCAACCTGTGCTCGCGCGGCAGTGCCTCAATAGAGCGTCGCTAGGTGGGGGTTGCACGTATCATCTCCCGTTCACTCCCCCACCTCCCCTTGTGCCCGCGCTTTTATCCTGAATCATTCTGCAGAGCGCGGAGGCAGCGCGGCCGCGCCTGGAGCGGCTCATGGCACAGCTGGAGCTGAGGGGGCTGCGGCCCAGCCCGCTCGACTTCCCCGGAGACAACTTCAGATACGCCCTGCTGCCGCAGGTGAGCGCTGTGCTGCTGTGCGTGGTGTGATGTGCTGTGAATTCTTCTGTGCAGCGCTGCTGGGCATGATGTGCGTGGTATGCTATGCCGTGGTGGCCAGGCTTTGTCGGCCGGGCGCTGCAGCGTGCGCAGAGCAGTGCGCACATGCTGCCAGCCTGTGCACCCATCATGGCGGGGATGCAAGCGCAGCATCACTTTGCCCGCACTCTTTGCCCGCACTGCGCAGGCTCCCGCCGCCGGCTGCCCCAACTGCCTCAAATCACTCCGCCTGCCCTCCCCTCCCGGCCTGCTGCTGCGCCGCAGTGGTGCGACACAGCTCCTCCTCAGTGGGACAGCCAGGGAGTTGACTACTGCGCACCTGCCAAGGCATATGCTGATGTGGACCTGTCGGTGTTCGAAAACCTGGTGGAGCCGCCATTCTGAATGTGATGGGGCAACTTTACCAATTGACATGAATCTCAGCTGCCCAGTCATTAGCTGCTCAATGCCTCCAAAATCTGCATGTCAATCTTTCCACCATCTTTTCCGAAACTCTGTTGTGTGAGTTGCTGTCGTGAGTTGAGATTTTAACAGGATAGGAGTGTATAGAGTGTGGAAAACTGCGATGAGCTGCAATCCAAGCAGACCTACAAGCACAGCATGGTCGACACCCTCCCGCCGTCACGAGCCAGGCTCCCCCACAGTGAACAGGTGCAGGCCTCCCCCGGCGCCCGCCGCCGCCGCCGCCTCCGCCCTCGCAACCGCCGCCGCCTCGGCCGCGGCGGCCTCAGCGCTGCGCTGTGCCACGCTGGCGTTGCTACCCAGCCCGCTGTCCCGCAGCAGGCTGTTCAGAAGGTAAAGCCACAGGTGGTAGGCTGAGGGGGAGCACCAATGGGTGCACTCGTCCGGTTTGTGGGTGGCCCACAGCGGCACAGATGCGTTCCTGTTGAGGAATTGGGAGGGGAGGGAGGGGAGGGCAGGGGAGGCGAGGGCAGAGGTGCGCTGTTGTTGATAGCACGGCGTGTTGCACAGAGGTTGACCATGTGTCTGTTGCCCTAGTGGCTGCGACGCATTTAACTCCTCTAGTGCCTGCAACGCATCCACCTGCCGTCAGTGCTAGCCACTGCCCGCCCTCCCAGCAGGCCTCACCAGGTCCGCAGGTGCGCATCCGCCAGCCGAGGTATGAGCGGCGCCAGCGGCACGTTGCGCCGCCCACCCGCAAGCGCCACTGCATCGCGAGCGTACCTGTATTGTCAGACCGGGGGCAGGTGGGGTGGCCGGCGACAGTCGCAGCGGAACACAGGTGTACGGAATCAGGGCGTCGCAGGGGCTGTGGTGGTGCACAGCTGACTCAGCATGCAGGGCAGAGGCTGCTGGCCGGAGAAGCAGGAACCCAAAGAAAGCGGAGCGCCCACCCCAGAAATGAATGTGTCGCTGTGCGCGACGGCTTACCAGGACCGCAGCGGGGCGCAGTGGAAGGGCTTCTGCCCCCCGTGGTACGTCCCATCCGGCCCGCTAAAGTGCTGCGGACATTGGAATTGAGGAGGCAAACACATACGATGAGATTAGCCAGCGGCAGCAGCAGCAGCATGACACAAACAGCGCTGGAGCAGGCAGTGCAGAGACACAGAGATGCCTTCTGCCCTTCCACAGCTCTGGCACGCATGCAACGTAGATAGCTTGCGCAGCATGTCAAACCATATGGGAGCGTGCCTGCACCGGAGCATCCATCCAGATCAGCTTGGGCAGCTGCGCCGCGTGCTGCTGCCGCCAGTCTGCCAGGGCGGCCATGTGGTGGTACAGGTTGCTGGCGGTCAGGGGTGTGCCGCCATCGCCGGGTGTGGAATAGTGCAGCCTGCGGGGGGGTCGGTGGTGAGGGCCGTGAGAGGCTGTAGAGGAGTTGAGGCTGGGTGCGGCGCACGGCAATCTACACCCAGTGTTGCCGCTCACCCTGTGTTGAATATCATCAGGTCGTTCTGAAAGTTCGGCACCAGCTGCTGCAGCAGCGGCAGTACCTGCAGGCAGGGGAGGGCGTCTCCCAACGACATCGATCACTCACACTGATAGCAGCCCGGCACTGCCCCACCTCGAGCACGGTCAATTCTCAGGACGCGCACATGGCATTGAAAACGCTCTGAAACAGGCAGGCAGGGCCACCCACCGTTGTGTACAGCACAGTTCGACAGGGTCACGCCTCAATGTACGCGTGAATGCTGCACAAAATCTGCAAGTTGCAAAACACACGGAGCTACTCACCGTTGTGTACAGCACTTCGGCAGAGTCCACCCTCAGGGCGCACACGCGTGTGCCCAGCGCCAATGCCAGACACATGGGCGGCACTGGGACAGGCCAGGTGACAGTGATGAGCCTGCGGTTGTCCTCGGCTGCCACCGCGGTCCTGCAGGGCAAAAGAAGCTTGCATAAAAAAAACTGAGCACAAGTTGTCCGCATGCGCTGCGAGCACGGCCAATGCCATGCGAGTGGGATGCCAAGCATTGTGCCAGAGTGCTGCCCGCCAACAACGCAGTCCCCGCAAGCTGGCAGCGTACGTGCGGCGCAGGCTGGGCGCAAACTCTCGGAGGAAGCACTCTGCAGAGTAATAGTAGTGCCTGGGAAAAAGGGTGGGATACCGGATACCATAGACGTTGGCATGCTTCAGTGTTAGTGCACAAGGGACAGCGGGGAGAGGTGCGGGTGTGGGGACCGAAGCTTGCCTGCAGTGCTGCACCAGGCCTCGCTGCGAACCCCGTGAGCCACAGCGCGAAGAAGGCTGGCTCGAAACGTGCCCCGCAACGTGTTCAAGAGGCACATGCAGGTCGCCCTCACCATGTTTGGCTGTCGCCCATGAACCACAGCGTGCGCCCCCGAATCCGAGCAAACAGCTCGCAGGGGGACATGTCCTGCGGGCGCGGAACAAGACGGTGCGAATGAGGCAGCAGCTGCTGCCCATCAGGGTGCTTTCTCGGCCACCCACCTACCCTTTGCCCACGCACCCCCTCCATGCACTGCACCCACCCAAGTCTTCCTTCCGCACCACCCAAGCCTTCCACCTGACCCCACCTTTAAGCGATAGCCGCTGTCCAACAGGTGCTGCACCACCGCCTCTGACCGCCCTTCTCCAGGGTAGAGCGCATCGCAGCGCCGCCCCTCGAATACGCACACGCCGCAGCACAGCGGCGGCCTCTGGTTGGGGTCGCAGTGCGCGCAGGAGGTGGCTCGGTCGGGCATTGAAGCGGTGTCCCACAGAAACGGCGGGCGGTCGGGGCTATCGTGCCCAGCCGGCAGCTCGACCCGGCCTGCAGCAGCAATCAATTCAGCAGCGGCAGCAACCTCTCGTGCCAGTGTCGGCAGCTGCAGGAACGCACACACGTGGCTGGAAACACAGCTCAGCATGGCAGCAGGTGCACAATCGCCGCGGGCGGTTGCAGCGGCGCCCCCTGCATACACTAGGCGCACCGTTGGGTTGCAGCAGACACTGGCTCTGTGGCGCCCTGAACGTGTAGGCATACGGCAGCTGTATCCATTCGTTGAGATCGCTCGTCACAGGCCACTCAGCTGCAGCTTCTGCCGAGGCTGCGTCGGTGCCGCCGTCGGCGCCACCGCTGCCCGCCCCGCCGCTCGTCCTGGCAGTCGGCTGTGGCTGCAGCTCACGTCGAGTGACATGCCGAACAGTAAGGATTAGGATGGCGATCTGGATGGCCAGCAGCGCGCCGCAGCCCGGCCCCCGCACTCGCAGTCGCGGCAGCAAGGGCTCCGGCCCGGCCCCCCAGGGCTTGCCGAGGACCGTGAGCTTCATGTCATGATGTCAGTGTGCGTATCAGAGCGAGTACTGCCCGCCAGGCGCACCGCTGCTTGAACCGCCGCCGCCCCTCGTGCGCAGCACTGCTGCTCGTAACTCAATTGAACACCCATCCCAGCTGCACCAAGCCTTACAATTGCCAGGCACTGTTGAAAGCATTCATACGAGAGAAAAACTGCGTGAAAAGCAAAGCCGCAATTCATAAATCAAGGATCAAAGGGCGGGCTTGCCGCCGGCGGCAGGCAGGTTGGGTTGTCCTGCACGGCCGGCCCAGGCAAGCCCCAGGTGCCGCTGCCGTTTGGCGCTGCTGTCTGACCTTTGGGGCGGCCGCCGCACACAAGTGAGCGGAGGCAGCTGCAGGCGGCGCCAGGCAGCAGGCAGAGGCAGGCGTTGCTTGCTGCCCCGCCAGCTGCTGCCTGGCCGCTGCGTGTGCTGCCGTCTGTCACCGGCGCTGCGGCGTGCGCGCCACGACCGCCGCTCAGGCGGAGAGTGCGAGGGCCACGGTGCCGTCGTCTGCCACCTCCAGCGTCACGGAGACGCGGCCGTCGGCAGGGGCGGCGGGCGCGGCGGGCTCAGCGGGCGCAGCAGGCTCCTCAGCCTCCTCCGCAGCTGCCTCCGCCTCCGCCTCGGGCTCGGGCTCAGCCACCGCAGCCGGCTCCTCCTTCTCCTCCTCCTGCTCCTCGGCGGCAGCGGCAGCCGGCTCCTCCTCTGCCTCGGCATCTGCCTCCGGCTCTGCCTCAGCCTCCTCCTCAGCAGGCTCGGCAGCCTTGGCGGCCGCGGCGGGCGCCACGGCGCCGCCGATGCTGGGCCAGCTGGCGGCGTCGTCCAGCTTGGGGGGCGCGGCCGCCTTGGGGCCCTTCTTGGCCTTGGGCTTGTCCTGTGCGCAGGAAGCAGGGCAGTTGCAACAGGCAGAGTCAAGGGCTGAGATACTTTAGAGGTGCGGGCACATGCCGCAGCCGCCACAGCATGCCCACAGCCCGCCGCCCCCAGCAGGCATACAGCCCAGTGCACACGCTGGACACAGTTCAGATCCACCCACCTCGGCTGCCGCCTCCTCGCCTTCCTTCTCGGCTGCCTGTCCCCCAGAAGGCATGCATGCAGCCAAGTCCACGAACTAAGAATCAAGCACTTCTGCTAAAAAAACGACCCACCTCGGCCGCCGCCTCCTCGCCCTCCTTCTCGGCTGCCTCTCCATCGCCGTTGGCTGCCGGCTCCTCGGCGGGAGGCGCCTCCTTCACCTCCTGGCGCCTGAAACAAATGAGCGGTACAGAACGAGGGGGCAGATCGGTCAGAGCATGGCAACGCCACAGTCAGAGGTGCGACTAGGCATTGCTGGGACTTGCATGTTTGCGCCTGAGCGGACGGGCGATGAACAGAGAGCGCGTCAGCTCAGCCATGGCAGTGCGCTCTCGCCTTGGCTGCCATGCCCTGTCAAAGCGCAAGCACACACAGCACTGCCGGGCTTGCCAACCAAAGAGCAGCAGCAGCGCACCGCTGCAGGAAGTACTCCTTCTTCTCAGCCACCGACACCAGCAGCGCCTCGCACTTGTCGCTGAACAGCGGCACCTGCGACAGCAGCGGGTGCGAAAGAAAAGGCACACGGTGACAGATGATGGGGACAGAATGCAACGGTAAAGTTAGCGGGGGCTGGGCTTGGGCGCACACCGCAAAGGGCGGTGGCATCCATCAAGCATTACGCAAAGCAACCCACCTCCGACTTCAGCCTCTAGGGACATGCAGCCTTGGGGCACACTTGCAAGCAGTTCAAACAACGTGACGCTTGACAGACAGCAACAGCGTGCAGCTGGAAAGGAAAACGCCGCCCACCTCCAACTTGAGCGTGGCGAACGCCTCCAGGATGTCCAGCGAGTGCGTCAGCTTCTCGGGCCCGCCCGCCTTCTTCTCCTCAGCTGCAAATTGACAAGTGGGCAGTAAGCAGCAGTCAACGCGCATGCACACAGTGTGGTGGGACAAGCCAGCGCACCCGCACGCGGCGGAAACAGTTGCTGTGTGTGTGAGCAACGGAAGGCGCAGTACAGCAGGCACTGCCCCCAGGGCCCCCAGCTCACCCTTCCTGGCCACCTGCCCTCAACACTAACCCAGCTGTGGTTGCTTGCACACAAGCAACCCTCCCCACCCACTGTTTCACATTTTCACTCACCCTTCTTGGCCACCTTGCCCTTGCCCTTCCCCTTGCCCTTGCCGCCGCCCAGCAGCCAGGCGTCCTCATCGGCAATGTCCTTCTTCTGCAACAGAGGAAACGAAAAACATACAGAAGCAGCAGGGAGGTCAGTCGGCAGAGAGCGCATGCCAGGAGTGGCAGCAGACAGCAAGACCAATGCGGCAGCAGCAGCAGCAGCAGCAGCAGCGGCGGCGGCAGGGCACCCAGCAGCGGCCAGCCAGCAGCGCCTTGCCTGCAGGGGCTTGAAGCCCTCCAGCGCGCCACTCAGGTCCCGCTTCTCCTCCTCGGCCGCCTTCTCAGCCGCCGCCTGTGATAAAGAATGCACAAGTGGAAGCAACTCAGCGGGCCCGTTGCACTCATGTGGAACAAGCATGTTAGGAAAGAGCCCTCAGGCAGCAGCGCCCATCACTGCGCTGCACACATCCACTGGCTTGCTGCCCGCCAGCCCCTGCCCACTGAACTCACCACAAACTTGCGCAGGTAGGCTGCCAGCTGGTCGCACATGGTGACCTCGCGGTCAAACGGCTCGGGCGCATTCTCAGCAATGCGCGCTGCAGCAGTTTATAGTGGTGGGGCCAGGGCAGATCTGGGTTGTCAAAATTGGCAAAGTCGTGACATGCGCAGCACAAGGGCACCATGGCAACCCCAGCAGCCCCAAGGCGCAGGCGTGCTCAACAACACCAGCCACACACACATCCAGGCAACCGCAGCAGCCACACCACGCACCCGCGCGCTCCGCGTCGCGCTCCGCCTTGTGCTTCAGGTACTCCTCCTGCCGCCGCTTCTTGTCCTCCTGCGCATATGCATCAAGGTTGGTAGCACGTTGGCCTATGCTGGTGCGGCCTGCTTCCTGCGATGCAACAAACCACATGCCCAGCGTACCATATCTGCACACAGCGGCGCATGCCACCCCTTACAGAGCGGTTGCATTGTCACACACCTGCAGCTGCACGCGGAACAGCGCGCTCTGCTCCTTGTACGCCGCCCACTGCGCGTCCAGCTCGGCGCGGATGTCCTGGATCTTCTGGTACGCCGCCTTGCACATCTCCCTGCGGCAGCAGCAGTGCGGCAAACATCAGCGGAGCAAAGCAGAGCAGCACAGGTAGTGCAGGTCCTGGATCTTCTGGTACGCCGCCTTGCACATCTCCCTGTGCACCAGAAACCAAAGCCGCGGACAGTGGTTGCCTTTACTCACTGAGCCTTGCTGGCCAAGTCGCACCTCTTACCGACCGGATGCCCAAACCTGGCAGGATGCCCCACATCACCCAGAGCAAGCCAGCCACCCACTGCCCGCGCACCTGCACTCGTCGCGCTCCTGGATGAGGGCGGGGATGTCGGAGCCCTGCTCCGCCTCCTTGGCCCGCAGGTCCGCCAGCTGCTGGCGCAGCACATCCTCCTGCGCCTTGATCTGCACCAGAGGACACAGGGGTGCACCGGGTGTTGATGTTGGCAGCCAAGCTGAGGCAGGTGGCAGCAGGTGGGTGGCAGCAGTGTGCACAGCAAACGAGCGCAGTGGGATGCAGGCAATACCACCAACGGACCGGCACAGCATCGGCAAGGCAGACGCAGGCTGGAAACAGAGTTGAATGACTCGACGTTTGCTTAGGACGCCAGCCCCTTGCCTTGTTGATGGCCTCATCAATGCCCTTGATGCCGTCGCGCAGCTGAGCACAAGCTACAAAAAGGAAGACCCTTTGGACTGCATCAATGGGGGGAACAGCTTGCCTTGTTGATGGCCTCGTCGATGCCCTTGATGCCGTCGCGCAGGCCGTCCACGGCCGAGCTGTCGGCCTCCAGCTGCGACACCTTGCTGGTCAGCTCGCCGATGGTGCTGCAGGGAGAATGGAACACACGGAACGAGCACTGAGAACCATTGGCTAGCTGCGATGCTCAGTGGCTCGGCACTGGAAGGCAACACGCAGAGCAGGTTTCCCGCCTGCACATGCCCCTGCCACCGCCTTGAGCCTTACAGTCGTTGTGGCCTGTTCACCAACAAAGCCACCCCACATACTAGATTGCGCATCCCACCTGCGGCTCTTCTTCAGCGCCTTGATCTGCTCCAGCACCTTCTTCTCCTCGTTCAGGCTGAGCGAGTCGTGCGAGATGCGGTGCTCCAGCTCCGCGATGTGCGCGTCAATGTCCTCCACTGCGGCGGCAGACGAACAGTGTTGGGAACTTGTAAGACGCATGCGCGAGGCAGGCAAGCCGATGTGCGGTGTGGGCCCGAGCAGCGGCACCGCCGAACGGCACTGTGAAGAGCATCTTACTGCGGCAAGACGGAAGCGCATCCTGTAGAGCGCAGTGCACGCCAAGTGCACCCAAGCGTGGCAAGCACAGGCAATACAACACAAAAAACGCACCCTTGGTGAACTTGACGCTGCTGCGCAGCTCCTTCATGGAGGAGCGGGCGTTCTCACGCGCCTTGCTGGCCACGTCCAGCTGCTGGCGCAGCTGCTGCTTCTGGGACTGCAGGCGGGCGGGGTGCAGGGGCATCAAGGGGCCGAGCGATTGTTTGGTGAGCGCCGGCGGCCAGATGGGTGCCGACTGCTGCTGCGCAGCATGTGCGAGTCAAAATCAGCAGGGGGTACCACACTGCAGCATTGTCAAAGCCGCCCTGCTAAATGAACTGGCGCAGGCCTGCCCGCTGGTACAGCAGAGAGGGCATCGAGCAGCGCGGCAGCCACACTCACCAGCAGCTGCTGGAACTGCGTGCGCATCTCCGCCAGCTTGCTCTTCAGCGCCTGCTGCTCCGAGGAGCCCTTGCCGCGCCCTGCGGCAGCAGGAAGGGTTTGCACCAACCCAACTTTCAACCACCGCTGCAGTGCCAAACCATTAGCAGAAGCATGGAAGTGGAGGCGGCACAACGAGCACGGCTGCTGCATGCTGCCCCGCAGCAGGCCACACAGCCGTCGGCAACCAGAACATGCAGGGAGCGCGTCATCGGGAGGCAGCAGGCAGCACCCGCGAAGGCAGGCAGGCAGCACCCAAAAAGCAGGCGGCACCCACCGCTGTTGTCGATCACCCCAGCGCAACACAGGACGACAGCAGGCAGCGCCCAAAAAGCAGGCAGCACCCACCGCTGCGCTTGTTGTCAATCAGCTCCTTGATCTCCTCGATGCGCCGCTTGTTCTTCACAACTGCGGGTTTGCAAGCAGTGAAAACACACAGTGAGCACGCTGACACTGCTGGGCGCGAGGCGACGGGCGCATCCACGGAGCCGCAGCCCGCCTGCAGTTGGGCGTGCAGAGCTACGTGCAGAGCCATCCAGCACCCAACTGGCCAGCACCCACGACCTGCCAAAGCCGCAGCACACCCTAGGATACAGCTGACACGCACTGGAGCCCTGCAGCGCCTCGATGGCCGCCTTGGTCTCGGAGTCATCGGGCCGCACCTGCACCAAGTGGGTCAGGGGGCAGGCACAAGGCGCAGGGGTCACACTCGGGGGAGCAGCGGCAGGCGGCGGCTGGAACACCGCTGGGTGCTGGCCACAGCGCCCCAGCTGGTCTCTGAAGCTCTGTCGGCGGATGAGCAAGCCAGCGCACAACAGGCAACGCACAGTGCGCAGCCCTGCCACGCCCCCTTACCGGCTTCTTGATGCGCGTGCCAGGCGGCAGCTTGGGCAGCTCG
>VFQQ010001392.1_pt1 | contig 34120 bp, 23 predicted proteins | sample 3512341 | NCBI WGS metagenome assembly VFQQ01 (sample SAMN10412373, study PRJNA504923) | tailings metagenome | isolation source: Relicate 2 Philex TSF1 revegetated site | place: Philippines: Tuba, Benguet | collected 2017-08-29 | reverse complement strand
TGGCAGGAGTGGAGGGACTCGAACCCCCGGCCCTCGGTTTTGGAGACCGATGCTCTACCAGCTGAGCTACACTCCTAGACTTCGGCCCTCGCGGACGTCTGTCGCCGAAAACCGAACAGCGAACCGTTGGCGGAGATGCCCGCCGGCGCAGTCTGTCGATCACCGGAAGCGCGCCGTTTAGCAGGGACCCGTCGTCGCGGCAAGCAGCCCGACACCGATCCTCTTCAGGTTTTCCGGGCAGGCGCCGCAGGGGACCCGTCGGAGAAGCGACGCCATTGTTGCAATCGACTCGCAACAAAGGTAGGCCGTCTCCGATGCGACGGACGCGTCGCCCTCGGGGAGCCAGCATCCCTGAACGCCGTCCGAGACTTCCTCGCGTTGACATACTCGCGCCCGCCATCACATGGAGTACGCGGCGGGCCCTCGTTCGGGTCTTCAAGGAAATCAACGGAATGACGTCAGCTGCGGTCCAGGACGCGCCGGTCAAGGCGAGCCCCTTCTTCGAGGAGAAGGTGCTGTGGGTGAAACACTGGACCGACCGCCTGTTCAGCTTCGGGCTGACACGGCCGGAGAGCTTCCGGTTCCGCTCGGGCGAGTTCGTAATGATCGGCCTGCCCGGCGAGGACGGCGGCAAGCCGGTGCTGCGCGCCTATTCGATCGCCTCGCCCTCGTGGGCCGAGGAGCTGGAGTTCTTCTCGATCAAGGTCGAGGACGGCCCGCTGACCAGCCGCCTGCAGAAGATCCAGCCGGGCGACACCGTGCTGCTCGGCAAGAAGCCGACCGGGACCCTGGTGCTGGACGCGGTGAAGGGCGGCAAGCGCCTGTTCCTGATCGGCACGGGCACGGGCCTGGCGCCCTGGCTGTCGGTCGCCCGTGATCCGGAAGCCTTCAGCCGCTTCGAGAAGGTCATCGTCTGCCATGGCGTGCGCGAGGTCGACGAACTGGCCTACCGCGACTTCTACACCGCCGACATTCACGACGATCCGCTGGTCGGCGATGAGGCCAAGGCGCAACTGTCCTACTATCCGACCGTCACCCGCCAGCCGTTCGAGCGCCAGGGCCGGTTCACCGACCTGATCAACTCCGGCCAGCTGTTCCGCGACCTCGGCCTCGACGGCGAAAAGTTCAATCCGGACGAGGACCGGATCATGCTTTGCGGCAGCATGGACTTCATCAAGGACATGGGCGCGCTGATCGAGAGCCACGGCCTGGTCGAAGGCTCAAACGCCGAGCCGGGCGACTATGTCCTCGAACGCGCCTTCGTCGGCTGACGCCGACCGCAAGCTGAAGGGCCTGAGCGTCGAGGAGGCGCGGGCCCGGATGCTGGCGCGGGCGGCGGCCCTCCCCGCCGAGACCGTCCCGCTGAACCAGGCCGACGGCCGGGTCCTGGCCGAGCCGATCACGGCCGTGCGCGACCAGCCGCCGTTCACCGCCTCGGCCATGGACGGATGGGCCGTGCGCCACGCCGACCTGGGTCCCGACGGCGCGACCCTCCGTATCGTCGGCGAGAGCGCGGCCGGACGCGGCCACGAAGCGCCGCTCCAGCCCGGCGAGACCGTCCGCATCTTCACCGGCGCGCCCGTTCCTGAAAGCGCGGACCTGATCGTCATTCAGGAAGAGGCCGAGCGCGACGGCGACGACCTGCGCGTCGGCCCGGCCGGGACGAACCGCTACCTGCGCCCGCGTGGCGGCGACTTCCGCGCCGGTGATGCGCTGCTCGACGCCGGAACGCGGCTGGATCCCTGGCGACTCTCGCTGGCCGCCGCCGCCGGCCGCGCCGAGCTCACGGTCGCCCGCCGCCCGAGAATCGCCATCCTGGCTACGGGCGAGGAACTGGCCGCGCCCGGCGGCGAGGCCGGCCCGTTCCAGATCTACGAGTCCGGTTCGGCCGCGCTGCTGCCGATGTTGGCGCGCTGGGGCGCCGCTCCGACCCGACTGACTCCGGCGGGCGACGATATCGAGGCCATCGTCGCGACGGTTCGCGACGTCGAGGCGGAGGTCATTGTCACGGTCGGCGGCGCCTCGGTCGGCGACTACGACCTGGTCAAGCCCGCCCTGGCCCGACTGGATCTGGCGCTGGACGTCGAGACCGTCAACGTCCGCCCGGGCAAACCGACCTGGTTCGGCCGCCTCTCCGACGGACGGCTGGTGCTGGGCCTGCCCGGCAACCCGGCCTCGGCCTTCGTTTGCGCGGAACTGTTCCTGAGGCCGCTGGTCCTGGCCCTGCAGGGCGCGACAGCGCCGCACCGCCTGACGGCCGCCCGCCTCGCCGCGCCGCTGCCCGCCAACGGGCCGCGCGAACACTGGATGCGCGCCCGGACGACGCCCGAGGGCCTGATTCCCTTCCCCGACCAGGACAGCTCGCTGGTCACCGTCTTCGCCGCAGCGGACGGCCTGCTGCGCCGGCTGCCGAACGCCGAGGCCGCGAAAGTCGGGGAAACTGTGGACGTCCTGCCGCTCGATCGAGGCTAGTCGGCCTTCCGCCTCAGCGTCAGGGTCCGCCGCCCGGCCGTGGCTGCGGTCAGCGTCAGGCGCTGGCCCTTGAGGTCGCCGATGTCGAGCGGCTCGCCCTCGATCGCCATCTCCACGCCATCCGGGAACTGCAACGTCGGGACATAGACCTCGGTCGCCGCCGTGATCGCCGGATCAGCCTCCCAGGTCAGCCGGAACGTCCCCGCCGACCGGTCGAAAACGACCTCGACCAGCCGCCCCTGGACCGCCTGCGCATAGGGGCGGCAGAACCCGGCCGTCCCTCGCCCGCCGTCGTTTCCGCCGACGTCCTGGTCCGCCGAGTAGATGGACAGATCCTCCTGGTTCCAGCGGTCGCCGATCCGCAGGTCGTTCCGGTTGCTGGCGGTGTAGTTCCACTGCGTGGAATGCAGCTGCAGCTGGTCCATGGCGTCGTACATCGCCGACAGGGCCGCCTCGTGCTTGGCCCAGACTCCGTCCCGCTCGCCGCGCGCCCAGGCGGCGTAGGCCTCGCCGCCGTCGAGGTCGTAGGGCGTGCCGAACTCGCCGATCAGCGCCGGCGCCCCGCCCTCGAACGCCTCCGCCTCGCGTCTGATATGGCCCAGCTGGCGGACGTAGCGCGCCGCCGTCTCGGCCGGATCGGCCTTGGCGTCGTAGTCCTTGGTGTGCAGCAGCCGCACGTCGTACCAATGGCTGGCGTTCACCGTCCGCTCGGGCAGCTGCAGCGGAAAACCCCGCTTGGCGAAGGCGGCGTAGGGATCCATCTCGGCGAACACCGCCCAGTCCGGATTGTGCGCCCGGATCGTATCGGCCATGCGCTGGAAGAACGGTCCGTAGGCGTCCTCGGACAACGACAGCTCATGCCCGCCGAAATGGGTGAACAGGTCCTCGCGCAGATGCCGCTCGAACGGATCTTCGCCGATCCAGGCGCGGACGCCGTCGGGGTTCATCGTCCGCTCGCCGACGACCTCGCCGCCCTTGATCACCGGCGCCGTCACCGCCCGCCCCGCCAGCATGGCCAGCTGGTCGCCGGGCGACAGCGCGGGGCCGTCCTGAGGCAGCAGGCGGTTGGCGTCGGTCTTGCGCAGGTGGCGGTAGCTCAGCCCTGTTCCGAACCAGCCGAAACCCGGCTCGTTCAGGGTGTCGAAGCCGATCACGTTGGGCAGATCCCTCACCCGCCGCGCCACCGCGTCCATGGCCCCCAGGTAACATCCCTGCAGGAAGTCCTGGACGTTCCGCCTCTCGATCTCGAGGTCGGGCGTGAAGAAGCGGCCGCCCCAGAACAGGCTCCACATCACTCCGTTGGCCGGCAGGCGGTAGTTGCTGCTCCAGACCATCTGCGGATAGGCGGCCTGTCGACGTTCCTCCGAGCCGTAGTCGTAGGCGTTCTGCATCACCAGGGCCGCCTCGCCGGCGTGGAACCGCCGGAAATCCAAACCGACCGCCTCGAAGGTCCAGCCCGGCGCGCCGTCGCCGCCGCTCATCCGGGCCCAGACGTCCTGGTGGAAGTCGATGAAGACCTGCAGGCCGTGCTCGCCCGCCTTGGCGGCCACCTGGGCCAGGTAGTCGAGATACTCCTCGTCGTAGCGGCCCGGCCCGGCGTGCTCGACCGCCTCCCAGGTGGTCAGCAGCCGCAGCACGTTGAAGCCCCAGCCGGCGATGCGGGCCAGGTGGTCGTCCGCCTCATTCAACGGGAACGGGCGCCCGACAAAGGAGACGGTCCGGTGGTCGGAGAAGTCCGACGGGACCTCGGTGCCGCCGCCCGGCCACGGAACCTTCGTGTCCCCGCCCAGATTGACGCCGCGCAGGATCACCTGCCGGCCATGACGATCGAGGAACAGCGGGCCGTGAACGCGGATATCGGGCTGGGTCATGCCGACAGCCTAGCGTTTAGCCACATCTTCACAAACCCATGGTTCATCAAGGCATGGCTCAGCCCGTCTCCGCGCCCGCCGCCCTCAAGCTGGACGCCTTCGTCCGGCAGTATCGGAGCACGGTCCTGGTGCGGTGCCTGCTGACCCTGGGCCTTACCGCCATGCTGGCGACCGTCGCCCCGCTCGGCTACGCGCTGTTCTTCGGCATGACCCACCTGGCCCTCTACGGCCTGTTCTACGGGGTGGTCGAGGTGGCGGCCCGCGGTCCGGGCGGCGCCGCCGTCCGACTCGAGGCCCTGACCTGGCGGACGGCCCTGGTCACCGCCCTGCTGACGCTTCACGTCTGCTGGATCGCGCTGCAGGTGCGCGCCGCGGCGGACAGTCCGGTGATCCGCATGGAGGCCGGGCTGGCCATCATCGGCATGCTGATGTTCGTGGCGACGCAGGCGCATATGAGCCGCTTCGGCTACCTCCTCGGCGTCGCCCCGGCCGTCGGCTCGCTGCTGTGGCTGACGGTCAATCAGAAGGCCGGCGCCAACCCGCATTTCCTCGCCGTGGTCTGCCTGTTCGTGGTCGGCGTGGTCGCGATGACCTGGCGCCAGCTGTCGACCGACCTGACCCTGCGCGACACCAAGCTGGCGCTTGAGGAGAAGAACCTCGAACTCGGCCGGCTGGTCAGCGAGGCCGAGGCCGCCCGCCTCCAGGCCGAGACCGCCAATCGGGCCAAGTCGGACTTCCTGGCCATGACCAGCCACGAGATCCGCACCCCGCTGAACGCCGTCCTGGGTCTCGCCGAGGCCCTCAACCGCTCGCGGCTGGCCGAGCCCCAGGCCGGCATGGCCCGCGGGGTGGTCGAGGCCGGCGCCCTGCTGAAGCGGCTGCTCGATTCGATGCTCGACATCAGCCGCATCGAGGCGGGCCGCATGGCGCTTTCGCCGGCCCCGTTCGACCTGCGCCATGCGGTGGAAACCCTCGCTTTCACTTGGGCGCCGCGGGCGGAGGAGAACGGACTGCGCCTGGCGCTGGACCTCGCCGATCTGCCGACGCCCTGCGGACTGCTCGCCGACGGCCCCAAGGTCGAGCAGATGCTGTTCAACCTGGTCTCCAACGCGGTGAAGTTCAGCCCGCCGGACGGCGTGGTCACGATCCGGGCCGCATTCGAACCCGGCCTGGAGGGCGCGCCGGCCACGGTCCGGCTCGAGGTCGCCGACCAGGGCCCCGGCGTCTCGCCCGAGGACCGCGCCCGCATCTTCGAGGCGTTCGAGCAGGCCGATGGCGGCCGGGCGCTGGGCGGCGCAGGCCTGGGCCTGGCCATCTGCGCCGGCAACCTCGCCCTGATGGACGGGACGATCACCGTGGAGACGGCGTCCGGCGGCGGCGCGCTGTTCCGCATCGCCTTCCCCGCCCAGGCCTGCGCTCTGCCCGCGCCGAAGCCGGAGGTCGAGCCGATCGCCGCGCTCGACGACGGCCGCCGGCTGAGCGTCCTGGCTGCGGAGGACAACGCGGGGAACCGTCACGTCCTGCAGGTGCTGCTGGAGACCCTGCCCGTCGACCTGACTCTCGTCGTCGACGGCGCCCAGGCCGTCGAGGCGATGGCCGCCCAGCCGTTCGACATGGTGCTGATGGACGCCAACATGCCGATCATGGACGGCCTGACGGCGCTGCGCACCATCCGCGCCGCCGGGTCGATGACGCCGGTCTGGATGCTGACCGCCAACGTCTTCGAGGAAGACGTCTCCCGCTATCGCGCGGCCGGCGCGAACGGGGTGATCTGCAAACCCATCGCACTGGACGAACTGTTCGGCGCCCTGGCCCAGGCCGCCGCGCGGGACGGCGTGGAGGCGTCGGACGCCGCCTGAGGGCGAGAGAATGCGACGGTCGCGGTCCGCCTCAGTGGAAGTCGCGGCTGCGGACCAGGCGGGCGCGAACCTCCTCGCTGGGTCGGGTCGGACGCGCCTCCTCGCGCATGCGGCCGAGTTCGGCGGTCAGGTCGGTGAACCGCTCCACCACGATATGGATGACCTCGCCCTCCTTGCGCCCGTCGTGGTCGCGCTGGATGCGGCCATGCACGACCATGAAGGAGGCGCTCATCGCCACGCGCCGGTTGGCCTTGAAAACGGCCTCCCAGACGACGGCGTTGGCCGGTCCGGTCTCGTCCTCCAGGGTGACGAACACCACGCCCTTGGCCGTGCTGGGCCGCTGACGGATCAGCACCAGGCCGCCCAGCGACACGCGCGTCCCGCTCTTCAGCTTCGGCAGGTCGCCGGCCCGGACGCAGCCCATCTTGTCCAGCATCGGCCGGTAGAACGCGCAAGGGTGCGCCTTCAGGGACAGACCGGTGGTCCGGTAGTCCTCGGCCACATGCTGCGGCAGGGTCATCTGCGGCAGCGCCGCCGGGGCCTCGAACAGCGGCAGGCCGTCGAGCATCGTGTCCCGGTCGGCCGCGACCTCGGCGGCTTCCCCCTTGACCGCCCAGAGCGCCGCCCGGCGATCCATGCCCAGCGACCGGAAGGCGTCGGCCTCGGCCAGCAGCTCCAGCGCCCGGCGCGACAGCCGCGCCGCCCGCGCCAGATCGAGCAGCGTCCCCGCCCCGGCCTCGCGCGCCGCGACCAGGCGCTCCATCTCGTCCTTCTTCAGGCCCTTGATCTCGCGGAAGCCGAGCCGCACCGCCTTGAGCCTCGCCGCCGGGTCGGTCGCCGGCTCCAGGGTGCAGTCCCAGTCGCTGTGCATCAGGTCGACCGCGCGGACCTCGACGCCGTGGTCGCGGGCGTCCCGGACCAGCTGCGCCGGCTGGTAGAAGCCCATCGGCTGGGAATTCAGGATCGCCGCACAGAAGACGTCGGGATACCAGCGCTTCATCCAGGACGAGGCGTAGACCAGCAGGGCGAAGCTGATCGCGTGGCTCTCCGGGAAGCCGTAGTGGCCGAAGCCCTTGATCTGTTCGAAGCAGCGCATGGCGAACGCCGGATCATAGCCGCGCTCGACCATGCCGCCGATGAAGCGGTCCTTATGATCGTCCAGGTCTCCCAGATGCTTGAAGGTGGCCATCGCCCGGCGCAGCTGGTTCGCCTCCTCGTCCGAGAATTTCGCCGCCTCGATGGCCAGGCGCATGGCCTGCTCCTGGAAGAGCGGCACGCCGAAGGTCTTCTTCAGCACGGCCTTCAGCTCGTCGGCGGGACCATGGTCGGGATGAGGCGAGGGATACTCGACCGGTTCGAGCCCGCTTCGGCGCTTGAGATAGGGATGCACCATGTCGCCCTGGATCGGCCCCGGTCGAACGATCGCCACCTCAATGACGAGATCGTAGAACTCCCGCGGCCTCAGCCGCGGCAGCATCGACATCTGCGCCCGACTCTCCACCTGGAACACGCCCAGGGAGTCGGCCTTGCAGAGCATGTCGTAGACCTTGGGGCACTCCTGCGGGATGTGGGCGATGTCGGTGAACTCCCGCCGCCCATAGTCCCTTTCCAGCGCGTCGGCATGGTGCAGATTCAGCAGGTCGAAGCTGCGCTTCATGCAGCTCAGCATGCCCAGCGCCAGGACATCGACCTTCATCAGACCCAGCGCGTCGATGTCGTCCTTGTCCCACTGGATGAAGGTGCGATCCTCCATCGCCGCGTTGCCGATCGGCACGGTCTCATCGAGGCGGCGCTTGGTGAGGACGTAGCCGCCGACATGCTGCGAGAGGTGGCGAGGGAAGTTCAGCAGCTCGGAGCCGAGGGCGACGGCGCGCTTGATCTCCTCATTGTCTGGGTCGAGCCCCACCTGCCGGATATGCTCCTGCGCGATCTCGCCGCCCCAGCTGCCCCAGACCGTGTTGGCCAGGGCGGCGGTGATGTCCTCCGTCAGGCCCAGCGCCTTGCCGACGTCACGGATGGCGCTGCGCGGCCGATAGTGGATGACGGTGGCGCAGATCGCCGCCCTGTGTCGGCCGTAGCGGCGATAGACGTACTGCATCACCTCCTCGCGCCGCTCATGCTCGAAATCGACGTCGATGTCGGGCGGTTCGTCGCGTTCGGTCGAGATGAAGCGACCGAAGACGAGCTTGACCGTTACCGGGTTCACCTCGGTGACACCTAGACAGTAACAAACCGAGGAGTTGGCTGCGGACCCTCGCCCCTGACAGAGCATTTTGAGCTCGTATCGGGCGTGATTGACGATATCGGCGACGGTCAGGAAATAGGATGCATAGCGTTTGTAGGCGATGAGGCAGAGCTCGTACCAAAGCGTCTTCTTGACGTTGTCAGGCACGCCTTCGGGATAGCGCACCGCAGCGCCCGCCCAGGTCAGGCGCTCCAGCGTTTCCTGCGCTGTCTCCCCATTGCCGATGGTCTCCTCGGGGTAGTTGTACTTGAGGTGGTCGAGGTTGAAGCCGATGCGACCGAGCAGGATCTGGGTCTGGGCGATGGCTTCGGGATGCTCGGCAAAGAGCCGGGCCATTTCGTAGTCTGGCTTCAGATGGCGCTCGGCATTCTGCTCCAGCCGGCGGCCGGCGGTTTCCAGCGTCAGGCCCTGGCGGATGCAGGTAACGACGTCATGGAGGATACGGCGCGAGGGTTCGTGATAGAGCACGTCGTTGACCGCCAGCAGCGGTACTTTCAGCCGCTTGCCGAGATCGGCGAGGCGGTTGAGACGAGCACGATCATGGCCCTTGAAGGTAAGGTTGGCGGCCAGCCAAACTTGGCCGGGCGCTAATCCGGCGAGGGCAGCCAGCATCATCTCAGACTGTACGAAGCGGGTTTCGTCACACAGGAAGATGAAGAGCTGGCCATCTGCAAAGTCGGCGAGATCGGTGAAGTGGATGCGGCAATCGCCCTTTTCGCCCCTGAGGTTACCGCGGGTCAGCAACTGGCAGAGGCGACCATAGGCGTCGCGGTCGGTGGGGTAGGCGATGATGTCGGGCGTGCCGTCGGCAAAGACGAGGCGGACACCGACGACATAGCGGAAGTCCGGGAACTGATCCTTGAAGTTGCGGGCCACGACATGGCCGCGCACGACGCCGGCAAAACTGTTGCGATCGCAGATGCCGAGGCCGGAAAGCCCCATATTCATGGCGGCTGAGACCAGCTCCTCCGGGTGCGAGCCGCCGCGCAGGAAGGAGAAATTGCTGGTCGCGATGAGTTCGGCATAGGGCGGCACCGGCGTAGGCAGTCGCGCCGGCGGCTCGAGTTGGATGACGTTGCTCACGGGAAGAGCCCGTGGACGAACCATTGCGGCTGGTGCTCGGTGCCATAGCTGCCCTGGCGGAAGATCCAGAAACGCCGCCCGGTTTCGTCCTCGGCGACATAGTAGTCGCGCAGCACGCGATCGGGGTCGAAGGCTGCGAGTTTGTCGCGTGGATTGGGCTCCGGTGGCTTTGGGGGAGCCTTCTTGGCCTCTGCTTTTGTCGCCTCGTCGTCCTCCTCTTCCTCGGGGAGGATGTAGTCGAGCCTGGTCTGGGTGCGGTGCCATTCGGCCTCGATACGCTCGGGGCCGGAGGTTTTGACCAGCCGGAAACGTTCCCGCCGCCAGAGCATGTAAAGGGGCGGGCCATCGGGGGCCTGGGCGAGAACGCGGACGGGTTCGGGGGCCGGAAACAGGCGGACGGGGCGGACCATTGCGGGGTCGGGAAGGCCGGCGAGGTCGGGTTCAGCCTGGGCCACGACAGGCTCGAAACGGGTCGCCCGCTCCGGAATGAACGTATTGATGAACGCTGTTTGAACGACAGCCAACGGACCCAGCCGACTGCTCAGGCGGTCGTAGAGGCGATCGAGGTCGACGGCACCGTCATTGACGTCGAAGGCGCCGAGCTGGGTGGAGTCGAGTTCACTGACCGAGCTGGCGGCGAGCCGGATCATGTCGATGCCGAAGCCGGGGTCGTACTCGCCCATCAGCCGCTCGGCGCGGTGCGAGAAAAGCCGGGCAATGTGGTCGGGGTCGCGGGTGGCGCGGGCGGCGTTGACCGAAAGGCTCATGACCTTATGGTCGACGCGATAGACGAAGAGGTGGAAGCTCTGGGCGCCCATGGCTTCCTGCTCGAGCCGCAAGCTGAGCTGGATGGCGAGGTCGCGGGCGCACATCAGGACGTCGTCCAAAAGGCCGATGGGTTCAGCGAAGCGTCGCTCGGTGAAGCGCTCGGCGATGGGGATGCGCGGCTTGATCTGTTCGTCGACGGCGCCCTCGGCCTGATCCAGCCTGAGCAGCAGGGTATCGCCGAAGCGGGCCTGCAGAGCGCGACGGTCACGGCCCCAGAGCTGGCCGATCTGCTTGAGGCCGAGCTGGGTCAGCCGGCCAACCTGATCCTCGGAGAGGCGCAGGGCCGAAACCGGCAGGTCGGCAAGAGCCGCCTGTTCGGCGCCGGGCGGCAGCACGGTGCCCGAGCGGAACTTGGCCAGCGCCCAGGCGGCGCCGATTGTCGAGGCGATGCTGCCCTGCACGACGAAGCCGAGGCGCTTGAGCCGGCCTGTGAGGGTGGCGAGCATCTGTTCCTCGCCGCCGAAGAGATGCGCGACGCCGGTGATATCGAGCGCCAGGTCACCATAGGCGGCCATGTCGGTGAGTACCGAGACGACAGGGCTGGCATTGGAGTGCCAGTCGGCAAAGTCGGCGAAGACATGTTCCAGATAGTCGTGGTCGATTTCCTCGGTGAGGAGATCGGGGACGATGGCGCGGGCGTCGGCGACGGTTTGTTCGACCCTCAGACCAAGACCGGCAGCGCGATCGTCCAGCGCGACGATGCGCAGGCCGCCCTTGATCCGCTCCCACAGCGCCAGCGGTTTGCCCGAGGCGGCGAGGCTTGGGTCAGACCGCTTCCGACAGTCGGTTGCCCAGCGCGGGAGGCTGAGAACGAGATGGCGCCGACCGCTCCACAGGGACCTGCCCGTCTCTTCCATCGATGTCTGCCAGAACGAAACCATCTTTCGTCCAATCCACCAGGTAATCCTCGCCATCGACGCCCACCGGCCGGTCTGGCTGCAGCCGGCCCCGCTCCAGCACCGCCCGCCATCGCGGGGGGCCGGGCGCCTTGTCGTCGAAGGGCAATGGACCGCTGAGAGCCGGAGCGATCTTCCAGCGGAAACGGGCGGCGCTGGCTTCGCGCTGCTGGGCATAGCGGACCATGAAGGTGCCAACCCCGGAGGCAGCGCTGCGCAGGCTCAGGCGTCGCGAGGCGGTGAAATCAAGGGCTTTATGAAAGCTGGCAATGTCGGCGACTACGGCTGCGACGGCCCGGCAGGCGATGGCTTCTTCCATGGCCCACAGCAATTCGGTGATATTTTGCGGGCGGGCAAAGACCAGCTGATCCATCGCCATGCCGAAATGCACGAGACCGGGACCGTAGGGCACGCCCATCTTCTGGGATTCGTCGACAAGCTGGAGAACGATGAGGCCAGGGCGGTTGGCAGTCACGAGCCCGCGCGCCATGGCGAGCGAGAAGCCAAGCGCGGCGGCGCTATCACCCTTGCTGTCGGCAAAGATCTCACTCACCGTGCCACCCGGAACCTGCAGAAGGCCGGTGGGCGTTGCCAGACCCGCATCCCGCAAGACCGGCCCGGTTTCCATGGCGGCGATCTTGTCGCGGAGGGCCTGGAGTTGTTCTTTGCGTGCGCCCTGCATGGGGAGGGCTCCCTTCGTTCTCGTGACACTGAAGAACAAATAGAGAACATCAGACTCGGTGACGGAGTCAACGGGAGTCTTTTTGGATGTGATCGATGTCGTTCAAGATATATCTTATGACATATCTTGACTCTCGATTGGGCCCATCCCACCTTCCGGATATCGAAAAGATATATCGGAGGCATTCACATGCATCACCACCATCATCACGAGCACGATCATCGCTGGGACCGGAACTGGCGCCGGTTCGAGGCCATGGCGCGGCGCGGCTTCGGGCGCATTCCGGGTATGGGCCGCGGCGACTGGGGCGGGTTCGGCGAGAATTTCCGCATCGGCCGCATGCTGGCGTCGGGCGATCTGCGGCTCGTGGCGCTCTATTTCATCGAGCAGCAGCCGCGGCACGGCTACGACCTGATCAAGGCGATCGAAGAGAAATCCGCCGGGTTCTATTCACCGAGCCCGGGCATCGTCTATCCGGCGCTGACCTTTCTCGAAGAGGCCGGCTATGTGACCTCGAGCGCCGAGGGCAACAAGAAGCTCTATACGATCACCGAAGAGGGCAAGGCGCATCTCGCCGACAATCGCGAGGCGATCGAGGCGACGCTGGATTTCCTCGGCAAGGCCGGCGAGCGGATGAAGGCCTGGCGCGAGAAGATGCAGGGCGAAGACTGGGGCGATCACGGCCCGGGTCCTGGTCCCGGACCGCGTGGTCCGCGCGGCGGCTGGCCGTTCGACCGTGACGAGGAGGGTGCGCCACAGCGCCCGGATCGCGACATTCGCGACGTGATCCCCGAGGTCAACGATGCGCGCCGCGAGCTCAAGTCGGCGATTTCCGAGGCCGTGCGGCTCGGATCCGAAAACCAGCGTCGGGTGGCCGAAATCCTGCGCAAGGCCGCCGAGGACATCCGGGCGGCCGAGGTCGAGGACGACGATATCGATCTCTAGCCGATCGCGCCCTCGTGGTTCGACAAGCTCACCATGAGGGCTACTGAGAACGTCTGGTGAGTGGCGCCCTTCGGGGCGCCATTTCTATTTCCAGAGGCCGAGGATCAGGCCCATGAGGATGAAGCCGACGGTAAGATAGCCGCCGTTGATGAAGACGTAGCTCAGCGGGCGGCGCTCGAAGAGCGAGATGATCCAGAGCGACAGGGTCGCCCAGCCGAGGCCGGCGGCGACGGCTGCCGCGATGGTGCCGCCCAGATCGAGCGGGGCGGTGAAGAAGGCCAGATTGGCCGCCATGATCACCGTCAGGGCGAAGGAGATGCCGAGGATAGCGGCCATGTTGCCGCGCTTGGCATAATCGATCTCGAGCCCGGCCGCCTTGGCCCATTGCTTGACGAAGAGCGCCGGCGAGTACCAGACGGCACCAAGCCCAAACATGGCGATCGCCGCGACGATCACCGCCAACCAGTTGACTGCAGGCATGTCCCAAACCCCCGTTGAACCCGCCCACTATGCTATGAGCGGGCACCGGCCGTCTTGTAGAAATCGGAAGTGGCTGGAAGTGTGATCGGCAGGTAGCTGGGCATCCCCCGATAGGCCGCCAGATAGGCGCCGGGCGTCATGCCGGCGAAGGTCTGGAACTCGTGGGTGAGGTGTGACTGGTCGGCATAGCCGGCCCAGTGCGCGACGGCCGCCCAATCGGCGCGGGGCAGGGGATCGGCCTCGAACCAGACGTCTTCGCGACCGGTTTGCGCCAGCCGCTCCAGCACGGTCTGGAAGCGGCGCAGGCGGGCGTACTGTTTTGGTGTCATGCCCACCCATTTGCGGAAGAGTTCCGACACGTGACGTTCTGAATAGCCGGTTTCCTCGGCCAGGTCGGCGATACGCAATCCGGCCGGTCGGGCCAGCCGGCGCAGCATCGAGGCAACGGCGGAATGATCGGTCATGTCGGGCCGCATGTGCTCGCGGAGCCAGCGCTCGACGGCGACGAAGCGGGCGGGGCCGGCTTCGAGGATGCGGTCGCGCAGCGAATTCACGCCGAGTACCGCGTCGAGCGGGAAGACTCCGTTGCTCAAGGTCTGCGCGTCATGGCGCAGGAAGGCGTGGGCACCGCCCGGCCGGAAGCGGATCACCAGCATGGAGGCCAGTGGCTGGGCCTCGATGACGATGGGCCGGCTGCGCATTCCCGAAATCCAGGCATGGCGGAACGTCTCGGTCATGGGCCCATGCTCGCTGGCATAGATCGCCTTGGGCCGTTCGCTGACATCGACAATGATCTCGATGGCGCCGTCGGGCAGCAGCTTTTCGCGGTGATGGCGGGGATCGACGCCGGCAAAGAAGGTGAGAGACTCGACATGCACGTCGAGCGGCGGTCCCGGCCTATGCAGCGCGAATTCCATGACAGCAGAAAACGCCGTCAGGCGGAAATGGTCAACGCCGGTCTTCCGCCACGCCGCCGGCTGTCGTAGACTATAATCTGGAATTCCAGTTCAGAGATTTGACGATGAATCAGTTCGCCCCGGTCACTGGCGACAAGTCACAGGCGGGCAAGCGGGTCGCGGCGCGGCTCGAGGGCGTGATCCGCAAGGACCGGATCATGACCGATCCGCTGATGACCTATGCCTATTCGGGCGATGCCAGCTCGTACCGGCTGATTCCGGCCGTGGTGGTGATCGTCAACTCCGAGGACGAAGTGCGGGCGGTGATCCAGGCGGCGCGGGCCGAAGGGCTGCCGCTGACGTTCCGGGCGGCGGGGACGTCGCTGAGCGGGCAGGCCGTCACCGAAGGCGTGCTGGCGGTGCTGGGCGATGGCTGGCGCAAGCTGCAGATTTTCGAGAATGGCGACCGCATCACGCTGGGGCCGGCGATCATTGTGGCCAATGCCAACAAGGCGCTGAAGCCGTTCAACCGCAAGCTGGGGCCGGATCCGGCGAGCCAGGCCACCTGCAAGATCGGCGGGGTGGTCAACAACAATTCGTCGGGCATGTGCTGCGGGGTTGCCTACAACACCTACCACACCATGCGCCGGCTGCGGGTGATGCTGACCGACGGCACGGTGCTGGATTCGGGCGATGCGGACTCGGTGGCGCGCTTCCGGCAAAGCCACAAGGCGCTGCTCGACGAACTGCACCAGCTGCACCACGAGGTGATGGCGGATGCCGCGCTCGTGGCGCTGATCCGGCAGAAGTACAAGATCAAGAACACGGTGGGCTATTCGATCAATGCGCTGGTCGATTTCCATGATCCGATCGACATCCTGATCCACCTGATCGTGGGGTCGGAGGGGACGCTGGGTTTCGTCTCGGAGGTGACCTACGAGACGATTCCGGACCATCCGTTCAAATCGAGCGATGTGGTCATTTTCCCCGATCCCTATTCGTGCGCCCGCGCCATCAGCCGGCTGGCCAATGGCGGGGTGCAGTCGACGACGGGTGTGACGGCGGCCGAATATATGGAGCGGCGGGCGCTGGCGACGGTCGAGCATGTGCCGGTGATTGCGCCTTACGTGCCGTATCTCGGGCCGGACTCGCCGGGCGTGCTGATCGATGTCAGCGCGCCCGACATGGCGACGCTCGAAATCGAGATCGCCAAGGCGACGGCAATCTGCCTCGAAGAAGGCGCGACGCATGTCGAGTTCGTAGTCGACGACGCCAAGTCGGATGCGCTCTGGGATGTGCGCAAGGGCTTCTTCGCCTCGGGCGGGGCGGCGCGGCCCAAGGGAACGAGCTTTCTGACCGAGGACGTGGCGGCGCCGGTCGACCGGCTTGCCGACTTCGTGCTCGATCTGCGCAAGCTGCTTGACGATTACAACTATCCCGAAGCGGTGATCATCGGGCACGCGCTGGCCGGCAACCTGCATTTCCTGATGGCTGACAATTTCATGGACCCGGCGGCCGTCGAACGGTTCGACGTGTTCAACAAGGCGCTGGCCGAGCTGGTGTCGGTCCGTTACGGCGGTTCGCTGAAGGCCGAGCACGGCACCGGGCGGGCCATCGCGCCGTTCGTCGAGGCCGAGTGGGGCACCACGGCCTACGCGATCATGCACCGGGTCAAGGCGCTGTTCGATCCGGAAGGGCTTCTCAATCCGGGCGTGCTGCTCAACCCGGATCCGGATGCACACGTCAAGAATCTGAAGCTGATGCCGCTGGCCGACGACATTGTCGACATGTGCATCGAATGCGGCTTCTGCGAACCGGCCTGCCCGGCGACGCATCTGACGTTGTCGCCACGGCAGCGTATCGCGGTGACCCGCGAGCGGGCGCGACTCAAGATGACCGGGGAGGACCCGGAGCGGCTAAAAGTGCTGGACGACGGGTTCCAGTATGCGGGGCTCAACACCTGCGCGGCCGGCAATGTCTGCGCCATGCGCTGTCCGGTGGGGATCGAAACGGGCTCGATGGTGATCGGCGAGCGTGGGCGGCGGCGCACCGATGCGGACCGGAAGACAGCGCATTGGCTGGCCGGCAATACCGGAGCGGTGGAAACCTCGATGAAGCTGGCTGTCGGCGCGCAGGCGCTGAGTCGCACCATTATCGGCAATGGGGCGACCGATGCCCTGGCGGGGTTTGCCCGCAGCATCACTAACAAAGCCGTGCCGCGAGTGTCGCCAACATTGAAGCCGGGGCCGGGGGCGCCAAAGCCTTCGCCCAACACGTCAGCACCGCTGGGCAATGTCGTCTACTTCCCGAGCTGCGCCACGCGCATGTTCGGGGCGCCGACGCGGGAAAACGGCATGCTGCCGACCACCGACGCGATGCTCGAACTGCTCAAGCGCGCCGGCTACAATCCGGTGGTGCCAGACAAGCTCGATGGCCAGTGCTGCGGGCAGCCGTTCCAGTCCAAGGGGTTCCCGGAAGAGGCGGACCGGCTGGGCGATGCGCTGAACGGGACGCTCGACGCGCTGTCGGGGAACGGCAAGTTCCCGGTGGTGACCGACGCGTCGACATGCGCCAAGCACATCAAGGGGCATCCGGGCGAGTCGGAGGTCGCGGACAGTGCGGGGTTCCTGCTCAAGGAGGTGCTGCCGCGGCTCAAGATCACCAGGAAAGTGCCAGTGCTGGCGGTGCATCACAATTGCTCGGCGCAGCGGCTAAAGGAACAATCGACCATCGAGGCGCTGGCGCGGGTCATGGCCGACAAGGTCGTGGTGCTGTCGAGCTTCACCTGCTGCGGCTATGGCGGCGACCGGGGGCTGTTCGCGCCCGAGCTCAACGCCCATGCGACGCGGTTCGTGAAGGCGGAGATTCCGGCGGATTGCACGCTCGGCGTGTCGACGGTCTCGACCTGCGCAACAGGGCTATCGGAGCATGCCGGCATTCCGTTCGTGTCGATGGCCAGCGTTCTGGAGATGGTGAGCCAGCCCTGAGCCTGCTAAGGCTCGGGGATGATTGAAGCTACCATTACCGGCCTCGGCCAGCGTGGCGAAGGCGTCACCGATATCGACGGGACACGCGTTTTCGTGCCGTTCACCCTGCCGGGCGAACGCATCGAGATCGATGCGGAGGGCGAGCGCGGCCATATGGTGGCGCTGCTCGACAAGAGCGCCGACAGGATCGAGCCGTTCTGTCCGCATTTTGGCACCTGCGGCGGCTGCGGGCTGCAGCATGCGGGGCCAGCGACCTACGAAAGCTTCAAGCGCGGGCTGGTGGAGACGGCGTTGAGCCATGCGGGCATCAGCGTGCCAGTGGCGCCCCTGGTCGATGCGCAGGGCGCGGGGCGGCGGCGGACAACGCTGCACATCCGCAAACATGGCGCCGGTTACGCACGGGCAAGGACGCACGAGATTCTCGATATCGCGGCCTGCCCGATTCTCGTGCCGAGCCTGCAGAAGGCGGCGCCGCGGCTGGCGCATCTGCTGCATGGCATGGCGGGCGACGGGGACGTGGCCATCACCGCCACCGATACCGGGCTCGATCTCGCGGTGAAATCGGAACGCAAACCGAAGCCGGAGGCATTCGCGGCGTTCGGGCAGGCCTACAAGCTGGCGCGACTCGCCTGGAACGGCGAGGTCCGCTACATGGCGCGGCCGCCAGCGATCAAGATGGGCAAGGCGCTGGTCGAACTGCCGGTCGGCAGCTTCCTGCAGGCGACACAGAAGGCCGAAGAGGTTCTCGCAGAACTTGTTATATCGGCAGTTGGCAAGGCCAAGTCCGTGGCCGATCTCTTCTGCGGCGTCGGGCCGTTCGCGCTGCGGCTGGCGGAAAACGCCAAGGTGTTCGCGGCTGATAGCGACAAGCCGGCGACGGCGGCACTGGCCAAGGCGGTGCGGTTCACTCAAGGGCTCAAACCGGTGACGGTGTTGGCGCGCGACCTGTTCCGCGATCCGTTGGCCCCGGTGGAACTGCAGCCCTACGACGCCGTGGTGTTCGATCCGCCGCGGGCCGGGGCCGAGCAGCAGGCGAAAGAGCTGGCGCGGTCCAAGGTCAAGACCGTGGTGGCGGTCTCCTGCGAGCCCAAGACTTTCGCCCGCGATGCAGCCATCCTGATCGCTGGCGGTTATCGCCTCGAAAGCGTGACCCCGGTCGATCAGTTCGTGTGGTCCGCGCATGTCGAGGTTGTCGGAGTCTTCAAGCGGTGAAAGCACGGAAAACGCATGCCGATCTCGGCGATGGCTTCTTCGACCTGGTGAAGCCCGCGGTTTTCCCCCAGACCATCCTCCGCCATCGCAACCAGCGCGCGGCCGCGTCCATCGGGCTCGATCTGCTGTCGGACGAGCAGTGGATCGCGCATTTCGGCCGGTTCGAGCCGCTGCCGGGTAGTTTCGAGCAGCCGCTGGCGCTGCGCTATCACGGCCATCAGTTCCAGACCTACAATGCCGATCTCGGCGATGGTCGCGGCTTCCTGTTCGCGCAGCTCGAAGGGCAGGACGGGCGGCTCTACGATCTCGGCACCAAGGGTTCGGGGCGGACGCCGTGGTCGCGCGGCGGTGACGGGCGGCTGACGCTGAAGGGCGGCGTGCGCGAGGTGCTGGCCACCAGCATGCTCGAAGCGCTGGGCGTCGATACCAGCAAGAGCCTGTCGCTCATCGAGACCGGCGAGGAACTGGAGCGCGGCGACGAGCCGTCGCCAACGCGGTCGTCGGTGCTGGTGCGGCTGTCGCACAGCCATGTGCGGATCGGCACGTTTCAGCGCCTCTTCTACTTCAAGGAAGAGGAGAAGCTGCGGACGCTGCTCGATCATTCGGTGAAGGCCTATTTCCCAGAGCTCTGGGTCGAGGGCGACAATGAGCGGGCGCCGAAACTCCTCGGCGAGGTGGCGGAGCGGGTGGCCAAGACTGGGGCGAGCTGGATCACTGCGGGCTTCGTCCACGGGGTGCTCAACACCGACAACATCAACATCACCGGCGAGAGCTTCGACTACGGCCCGTGGCGGTTCTTGCCGACCTACGATCCGGCGTTCACGGCGGCATATTTCGACGAATCCGGGCTTTATGCCTTTGGCAGACAGCCTGATGCGCTGGCGTGGAACCTGACGCGGCTCGCCGAATGCCTGCTGCCGCTGGGTGACCATCAGGCGCTGGAGGTTGCGCTCAACCGGTTCTGGCCGGCATTCCGCAAAGGCATCTGGACCGGCATGCTGCGGCGCCTGGGACTGGAGCCGCGCAGCGACGAAGAGGATGCGGACCTCACCAGTTCGATCTTCGCCTTCCTTTACGAGACACAGGCGCCGTTCGAGCAGTTCTTCTTCGACTGGCGCGGCGGGCGGCTGAGCGAAGAGCGGGCGGGCAAGAGCCCGTCGGCCGAGCACTACAGGCATGCCAGTTTCGCGCCGATCGAAGAGGCGTTCCGGTTCTACGAGGCGCCGGAGGCGCGGCTCGATCATCCGTATTTCCGGCGCGACAAGCCGCGCACGATGCTGATCGACGAGATGGAGGCGCTGTGGGCGCCGATCGCCGAGAGCGACGACTGGGGTCCGCTTAACGCAGCGCTCAGCGAAATCGAAGAGATGCGCCAAGCCTACGCCTGAGTGGCGGTCATCGCCAAAGAGGCGCGCTGACTAGCCTAAGCCTGAGTGAAGTCGGCGCGGCGGCCCTGCAGCCGGTCGTAGAAGCGGATCAGGCCTGGTTCCACCTTGGCGGCCAGCGCCTTGCACTCGGCGATGCCGCCGGTGGCATCCTGTCCGTCGCGCAGCAGTTTCAGCGTCTCGCCATGTGACATCTGCAGCAGGCGGAAGCTGCCGCTCTGCGCCAGTTCTGCGTCACCGACCAGCAGGTGGATCGGCTCGCGGCGGCTCTTGCCCCTGAGCTCCAGCGAGCCGGCTTCCAGAAAGGCGAAATCGGGCACGGCGTCGCGAGTGGCGTCGACCACGACGATGTCGTAGCCGACATCCTTGCTAGCGCCCTCGACGCGGCTCGCGACATTCACGGTGTTGCCGACTGCCGAATAGTCGAAGCGGGTTTCGAGGCCCATATTGCCCACCAGCGCTTCGCCGGTGGCGATGCCCATGCCGATCACCACTTCATCGATGCCGGCGTCGGTGCCCTTGAGGCCGAAGGCGTCGCGGGCGTTGAGTTCGGCCAGCGTCTCACGCATGCCGAGCGTCGCCACGCAGGCGCGACGGGCATGATCCTTGATGTCCACGGGGGCATTCCAGAACGCCATGATGGCGTCGCCGACGAACTTGTCGATGGTGCCGTATTGCTCGATCACGCGCTTGCCGAGCGCGCCGAACATGGTGTTGAGCATGCCGAGCAGCCGTTTCGGTTCGACCTTTTCGGACAGCGGCGTGAAGCCGCGCACGTCGGTGAAGAGCACGGTCAGGTCGCGCATTTCGCCGCCCAGCTTCAGCCGGTCGCCATTGCGCTCGATCTCGGTCAGCAGCGCCGGCGTCACATAGTAGCCGAAGGCGCGGCGGATCTGTCGCTTGTCGGCGTCGGTGATGGCGAACTGGAAGAACACCATGGCGGCGTAGCAGAGGGCGATGCCGATCAGCGGGAAGCTCGGATCAAGCATCAGGCCCTGGGTGGCAAACATGTGCCAGGAGAACCAGCCCGTGCCGACCATCACCACCGCGCCGGCCACCAGCCCGGCGATGGGGCCGAGGCTCAAGGTGACCAGGATCGTGAGGATGCCGATGAGGCCAAAACCGAGGATTTCGAGACCTTCCACCCAATCGGCTCGGGTCAGGTAGCGGCCGGCGATGATCTGGTCGATCGCCTGGGCGTGGACCGAGACGCCGGGGACATTGTCACCGAGCGTCGTCGTGTGCAGGTCGAGCAGGCCGCTCGCCGAGGTGCCGATCAGCACGATGTGGCCGGCGATCTGGTTGGTGTAGCGCTGGTAGCCGAAGCCCAGCATGTCCTTGGCGGAAATGTAGAGTTCAGGGTAGGGGCGGTGGAAATAGAGCCAGAGGTCACCTTCGGATGTGGTCGGTATCTCGAACTGGCCCACCCGCACGCCGACCGGGTAGTTGCCTCCACCGGATGTTTCGCCGAGCAGCACGACGGTATCGACGCCCTGCGCCAGCCGCAGCGCCTCGATCGCGAGGGTGGGATAGAAGTCCTTCTCGCTGGTCCAGACCATTGGCAGGCGGCGCACTGCGCTCACGGAATCGGCAGTGTTGAGGCTGACCACGCCGAAGCCACGCGCGGCTTCGTAGAGCTGCGGGAGGGGCGACGCGGCAGCGGAGATCACGGGCAGCGCCGGTCGCGGGTCGGAGCCGCTGACGGCAAAGCCGGTTTTGGGCAGCTGGCGCAGCGGCGGACCCTGCGGGATGCGGCTCGCGCCGAGTATCGTCGGCCCGCCTGCCAGCGCCGTAGCGAACATCGCGTCGTAGTCGGGCAGGGTCGCGGCGTCGACATCGGGCAGCTGCGCGGCAAGGCGCTGCGGCGACATGCGGTCGGGCTCGGGAAACAGCATATCGAAGACGATCGCCGAGGCCCCCAGTTCGGTCAGGCGATCGACCAGCGTCGCCAGCTGGTCGCGGCTCCATGGCCACTGGCCGAGGCTGGCGAGGGACGCTTCATCGACATCGATCACCCGGACAGGCGGGTCGGCGGGAATCTCGCGCGGCTTCAGGCGCTGGTAGAGATCGAAGGCAATCTCGCGCACCACTTGCACCGGATAGGGATCGGCCGCCCGCAGACCCATCAGGGCGAGGACAATCAGCAGTCCGAACAGGCCCGGCAGCAAGCGACGTCTGAACATGCCGAAAGGTGTAGCGAAGTCAGACAGCCAAGGCTACGGCGTCAGTTGGCTACGCGGTTGATCACCGGACCCCGCGGGGGCGTAGTGCCACGGCCGGTCTGAGCGCCCCCTTCGTTCGGAGTGGAGATGGACTCCGGTGTATTGGACGTCGTCGGCCGGTTCACACAACGCTCAACGCCGTTGATGCGGAATTCGCGCAGTAGCGGGTTCTGGTCGACGGCATAGCGGAAGAAGCCGCGGAAGGCGGCGCGAACATCGCCAGTGATGGTGTCGAAATGGCCGATCAGGCGCGCCTCGGTGGTGTTGTACTCGGCCACGTCGCAGACGTCGTCGAGCACCACGCAGGTGCCGCCCGTGGTGCAGACTTCGATGGCGCCATGATAGAGCATCGCCGCGGTGCCTTCGCTGGTGTTGGCGAAGTCGAAGGCGGTGCCGCGCACGCCGATGGTGCCGGTCGGGGTCTTGATCAGATAGCGGTCCTTCGGGGCGTTACCGGTAACGAAGCGAAAGGTGCCCGCGAGGGTATTCACGGCGAGCTTGCCGGCCGAGCCGTCCTCGCGCAGCAGATAATCCTCGATGGTGAGGGACGAGCGCGGGCCGACGACGAGTTCGGTGTTGTCGGAGAACTTGATCTGGACCTGGCCCGAGGGGCCGGTCTTGACCACGTCGCCGATGAAAATATCCGAGCCGACGACGAGCACTTCGGTGTTCTTGCCGCGCTTGCTGGTGGCGTCGGGATCGACGCCCTTGGCGGTGCCGGTGGCATCCGCGAAGGCGGCGCCGGGGACCAGCAACAGCAGGCTTGCAGCAAGACTCAGAACGAACTTTTGCATCTTCGTCACCTCGATGCGGCTGATGGGGCTGCGCCGCACGGACCGGTTCGCACTTCCAAGCTGAACACCTCCTGAACAATGGCTGCAGCCTTGATGAACAAAGCAAAACTCTGTGCTTGCGCGCGTCGCGGCGGATTGCCAGTCTTTGGGTGAAGCGGGGGGAACGTGGCGCACGGCGCCGCGCCGCTCGAGTTCGGCTATTGGGGGGTGCCCATCGGAATGCTCGGTCTCTTCTTTCTTCTTTTGCTCGGCCTCGAGATCAAGCACTACGTCGCCGACTACTTTCTCCAGCCCGGCTGGATGCTCGGCGGCAAGGGCGATTTCCGGCATCCTGGTGGCTATGCACATGCCGGCGTGCATGCGGTGCTGACGGCCGTTGTGCTGTTGCTGGTGGGCACGCCGCTGCTGCCGCTGCTGGGCATCGTGGTGGCGGAGTTCGTGGTCCACTACCTGCTGGACTACTCGAAAATCCACTATTCCAGGGGCGTGCATGTCGATACGTCGCCGCGCCGGTTCTGGGCGCTGCACGGCATCGACCAGCTGACGCATCAGCTGACCTATGCGGCGATCATCTACGCAGTGATGGTGGCCGAAGGCTACGCCTGAGGCCTATTTCTTCTTCTTGCCGGCCTTGGCCTCGTCGGGCTTCTGCACCAGTTGCTCGAGGATGCGATCGACCAGATCGAGATCCTCGCGCTTGCCGGCCGCCTGCTGCTGCAGGTCGACCAGGTAGGACGTGGTGTAGTAGAGCCGGCGCGCCAGCAGAGAGGCCACATAGATGGCGATCTCGGGCTTGGATGCCAGAAAGCCGATGGCGTCGTCGATGACGTAGGCCTTGACCTCCGACAGTGCCTTGACGGTGGCGCTATAGGGCATGTCGAGCAGTACCGACATCTCACCGAAGATCGATCCCGGTTCGTCGATATAGCTGACCTGCGTATCCTTGCGCAGCACTTCGACCTGGCCGTCGATCAGGACGAACAGCTTGCCGTCCTGGCCGCCCTCACCGATCAGAACCGAGCCCGGCTTGAAGCTCTTCGCTTCGCGGCCTTGGCAGAAATCCAGAATGTCGGACATGTCCCTCGAGCCCCTGAACCCACGCTGATTGTGCGCCATCGCGGCCTGCTTCGTCAAACATTGCGGCGCACTGGTGGCGGCGGAAGCTGATTTATCTCAGGTGGTTGCGACAGGACTGTAACCTTGTGTCGCTCAGTCCGGGCCGATCTGAGAAGTCGCCCGGTCCAAAATCAGGCGTTGCCGAAAGCGGCCGATTTTGCCAATCAGTTGCATTCCGCGAGCGGCCCCTCTCCGGCCGAGCGCTCCCGTCCGGGCGGAATGACAGTGGTTACCCTGAAGGAAATCGCGAAAGCAGTCGGTGTTTCCACCGCGACGGTGTCGCGCGTGCTGAACTTCGACCAATCGCTGTCGGTCGCGCCGCACAAGCGGCAGGCGATCATCGAGACGGCCGAGGCGATGAACTATGCGACGCCGCGCGCCCGCAACCGCGCCAACCAGCAGGGCCTCAACAAGGTGGCGCTGGTGCATTTCCTGCGGCCCGAGCAGGAACTGATCGATCCGTACTATGTCGGATTGCGCCTCGGGATCGAAAGTCGCTGCCAGGCCCTGAAGATCGAGACGGTAAAAGTTTATCATACCGACTCCATGCCGGATGCCACGCTGCTGCAGGGCGCATCGGGCGTCATCGCCATCGGCAGCCAGAGCGCGGACGACATTGCGTGGCTGCAGCGCCATGCCCGGCATGTGGTGTTCGCCGATTTCGTGCCGCCCAGCGACGAGTTCGACAGCGTCGCCAGCGACCTCGCCATGGCGATGCGCAAGCTGCTGTCCGCGCTCAAGGATCGCGGCTACCGGCGCATCGGCTTTGCCGGCTGGATCGAAGACAACCGGACCGATCCCTACGCCGAGGCCCGCTGCCGCGCCTATATCGAGTGGACGCGCGAGCATGCCGCCTTCGATCCGCGTATCTGCGCCACGGACCACGCCGTGGAGCGGACGCAGACGGGATACGAGCTCACCAAGCGGCTGATGCAGCAGGATACGCCGCCCGACGCGATCGTCACCTGCAACGACAACATCGCGGTGGGGGCCTATCGCGCCATCCACGAACTGGGTCTGTCGATCCCGGACGACGTGGCGGTGGCGAGCTTCAACGACATCTCGGTGGCGCAGTTTCTCAACCCGCCGCTGTCGACGATCCATCTGCCCTCCGAAGAGATCGGCGAGACGGCCATCGAGCTCTTGCTCGAGCGCATTGCGGGGCGTGAGCTCTCCAAGCGTATCACCTTGGCATCGCAGGTGATTTGGCGCGCCAGTACGCGGCCGCTGCAGCCGGCGAAAAGTCCGAGATAAATATTTACTGAAAATATTGCGCCCATGCGAGCCTGCCGCTAACACTATGTGAGACGAGGCAGGGAGGAACCGCCTCGCACATGGGAGGACTTTTCATGAATCGCATCGCAACGCGGTGGCTTGGTGTTGCCGTCGCCGCCGGCATCTCCATGCTCACCGTCACCGCCGCCATGGCGGCCGAAGTGACCGTCTGGTGCTGGGACACCAACTTCAATGGCGCCGCCATGAAGGAAGCCGCAGCCCGCTACAGCGCCGCGCATCCGGAGACCACCATCAAGGTCGACGACAGCATGCAGCAGGAAGACATCCGCCAGAAGCTGCAGACGCAGCTGCTCGCCGGCGATACTACCGGCCTGCCCGACATCGTGCTGATCCAGGACGACGTGGCGCAGAAGTACCTGCAGTCGTTCCCGGGCGCGTTCGAGCCGCTGAGCGACTCCATCGATATGACGGCCTTCGCGCCCTACAAGGTCGCCGCCGCCACCCATGATGGCAAATCCTATTCGCTGCCCTTCGACTCGGGCGTCACGGGCCTGTTCTACCGCGCCGACTACCTGCAGGAAGCCGGCTACGCGGCCGACGCGCTGCAGGACCTGACCTGGGACAAGTTCATCCAGATCGGCAAGGACGTGAAAGCCAAGACCGGTCACAACCTGATCGCGCTCGACCTCAACGGCGACGGCCTGATCCGCGTCATGATGCAGTCGGCCGGCGCCTGGTACTTCAATGCCGACGGCAGCCTCAACATCGTCGACAACAAGCCGCTCAAGGCCGCGCTCGAGACCTTCGCCAAGATCTTCCAGGCGGACATCGTCAAGCCGGTGGCCGGCTGGACCGAATTCACCGGCGCCTTCACCTCGGGTGAAACCGCCGTCGCGCTCAACGGCGTGTGGATGACCGGTACGATCAAGTCCAAGCCCGATCAGTCCGGCAAGTGGGGCGTGGCCCCGATTCCCAAGCTCGAAGGCGTCGATGGCGCTACCGGCTATTCCAACGAAGGCGGCTCGAGCTGGTATGTGCTGTCGTCGGGCCCGGCCAAGGCCGAGGCCGTGGACTTCCTCAAGACCGTCTGGGCGACCGATGTGGACTTCTACCAGAAGATCCTCGTCGGCCAGGGCGCGTTCAGCACCTGGCTCCCGGCTTCGGCCGGCGATGCCTACAAGGCCTCGGACGACTTCTTCGGCGGTCAGCCGGTGTGGGCGAACTTCTCCGACTGGCAGGCCAAGATCCCGAGCGTCGATTACGGCATCTATACCGCCGAAGTCGATGCGGCCGTGATCGCGCAACTCCCGGGCATCGTCCAGGGCGGCAGTGTCGACGACGCGCTCAAGGCCATCCAGGAACAGGCCCAGCAGCAGATGCAGTAACGGCATGAGGGTGGGACGCGAGTCCCGCCTTCGTCCTCCCGGCGGTCGCACCCCTCCATGGTGCGGCCGCTCGCCGGCCCCGCGCGGCCGGCGGCTTCATCTCACGGTCGATCGGGGAACCAGGATTTGGCACAGGCAAGACTGAGCCGGAACGAGCATATCACCGGCTGGATGTTCATCGCGCCGGCATTGGCGCTGCTCGGCATCTTCATGATCTACCCGATCCTGTGGTCGCTCTGGATGAGTTTCCAGGTCGGCAAGGGGATGAACTTCAGCTTCGGCGGCTTCGCCAACATCGTGCGGCTGACCAAGGATCCGATTTTCATCCGCGCGCTGGTCAATACCTGCATCTTCTTTGTGGTGCAGCTGCCGATCATGCTGGGGTTGGCGCTGCTGTTCGCGGTGGCGCTGAACGATTCCACCCTGCGGTTCCGAGGTCTGTTCCGCACCGCGATCTTTCTGCCCTGCGTCACCTCGCTGATCGCCTATTCGACGCTCTTCAAGTCGATGTTCGCGACCGACGGTGTGGTCAACGACTTCCTGCTGGCGATCTGGGTGATCCAGGAGCCGATCCACTGGCTGCAGGATCCGTTCTGGGCCAAGGTCCTGATCATCCTCGCCATCACCTGGCGCTGGACCGGCTACAATATGGTGTTCTACCTGGCGGCGCTGCAGAACATCGACCGCTCGATCTACGAAGCCGCGCGCGTCGACGGCGTGCCCGCCTGGGGCCGCTTCTGGTACATCACCGTGCCGATGCTGAAGCCGGTGATCCTTTTCACCTCGGTGATCTCGACCATCGGCACGCTGCAGCTCTTCGACGAGGTCAACAACATCACCGTCGGCGGTCCGTCGGATGCGACGCTGACGCTCTCGCTCTACATCTACAACCTGACCTTCAAGTTCATGCCGAGCTTCGGCTACTCGGCCACCGTGTCGTGGGTGATCGTGGTCATGGTGGCGATCCTGAGCTTCCTGCAGTTCCTCATCGCCCGCGACCGGAGGCCGGTGGCATGAACGCCTTCGCCCTCCTGCGCCGCGGCCTCGTCTATGCGCTGCTCAGCATCGCGGCGTTCGTCTCGGTGTTTCCGTTCTACTGGATGATCGTGGGCGCCACGAACATGTCGGCCGACGTCGTCACCGGCAAGGCCACTTTCGGCGACTACCTGTTCACCAACGCGGCGGTGTTTTTCGCCACCGTCGATGCGCCGCGCATCTTCTGGAACTCGGCTTTCATCGCGGTCGTCGGCACGGTGCTGACCCTCGTGGTCTCCTCGCTCGCCGGCTACGGCTTCGAGATGTTCCGCAGCCGCTTCCGCGAGCGCATCTTCGCGCTGTTGCTGCTGCTGCTGTCGATCCCGTTCGCCGCGATGATGGTGCCGCTCTTTGTGCTGATGTCGACGCTGAAACTGACCGGCACCGTCGCGGCAGTGGTGCTGCCGGGCATCGCGTCGATCTTCATCATTTTCTATTTCCGGCAGGCGACGAAGGCCTTCCCGTCCGAACTGCGCGACGCCGCAAAGGTCGACGGGCTCAAGGAATGGCAGATATTCCTCTACATCTATCTGCCGACGATGCGCTCGACCTACGCGGCGGCGATCATCATCGTGTTCATGGCCAACTGGAACAACTACCTCTGGCCGCTGATCATGCTCAACAAGCCGGAGAACAAGACGGCGACGCTCGTCGTCTCGGCGCTGACATCGAGCTACACGCCCGATTACGGCATGATCCTGTTCGGCACGATCCTCGCCACGCTGCCCACGCTCATCATTTTCTTCCTGCTCCAGCGTCGCTTCGTCGAAGGCATGCTGGGCGCCGTCAAATAGGGTTTGTCTTTCATGCGTTCGGTTACGAGCTTCAACCAGGGCTGGGTGTTCGAGAACGGCGAAGCCGTCACTCTGCCGCACACGGCGGTTGAGCTGCCTTTCTCCTATTTCGACGAGCGCAGCTATCAGCGCCCGTTCACCTATACCAAGACGTTTGCAGGCGACCCGGCCTGGGGTGACGATGAGATCGTGGTGCATTTCGAAGGCGCCATGGCGAATGCCAAGGTGGCGCTCAACGGCACAGAGATCGCCGCGCATAGAGACGGTTACACGCCGTTCGAGGCGCGGCTGACGGGCAGGCTCAAGGCCGGCGACAATGTGCTGACCGTCACGGTGGACGGCAGCGAGAACCCGGAGATTCCACCCTTCGGGGCAATGATCGACTACCTCACCTATGCGGGCATCTATCGCGACGTGTGGCTCAAGCGACTGGCGCCGGTCTCGATCGCTGCGGTGAAGATCGAGACGCCGGATGCGCTGGCAGACAAGAAGACCGTCACGGCGCGAGTCACGCTGGCCAACCCGCAGGGCAAGGCGTTCACCGGGCAGGTCTCAGCGGCGATCAAGGATGCGTCCGGCAAGGTGATCGCCGCGCAGCAGCTGGTGGCGGCCGAGACGGTCAATTTCCGCTTCGAGGGTCTGACCGGTCTGTCGCTCTGGGACATCCACTCGCCCACGCTCTACACGCTCGAACTGTCGCTCGGTGACTTCGATGCGCTGAGCACGAGCTTCGGGTTCCGAACGGTGGAGTTTTCGACCGAGGGCTTCAAGCTCAACGGCAAACCGCTGAAGCTGCGCGGGCTCAACCGGCACCAGTCGTTCCCGTATTCGGGCTATGCGCTGGGGCGCGCCGCGCAGGAGCGGGATGCGGAAATCATCAAGCACGAGTTGCACGCCAACATCGTGCGGACGTCGCACTATCCGCAATCGACCTGGTTCATCGACCACTGCGATCGCATCGGGCTCTTGGTGTTCGAAGAGATCCCGGGCTGGCAGCATATCGGCGACGCCGGCTGGAAGGCGGAGGCGGTGGAGAATGTCCGCCGCATGATCCGGCGCGACTGGAACCATCCCTCGATCATCATCTGGGGCGTCCGCATCAACGAGAGCCAGGACGACCACGATTTCTACAGCGAGACCAACCGGGTCGCGCATGAGCTCGATACGACGCGCCAGACCGGCGGCGTGCGCTACATCACCGACAGCGAGTTCCTCGAAGACGTCTACACGATGAACGACTTCATCCTCGGCAACGAGGAGCTGGGCGGTAATCGTCCGCGCACGGCGCTGCGGCCGATCAGCGAGACCACGGGCCTGCAGAAGCCGGTGCCGTACATGATCACCGAGTATGGCGGGCACATGTATCCGACCAAGAGCTTCGACCAGGAGCAGCGGCAGGCCGAGCATGTCCGCCGACATCTGGAAGTGCTCAACGCCGCCTATGGCAATCCCGGGATTTCGGGCGCCATCGGCTGGTGCGCCTTCGACTACAACACGCACAAGGATTTCGGCTCGGGCGACCGCATCTGCCACCACGGCGTGATGGACATGTTCCGCGAGCCGAAGTTCGCGGCTTACGCCTATGCCAGCCAGTGCGAGCCGGACGAAGAGGTGATCCTCAAGCCGGTGACGTTCTGGGCGCGCGGCGAGCGCAATATCGGCGGCGTGCTGCCGCTGATCGTGCTGACCAACTGCGACGAGATCGAACTGCGCTACGGCAACCACCCGCCCAAGCGGATCGGGCCGGACCGCGAGAATTTCCCGCATCTGCCGCATCCGCCGGTGGTGCTCGACCGGCGGCATTTTTCAGATGCCGAGCTCGGGCTCTGGGGCATGGAATGGAACGACGCCACCATCACCGGCTATGTCGGCGGCAAGGCGGTAAAGACCGTCAAGTTCGTCGCCGATCCGGTGGCGACGACGCTCGAGGTGGTGGCCGATGCGCAGGGGATCGGCGCGACCGACGCGGTGCGCGTGATGGTGCGGGCGCTCGATCAGGCCGGCAACAAGCTGCCGTTCTTTTCCGAGCCCGTGTCGATCGAGGTTTCCGGCGCCGGCAAGCGGCTGGGACCGGGCCTCGTGCCACTGCGCGCCGGATCGACCGGCGCCTGGGTGCAGGCCACCGGCACCGGTGCGATTTCGATCACGGTCACCAGCCTGGTGCTGGGCAGCAAAACAATCAGCCTGACGGCAGCATGAGGATCATGGGGCAATGAGCAGTCTCAAACTGCGTGGCGTACGGAAGGCGTTCGGGTCGCTCGAAGTCATCAAGGGCGTCGATCTCGACATTGCCGACAAGGAGTTCGTGGTGTTCGTCGGGCCGTCCGGTTGCGGCAAGTCCACACTGCTCCGCATGATCGCCGGGCTCGAGTCGGTGACCTCGGGCGATCTCCATATCGGCGACAACCGGGTCAACGATCTCGATCCGTCGAAGCGCGGCATCGCCATGGTGTTCCAGAGCTACGCGCTCTATCCGCACATGACGGTGCGCGAGAATATGGGCTTTGCGCTCAAGTTCGCCGGTGTCGCCAAGGCAGAGATCGCGCGGCAGGTGAACGAGGCGGCGCGCATCCTCGAACTCGAGCCGCTGCTCGACCGAGTCCCCAAGCAGCTGTCGGGCGGACAGCGGCAGCGTGTCGCCATCGGCCGCGCCATCGTGCGGCATCCGCAGGTGTTTCTCTTCGACGAGCCGCTGTCGAACCTCGATGCGGAACTGCGCGTGCATATGCGCATCGAGATCGCGCGGCTGCACAAGGAACTGGCGACGACGATCATCTACGTCACGCACGACCAGGTCGAGGCGATGACGCTGGCCGACAAGATCGTGGTGCTGCGGGCCGGCGAGATCGCCCAGGTCGGCACGCCGCTGCAGCTCTACGACGATCCGGACAATCTCTTTGTTGCCGGCTTCATCGGTTCCCCCAAGATGAACCTGATGAAGGGTGTGGTGGCGGCCGCCGCTGGCGGGCAGGTTTCCCTCAACCTGTCCGACTATGGCGGCCAGACCATCGTGGTGCCGGCGCCCAAGGCAACGCTCGCAGTCGGGACGCCGGTGACGGTGGGGCTGCGGCCGACGCAGTTCGACAGCGCAGGCAGCGCTACGCTCGATCTCACCGTGGAACTGGTCGAGCATCTGGGCAGCGAGACCTTTGCCTATGCGCGAGCCGGGCAGGGCGAACTGCTGACTGTCGCCATGCATAACGATCGCGGCCTGACCTCGGGGCAGCCGCTCACGGCGCGGTTCGATCCGGCGCGCGTGCTGCTGTTCAGCGCTGACGAGCAGCGCATCCGTTAGAGGGAGCCGGCCGGTGACCAAGCGATACTGGGAGCCCCGCGGTACCCTCGGGGCCGAGCCGCATGACCTGGTGGTGTCGCGCGACCAGCCGGGGATCATGAGCTGTCCGCACTGGCACGCCCAGGTCGAGGTCAACTTCCTCCATCGCGGCACCGTCGACTACAAGATGCATGGCCATTCGATGCGGCTTTCGGCCGGCGACCTGGCGTTGTTCTGGGGCGGGCTGCCGCATCAGGTGGTCGATGCCAGCGACGATGCGTTCTACATCGCCATCCACCTGCCACTGATCCACTTCTTCCGCCTGCGCCTGCCGCCGGGATTGGCGCACAAGCTGGTGCATGGCGCGGCGCTGGTGACGGCGGAGCGCGATGCGGCCGACAGCGCCAGTTTCGACCGCTGGGCCGAGTACATGAAATCGGCTTCGGTGGAGCGGCGCGAGCATGCGGTGGACGAGCTGCTGCTGCGGATCGAGCGGATGCAGTTCGAGCCCTACCGGCTGGTGGCGCCGGCCGATCTCAGCGAGGGCGAGAGCGGGCCGATCGACCTGCAGGGCTTCCACAATATCGGCTTGATCTGCACCTTCATCTCGGAGAATTTCCGCGAGGATATCGATGCGGTCGACATCGCCTCGTCGGCCGACATCCATCCGAAATACGCGATGAGCGTGTTCAAGAAATCGACCGGGATGACGCTCAACGAATACGTCAACCTGCTGCGTCTCTCATACGCGCAGGCGCGGCTGCTGAGCGCCAACGACAATGTGCTGTCGATCGCGATGGATTCGGGGTTCGGGTCGCTGTCGGCGTTCAACAAGAGCTTCCGCAAGATTTCAGGCATGTCGCCAAGCGATTTCCGCCGCGAGGCGCGCGTGCGGCCGGGGGTGAATTAGATCCGGCGCAAAACAAAAGGCCCGGATCGCTCCGGGCCTTTGTCGTTTCGGTACAGCGATCAGTGGTTGTCGCGGGGGATGCCCTGGGTCTGGGCGATGCGCTGGTAGTTGACGGCGGGCTTTAGCACCGCGCCGTTGCCGAGCTGGTCGACAAAGGTGCGCTGGATTTCCTGCCACGGCGTCTGGTGCGCCGGATACTTGTAGCCGCCGTGAGCCTGAAGGTCGGCGCGGCGCTTGGCGATCTCTTCGTCCGAGATCAGGATGTTGGCTTCGCCCTTGTTGAGGTCGATGCGCACCTTGTCGCCGGTCTTGAGGATGGCGAGGTTGCCGCCCGCGGCCGCTTCCGGCGAGGCATTGAGGATCGAGGGCGAGCCCGAGGTACCCGACTGGCGGCCGTCACCGATACAGGCGAGCGAGGTCACGCCCTTCTTGATGAGGTAGGCCGGCGGCCGCATGTTGACGACTTCGGCAGCGCCCGGATAGCCGATCGGGCCGGCGCCGCGCATGAAGAGCAGCGTGTGTTCGTCGATCTCGAGAGCCGGGTCGTCGATGCGGTGGTGGTAGTCTTCCGGACCGTCGAAGACGACGGCCTTGCCCTCGAACATGTTCGGGTGGGCCGGGTCGGAGAGGTAGCGATCGCGGAACTCAGCGCTGATCACCGAGGTCTTCATGATGGCGTTGTCGAAGAGGTTGCCCCTGAGGACGAGGAAGCCGGCGGCTTTCTTCAGCGGCGCGTCGAACTTCTTGATGACCTTGTCATCCTGGATCGTGGTCGCCTTGCAGTTCTCGCCGATCGACTTGCCGTTGACGGTCGGGGCGCCCTCGCGGATCAGGCCCTGCTTCATAAGTTCGTTGACCACGGCCGGCACGCCGCCAGCGTGGTAGTAGTCCTCGCCGAGATATTCGCCAGCCGGCTGCAGGTTGACCAGCAGCGGGATGTTCTGGCCGTGCTTCTGCCAGTCGTCGATGTTGAGCTCGACGCCGATGTGGCGGGCAATGGCGTTGACGTGGATCGGGGCGTTGGTCGAGCCGCCGATGGCCGAGTTCACCACGATGGTGTTGATAAAGTTGTCCTTGGTGAGGATGTCCGAGGGCTTGAGGTCCTCAGCCACCATCTCGACGATGCGCTTGCCGGTGCGCCAGGCCATTTCGGCGCGGTCGCGGTAGGGCGCCGGAATGGCGGCCGAACCCGGCAGCTGCATGCCGAGGGCTTCGGCCAGCGAGTTCATGGTCGAGGCGGTGCCCATGGTGTTGCAGTAGCCGGTCGACGGGGCCGACGAGGCCACCAGTTCGATGAACTGCGCGTAGTCGATTTCGCCGGCGGCCATCATCTGGCGGGCCTTCCAGACGATGGTGCCCGAGCCGGTGCGCTCGCCCTTGTGCCAGCCGTTGAGCATCGGGCCGACCGAGAGGGCGATGGCCGGGATGTTGACGGTGGCCGCGCCCATCAGCATGGCGGGGGTGGTCTTGTCGCAGCCGATGGTCAGCACCACGCCGTCGAGCGGGTAGCCGT
>VFQQ010001391.1_pt1 | contig 34128 bp, 63 predicted proteins | sample 3512341 | NCBI WGS metagenome assembly VFQQ01 (sample SAMN10412373, study PRJNA504923) | tailings metagenome | isolation source: Relicate 2 Philex TSF1 revegetated site | place: Philippines: Tuba, Benguet | collected 2017-08-29 | reverse complement strand
CCCCACATGCCCCCAGCCGCACCTGTGCGCAGTTGTAAAAGTAGATGGGCAGCACCACGGCCTGCCAGACGCTGAGCAGGATGGCGGGCAGCGTGGAGGAGATGAGGCTGCGCAGGAAGGTGGCGAACCGATCGTCTGCAGTAGCAGGAGGGAGGGGCAGCAGGGGTGGGCATGTTTACTATGACCTGAAGCAGTGAGAGATCAAGTTGACGGGGCTGGGCAGAGAGCGTCGTCGCTGTCTCTTGGTGCGGCGCAGCAGCAGCAGCGAAATGCATGCTGAGCACTCACCGGAGCAGAACCAGGAGCCAGATGCGTTCACTGCCTCCTTGGTGCCATCGGGCGTGTTGGCGCAAACGCTGCTGACGATGGTGCCGCAGATACCTGGCGGGGGGGAGGGCCGGGTGGAGGGAGGATGATGCTTGTTGGGTGGAACCCCACATGATCACAACTGGTGGTCAGACCAGTGTACAGGGAGCCTACTATCAGTGGGAACCCATGCTAATCGGCAGCTTGCACATCAACAGCAAGCCCTCCGGGGCTCAAAATCAAACACCCAAGCCCTCACCAGCAAATAGACCAATGGGGATGAGCAGCATGACCAGGACGGCCACAAAGACGGGCATGGGCCGCACGCCGCGCCCCACCCACGAGCGGAACAGAGCCGACCAGTTGACGTTGCGGGGCGCGGGGGCGGGCATCACGCTGCGGTGTAGGGTGGAACGAGAAGGGGAGGGTGGGAGGAGGGGGTCGTGCACGTAAGGCAGAGATTGAGGATGGCGAGCCAGGGAGCCAGATTGCATGATGCGCTTCAGAGAATGGCTGTGATATGCACTTGAACCACTGTCCTGCAATGCAGCCCTTCAAACCCAGCCCCTTCAAGCCCAGCCCCTCACCGCATCATGCGCTCGTGCAGGGGGTTGAGGTTGAGCCGCCCCGCGTACGCCGCCGCGTGCGCGGTGTGGAAGGTGGCAAAGAAGCAGGGAGCGGGCCGCGCCTCTGCCGCATCGCGCTGCGCCTGCTCAATCTCGCCCTGCAGCTCCGCTAGAGCCACCTCTGTGTCTGCCACCTGCTGCACCAGCTTCTCCTGCCGCGCTTTCAGCTTCTCAGCCTTCTGTTCCTGCCGCGCCACCAGCGAGGTTTTGTGCAGGCCGCAGTGCCAGCTGCCGCATGCTGTGCCTGCTGTGCCTGGCGCCGACGCCGGCTGCTTCTTGCTGTCGCCAGGCAGGCCGCTCGCATTGCTGCCGCCACCGCCGCCCAGGCTGCTGCCGCTCCTTGCAAGCTTGCCGCTGCCCAGCTCGGGCTGGCTGCCTGCGGCTATGAGCCTGCTGCCGGACTGCGCAAGGCTGCTCCCCTGCTGCGCCTCGCCTGCGGCGGCAGCCGCCTCGCCGACGGCTGCGCTGCCTGCACCGGCCGGATGCTCGCCACGCTCAGCATCTCCTGCTGCCTCTGCTGCCGCTGCCGCCTGCTGCCGCTCCAGCTCAGCCAGCTTCTGATCTGCTGCCTCAATCTGGGCTGCCACCTCCTGCTTCAGCTTCTCCTGCTGCTGCCGCACCTGCTGCTGCTGCAGGCGCAGACGGTCCAGCAGCAGGCGCTTGCGGTGCCAGCGGGCCAGCAGAGCGTCCGTCGCCTGCGTCTTGTACACTGCGCGGGCACAGTGGCAGGGCACAGCTTCGGGCTCATTCATGCACTGAGTTGACATTGCAAGCAAGGCGCAGAAGGTGCGGTAGAAGACTAGCCCACGGCCGCAAGCAGCGACACATGCAAACCGCACAGCGGCAAGCAGACAAGAGGCCCGTGTGCGCCCAGCTGAGTGCAGGGCCCCAACCCTGCGTGGCCCATCTCAGCAAATCAGAGCAGCCCACCCGGCACGATGCGGTCAAAGTCCTCGCCAAAAATGCCCGAGTACAGGTCCTCAGCCACCTGCGGTGCAGGGCAGCATTTCTAAGTTTTATTGGCGTTTAACAGGGCAACCCTCTGTGGCTCCCGGCACTGTCCCCATTTGCATGCGACTGGTGCGTAAGACCATAGCACAGTGCGTGGCTGGCGGGTGCGGGGCGGCAGGCGTGGCACGTGCAGGAGCGGCACACAGGACCACCGCCTTTGCACCACTGCATCTGCAACATCCTAGCCAGCAAATCCCATGCCCCCTGCAAGCTGCCCTCCCTCCAGGCGCCTGGCACTGCCCAGCATGGCAGCCCCTAGCTCAGCCAATCGCCGCACCTTCATGCGCAGGTTGCACGTGTTGACCCGCTCCTGCTCCTCCTCCGACTTGCTCTTGCGCTTCATCAGCGCCTTGCTCTGCAAACCCACAGGGGTGCAGAGGGAGCTGCATGGAACCCTAGGCTAGCAGGCTCGCATGCCAACCCGACTGAGAGAGGCCTGAGTGCTCACCAGCAGCAGCAGCAGGTGCGAATAGAGGCCAGCGGCTGGAACGCCAGCGCAGCATGGCAGCATGCCAACAACCCTTATCCTCGGCAGCGTGACTGGGCAGCCGGCTACCTTTTCAAAGATGGACTGGCTGTCGGACCGGCCCCGGCTGGTCAGCTTGTTCAGAATTTTGTCGGGCACCCAGGCCTTGCCCAGCGACTTGCTGCAGTAGGGGGAGCAAAGGGCAGGGGAGCCTGAATGTGGGTGGGGGCCAGTTGACCCCGGCATGGCAGCCGCAGCACCAGACGGCAAACAGTGGCTGCTGGCCTTCTGGCCCAGCAGCCCCACAGCGCCTGCCGCCTAAGCTGCCACCCGCACATCAAACCCTGCCACTCACCTGTAGGCAAACTCCTCCACCGCTTCGTCGATAATGAGGACTGTGTAGAACTGAGCGGCATCCGCGCCGGCCACCAGCGGCAGCGGTTCGCACAGCTCATCCCAGCGCGGCGGCACAGCGGGCCCAGCATGCTTGCCGCTGCCGCCCGCCTGCTCGCCATCTGCCGCGCCCTCGTCCCCGCTGCCCTCCCCCTCGCCATCGCTGTCTGTGATGCGCCGCAGGCTGGGCTGCACACTGGCACGGGGCGGCGCTGCGACTGCAAGCGCTTCGTCCGCAAAGGGCGAGGGGGGCAGCACCTGGCCGCCGCCGTCCGTGCCGCCACTGACGCCACCGCTGCGATCTGCACCCGGCGGCTCCCCCGCCTGCTGCTGCCCAGAGTCTGACAGCCGCCCCGAGGCGGTGACCACGTGGTACTGAATCAGCTCGGCTCCGCCCGCCTGCTGGCCTTCTGAGGCCCCCTGGCTGCCAATGCTGAGGCGCGCAGCCTGTGACCCCGGCAGGGCGTCACAGGCAGGCGCCGGCGCAGCCCGTGACAGCCGCCGCACCAGCTTGGCGCCGCCGGCCATGCTGACGCTGGCGCTCCCACTGCCCGCCACGCTTGCCGTGCTGCTGCTGACCTGCTGCAGGCTGCTGGCGGCCGGGCCGCCGGCTGCTACAACGGTGCCGCCGCCGGCATAATAGTCAGCAGGGGCCGAGCCGAATGCGCGGTCCCCAATTATTTCAGATGCGCTGCTGCGGCGGTGCACCATGGAGGCAGCCCGCATGCGGGACATGATTTGAGGGCCGCTGCCGCGCGGGCTGCGGTCGTCCAGCAGCGACACGCGGCGGTCCACAGTTGTGCTCTCAATCAGCAGCTGGTCGTGTGCCTGGCGCAGGGAAATGAACTCCTGTGGCGGCGCAAAGGCGGTGGCGGCAAGGAGTGACACAATTTTCAGTAGTTTCAGTGTGGCAGCATGGAGCGGGCTGCTGATTGCTGCCCAACGATGGCCTGTTCGTTGGGCTTGCCTACGCTTAGCGCCCAGTCCTGCCGCTGTTGTGTGTGCGCCACGCTTCCGCTCCTGCCCTGGCGCACCTTGTAGTACACGAGGATGAGCCAGCAGACCCAGCCAATGAAAACGTAGGTGAAGACAAACGGCAGCCTGCAACAGGGCCCAAGCCGGGCTTCAGGTTGCGGTGCAGCATGCACGAGAGGCTCCATCCCAGTTGCACACAGCAGGAGTGCAAGCGATGCCATTGCTTCTTGGCGCTGCTTCACAGCTTACTAGTGCGGACTCTGCAGCCCCCGGTGCCGCACAACGCACCAGAGCACGCCTGAACCAGAAGGCACAGCACTCAGGGTCATCTTCAAAAACTCATCGTTCAGTTCTGCGGCACGCAGGGTATCCGATTGCAAGGAGGCACTTGTTACATCTTGCGTGCACATCTCCTGGCCGCATCTCCCTCAGCAGGTGCGCACACTGGGATTCAGGCGCAGCACACCCGTGCAGTGGCTCCTCACACCCCTTGCAGTGCGCACTTTGGGTGGTGTTTGTTTCGGTGGCGGGATCAGTTGTGGTGACCACGACGCTTTTATAGCTGGTGTAATACACCGGCAGCAGCCTGCGCACATGGTAACGCAGGCATCACCAGACAGATTAGGAACGTTCACAGAATGCAGGGACACTGCCGCTACACAGGCCGCTGCTGCGGCGCGTTTGGCGCAACAGGCGGCGTCGCGCTGTCGCAACTGCAGGCATGAGTAGCCGCGGCAGCTGGCACTGCGACTCACACTCCGATGCCCAGTATGGTCAGTGGGAAGAGGCAGGCGCAGCCAAAGCCAATGATGCGCTGGGCAACCTGGCGGGGCAGGGCGCAGAAAGGCAGCCTTCCGGTCAGGCCGCTTGCTGCAGCCTGGAGCTGTCGGACCGCACGGCCCGCGCTGAGCGCACAAATTGCTCATTAAGCTGCCACTCACAGGCACACGTCCGTCCAGGCTCCTCTGCTTCTGACCACCTCTAGCTGTACAGCACCCACTAGCCTTCCCAGTCTGCCATATCCGGTCCCGCCAGCACCCACCAGCCCATCCAGGCCCGTCAGCTGCAGCAGCTCCTCGTCGGATACTGTGAACACGGGGATGAGCCAGCTCCACAGCTGCCAGTGGCTGCCCAGCTTCAGCGGGGGCGGCCGCTGCCCGGGAGGCACCTGTGGCGCCACCAGCCGGTTGAAGTAGACACGGAACCTGGGCAGGGGCAGGGGCAGGAAAAGGTGGGTGAGCAGTGGTTGAGCGGGTGGGCAGCTGCATGCTGGCCGAACCGAGAGCAGCAGAGCAGCTGCATGCTGGCTGGCTTGAGAGCAGTAGCAGCAGCAGCAGCAGCAGATCGGGGCTGGGGCGTGAAAACAGGAAGCGTAAGCCCGGCGGCGTTGGCATTGCATGCGTGCAGCACCCACTTTCCGCGCCACAGCACAAAGCCGGCGTAGCAGGCCAGGCCAATCACGATGTTGATGACCATGCCGGTGAGCATCTGGGATGCATTGATGGCGGTGCTGCAAGCAGGCGGGAGGGGAGGGCAGGCTACAGGTCAGCTAGCGGCAGCGGCACTCCACGAGCGCACTGCCCCTTAGCCTTAGCATTACGCCTTGTGTGCAACGTAACCTCAGCCATGCACCCCACATATAACAGGGCATTCCAGGAAAAAGAGAGCCTGGCACTTGCTTGTAGCAGCCATCCTCAGAGCCGCTGCCGCCAGTGATGCAGTCCTCAAAGTTGCCCATGGTCGCCCAGCGTGCAGTACGCTGCCGCCGCCGCTGCTGACTGCTCCCGAACGGCCTGCTGCTTCGACAGGACGGCTGCTGCTGCACAAGCAAGTGCTGAGAGGAGGAAAACTATTGGGACATCACAGCCTCACGGCCCACACGCAAGAGGCGCACACGGAGTGGCGGCAAGCGAGCAGTGGCGGAGCGGCGGCAGCGGCAGTAGCCAACCGCGGCGCACCTGCACTGGCCTTCAGTCGACCCTAGGTTTATATCTGGTTCGGTTGATCGCTACCGAGCAGCGCTGAGCGCAGCAGGGACGACGGGCCGCGACCTTCCTCGCTGCAGGCGCACGGCACGCTTGCGACTGCCTTCACAAGTGGCCGAGATGCGACATGATTCCGTTAGCAGAGGTCCGCCGGTCTCCAAGCAGCGGGGCAGCCGGCGGGTCGCAAAGTGTGCGAAAACGGCAGCTCCCGTGCGCGAATGGCAGCGCCCACTTCGAAACGTGCGAGATCAGTGCAAACCAGCGGCACAGGTGACATGCAGCCTGCTAAACATCCCCCCTGCCGTGCCGCCAGCGCTACGGCTGATGGCCGGTCGGTGGCTCAGCCTCAAGTCGTTACGTGCTCTTGCCCCGTAGCGCACATGCATGCTGGGCTTGTCCGCTCCGGCGGCCCAGGTTGACCGTTGTATCTTACAGAAAGTCCAACTGCATACATCGTAGCGTCGATGGTGCAACGCCGCACATGCCACAAGGGGAGGCGGCTAAGCATGAAAGAGGGCGGCGGCAACAAGAGCAGAGGGCGGGAATGAAGAGTGGAAACAGGTTCCCTCAACTTCCAACATGGCAATGAAGTGTTGTGTGCAGAGCAGTAAAGGGGACCACAACAACAAGCTCACTGTAACAATTCTGCGTTGGAGAGAATGGCTGTTGGACCGAGAGCAGCACGACTCGCAACAAGCATCAAGTTCACTACATTTGGACAGTTCAAGGCAGGCGGGAGAGCACAAAGCGGCATCGCTTGCAGTATGTATATGCGTGGGCATGAGTGTGGCGCAGCATGTGCATGCAGTTTGATGTGGGCCACCATCCTGCTTGCTGTGTTGGACTCGAAATTCATGAAGAGCCACCAGCAGCGAGGGCTGGCACACAGCTGCTGCGCTGCAGGCGCGACCTGCAGAGGGCGGTTTGGGGGCTCGGCGCTGCACCCGCCCGTGGGCTGCTGCTGCTGCTGCTGCTGCAAGGCGAGGCAAGCGGGCTGCCACCCGCCAGGTCCAGGCTTGCAAGGCTGAGCGTACCAGCAGAATGTGCTGAGCAGTCGCTGCAGGCACTGGCGCTGCTGTCGCGGCTGCTGGGCGATGCGCTGCGCCAGCGCGCTGAGCTGCTGCGGCGCCACAGGGAGCGGCCACGCCGGGGCTGCTTGCCTGCCGCCAGGCTGTCGCGCAGGCCGGGGCTGCCATCTGGGTAGGCGGCCGGCGGCAGGCAAGCATTGAGCTCCGCGGCACTGAACGCTCGCTGCTGCAGGGAGCTGCAAGCTGGGCAGCCGCTGGCTGAGACGCCGCAGACCGGCGGGCGGCGCGGCCGCTGTGCTGTTTCAGCAAGTTGTGCATGCACCGCTGGGGGCAGGGCCGCCATGCGAGCCGCCACAGCCGGGGTGGCCAGCAGCTCCGCAGCGCTGGGGCGCTCAGCAGGCTTAGCGCGCAGCAGAGTGGCCAGGACCGTGGCCAGGTCAGCGGAATAGCTGTCTGGCAGCTGTGGCGGCTGGCTGAAGTCCAGAATCTGCTGTCGCACCGAAGCCAGGGCCGAGGAGGCGGTCGCACAGCCAGGCGGCGCACAGAACAGCGGGCGGCCGGTGCACAGCTCGAACAGGAGGCAGCCCAGGGCCCAGATGTCTGCAGTGGATGGGGTGGTGAAGTACGGAGAAGGCTCGGCTGGGGTTTGGAGGAGCGTGCTGGGCTCTGGGGGTAGAAGGCAGGTAGACGACGCTGATGCATGTGCACAAGCAGAGCCCAATGGCTAGGGGGGGCACAGCTTCGGCTAACGTGCTGCACCGCCTGCACCTGAGCTGAAGGAATAGGGCTCGCCCCGCCACATCTCAGGCCCCTTGTACTGCAGGGAGGAACGATGGGGGATTGCCACTCTTGTTCAGCAGCAGTTGTGTTAACACAGGTGTTGCGGCAGCTGAGCATGCGCATGGCGTCGCAGCGTTGTGGGCTGCTTTGGTCTAGCAAAGTAAGAGCGCTTGCCTGTGGGGTACCGGCGTCCTTGCTGGTGAACACGCAGCTCAGTCGCCCGCAAATGCCCAGGTCCGTCAGCTGCGGGGCAGGAAGGAAACAGGGTCCAGCAAAGCCTCATTGCCCAGGCCCGCAAACAGCACAGACACCGCAAGCAATCTGCGGCAGCGGCCTGCACGAGCGGCCAGCCATCTGATCTGAATCAGCACACTCTCGGTGCCGCTCACCTGCACCAGGCCGCCGCTGGTCAGCAGGACGTTTGCAGGTTTAATGTCCCTGTGTAGGATGCGGCTGGTGTGCAGGTGCTCCACAGCCAGGGCCACCTGCAGGCAGAAACAGGCGGGTTGCGCACAGTTGGTGCGGGCAGCGGGGCGGCGGTGGCCACGAGCAGCTTGACAGCCAGTGACAGTTGGCTGCTGCCATCCCTGCACACCTGCAGGAAGATGCGCCACACGCACTCCTCGCTCATGTGCGTGCCCCCAGCAACGTGCTGCCTGCGGCAGGATGCAGAGTTTGGCTTTAGGTCAGTCGGCCAGCTTTGGGTGTGCGGCCAACAGCTGGTGTACGGGAGGCAACCCACCACACGTCTGCCACACCAGCCACCACTAGCGGCCCCAGCTCACTCGAGCAGCTGCCGCAGGTCGCCCCCGCGCGCCGCCTCTGTTGCGACGCACAGCCGGCTGCCCAGCGCAAACGCCTCGTGGTAGCTGGTGAGGCAGGGGTGGGGCAGTGCCGCCAGCACATGCGCCTCACGCAACGCCGCTCGGCGGCTCCAAGGCGTCAGCCGAGCCACGTCTGTCACCTTTAGAGCCACCTCCCGGCCGTCGCTGCGGCGGCGGGCGCGGTAGCTGCGGCATGAGTAGGGAGGTGTGGGGCAGGAGTCAGTTGCGGTGGCAATGGTTGGTTGTGCAGCGAGTTGGCCAGGAGTAGAGTGCGGTTGCATCGGTTGCCATGGCTCCCGCCCCATCTGGAGCTGCTACTCACACTGTGGAGTAGCCACCAGCACCCAGCACGCCCAGCAGTTGGAAGTGGCCCAGCAGAAGCTCCTGCCAGGCTTCGCCGCTGCGGCCGTCGCCGCTGCCGCCATCGCTGGCACGGGACAGCTCGCCGGGCCCCTTGCTGGCTAGCGCCTCTGCCGGCGCAGAGGCCACGCGGCTCAGGCGCCTGCCAAACCAGCCCATTGCAACGTGATTCGCGGAGCGAGCTGGCCCGCGGAGGCGCTGTGAGAGGGAGAGCAGATGCTGGAGAGTGTGGCAAAGCGCAGGTGTCTGAAAACCGCCACTATCGCGTTGTGGCTGCACGATGCGAAGCGAGAGCGATTAGCCCTGCGCAAGCGCCAGTGGTGGTTCATGGCCTTTGCTGGCGCCCGCCCGCGCGGGCACGTGCACGGCAAATCAGCACAGGTCAGATGCCCATGCATGCAACTGGAGCAAATATGCATAATTTGATTAAACATGTTTCATGACGCATGCAATTTCACAGGAACGGATGCTGAGGCGTGTGCCTGACAGGCCACCTGCTGGCGGCTAGGCGGCTAGCGATGCGTTGTCGTCGCAAACGTCGAGCCTCCCACGCCGACCCTCCCCGCGGCTGACCCATCTCGATCAGCAGCCTGGCCTGCCACCCAACATTCATGGCGCAGTGCACAGAAGTGCTTGCAGCCAGACGGCGCTTACAGAGGATGAGGGACCTTGCGCAGCGAGCGTTTGCCCACTGCACCATCAGTGGGAAAACGGGGGCCCAGGCACGGCGGTCGCCATTCAGCCTTTGCAAAACCAAGACTTTGCTGGGGAACGCAAATGTGAGGTATGGACAAAAATCCGCACGCGTTGCACGCGCGCCAACCGGGACTTTTTGCAACTTTTTAGGGGGTTTGTCGCCAGCTAGGCAAACAACCCTTTGGAAGTCGTGCTGCAGCGGCACCGTAGAGTCATGGTGAGCAGACTGAAGGGTTTGAATTGCAGTGCGGGGCCCGCCTGGCGGCGCCACGGCAGCGGCGGTTGCGCGTTGGCGGCGGCGGGGGCGGCGGCGCAATAAGCATTTGCCGATCCAAAGCGATCGCAGAATAATGATGTCCTCGAATTTCTGAGTGTAACAGTAAACAACATTCCGGCCAAGCGCACGCCGACACGAAAATCGCTTTCAATCGCGCAGCTTTTGTGCTGGAGCGCGGCTGCGTCCGCGCTCGCCCCACTGAAAACGCCGGAGCCACTTTTACTATACGATGCAACGCGCCCCCAGGGAAACAAGGATCGCAGCAAGCCGGGGAGCTGCCGCGGTAGTTGCCACCCAACGTGCTGCTATACTCCTCTTTTTCAATGGCAGGTACCTGGCGGCCCGTAGCCCAGCAGCTCTGGCATGCCTGCAGGGGGGGCAATGCAAAGATCAGGCGAAGGGCGGCGCCACACACTTGACGCTCACAACCTGCAGCGAGTTGGGACACATCAGGACATTTCGCCACAGGGGCACGAGGTGAGCGACACCACACTGTCCCCTCCTGCCCCGTCCTGCCAGGCAGCGCCCCTGCCGCTGCCGCTGCAACCGCGCAACCGGCCTGGGCCCGGCACCGCAGGTGCCCCAGCCTTTAAGTTTGTGGGCTGCGTATCTGGGGAGGCGTCTCGGATTTGTTGAGCAGCCACTCCGCCTTGTAATAGAAGGTGAAGCGCTGGTATGCGACCACCAGGACCGTCCAGTCCGGTCTGCAGGGCGGCCACGGCAGGGAGCTCAGCTCAGGATGGATGTTTGCAGCTGGTCTGCCCTTTCAGCGTGTCAACATGCAAGTCCCATGCATGGCAGTCTTGAGGTTCAACAGAGTCGGCTGTTTGCTTGTAAGCGTCACTCAAAGCGCCCCTGAGCACCCAACACATCACAATGTGCTGGTAGCCCTCCCGCTGCCACCTGCCTGTACGAAGTGCCCCGGAAGACAAAGCTGCCGTGGCAGTCCAGCCCATAGCAGGCAGTGCCGGGAATCGCCTTGTCAGCCGAGAACACACAAGTGGTGGTTGCAGTTGCATCATCGGAAGTGCACGACTCGCCAAAGACCCTGGCATGGGATGGGATGGGATGGGGTTGCACTGCAAGCTGTTGTGGAGCGGCAACAGCAGGCAAGCAGAGGGAGGGCCACAGGCTACGCGTGGGTGGCAGCTCACGAGGCGCATGTGGGAGTTTGTGTAGCAACGCCCCAGTGTGGGAGCGATCGCAAGCGGCAGTAAGGCCACCCCCGGCCTGCTCACGTCCAGTCCATCAGCGCGACAAACATGGGTGCGGTGGCCAGGCCCTTGTTCAGGTGGCGCGGCACCCGCACGCTCCACTCCACACTGGCTGCATCCTGCCGATCAGGTATGACAGGGCCCAATACCGGGGTGGTTAGGGTGGGAGGGTGAGGAGGTTCAGCCTCAAATGAGGGGCTCAGGCTGCAGCCTGCTGAGGCACCTGCCTGGTGGGCCGCCTGCAGCTGTTGGCGGCTAGCACAGGTGTGCGGCGCAACCCTGCCTAGAATAATCAGCCCTGCACATGACAGCTGGCGCACACTTTCCAGGGGAACACTTACTTCACTTACCTCCATGTTCCAGTACTCCTGGCGCCGCACAAAAAAGGTCTTGCCGCCCGGGTGCATGAGGGCGCCGGCCTCTGCAAAGGGCATCTGTGCATGTGGACAGGGGTGCGGGAGCTTCCAATTCAAAACACTGGTGAGGAGCAGGCGTTGCATGGGTGCGGGTGCCGGCCCGACCAGCCATGCGAGGTCTTGCAGCCAGGTGGAGCCCAGCCCACCTCTTCATAGATGACTCCACGGCGGGCGGGGCTGTTGTGGCGAGTGCAGGGGCGCTGTGTGACGCGCAGGATGTAGTCGTACTTGCTGCGGTGCAGTGAAAGGGCCGGCAGTGCAACTAAAGCGCACCAGAGTTGGGCTGCAATATGTGTGTAGTGGGGCCAGCATTTCAACGGTTGCTGCCGCGCCGTGCCACACAGTCACGCAATGATGGCATGCCGCATCAACAAGCTCGTTGCTGGTGCCAGCCGCGCTCACTAGGGTTCAGGCAGTGCGGAGCACACGCCAGTCTCAGGAGGTTGCGAAAGGCAGTCATCGTCAATCTGTTGCCATGCCTCCACGGCTTTCAGCCGGCTGCGGGTGGGGCAAAACAATGGTGGCAGGCGCCACAAGGGCGGATGAGGTGAGGCAGCCGCCCTGGACAGACACCCTTCTTTGCCGAAATGCATGCTGAGGTTCGCATCACCAGCATTGCACTTCATCGCTTTGTGCAAGGGCAGGTGCATTGCTTCCTGCAAAACGTCCTGGCAGCAGAGCGCACTTTGTCCAGATCTCACGCTTCAGCAGCATCCAACCTGCATCGGGCACAGCGGCAGTCAGTGTGAGAAAACCAGCAAGAGGACCATGGAAGCAAGCGTACTGCTGGCTGCCGTGCGTTGGTGTATGTACTGGCATGGTCGCAGGCATTCGCATCATGCTTACCTTTCTTCATGTAAGGCGGGCGGGGGATAGTCCCCTCGCAGCTCATGCGGCCATTTGCCAGAGCGCACGCGTACTGCGTGACATGTTTCAGAGCAGCAGGGTGAGCAGCACAGCAAATGCACGCAAGCAGGCGGCGGCAACACCTCGCTGCAGTGCTTACTGAGCCGGTCACAGTGGTAGCCAGGCCGCCTTCGTCAAATAGTTTCGCCATGAACCAAGCAGTTGGATTGCGGGGCATTGGCGGGTTGGCATTAGTCAGGCCTCAAACCGGGCACCACAGCTTAGCTCCGCTGCTGCATGCACTCGCAGCCATGCACCCCTTGCATCATTGTCAATCAAGCCACCCAAGCGGCCGATCAAGCCCACACTCACAAAACTTTGGGTGTGACAGGGTTGATGATCTCCACCCTGACGTCCACAAAGCACGTGCTGTCATCTGCAACCAGGAGAGGGGCGGAGAGCCGAATGGCCAGCATGGTGAACTCAAGACCAAACGGCATGTGGGACCGCCGCACAACAGCGGCTGAGTGCCATCACACAGCGTTGCCCTCCCTCCACTTGTGTTGCAGGCCCAGCTCCCTTCCAACCAGCTGCTTGATGTTCTATGCACCCACCGATCCACATGGCACTCAAGTCTGCAGCACGGCAGGGCAGAGCAAATTTGAGAGCCTGAGTGCAGCGCAGCGAGCCGGGAACCCAAGTCATGCACTGCGGCAGCGGCCTCTTGAACGCAGGCATGCATGCCAGCAGGTTGTTTCAGGCAGTTGCACTCACAAGGAACATTGATGCCCAGTGAGCTGCAGGCAAGTGTGCAGAGGGGGCATAGGATCACCAGATTGGTCTCAGGCACGGTTGTTCCAGCTCAAAGGCAGCATGGAACGCGTGCGGCTGGCAACGGCAGAGGCGAAAGCTAGACAGGGCAAGCCTTTGGTTGCCTACTAGCGAATCTCAGTCGTCTTGGCAGCTGGCTTCCAGGCGTGTCGGTCTCTGGGCTGCTGGCCCACCCTGCGCCAAGCAGGGAACACGGCACGTTGCGAGGTGCGGAATGCAGGCGCTTGCACGGGTCGACATCGGTCGGACGGGTTAAGCACTGGTCTGGCACTTCCTGCCCACCACAAGACTCACATGCAGGACTGGAGGCAGCAGCCAGACAGTCAAGCGGCTCACCAGGTGCACGACTGCTTGTCGACGGCCCACAGTGTGTCGCTGGTGGTCCTCAGGCACGCATCCCGGCGGCGGATGCTGGTGCACCTGAGGCAGGCAGCCTGCTGGCTGGGCGACAGCCGAGTGTCATTGCAGGCGGTGATCACGTTGGGCGGCGTGTTGGCTCGAGTCATGCCGGGCACGACGGCGGGGGTGTAGCTGCGGGTATGGGAGGGGCAAGAGCGGGTGGCAAGGTCAGGCGGGGGACCGCCCTCAGGGTGCGGCATGGAGCCAGTGTCGCCCTTAGCGGTTCTCACGTGCAGGGCTTGCCAGTGACAGAGTAGTCTGGGCCGCGGGGGCCGCTGCTATGGGAATGCGTAGCGGGAGCAGCGACGTTACCGGCGGCGCCTGTGGGTGCGGTCCCGGCAGAGGCAGCCATGCCCGTGCGCACGTGCGCTGCTGCGCACAGCAGCAGAATGAGAGCTGGGGTAGCCCTCAGCATGCTTAAGAGGGGCAGGGGAGCCTGGGCGAACAGGGGGCACTCTCGGGAGGTGCGGTCAAGCGCTCAGTAACTGGTTGAAGGCTTCAGCAGTATCGATCGAGGGCGGTGGTGCGTAGAACAGCAGGGTTTCGGTATCAACAAGGGGCTGGCAGGCATGCCAGGTGCATGAGGGCCACCCTCATGAATGCGGCATTCACGCTGGAGCTCCATTGGGCACGCCGCACCTCGTGGCGCATCGTTGGAACCGTGAACATTACGGTCCGAGCGGTGGCGTTGGCGATGGCTCACGGTGGGGGCGGACCGGCGGCGGCGGCGCGAGCGGCGGCAGCGGAAGGCCGCTTGGTGCATGCACCGGTGCATGCTTCCAGCGCAAAGGGTGTGATGACAGTGAGATGTCGATCACTTGTTGCTGTCGATGCTTCAGGCGCCTGGACGCCGTGGTTTGGAGTATTGAGACTGCTGGGGCGCTTGCGCTGCCGAGAGCAGCAGGCAAATGACCCCCATCAGCGCCTCAGCCAACACACTGCTGAGTTTGGACCTTCATCCACACATGCATTGTGGTTGGCCAGCTAATGCACGACCACAAAGCCATGGGAGGGTTGCAAGCATGCCTGCTTGCCTTCACCGCGCCAGATCATTGGGTTTCTGCTTACAGGTTGGGTCAGCAGCATCTGAGCTGGTGGCAAGCATACCTGAGCACCGAGCACTCCAGCAACGGGAGACAGCTGACACACTTTTGCAGCATGCATGGGAATGCATGGACGGCAGCAGAGCTGGCCGAATCACTTGCTTGCTAGCCAGTGCCCCCAGCGTCTCTTGCTGGACGCCGCCGCGATAGGAGAGCGAAACGCCAGGCGCGCTTGCTGGCCAGCTGGAGGGAGGGAGTTGCGGCTGAGAGGGGCACGCAGCTGCACACCGGCGCTGCCACTGGCACGTCACAATGGCACCTCACTTGCGAGCAGCACATTACAAGACTGCCAACACACCAGGTGCTGCATGCAGCAAGGCTACATGTGCCAAGCATGCACCAGTTCAGGACAGCTAGACGAGTGGAGAGCAGGAACAGGATGTTGCTGGTGCCAGCCCTACCTGTCGCCGGCGGCGTTGAGCGGCTAGGTCAGAGGGGGGGTCAGTTGGGATGAGCAACAGCAGCGGCAGGCTGTAGCGGCAGACGGGCGTGAGGGGCAAACAAAACAGTGCTATGGGCACGGACGTAATGCAGACACGCAGCGGCAAGAGCAGCTGGAAAGAAGGTGGCTGGGGCGTTTCACTCAGGCAGGGTGGCCGCGGCCCTCACGGCAGCAGCGGCGGGTGCGCCGCGGCGGGTGCGCCACACGCCAGCCAGGCAGGCTAGCAGGCTGCACAGGCTGGCTGTCTGGGCTTCATGCAGGCACGCATCCATCCAGGGCGCAGCGACATCCAGAGGGCAGCGACCACGCACGCAAGCTGGGCCACGCAGGGGGCAAGCCGCACGCGACGCACAGGGCGACAGGCCGCAGGCTGCAACCGCATCAGCGAACACATCAGGCCGCGGCAGGGCAGCAGCCCGGGGCCGGCAGCCGCAGGGTTCCAAGCACCAGCGGCAGCTTACATGCCAGGGGGCTTCTCCCACTGCAGAGCAGGGGGGTCAGGCATGCAAGGTCAGCCACCTGGTTCACCCAAAGCAGCGGAACCACCAAGGTCGGGGCGGCTTGCAGCTTGCACCACAGCCTGCACTGTGCAGACTCCTCAACCAACCATAAAATGAGCTCCCCGAGCCACGCCTGCTGTGCCCAGCCACCTCCCACCCACCACCCCTGCGTGCCTGGGTGACGCCAGTGGCGGGGTTGTAGTAGTAGGGCCGCCCCTGGTCGTCGTGCAGCTCCTGCCACTGAGCACCACCGGGAGGGCCAGCAGGCGCGTGGCCGCCGCCCGCTGCGCCACCGTAGCCGCCGGCCGCGGGCGCGCCATAGCCGCCAGGCGCGCTGCCGTAGCCGCCGCCACCCGCCGCTCCGTAGGGGTCGGCCGCAGGGGCGCCATAGCCGCCGGGGGCACCGCCATAGGGCGCTGTGGAGCAGGCAGGGAGGCGAGCAGCAGGTTGAGCTGCCAGTGGGATCATGCAGCAGCTCTGTGGCTCAGTGCAGCTTCACAATCAGAAAAAATATCAACAGCATCAATTATCTTAGCCAGCCACCAAACACCCACATCTCTCACCACCAGCAGCGGCGCCATAGGGAGGGAAGCCGCCATAGGGAGGGAAGCCACCATAGGGCGGGAAGCCACCGAAGGGCGGGCCGCCAAAGCCGCCGGGCGGGCCGCCAAAGGGAGCGCCGCCGAAAGGCATGCCGCCGGGGCCGCCGCCAAAGCCAGGGCCTGCGCGGGCATGGCAGAAAGAGTGCTCAGGGCACGCTGAGTTGCTGTCCCCAAGGCAAGCAACCTGCTGTCGCAGCTGGTGCAAGCGGGATCATGGGGGCAAGGGAGAATGCCTGCCCGTCAGCCTGCCTGCCAGCTGACCCAAGCCATGGCAGCTGCTGCCATACACAGCTGCTCACCGGGGCCAAACGGATCGCCGCCCGCAATGATGTCCTCAATCATGCGCTTGGCCTGCAGGCAATCACATCAGCAGGCAGGGCAGGGAGGCTAGTGGGCACCACGGCAGGCCGGCAGGCTTGGGTGCTGTGAGATGATGCGATGCCTGCCGCTGGTGAGGGGCGGCGAGCAAACACGCCCGAAACCAAAGCCCACTTGCTGGTGAGCAGCCCTGCCAGCTGTGCAGCAGGGCTGGCCTGTGCACCTGGTCGGCGCTGGACGGCTGGCCCGCCACGGTGACCCGGCAGGGGTCGCTGCTCTGGTCAATCTGGATGGTAGAGCCTGCGCGGGGTGTAGGTGGGCGGCGGAGCAGGGCAGAAGGCAGGCGTGAGCGCAAGTCGTTGATGAGGCAGAAGCCAGCAGCGCCACAATGCGAGCCAAGGGGCAGGGCATCATGAAGTTTCACAGGGTGTCATGGGCAGGAGGCCAGCTGCCGCCAGCTCGCCGAGCCTCAATCCATGTCGCCCGCCGTCCTGCCCCCCACCCCCATTTACACACTCTGCACGCACCCGTCACCCGCTGCAGCTGCTTGATGGTGTCGCCCATGCGCCCGATGATGCGGCCCACAATGCCCTTGGGGCAGTACATCACGTGCGTGGCGCCAATGCCTTGCTGCGGCAGGGGGCGGGGTGGGGGGGGCACGAGGGCGGGGCAGGTTGAGGAGGCGCTCCGCGCGGGTAGGCAGGGGGCTGCAGGAGAATCTAACTAGCATGCACAACAGTCTACAGCGTGAGCACAACAAGCCAGCACAGCACATCACAGTGCGCCTGCAAGATGGCCTGGCCACTCTCAAGTGCATGCCACCCAAACTCATGTCAACAACCGCCGGCCCCATCTCCAGCTTAGAGCGCACCTCGGCGCACACGCGCTGGATGATGGCCTGCGCACTGCCCGGCTCGCCGTTGATCAGCTCCCGGATCATCAGCGCGGCGCGCTTGCACGCGCCAGCGCCACCCTGCGCAGCAGACAGGGTGGGCACCGCAGGAGGACAAGCGTGAGCAGCAGAGGTAGCGGCAACCTGAGAGAAAGATGCCCCCAAAAATATGCGAGGTGCCTCGCAGCCACGCTGCCCCACGTGCGATTTTGCCAGCGACCAAACCCGGCGGCTGCAGGCGAACCGCTCGCTGCCCACGGCACCCAGAACAACCAGTCCACTTGGGTTCCAACTCTTGCCTGGATGATGATCTTGCGGGGCACGCCCTCCGGGTAGTTCTGGTCCACGGTGATGTGGGCCTGCAGGCACCACCAAGCACAAGGCAGCCAAGTTTGAGCAGCGGCAGCAGTTGAGGGCGATGCAGCTTGCAGGAAGCTGCAACGTGCCAAGGAAGCCGGGATCTGTGTGCTCAGCAGGCGGCAGCTTCCAGGCAGAGGCCAGCAAAGCAATGCAGCTTCTGATGGGCACTTGCATTACACAAAGTGCAAGATGACTGCCGACCCTGCCTATCGCATCAGCAGCCTTCCCAGCACATCGCCCAGCCAGCCCCAGCCAGCTCCAGACAGCCAGTGCGCACCTGGCTAGCAGACTGCAGCGCGCGGATGGTCTCTCCGCCGCGCCCAATGATGCGGCCCACAATGCCGGCGGGGCACTCCAACTCTTCCTTGGTCTCCTCGTCCGACAGGATGGACTGGATCTCAGCCTTGCAGCGCGTCACCGCCTCGCTGCGGAGCGAGCAGGGGGGAGGCAGGGAGGTGCAGCGGAGGGTGGGCCGGGGCTTGCAGGGTGTTTGGAAGGCAAGGCAGCGGCATGCATTGGCCAGCAGCAGCAACGCTGCAACGGCTTGCGCGAACAGGGTCATGCCTGGCACATTCCAGCCGCCCTGCTCCCGTCCCGCACAGCAGGTCGGGCGTGAACTACATCACCAAGCACTCACGCGCTCATGCCGGTGATGGTCACGCGCTTCGTCTCGCCCTCGCTCGCGTGGTCCACCTGCGACTTGACAAGGAGGCTGATTAGTACGCTTGTGGCAGCAACTGCAGCATCTGAAGCCTCAAGTGGGTGCGGCCGCTTTCGAACAACACGTGCTGCTCGCGCTGGCCGGCAGTGCAGCGCGCTCATTCAGCAGCCACGCATCGCTGCCGCCCGCATGTGGGTGCCATTCCAAGCTCAACGGCCGACCACAGTCGTGCGCAACCGCCTGAAAACACCAGCACCCACAAAAACGCGGCGGGGGGAGGAGGGCCGTCCCGCACCTGGATGCGCGTGTCGGTGGACAGCTGCAGGTTGCGGATCGTCTCGCCCGCCTTGCCGATCAGCTTGCCCACCTGGCTGGCGGGGATGTCCAGGATCTCCATGGGGCCCTGCGGCAGGGGTTAGGGGGTAGTGCGGAGCATGAGGCCAAGGGTTTGGGGCGCGGGCGGCGTGGCGCGCCTTGGACGGCGCTAACCACCCGCCGGCGGTGGCCCCGGCGCGAGCGCGGCCCCCAGGGCCTTGGCCGCCCGGCCAGCGGCGCCCAGGCGCTCACCCCGGCAGGGTTGGCGCCGGGTGGGTCCGCGCCGCCCTCCAGGGCCCCCGTGGACCGCTTGCTGGGGCCCTGCAGGGCGTCCTCCTCTTCGTCGCGCGGCCGCTTGTTGTTTCCGTTCTCGGCAGCGCCCCCGGCGGCCTGTAGCCGCAAGGGAGGGGCAATTGAGGGCTGAGGCAGCGAACGGGGCACTCGAGCGCAGCAGAGCGGGGCAGGCAGCTTCGCCCGGGGCGCCAAATGTGTCAATTGCTTCCGGAAACTCACCCCAGTGGCCAGCAGGCGCGCTGCAATGGCAGCGGCCTTGGCAGCGGCGGACGCCGCAGCGTCGACTGCGGGAGCCTCTGCTTCGGCAGCAGCCGCTGCAGGGGTCTCCTCTGGAGCCGCAGGGACCTCTGGGACAGCCGCAGGAGCGCCATCGCCCGCCTGCTCGATGGGGGCCTGCTCGACGGCAGGTGCAGCCTGCTCGACGTCGGCCATGGTTGCGATGGCAAGATGCAAGCAAAGGGAAGGCTTCTCCCCCTTAGATCGAAGAGAACAATGGCCCCATGCAGGGCCCCCCTCGATGAGCTGCCTGCTGCGCACCACCAGTGGACTCTGATCACCCCAAACGTTCCATACCTGCGCCCGCCAGCCGCGCCGGCCACTGCTCTCAGGACCCTAGCTTTTAGCTGCGCCCATGCTCCCTGCAGCTGCTGCAGCCACCTCAGCCGCCTCAGCCTCCTGCACGCCCTTGACAGCGGTCCGTCCTGCAGGCTGGGCGGCCCGGAGGGCAGCAGAAGGCCGGGCAGCGTCCGTTCGCGTCGCGGTGAGCGGCGGCGCCGGCGTCTTCAAAACCGCCCGTTGGCGGCCCCAGCCTGCTGCGCCGTATCATTGCCTCTGCCGTCCTCCACATGATACCTGACATTGCAATCTGCTGCAGGGGGCGCGTGGCGCGGGCGGCGCGCGCTGGTGGGCCGGCGGCAGCAGCCCCTGGGGCGGCGACGACGAAGCGCCGCTGTTTGATCTCAGCGGCGGCGCCTCGGGCCTGGATGGCTCGCCCGCCCCCGACAGCGAGGCTGTGACCACCATCTTCTGCTCAGACGGATCCATAGTCACGCTGGGCCCGCAGCGCCGGCACCCACTGCAGGCGGCGGAGCGGCGCAGCGCGCGGCACGCCTCGATCGACCCGCTGCCGCTGCCCGGGGAGCAGGGGCTGTGCATCGGCAGGTGGGCCTGGTTGGTTGGTTGGTTGGTTGTGTTGGTATTGTACAGTACAGTTCGTGAACAAAGTTGCTGCAGCTGTGAGCGCCCAGCTGCTGCTACCTGAGAGCTGGTGAAGTAATCGCTGGTGCGTCTGCTCGGGCGCCAGCCCTACCGGCCACCGCCCAGCCTCCCCGTCACACCTGACATCGCTCTCACACCTGTCCCCGCCCCGCCGCAGCGTGTTCAGCATCAGCGCCAGCAACGGCGTGGACACGGCGCGCCGCCTCACCCTGCTGGGCTTCTGCTACAGCGCGGAGCAGCTGTTTGAGCGCGTGGAGGACACGGTGCTCGCTCGCGGCGGCGAGGTTTGGGAGACGCACACGCAGCTCAAGAGGTGCGCGTGTTTCCCGCCCTGATTGTGTCGTGGCACCCTCTGGGTGGGTGTGCCGAGACCACTGGTGCAGAGGGCCGGTCTGCCGTGCTGCTAGGTGCTGGGCATGATTGCGCACCCTGCTGCTGCGTCTGCTGCGCCCTTCCTTGCACACGTTTCTGCTATCAACCTCCACCACTTGATCCTTCTGCAGCGGCGTGCACGAGTGCCTAAAGATGAGCGTGGCAATCCCCTATCTGTTCGGCGTGCCGCCCGAGTTTGAGCACCTGAAGGCCGGCATCAAAACCGGTGCGCCACCGCCCAGCAGCTCACTACGGTGGTTAGCATCGGGAAGCTATTGCGAGCAGCAGCACGCTGCAGTGTCCGGTGCCTGCATGCTTCTGATGCGCCCTGCTTCCTGCGCTGCACAACGTCACCCGCCTGACGGAGGCTCTCGTAATCTTTGTATCTGCAGGCGGAGGCATCATCGACCGCATTGAGCAGCAGTGGTTCATCTTCTGAGCGCATGGAGCCTCACTCCAGGTGTATGTGCATTACGCCAGGCATCAGCTGCTTCGACAGTACCCTCCCCCTGCCTGAATTTTGTGCCACCGCTGGTGCCGGCTCGCACCAGCGGCGGCTGTACCCTGCGCCCCTGCTGTTGCCCAGCGGGCGCCCCTCCCTGTTGTGCCATGATTTGCAGCCTGCCAAATTGTAGCGAGCCACGTCAGGCTGCCCCCTTTGATCTCTAAACCCCCTCCTACCCCGACATCCCCCCTCACTTTCATGCTGTGCTGCCCTGTACCAACAGCCATCCATGTGATTGCCCAATTGTACGAGCGCCGCTCAGCAACGGACCCGTGTATTTCCTTCCCCCAGCCTGCCTGAATTTTTCTGCACAGTCTCGTCTATCGGTTGATCCATCCAGCATTCTCATGACATGGGTATGTTACATTAACAACAGTTGCAGAGCAGTTGCGCTAGGCTGCAACAAGGCGTTAAAGACAGGGGGCAGGTGAGTCAGCAAATATACAGGTAGCGGGAGCGTGGGCTGAGCAACAGAGCAATGGGTGGGCCCGCATGCAAGCATGGCTGCAGAAGCAACAACTGAAGAGAATCAAAGGCAGTGGGTGTGTTTATGTGTCGAGGTGCATGGGTTGGCAGGGTGCATTATCGTTGCCATCAGGTGGGGTCGGTCGTTGGGGGACAGTCGGTCAGTGCTGCAATGTAGAGGCCCAAAGGACGCACTTACTGCACCGGTGGTGCTGCTGGCTGCAGCGCAAGCACACGGCGCGCGTGCCGGGCGGGGCTGAGCATCGGCTGCTGCTGCTGCTGCTGCTGCTGTGGGGATGGCTGGGGGGTCTTTTCCTCGGCCTGCGGCTGTTCTGGCTGGCCGGCAGCAGCAGCGGCAGCAGCGGGTGGCACCACGGCAGCCCCTGCCAGCTGAGCGGCCCGGCGGTTGAAGGCTTCTGCCACCTCCCGCTCCCGCTGCTCAATCTCTTCGGCAACCGCCGCAGCGGCAGCCAGCAGCGGCAGGCTCTCCGATGGGAGGGCGCTCAGCTGGTGCAACTCTTCTGTGTCCAGAGCCGGTGATGCTGCAATGAGCTGCCCTGCCGGCTCAGCAGCTGCGCCAGCCGCCCCTCCCGCTGCAGCCGCCGCGGCCGCCGCTTCGGCGCTCGCAAACATGGCTTGCACCGCCGCGTCCGACACCAGCGGCTGCGGCACAGGCAGCAGCGCCGCCGGCAGCGGCGGCGCCTCAGCTGGTTTGGCAGGCAGCAGCGCTGGCAGTGTGGGTGCTGGTGCCGCCGGGCCGCCACTGCTGCTTGGCTGCAGGCCAAACATGCTGTGGATGGCTGCCATTGAGAGCGGCGGGGCGCCATGGAGAAAGCCGGGGTGCAGGCCGCCCGGGCTGAACCCTGGAGTCATGGACATCAGCTGTGGGCTGGGCAGCACGGGCGTCATCTGGCCGCGGCTGATGCGCCAGGCGCCTGGCGAGCGGAGCTGCAGGGACCGGGCTGCGCCGCCGCTGCCTCGCGTGGGTGTGCCAATCAGGCCGCGGGCCTGGGGGTGCAGCGGCGGCGGGGCGGGCGAGGGCCACCCTCCGCCGCCTGCCAACGTGCTAGGCCGGAAGGGTGTGTGCTGCAGCGATGCCGGCTGCATGCCGCGCAGCAGTGCAGTCAGCGGCGGCGGCGTGGCGCCGTCTTGCAGCAGCTGCTGGTGCGGCTGCTGCTGGCCGTGGCTGGCCAGCAGGTAGGGAAGCACTGAGGCTGGCGGCTGAGCCAGCAGGGAGCGGCTCTCAGCCAGGCGCAGCAGGAAGGGCTTGGTGTGCGGCAGGAACACCTGCAGTTGGGGTGGGTGCACATGCGCATGCTTGTGAGCAGCAGTGCGTGCAGGCTTGGGATGGCAGGAAGAACAATGGACACCTGCTTGTAGCTCACTGCTGCACCGACAACAGGCAAAGAGCGGAAGGCACCACGGCGACCACAGTGTCTTGAGACGATGAGAACAGCTCGTCTGTGACAGTGAAAACAGGTTGCCTCAGACAGCGAGAACTAGGCAGAACAAAGCACCCACCTGGTTGTAAAAGGCGATGACATCCGAGTGAGGCGGGCCGCCCATGCTGCGCAGGCTGGTGCGCTCCCGCGGCACCATGCTCACTGCAGGAACAGGCGGGGTAAGGGGTAGCAAAGATGCGGTTAACAAGATTGACGGGCGGGGCGAGCAAGCAAGTAGAGTGCACCGCTGCAACGCAGCAGCAGCAGAGGGCATATCGCTGCGTAGAGCAGCGCAGCCCGCTGGCCCTCTCACCGCTCTTGAAGGTGTCGGGCCGGGCCTGCGGCTGCTGCTTGTACGCGGCGATGATGGCCTTGAAGGAGGCCTGGCCCAGGTGGTGCACCTGTTCCGGTGGGGTGGGACACGGGACACAGGTTAGTAATAGAAGCTACAAACGAAGACACCGTTCCAGTGTTCCAGCCCCTAACTCAGGGTGGGAGGGCCAGCAAGCAGGGGTATGCGAGTGACAAGAGTGCTTTGGATGGAGACATGATCCGACCAGTTCCGGTCCCTCATGGGGACAGCATGGCCACATCTGGTGAGCACCGCACGGCGCAGCATTTCAGCGCATTGCAGACAGTTGCCAGAAAATCCGGCTCAAGCCCCCCACCTTGCATATGGAGTACAGGCAGCAAAGCAGTGTCTGGTCCAGGTGGCGCCCGTACAGCAGCCAGGACTGCTCAAAGCACACGTGCTGGGCCAGCGTGTAGGCCTGCAGTGGATGGGCAGGGGACCCAGGGAAGTCAGCAGGAGGAGTCGAGAAGGCAGACAGTGGGGGAGGCATGGCAGGGGCTGTGGCATTGACCGTCTGTTGGGGCGTTCCCACCACGACCTGCTGGCACCAGCTGCAGCACACCAGTGCTCATGCTTTGGTGAATGCACACCCAGCCCTCCCGCCCACAGCCACCAGCAGCCCCCCTCCCACCCACCTCTGCCAGCAGGAGCTGTGGGTCAGCGGGCCGGCAGTCCAGGCGGGACAGCAGGTCGGCCAGCCGAATGGCGCACAGCTTCAGCACACGGCGCAGAAACTCAGCAACCTGCGAACGAACAAAGGAATTCGGCTTATCACAAGCTGCTTAGCTGGGAATGGGCAGCATCAGCATGCGGTGTGGGAAGTCCTCCTCTAGTGTTGGAGGACCAGCACGGAACGTGTCAGCAAAGCCCTTGTTGGTAATGCCTCACCGCTGCTCGTGATCCGCGGTCCCCTCGCGCAATCTCCGCAGCATGCTGCCCCGCCGCCGCCGCCGCCTGCTGCGCCTGCTGCTCACCACCGCCGGCGCCAGCGGCGGCCGGCGCAGCGGGTGGCTCGTGCCCCAGGAACAGAGGCAGCTTGCCCTCGGCACAGTGCGTATCTGCAGCAGCTGGCGCCTGGCTGCCGCCGGCATCTGCCATATCATCATCCGCTGACCCAGCATCTGCTGCGCCAGCCGCTTCCTCAGCGCCCTGCTGCTCACCCACGGTGCCGCCGGCAGCTGCACGCTCGCTGCTGTCTGCTTTGCTGTGCCCTGGCGAGCCCGCCTGCCCCTGGCCCTGCTGCACCACCTGCTGCTGCTGGGAAGTTGGTGGCTCCGCCTGCCCACTGCGAGGGCCTTCCTCAGCTGCCGCCGCCGTGCCGCCGCCGCCACTCGCAGCGGCGCTAGGGCCGCCAGCAGCGCCTGTTGGCACCCCCACAGCGGCGATGAGGGAGGTGTATAGGGTGCTGCCTGGCTGCCAGGCTAGGCTCTCCAGGCACTGCTCCTCAACAGACAGCAGGTGGCGCTTCAGGTCCCTGCGGGGAGCATGGTGGGGGCACAGAAGCAGGGCTGACCAAATAAATGCACAGTTCGGGCGTCACAGCCTCTCGCCGTGGCCTGCACGTGGGCTGGCCGGGCAAGGCCAGGTGCATTTGAGTGGAGCACGAACCATGCAACCATGCATCTAGCTGACCCCAGGCACGACCCGGAAAGGCCAGCGACGCGAGCACAAGGCCGCCTAATCCAGCCGACGTTCGCATGGCCCCACCCACTCGCCTGGGCAGGCTGGGCACCTGCTGCACAAACGGCTCCAGCACCTTGCACAGCTCAAAGGCGGGGAGGTGCAGGCGCTCCAGAACGGCGGGGAAGGCCAGGGTGCCCTGCAGGCACACAGAATAGCCAATGCAACCATTACCAATGGCCCAGAGGGAGGCAGTTCAAGCGGTTTGCGGTGCTTCCTGCGTGACCCGGGAGCAGTAAGGCGCCTGCAGAACGTCCCCCGGCTGGCCTGCCGTGCAGCAGCATGCATGTGGCAGCCACTGGCCAGACGGCCGCCGGAAAAAGCCAGTTAAGCACGGTGCAGACACTCGCGAACAACGCTCCAATAGCTGCAAAAAACACTGCCTCACACTCACCACTCGATAGGCGGCCGCCACCAGCTCAAAGGCGCAGGCGGCCACGCAGCGGTGGAAGGTGGAAGCGGCCAGCAGGCTGGCTCCCGCGCCGGGGCTGGCATCAGGGCGGGCCGCCTCGGCCGCCACCAGCCCCTCCAGGGCGCGCCAGTACAGCTTGAGCCCCTGTGGAGGCGGGAGGAGTGCAGGAATGCAGCTCAGCTCAGCTTCCTCGTGCAGCCAGTGGGCATGGTGCCACCGCCGTGTTAGGCCTAACAGGCCATGTGTGTCGGAGTTGCCAGGCGCTGCAGTGCAACCCATCTGCAAATCTCTGACTGCCCAGCCTGCCCTCACCTCGGCCCGGCGGGCAGCCACAGTGCTCTGCTCCAGCGCAGCCAGCGGCCCCTCCATCGGGGCAGTCGAGTCTGGGAAGACCGCCTCAGCCATGGCCTGTGCAGCCGCCACCAGCTTCGCCTCCGCGTCTGCAGGTCACGAGGAGCGCATGGCATGTCATGTCCCGTTTCGAAATGGTGCATTGCAAGGCAGCTAGCCAGGACTGCAACGCAGGGGGCACGGCAATGCACACAAAGCATGCCCATGGCAATGTACCGGTATAACACACACCGGGTGTGAGGCCCGCAGCACGCATGAGTGCCTGCATCGCTTCTGACGGGCCCGCTGGCTGCCCTGCCACCGCGCCCCGCAGCCAGGCCGTGGAGCTTAGCGCTGCAGTAGGGGGCAACAGAAAGGGCTGGGAGGCTTAGCCAGCTTGTGCACGCAATCCACCCAAACTTAACAGCATGTACCGGCCTGAAACTCTGCGTGGGACGCACCACAGCTTGCACGCCACTAAACAGGCCATCAATTGCCACCCAGCAGCAGCCCAGCAGCAGCAGCACACAGGGTGCAGAGCCTACCAGCAGAAATGGGTGTGGGGTGCGGCTGAAGCGGCTGCACCGGGCGGTGACGCTTGGCAGGGGAGGGTGTGTGGTACCTTGCATCTGAGCCACCCCCAGCTGCTTTTGCCTCAGCCTCTGCCTCCTCATCCGATGCCAGCGACCGCTTGGCAGGGGAGCGAGGTGAGTCATCTGCCTTGCTGCCCTCCCCTTGCTGCTGCTGCTGCTGCTGCTGCTGCTGCTGCTGCTGTGGCTGCACCGGCGGACCAGCTGGCTCGGGGGCTGCTTTGGCTGCTGCAGAGCCCGCCTCATCAACGGCCATAGCTCCAGCAGCGTCCTGTGCCGACTGCCCCTCATCGCCATCGCCACCCAGCAGGGCAGCAGCTGATGCCAGGTGGGCCTCTGCAGCCGCCGCCGCTGCAGCTGCTGCCGTGGGCGCCTGCGCTGCCGGCAAACCCGCCGGTGCAGGTGGCTCCATCGCTGCCGGCGCTGCTTCCGCACGCCCTGGGGCGGGCCGCCCGGGGGTGCCGTGGCTGGCAGCTGTGAGGAAGGCGGTGGCATCAATGTCGACCGGCCCAGCCAGTTTCTGCTGGCGCTGCCGCAGCGCCTCTAGGGCCGCCGGGTGTGGCTTCCCAGCTGCATCAAACAGCCCCGTAATGGTGAGGAATGGCATGCCGTGGGCAGCGCCCTGCTGCCCCTGCTGCGCCCCTCCATTGGGCTGCTGCTGCGGCTGGTCTGTCGCCACCGCAGGCAGCAGCACCTGCTGTGCCAGCTGGTCGAGCAGCCCAGCCAGCTGCCGCACTGTGCCGATGTGGTCGGCGGCGCTGTGGCTCGCTGCTATTGATGCCAGCAAATCGTCCGCTGCTGCGCCGCTGCCCTGCTGCTGCGCCTGCTGCGCGCTGCCTCCGCCTCTGGCGCCTGCCCCGCTGCTGCGCTGGTGCTGCGCTGGCACATGGCGCAGCGTGAAGTGCGTGCAGGCCAGCAGCAGGGCGAAGGAGGTGACCAGGTCTGCCTGGGGAGGCAGCAGCGCTGCGCGTGCTGTGCAAAAGAGCTGCCAGAAGAAGCCCAGAGCGGAGCTGGGGTCACGGCTGTCAGCTGGCAGCAGGAGGTACTCGCTAAACAAGTCCTGCACAAGGAGGGGAGGGGCAGGGGGAGGAAGCGTACCGAGTGACTCTCGTGTTGGCGACGGTTCTCTGATAGCTAGCACCAGACAGAACACAGGTCATGCGCCAAACTGATCGTTGTAGCGCAGCATGCAACACATGCGGCACGGCACCGCATGGCAACTTGCGGCCGGGCCAACACACCCACAGGGCACCCCACAACCACCAACAGCCACCCACAGCCCTCTGGCTCCACTGCCCCCTCACCCGAGCCTTCTTCATCAGCAGCGTGAGCAGCACGTACACCTGCTGCAGCTCGCGCAGCTGCAGGCGCTGTGCCAGGGGCGGCGAGCCGCCCAGCACTGAAGCTAGAGGAGCCTCGAGTGCTGCCGCAGCGGGGCCCAGCTCTCGCACCGCCTCCTCTAGCCTGCGAGCGGGCACGGGGGGGAAGCCAGGCAGGGCAATGCTTGGTTTGAAGGCGGCGAGTGTGCAGCCAAGGCAGATTTCCAGTGTGTTGGATCGCCGAGGGGTCGAAAGAGCCTTACAGAGGGCTGCCTGGGCGCGAAGGCCAGCGGTCGGGTGCAGCTGGCTCGCTGGGCGGGGAGTCGGCAAGGCGGCGGGAGCGGCGGCGGCGCCGCCCTGCAGGCCGGAGGGCCATTCTGGCAGCTCACCTGAGGCCGCACGCCTCCAACACAGCATGGAATGGGGGCCCGGGGGCCCCAGCGGCTCGGGACGCAGCCAGGACGAGGACTGCGTGCGCAGCGTTGGCCGTCTGGCCCTGCAGGCAGGCAATTGGCGATCTCTAACGCAGTGAGTGCCCGATGGTGGTGGCCAAGGGGCAGGCCAAGGGCAGCGACAGGCCAAAGAACCCCTGGCTTCGCCAGCCTGCTCAGGGCTCACGTGCATGGTCTCGGTGGTGGCATCGAGGCACGAGGCCACTAGGTCAGCGAGCTGGGGGCCTGCCACCGCGAGCAAGGCTGCGCGGGAAGGCGGCCCTGCCTCCATCGTGCCCTCTTTGGGCTGCTGCGGGCAGCTGTGGAGGGTTGCATGCAACGATCAAGCGCTCGTGCAATGCACAATGTTGGCGGGCCTGAGGAGGCGGCGCGGTGGAATTGCAAGTGCATGGGGCCACTGGCAGTCTCGTTTGGGGCTGCATGCATCACTGCTAGGCTTTGCGGCGACCGTACAAGCGCAACAAATAGCGCACTGGCCCCGTGGCGACCGCGCGCGCAAGGCGCAGCGAGCAGCAGCAGTCTCCTGGTCTCGTTTCGCTGCTCGTGGCATCTTCAAAGGTGCGGCATTCGTTTGAAACGCTGCCCTGGCCACCAGGCGCTGTCGCCGCACATGCTCTTTGCCTTTGCTGCCAGGGCTGCTTGGGCCCCTCAGGCGCCTAGTTTACCTACAATCACGTTCTCAAGATCACGATGGCGCCGCCCCAGTAGCCGCAGCTGCACCGCGGTGCCCTCTGCCGCGGCTGCCGCCGCCGCCGCCGCCGCCGCTGCCGCCAGCCCTCATCCCTCCTCCCTCTCGCTGCCCTGCAGCCGGGCAGCCAGACCTGCCCTCAGCCGCCAGCATGGCCAAGGGCAAGAAGCGCAAGGCGCCCTCGGGGGCACGGGGCGGCGAGCGCGGCGCGCCGGAGCCGCCGCCCAACCTGTTTGAGCGGCTGAGCAACCGCAAGCGCTTTGACATCCTGGGGCGCAAGGTCAAGGGCGAGACGAAGCAGCTGGGCAAGCTGCGCTCTGCAGCCACGGAGAAGGTGCGGCTGCTGGGTGGCTGGGCACACCGCAGATGGGCAAGTCGGTGTCACACTTGGAAGGTGCTGCAATCAGCGATGCGTGCTGTGCCACTTGTTTGTTACTCTTGCCTGCGAGTCCTGCTGCAGTCCTTGCATGCAAAGCCCTGCCGTGGCTCGTTCTGCGTGCCAACCCTGTGTGTGCCCACCTGCCCACCCTGCAGCGCAAGTCCACCCTGCTAGTGGAATACCGCCAGCTGCGCAAGTCAAACGCATTCATTGACCGGCGCTTTGGCGGTGCGTGGCCGACCTGCTGCTGCTGTTCATGCAGCTGCATTCAGCTGGCAGCTGTTGCCAATGACCGTGGGTGGTGCAGCCGCACTGTCTGCGTGCCAGACACCCACCCTGCATGCCTGCAACTGCTCCCTCACCACCTGTGCTGCTGCTGCGCTGGCCGTGCATGCTGCAGAGGACGACGAGAGCTTGACGGCTGAGGAGAAGGCGCTGCTGCGCTTCCAGAAGCAGCGGCTCAAGGAGCTGGCGGGCTCCAAGTTTGCGGTGAGCCGGCACTCCACTGAATATGATCCGCTGGTGGTGCGTGATGCTGAGCTGCCGCCGCCTGCATGCAGCCAGCTGGCTTGTTGGAGCACCTAGTCACGCGGCACCACCAGCCCAATTGCAGGCTGCATCCATGCACCACTGAAACAAACTCCCCTACCTCCATGCAGCTGCCAGACGAGGAGGGCGAGGGGCTGGGGGCGGGCGAGCAGCTGACGCACCTGGGCCGCTCGCTGGATGACCTGGACGAATTTGGCGGCCGGGTGAGTGCCCTGGGTGCTTTTGGGTGCAAACTGCTGAAGGGGATGAAGACTGGCTAGTGGTCGAGGGTTGGCTGCTGCCTGCAGGCAGTTGAGGACAGTGCGCAGCGCGTACCTTCCGCAAGTGTTGCATTCGGCCGCCTCCCTGCACACGCCCTGGCCTATCACTCTTGTGCAGGGCTGGGGCTCGGATGATGAGGGGGATGCCCGCCTGGATGAGGAGCTGACCCGGGAGTTCCACTTTGGCGGCGGCCTTTTTGAGAAGAAGGCGGGTGGCGGCCAGGAGGGCGAGGAGGGCGGCGAGGAGGGCGAGGAGCGGCCGCACAAGAAGAGCAAGAAGGAGGTGAGGCGGCGGGCGGCGGTGGGGCTGTCCTCTGGCGGGGGTGGGCCAGAGCGGCGTGCGATTTGGGTGCTTGAGGGGCAGGACGAGCTGCATGCTGTAGCACATGAGGATGCGCCCAGCGGAGCACTAATCAGGCGCACCCCGTGCAGCCATGCATGCAAGGATACTGGAAGATGGCCGCGAAGGGCAAGGAGTTGATAGCCTTCATGATATTTATGCCATTCACAGGTGATGGAGGAGATCATTGCCAAGAGCAAGGCGTTCAAGGCGGAGAAGCAGCGGCAGCGGGAGGAGGACCAGGACGAGACGGCGGCCCTCGACGACCAGTTCAAGTGAGCGCTGATGGGTGCACAGTTGTTTTGCATTGTTCATCAGGTCGGGCCCTTGGGGCAGGCTGCGTGCTAGAAGTTTGCACTGATTGCCAGCTAGGAAAGTTGCGCTGGACGACCAGTTCATGCGAGTGAGGGGGGAGGACAGGGGCTGGTCAAGTCAGCAGAAAGGCTGGCAGCTTGGCCTGGTATGCAGCTGGAAGCTGGCTGTGTGCAACGACAGCACGACAGGTCATTGGTGGCTCCACACTGGCCGTGCCGTCTGCTTGGGCTGCACTTGCACCTGCCCACCCAGCCACACCTCCAACCAACCGCTCCTCGCTCCCTCGCTCTCTGTCCTCCTGCAGGGCGCTGCTGGGCGACCGCGCTCTGCTGGGCCTCATGCGCAAGAAGGGCGAGAAGCGGTGAGGGCATCAGGGCGAGACCTACTGGCCTGTCGGTGCCGCTCTTGCTGGAACCATGGCGTTTGGCCAAGTGCTGCTGGTGTTGCTTGTTCAGGATGAGTGGCGTAGCAGACGAGCATGCTCGGTGGCTTCCCAGGCTGGTGTCCCTTCCTCGACACTCACCGCCACACTTCCTCCTCCCCGTCCCCGCCTCGGTATGCACAGGGACAACAAGGCGGACAGCGAGGCGGACAAGGCGTTTGACGTGCTGACGCGGGAGCTGGTGTTTGAAGCCAAGGCCAAGCCGGGGGAGCGCACGCTCACAGGTGGGGGGAACTGCTGGCCATTGAAGCTGAGCTGCTCTATTGGCCAGTGGTGGTCCCGTCTTGCGTGCTGGCACTCGTGCCTGCTGGCAACCGCGGCGTGCGCCTTGTCTGACGGCAAGCTGTGCACCTGAGCTGGCGCGGCACTGGGAATGTGGGTCACCCACCGACTCAGCGGTGCCTGCTGCACAATGCCTCGTCCCCACCCCGCAGCTGAGGAGCTTGCTGAGCTGGAGCGGCAGCGGCTGGAAGCACTTGAAACGCAGCGGCGGCGGCGGCAGGAGGGCGAGGAGGGCGCCAGCGAGGACGAGGAAGGGGAGGAGGGCGGTGCTGCTCCTGGAGCCTTGGCAGCCGCCGGCGGGGCGCTGCCGGCGGGCGGCTATGCGGCGCGGCGTGCAAAGCGGGCGCGGGCCGACGAGCGCGGCGAGCGGCGGCTGGGCGGGGGAGCGTCTGGGGATGCGCTGGAGGACGATTGGGCGACCGGCAGCGACAGCGAGGGCAGCGGTGAGTGTCCCAAGGGGTGGCTGTGATGGATTGCTGTTGGTGGGTGAACAACAGATTTGCTTGCAGTTGCGCCTGCTCCTGTTCAGCTGGCCATGCCTGCACCTCGTTGCCAGCGCACCAGCCTTTGACCCCAGCCGTGCTTGCCTCTCCTGCAACAATCGCAGGCGGCAGCGACGATGAGGGCTTCAGCGGCAGCGAGGGTGAGGAGGGCGGCAGCGATGAGGAGGGGCTGACTGAGCTGGAGCGGCGGCGGCGGCGGCGGGCGGCGGGGGACCATCCGCTGCAGGAGGCATTCCGCAAGGCCTCGGCGCAGCTGCTGAAGAAGCACCGAGGGGAGGCGGGAGGTGGGTGCGGTGGGCGGGTGGCTGGGGGGCTGGCCAGGTGTTGCTGAAATGTGCATGGCGGGGGATGGGGGCGTGTGGGGCGAGTGATGCTAGCGCAGCAACAGTAACGAGTCAGTGGTGCGCATGACTGGTGCATGCTGCTACCTGCACTGACCGGCTTGCACCCCACTCACTGCCTTGTGCAGAGGATGTGAGCTCTGATGAGGAGGAGGAGGAGGAAGAGGAGGGCGGCAGCGGCAGTGAGGATGAGGAGCTTCTGGGCGGCAGCAGTGAGGGGGAGGAGGGCAGCGATGAGGAAGAGGGCAGCGACGAGGAAGAGGAGCAGGAGCAGCAGAAGACGCGGCAGCGAAAACAGGCTGCAGTTGCTGCAGAGGAGGAGGAAGAGGCTGGCGGCAGCAGCGGCAGTGAGGAGGAGGGAGAGGAGGGAGGCAGCGGCAGCGAAGACGACGGGTCAGAAGAGTCCGAAGAAGAGGAGGATGCTGAGCATGCTGAGCCACGACCAGGCCAGCGGGCGCAGCAGCCCTCAGCAGCGGCAGCACAGCGTGACGGCGGCAAGGCAGCAGCAGCAGCAGCCCTGGCTGCGGCTCGGCCTGCGCTGCCGCCTGGCGTGTCTGCTGACCTACCATACACCCCAGCCATGCCAAGCAGCTACGAGGCTTTCGCTCAGGTGGGCGGCTGGCTGCAGGGTGACGTGTTCATGCTGTATGGGTGCATGCAGGGACGCACCTGTGCAGTTGCAGAGAGGGCAGGCATGTGGCTGCTCAGCTGCACTGCCCGCCGGGTTGCCAGCTGCGCCTGCTTGCCAATGCTTGCATTCCACACCACCCTATACTGACCTGCTCAACCCACCCTGCCCCTTGCACCCATGCAGCTAGCGGCGGGGCGCAGCGCGGCAGACCTAGGGGAGCTCGTGCGGCGCATGCGGGTGGTGCATGCTGCGGCGCTCAACAGCGAGAACCGCAAGGGCCTGCAGCTGCTGTACGGCATACTGGTGCAGGTAGGGAGAGGGTGGATGGCTGCAGGCCCTGCATTGCAGTGGTTAAGAGATTGCAACGGGAGGTAATGCAAGCTCAGGCAAGCCGCAGCTGCTGCTGAAGCCGGGCATGCAGCAAAGCGTTGGCGCCCGCCTTCAACATCTGTGGCCGGCGTGGTTGTCCACGTGTCTTCTTGCCTCCTCATCTCGTCCCTGCAGCACTTTGCCAGCCTGGCGGGCGGCGCGGCTGAGGTGGACAAGGCGTCAGGGCCCGGCCTGCCGCTGCAGCACTTGGATGCATTGGTGCCACACCTGGTGGAGCTCACGCCACAGGTGGGCGGCCGGCAGGTGTTGTGTCCGCAAGGGCGGTTTGATGATGCAAGGGGCGTTTGGATGTGCGGGCGCAATCAGGAGCCGTGGTTGTCCAGCTGGCATCAAGCGATTGGGGTGCTTGCGTCTGCCATTTTGCTTCACATGCTGGTGACATCCGCGCATGGCACACAGGTGCCCTTCTATGCGGCCACGCTAGCCCGCGCGCGGCTGCAGCGGGCGCAGGAGCGGCTTGCAGAGAGCCTGAGGGATGTGGTGGAGCGTGCCGACGCCTGGCCGCCCGCCCGTGTGCTGCTGCTCCTCAAGCTGTTTGCCACCGTGTTCCCAGCCTCAGGTAGGGCTGGGAAAAAGCTGCGCTTCCATCACTTCAATGCTGAGCAGCAGGCTTGCAACATCAGCACCAGCTGCTGAGCTGCTTGTGCTGCCCTGTTGGCTAGCGATCCTGGAGGCGCCACGCCTGAGACCTCTCCCTTCTGGCCCCTGATGCACCCCGCAGACAAGCGGCACCCGGTGCTCACACCTGCCGGCCTGCTCATCTGCTCCTGCCTGTCCAACTGCCCGCTCGCCCGGCCGCAGCAAGTCGGCACAGGTGGGCGGTGGGCGGTGAACGACCTTCCAGCTGCAGCTGCACGCCTTCAGGGCTGCTGCTGGAGAGTTGAGCCACGCCTTCCCAGCATGTATTGTGTACTGTGCCTGTCACTCACTTTTTGGATCGTCTCCCCAACC
>VFQQ010001390.1_pt1 | contig 34171 bp, 21 predicted proteins | sample 3512341 | NCBI WGS metagenome assembly VFQQ01 (sample SAMN10412373, study PRJNA504923) | tailings metagenome | isolation source: Relicate 2 Philex TSF1 revegetated site | place: Philippines: Tuba, Benguet | collected 2017-08-29 | reverse complement strand
CGCCACGACAGTAGAAAACACGGGCCTTCGGGCCCGTGTTTCGTTTTCGGTCCGCGCCAACCGGCCTCAATGCGCCAGGTGCTGTGCCACCTTTTTGAGCAGGATGTCTCGGTTGAAGGGCTTGGCCACGAAACCCACGGCGCCCGCCTGACGGCTCTGCACGATCACCTGCTTTTCGATCTGACCGGTGAGCATGATCACCGGGATGTCCGGGCCGAACTGGCCAGTCCTGATTTCTCGGGTGAGCAAGATGCCGTTGGCGTCGGGCAACAGGACATCCATCAGGATCAAGTCTGGCCGGTTGGTGGTCAGAAACAGTCGGGCCTCGGATGCGGTGCCTACCGCTTCGACTTCGTACTTCGCGCTGGCAAGCACCTGCTTGAGCAATCGGCGCATGAACACATCGTCATCCACGACCAACAGTCGCGGGCGGCTCAGCTTGGCGCGGTGCACCATCGCTTGGGTGGCACTCAGCGGTTCGGCCAGTTCGCTGGTGATGGTGTCCACCCATTCCTGCACCGGTTGTGCCGCCTGCACCACGTGCTCCAGCGTGGGAATCAAGGACTCCCGCTGCAGGTCGCCAATGGCCTTTTGCACGCGCGAGGCGTCGCGCACCGTCAGTGCGTTGTCCAGGCCGTCGGCCAGAATGCGTTCGGACAGGCCACCCATCGCGCGATGGACCGTGGCCTGAGCCATGCGCGCGGTGGCCTGAGCGTTCTGCGCGTGCACCCGACCCAGCTTCACCTGCTGCGCGAGTTTCTCTTCCAGCGCCTCGGCGCGGCGAGCCAGGGCCGCCAGCTCGGACAGTGGCTCAAGCGCCTGTTCCTGATCCAGAGAACACAGCGCCAGGTGCGCCGACATGGCCAATCGCCGGGCGTCGTGCACCAGCGGCCAGAACAGCACGTAGTCGTCAAACACATCCTGCATGCAGAGATCGAAGGCACGTCGCAGGCTTTCCTTGTCGCACAGCAGCAGCGTGCGGTGCGAAAGCGACTGGATCACATCGCTGCGCCGGTACAGACCCAGGTAGAAGCGCTCACAGTCTTCCAGCGACTTGAACGCCAACACCAACAGCTGCGGCTTGAACCCGTCGAACACCGCGTCCGACTTCGCCGGATCTGTCGTGGCCTCCACGTGAGGATAACGATCGCGCAACATGCCGCAGACCTGCTCGGCATCCACCGCGTTGTTGCCCACGACCAGGATGCGTGCGTCCTTGTGTTTCATCGTCAGGACTCCGGGTTGGTTCGATGGCACAAGGTAGCAGCGCTTGAACGCGGCGACTGCCCATGGCGAGACAGGTGGGTCATGACGTTCGCCAGCGCGTCTTCCAACTGAACCATCAGCTGGTACATCTCGCTCGGGCTGCAGCTGGTGCCAGCGCGTTCGATGCGGCGGCAACATTCGCTCAGCACCCCGGCGCCGAACATGCGACAGGAAGACGCGAACCGGTGAGCGAGGTTGCACAGCATGGCGGCGTTGCCGCTGCTGACGGCACGGCGCATCTCGTCCACGGTGTTGAGGGCGGACACAACGAACCGCTGACGGAACTCGGCCAGCAGCGCCGGCTCTTCTCCGATCAGACGAACCAACGCTTCGTCGTCATAGACGCGGCGGCGGGGATCGACGTCGAGCACGTCCAGCTCTTCACGATCCAGCGCGCCAAACGCGGTCGGAACGGGCGCATCGTCCGACGGTAACCAACGCTGGACCATCGCGCCCAACTGGTCGGTCCGAACCGGCTTGCTGAGGTAGTCGTCCATGCCGGCAGAGCGACAGCGCTCGATCTCGCCATTCAGGGCATTGGCCGACAAGGCCACAATCGGTAGACGCGATCCACTCGTTTCCTCCGCACGGATGGTAGAGGCCAGCGTGTAGCCGTCGATGCCCGGCATGTGCAGATCGGTGAGCAACAAGGCATGGCGTCGGGTCGCTCGCCCTGCGCGCCAGAGCGTCAAGGCTTCAAGCCCATCGCCAGCCATCTCCACCGCCAAGCCCAACAGCGAGAGCTGATGCCCGATCACCTTCTGGTTGACGGAATTGTCTTCGGCCAACAGCACCACCAGCCCACTGGAAGGCTTGAAGTGCGGCGCTTTGCGCGCGACCACCGGTCGGTTGACGTCCGCCACTGGCCGCGGAGCCGGAGCGGGTTCGAAAGGCAGGGTCACGGTGAAGGTGGAACCCTGGCCCGTCTCGCTGTCGACGTTGATCCATCCCCGCATCAAACCCACCAGGCGCTTGCAGATCGAAAGACCCAGACCCGTGCCACCAAAACGCCGTGTGGTGACGCTTTCGGCCTGCACAAAAGGCTCGAAAATGCGCTTCAGGACGTCCGGGGTCATGCCGATGCCGTTGTCGATCACGCTCAACTGACAGTGCCCGGAAAGCTCTGGTCCACACGGCTGTACCCTGAGCTCCACAAGACCTGCTCGACCCATGTCGGCCGAGAACTTGATGGCGTTGCCGAGCAGGTTGTTGAGAATCTGACGCAGACGCGTGCCGTCGCTCAGTATCCAGTCAGGTATGTCCGGTGCCACATCCACCTGCAGATCGACCCCATGGGATGTGGCCGTGGGGCGCAAGGCATTGCAGACACTGTCGGCGAGTCGCTTCAGCGAGACGGCCTCGCTCTGCAGCCTGAGCTGGCCCGCCTCGATCTTGGAAAAATCCAGGATGTCATCAATGACGGTCAGCAGGCCCAGCGCCGACTCGCTGATGGTGTCGATCAGGTCCCGTTGGTAAGCCGAGAGTGCCGAGCGCTGCAGCAAATCGAGACTGCCCACCACCCCATTCATGGGCGTGCGAATCTCGTGGCTCATGGTGGCGAGGAACGCACTCTTGGCTTCGTTGGCCGCCTCGGCCGCGCGGCGTGCTTCCACAAGCGCTGCCGTGCGCTGTTCCACCAGTTCTTCCAGGTGGAGCTGATGACGCTCCAGTTCCTCGGTCAGGCGCCGCTTCTCGGTCACATCGCGCACGACCACCACGAAACGCCGCTGGTCCATCACCCTGATGCTGACCTCCGCGACGAAGCTGCTGCCATCGCGCCGCAACACCTGCCAGTCGGCCAGTTGCTCGCCGCCCTTGCGCACCCGCAGCGCGGTGCGCGTGAGCCGAGCGTGGTCGCTCGCAGGCAGCAAATCGCGCAGGTGCATGTTCTGCAGCATACCGGCGCTGTGACCGAGCATGCGCGCGGTTGCGCGGTTCACTTCAATCACATGGCAGTTGCGGTCCACCAGCAGGATGCCATCGCCCATCTGGTCAAAGAGAATGCGGCGATCCGCATTCGCGCTTTGTGCTTGTCGATTGACCAGTTGCGTTTGCAGCCAATGCTCCGCCGCCCGCGCAAGGTCTCTCAGCGAGCGGCGCTGCGGTTCGGAAAGCTCACGGGGGGCGTGATCGATCGCGCACAGCGTACCCATCGGATGACCGTCGACCGACAGCGGCACACCGGCGTAGAAGACCACATGCGGCTCGCCGGTCACCATCGGGTTGTCGGCAAACCGCGCGTCCTGCCTCGCATCGATCACCTCGAAAAGGTCGGTCTGCAGGATGGCGTGTGCACAGAACGCCAGCTCGCGCGGGGTCTGCTGCACATCCAGACCATGGCGCGCCTTGAACCACTGACGCCGTTCATCGACCAAACTCACCAGGGACACCGGGCAGCCGGTCAATTGGGCGGCAGCCCGCACGATACCGTCGAGTACGGGGTCAGCTGGCGTGTCGAGCACGCACAGGGATTCAAGAATGTCCAGACGCCGGGCTTCGCCGGGAGTCAGTGGAGCAGATGGCATGGGGTGTTCAGGTGGGGTTGGAGGGGACTGGCGACCCGGACTGCGACTGCGCCGGTAAAAAGGCGCCTGTGTGCAGCGTCCGCATGCCGTTCATGGAGAGGTCGGGCAATCCGACCAACATCTGCTGCGGACTTTAAAAAGACCACTGCCCACGGTCTGTGGGGAGTTCTCGATGCAACCCATGGGCCGATCGTGTTCTCGGCCCGTTCGTCTGTGTCACCGCGTAGGACGATGTCGGACTGGCGCGAGGAATCAGGGGCTTTCGGCGTCGATCAGCCCGTTGCGGATGGCAAAGCGCACAAGGGCGGGCACGTCGGGCGTGGCCAGCTTGGTCATGATGCGACTGCGGTACGAGTCGACCGTCTTGGGCGACAGGTGCAATGCGCGTCCGATCTCGGTACTGGATTGCCCCTGCACCACCATCAACACAATCTGGCGCTCTCGCACCGACAGCGTGTCCAGGGCATCGTCGCCAGGTGCCGTGAAGCCCTGCACAGCAAGTTCGGCCACATCGGGGCCCAGGAATCGCTGCCCCTTGCTCACGGCATCGACGGCCTGCAGCAGTTGGGCCGCGGCTGAGCCCTTGAGCACATAACCCGCTGCGCCGAACCTGAGCGCCTCGGCCACGTGGCGCGGCTGGGCCGACATGGTCAACACGATCGAGCGCACCTCTGGTGCCCGCCGTTGCAGCTCGCTCAACAGTTCGAAGCCCGAGCGCTGGCCGAGGTTCAGATCAAGCAGCGCCACGACCGACCCGAGTTCGCGCAGTTGGGCCAGCGCGTGTGTCGGGTCGGCGGACTCGCCCACCACACGGTGTCCGGCAGCTTCGAGCAACGAACGCAAACCGTCGCGCATGAGCGTGTGATCGTCCACCAGATAAATTCTGCTCATGGTGTTGACGCCGTCCACCTCAGGCTGACGCGTGTGCCTCCACCCGATTCCGTGTCGATGGAGCAATGCGCGCCGATGGAAATGGCCCGCTCCCGCATCCCCACAATGCCGAGATGACCAGGTCGACCCAGTTGCATGTCGGGCGCAATGCCCACGCCATCGTCAACGACGTCCACATGGAGTCGGTGCGCATCACCTTCCAGCACCACCCGGATCAGCGACGCCTGCGCATGGAGCCGGGCGTTGGCGATCGCCTCACGCACCACCATGAAAGCGCTGTACTCCACGTCGAAGGGCCACCGCTGACGGTACACACCGTCGGCCACTTCCAGCAGCACATCCGAGCCCGATACGGACAATGCGACCCTGATTTCGTTGTCCAAGGCAGCGGCCAGGCCCTGTTCTTCGAGAAGGGGTGGTCTCAGATCGGCCAGCACTTTGCGCACATCCAGCACCGCCTGTTCCAGAACCCCCGAGAGATGCTGACACTGTTCCGCCAGCAGCGGCGGCAGATTCTCGCCCGCCATGATCAACAAGGTCTCGAGATTCAAGCGCGCCACCGCCAGCGACTGGCCCAGGTTGTCGTGCAGCGCCTGGGCCAGCCGTTGGGTGGTGATCCGCTCCTGCTGCATCAGCCGCTGGCTGAGTTCGGAGAGTTCAACCTGGTGGGTGATCAGCGCCGTCTGCGCGGCACGGCGATCGGTGATGTCGCGCAGCACAGCAATGTAGCGGGTGGCATCGAGCGCACGCGCGCTCACCTCCACCGGCACCACCGTGCCATCGTGACGCACGACGTTCCATTCGGTCAGCGGTTCCGTCTCGGATGGCGGAGTCTTTGGCATGTCGAACGGAAGGGCCGGAGGCTGGTCTGCCAGCAAGGACTGCAGTCGCATGTTGAGCAGGCTGTCCTCCGCGTAGCCGAGCATGTTCGTGGCTTGCGGATTGGCGTCAAGGATGCGGTTGCTGGAATCGATCAGCAACACGCCGTCGGCCAGTTGCTCGAACAGCCTGCGTCGATAGGCCTCGGATTCGCGCAGTGCGGCCTCTGCTCTCTTGCGCGGCGTGATGTCGACCGTCGTGCCAGCCATGTAGACGGCCCGCCCCGCGTCGTTCCACTCGGCCAGCCCACGAACATGCATCCAGCGCCACTCCCCCCATGCATCGCGGATGCGCATCTCGAGGTCGAACGGTTCTCGGTCTTTGAGGTGGCAGATGATCGCCTCTCGATGCCGACCCCGGTCCTCGGGATGGATGCCGGTGCGCAAGCGGCTGCTGCGGTAGTCCGAAGCCGATACCGGTTCAAAACCGAGCTGCAACCAGAAATCGTCGCTGAAGCTGAGACGGTCGCTGACCAAGTCCCAGTCCCAGACCTGGCCGCTGGCGGCGGCCAGACGATAGCGCTGTTCACTTCGGCGCAAACTGGCCTCGCTCTCGCGCAGGGCCTCCTCACTCTCCACCAGATCGGTGACATCGAGTGCGATGCCTTGTACGTAGGCAGGACTTCCATCGGCGGGATCGATCCGGCTGGAACGGTCCCTGAAATGGCGCCATCTGCCCTGTGCATCGCGCAAACGGTACTGAATCTGGTGGTCGATACCGTCGACGTATTCGTCCGACAGCGCGGCCACCGCGCGCGCGCAGTCGTCGGGATGAAGCGCCTTGGTCCACGCGAGCGGATCGGCCATCCATTCATTCACGGTGTAGCCGAGGATCCGAATGGACGGGCTGACATACAACGTGCGATAAGGCGGATCGATGGATGCACGGTAGATCATGGCCGGCGTCTGCTCCGTCAGCAGGCGGAAGTCACGTTCCCGGTCAAGCAGCAGGCGTTCGAACTGCTTGCGTTCCGTGATGTCATTGCAGAAGATCGAAATGCCTTCGGGCGACGGGAAAACGCGCCCTTCAAACCATTTGCCCCAGGGCGCATAAAACGCCTCGAAGACTTCCGACTGCTGAGTCCGCAACGACCTTTCGTATGCACGATGGAAGACGTGTGCGTGCTCCAGCTCGTACTCGTCCCAGATGTATCGGCCCATCAGTTGCTCGACTCGATCGCGCTGTAGCAGACGCAAGGCAGGCACGTTGAGGTAGGTGAAACGCAGCTCCTTGTCGAGCGCAAAGATCGCGTCGCCCACCCGATTGATCACATGATCGAGCAATTCGCGCGCGGCACCCATTTCCCGCAGGGCATGCTCGACTTCGCGTTGCAAGGCCACATGCGCGGTGACCTCGGTGACCACCACCAGGCGTGCAGCCCGCTCTTGCCAGTGCAGGTCGCTGGAAGTGATATCGACATCGATCAGGCTTCCATCTTTCAACCGATGCCGACAGCGCTTCGTCAGTCGCAGGCCATCGGAACCGACAGGGTCCCGGTCAATCTCCTCCGCCGTCACGATTTGGCCTTGTGGCGTGCGGCGAATGTCCATGATGTGGAGTTGCAGGAACTCCTCGATGGGATAGCCATATCGCGCCACAGCCGCCGCATTGACAGCCAGAATGCGTTTGCTGTTCTGATCGAACACCCACATCGGCTGAGGGTGGGCGTCAAACAACAGCCGATAGCCCTGTTCAACCCTCCAAGGCTCGCCCGGAGCTTCTGAAAGCCCCGTCTTCTGAATGGTGGGGTAGCCTGTTGGCACTGACATGTCGGTATTGTGCTCCCCGAAAGGCTCACATTCCCATCGCAGCAGAGCGTCAACCGAAATGCCCCATGGCCATTGAGGCCCACGATGCCTCAAGGGGCCGAGCCGCGGTGGACGACGGACCAGGGCCTCAGAACTGGGCGCCCTCCGCATGCGCCGCGCCTCGGCCCCACCATCCCTGCCGTTTGCCAAAGGCCAGCGCCCGACCTTCCGCCCAGTAGTAGGCACGCGCGAAGACGATGCCCACCACCACAGCGGTGAACAGGGCAAGCCATGGCCTTTGCGCTTGGAATATCCGGGTGACGAGTGAACCCACCTGGTAGTGGCTGAGGTACATGAACATGGATGCACCAGCCACCTCCCCCACCACCCTCTTGACCCAGGCCGGCACCGATACCTCCGGCCAGAACAGCAGCAGCGTGCAACCACCGCAGATGTAGTAGGTCGCTGATGAAAATCCATGGTGCATCACCACGGCGATCGTCACGATCGCCATCGTCATCAGCCGAGTCTGCAGATCGCGGGCGGCCGCGCTGGCGATCAACATGCCACAGGCAACCGTCCACACATACCAGATGGGTGTGCGATGGTAGATGTAGTTCGTGTCCCAGATCCGTTCCGCGAAATAGCTCAAAACGATCGAACAGGCCAGGAAAACGCCGCCGCTGATCAGCGGGCTCTTTCGAAATGCGTCCCGCACGCCCTTGAAGGAAAACAGAGCGGCCACCAGCAGCAACAGCTGCATGTAGATTTCCGCGAAATAGAAGTAGTAGACGTGGTACTGCCTCGGGTCGAACAGGTTGGAAATGAGCAGAAGTGGTTTCAGCTCCATTTCATGGGACCAGAACTGCATCGCAATCACCATCAGCACGGTGGGAATTGCGATTCGCAGCATGGTTGAAAAGACGGTCACCACCTTGCCCGTGCGGCTGATCTCAGGCCACTGGAAGCGCATGAGGCTGTAGCCTGCCAGCATGAACAGGAAGTAGGCGGCACCCCAGTTGCTGCTGTAGACAAAGGTGTCCAGATGCAGCGCAACGATACAGATCATGAAAAAAGCGCGCGTCAGCGTCGCTGATTCCAGGCGAAGGAAGGACTGAACCGGTTTGTTGGCGATGTTGCGCTGCAGCTGCGAGACGCTCATGGACTCCCAGCCACTGGGCAAAGGACCAAACCGATCTTCAAAGCCCAACGAAAACCGGATATACCCCAGCGAATCGCCCCCCAGGGTTTCGAAGCTCGCACTCGAATCAATCCTGCTTCCTGGAAAGAACTGCTGGAAGAACTCCAGCACGGTGCCTACCTTGGGTTCAACCGGTCTGCCTGCATCAAGGTCCGCACGAGCCGCCGCGTTGACCTCCAGAACGAACTCTTCCCTGAGGACACGACGGAGTGGCTTGCCCGTCGCGGTCTGCGGGATGGTCTGCATGATCTTGACGTGCAAAGCGTCTCCGACGTCCAGCCCGAGTGCTTTCAGGGCTTCGGTTGCAGCGCTCTTGAGCCCCTCCACGTCCATCTCTGCAGACTCAGCCACCACCAGAACGCCTTCGCCGCGCAGAGCGTCTGGCACCTTGGTCACGACCACCTTTCCGCGGGGCTTCAGAAGCTTGTTGATCTGCGCCTCCAGCAGGTCCGGATTGATCTTCACGCCACCCGTGTTGATCAGGTCGTCAGCCCTTCCGTCGTAGTAGAGATAGCCGTCCTTCAGGTGACCCAGGTCGCTGGTGCGCAGCCAGCCATCGGATCCAGGCAGCGCCAGCAGGCTGTCACCTTCCAGGCGCCAACGGGCCACGTGCGGACCCCGGATCTGGATGCACCCCTCTGGCGATATCTCCACCTCGGTCTTGCCAACCGGGCGGCCCACCGATTCGAGCACTTCGTCCGGCGCTTCCGAGATGTCCAGGAAAGTGCTGCGTGATGCCTCGGTGAGCCCGTAATGCTGGACGATCCGGGCGTTGGGAAAGAGGTCGCGGATGCCACGTTTCTCGGCGGCCGACATGTACTGCGAACCGATCTCCATCCAGCGCAGCTTCTTTCCCGCTTCTCCAATCACTTCAGGCCTTTGCAGCAGGATGCGCAACAGTGTCGGGACCGCAGAAAGCGAATTCACTTCACCAGCCGCCAGCATGCGCGACAGCTCCAGGGGATCAAAGCCCCGCGAAGGCAGGTAGGAACGCCCCCCGACCGCACTGATCACACGTATGCGGGCCATGCCAAAGCTGTGCGTCACCGGGACGCCGATGTACTCTCGCACATCGGACGTCAGTGCCATTGCAGCGATGATGCGTTCTGCAGCGTCGGCAAGATTCCTGTAGCTGAGCACAATGCCCTTGGGCTTGCCCTCGGTGCCTGAGGTGAAGGTCACCTGTGCTGGGAGATCGTCAGGAATCAGCGCGTGGTATTCATCGAACCAGCCCCCACCTGCATCGGGAACGATGCAATGGTCAATGGCAATGCCGATGGGATCTTTGGCGGCCTCTTCATCAGCGAAGCCAACAATCGGTCGACGTCGCTCATTGAGCTCGAAGACATGTTGGACATAGGAGCGGGAATTTCGCCGAATCAGACCTGTTGCGTGCAACTGTGAATCTTTCATCTTCAGCACCTGGAGTTCCATCGAATGCGCTTGGGAGGCACTCTCGAGGCAGCATAGCACCGGGGCCTGCGCAGACTGCAAGCGGGTTCGACCGCGGATTTGCCACTGCATGCGATATTGCACGTCCAGAGGGAAATTCGAATCCCTTGGCGTTGCTGCGCAGGCCGGGGACCTTATCGCTGCCTTAACGCTGCCTTATCAATGGCAGGATGAAGCGCATGAAGAGCGGTGAAAACAGCAAGGTGATCACAGTACCAAGAACACAGAGCCGCCAGAATGGGCCCAGTTGCGAGATCCAGGGTGCTTGCGACACCAGCCAATAGCCGGTCATCGAGACGGTCGCAAAAAAGAGCAGCATCCCGAGTTCCGCCTTTGCATTGCGCAAACCCATGCGCCGCCCCAGGAACTGACAGACCAGCCACCGAAAGGCCTCGCTGATGGAGTGAATGATGGCGGCCATCGCGATGTCGAGGTCGAACACCGAAACGAGCAGAAGCAAAAGCGCGTACATGAAGACTTTGCTGGCATTCGCAATGGCCCCCCATTTGGATCGGCCGGACGCGAGGAAGGTCGCGCCATACATGGTCTCCAGGCAGCTGAACCAGGCACCCAACGCAAGAATGGAAAGCAGCACGCCGCCCTGGGCATAACGGTCGTCGTAAGCCAGTTCAAAGAAGCTGCCTGCGCCAGCGAGCAACAACGTGCACATGAAACTCGCCAGCGTCAGCATGGCCATGCGGGCGCGGCCGAATGCCACTTGCACAGGCATGCCTTCCGCCAGCTTTCTTGAGTACCAAGGGAACAACACGCTCAACTGAAGATTGCCTGCCAGCATGGGCACGATCACCGCGAGGCTCGCCGCAATGGAGTACACGCCGACCTCGGACAGGCTGAACAGGCGCGCCAAAGCCAGGCGATCCAGTTGCACGGCCAGAAAAGCGAGCAATGTGCTGAGAAAGATCCATTTGCCGAATGAGATGATGGCGCTCACAGCACTTGGATCCCAGCGAAAACGGGATCGGGGGCCGTCCAGCATGCGGTAGCTCAAGAACGCGTGAAGGCCGCTGGACAACACGGAAGCGATGGCCAGCGCATAGACGGATCGCATGTACCACGCCAGCAGCAGCATCATGGCCACATTGAACAGAACAACGAAAAACTCGATCTTGGTCACTTCCTTGATGTTCAGATGTCGAGCAGCGGTCATCAGCTTGGCAGAGTGGAACCCTCCGATGAGCGCGGTCAGGCCCACGATCGGAATCAAGTAAAGAAGCTCGGCGGCGTTGGGGTCGTTCGCGCTGTAGAAGCGGGAAAGCGGCCAGGCCAGCAGCAACGCAGCCAGGAACAGACAGGCACCGCGCATCACCTGCAAGGTCCAGGCCGTATTCAGGAAATCGGGCTCGTCGCCCCGCGCGTGCTGAACCACGTTGGTTCGCAACCCGATATCGGAAAACATCTGCAGTCCCGCCATCACCGCTGTGACGATGGCCATCAGAGCGAACACTTCTTCGAACAGGATGGCGGCCAGAATCACGTTGGCGCCCAGGCGAAGGATCTGGCCCAACCCGAATCCGGCCACCAGCCAGAACGTGCCGGTTCGTGCCCGGCTGCCCAAGCTGGGTGTCGTTGCGCTGGTGTCGCTGGGTGCGGATGACGTCATCCCGCCTGACCTGTTTGTTTCACCCTGTCATTGCCTTGCTGCACCAGAAAATAGGCACAGGAGATGCCAACGACCGCGAGATAGATGATCGGCACGATGAGAATGCTGCTCATGGTGAAGATCATGAAGACGATGGTGACCAGGATCGCGAACAGGGCGCGCCCCAAGACAACCCCATCGGGGTCATCGTTCTGGCGTGACCATCGCATGCCACGACGCAGGCAGACCAGCGCCAGGATGAACATGCCGGCAAAAAAGAAGAGTCCCACCAGCCCGGCATGCAATGCCACCCCCAGATAGCTGTTGACGATGTCGATGATGCCTTCACCTTGCCGCATCACTGCCAGTTCTGGCGCATTCAAGAAGTCTGACGAACCGAACAGAAGGCTCCGTTCAACCACAGGAATCGCAACCGTCAAAAGGCTGGCACGGTACTCGACGTTGCCTTGCTCCGCCTCACCCACAAACGGGAGCAAGGCAATGACCTGCTGTCCAAATGGCGTGACGGACAGGGCGAGGAAGGCGCCAACAGCAATGGCCGAGCCTTGCATGAGACGCTTCAGAGGTCTAGGGCCCATCAGCAAGTAGACCAGCAGCAGCAGAATGGCCCCCACCCAGGGGGCTCTGGACAAGGAAGCAAGCACCCCGATGGAGAGCACCAGCCAGGCCAACCGTCGATGCATGGCGCCTTGGATCAGCCGTTGCAGATAAAGGAAGGCGCCGGACGCCGCAACGATCACATAGCCCAGGCTGATGGACTCGGTGATCGTCACGGCCGGCCGAACAAACCCGCCTCTCAGCTTGTAACTCCCAAACACATGCAGCCCAAACGCGGAAGTGGCTGCATCGTAGAGTTTCCAGGCGCGCAGGACTTCAACGGCTGCAAGCGCCGACAGCATCACACCACTCAGCACGAGTCCCACCAGCGCGTAGCGAAATCCCTCGGCGTTCTGAATGCTTCGACTCGCCACGTAGTAAGGCAGGAAGAAATCGATCCAGAGCATCAGGGCCGCCCGTGTATCGCCCGTGAAGTTGCCACCGCGGTAGGCCAGCACCGAGTTGAGCAACACATAGCCCAACACCATCCAGTCCACCGGTGAACGCAGGAACCCGATGGTTGAGCGGCGCAATGACAACCGCCATGCACAAGGGAGCAGCAGGACCAGCGCAAGCAGTCGATAGTGGTCCAGCAAGAAAACGTGATCGATGACGCCCAGCCCCGGTATGGGCACCGCAGCCGGTGGAACGGCCGTGAGCAACAGCAGATACAGGCCGAACACGTGGGATTCCCGTCTGCCGGTCACCAGCAGAACCAGCGTCATGAGTCCTACATAGACCCAGAAACCGGGCGCCAGAAACCAGGCGAGCGTGGTGATGTACCAGAGCTTGCGCCAGCGCGAGAACGCCTCTGGAGAGATGATCTGCACGACGGCCGGACGAACCGAGAACCACACCAGGCTGCTCACCAGAAGCACGACGATGAGCGCGCGTATATGCTCCGGCACGGTTTTCCGGTCTCTCGTTCAGGTGATGATGCGTCGCACCGGGATTCCGGAGTCCGACTCAGGCTCAGTAGTAGGCGTTTCGGGTCGGGGCATCGTCCTTGTTCAGGACAACGCCAACCAGAGGGAACTTCGAGAGACGGTTCATGGACTCTTCGATTTCTTTCCGCGTCGATGTGCCATTGCCGACCACCATCAGCACGCAGTCAATCCGCGGGAGCACCGCAAGAACGTCGTCCACCGAGAGCACCGGCGGCAAGTCCACCACCACGACGCGGTCCGGGTAGTGTTCACGCAGCTCCTCCATGAGTGCAGCCACCCTCCTCGATCCCAGCAACTCGGAAGAATTGGGCATCGCCTGCTGGGTAGGCAGGACAACGAATCGAGGTATGCCCGGGTTCACCATGGCCTCTTCGACTCGGGCACTTCCTGTCAGCACCTGATTCATGGAAGTGCGCTCCTTCAGGCCGAGCGAACTCGCGACCCGAGGGCGTCTGAGATCGAAATCGACCAACAAGGCCGTTCTATTGGTTTGTTGCGCAATGCCGATCGCCAGATTGATGGCCACCACGGTCTTGCCGGATTCCGGTGTGGGCGATGTGATCGCCAGCGTGCGCCAGCCGTTCTCGTCCATCTTCTGAAGAACTTGCGTTCTCAGCAAATCGAACGCCCACGAAGTGGGATGCGATTTCTGGTGGGCCACGATGCGCTGGTTTTCCAGGTGCGCGGGATCCAGTTCCACCACAGCAGTCTGTCGGTACTGGATTTCTGCGTCCTTCGCCTGCGCCGGCTCAACGGCAGCGCCCGCGATCGACCTGGGTCCCACATGAACCACGGTGGCATGTGGGGAGCTGCGCGTCACCTCTCGCTGCGTCTTGGCCTTCTCAACGGCTTCTTTGATGCGTTCCATGAGCGACCATTCCTCAGTTCAAGCTGGAAGAGACAAAAATCAGCGCATTCTGGAGCGGCATCACCCAAAAATGAACAAGCGTCAACACCACCACGCCGGCCAGCAGCACCAGGGGAACCGAGCGCCGGCGCCACTTGTCGACGGTTTGTGTTTCGGAAACGATGGAGATATACGGGATCACGGCGAGTGGCCGCTGATTCACCACCGATGCCAGGGCGTTGGCGCCCCAGACGCGCGCAAGCAGCATCTCCAGCAACAAGGCAATGCCCAACGCGGCACCCACTGCGGCCATGAAGCCCGCCGCCACGATCTTCTTGCGACTTGGCTTGACCGGATGCTCGGCCAGCAGTGGCGGTTCCAGCAAGGTGAACTGCTCAGCCTGCAAGCCGCCTTCCAGATTCTCCACCACCTGAGCTGACAGCAATTGGGTCTGCAACTCTTCGTACTTGGCCCGGGTCGCATCGTAGTCGCGCTGCAATGCGGACATCTGCCGCTCCAACTGGGGCGCCCTGAACGCCTGGGCGCGCTGCTGGCCAATGCTGGCCCTCAAGCTCGACTGCTGGCTGGCCAGCAGGTCGACCCGCGATCTCGCCGCCTCCACCTGCGCCTCCAACCGGGAGGCCGCCAGCTCCGCCTGCTCTCTAGCGGCGGCTCTCGCTGGCGTCTGCACCCGCGGCTCGCTGTTCGCCGCCTGCTCCAGACGCTGAATCCGAAGAATCTGCGCAACGATGTCCGGATGCGTCTCTGAATAGGTGGCACGCAAGGTCGCCAACTGGGCCCGCGCGCGCTCCAGTTCCTGCTCGGTCGGACTGGGTCCGAGATCGGTCACCGAACCGGGGGCCATGACACCCCGCCTGGCGGCGGCCAGGTCGACCTGCAGGGCACGCAATTCGCTCTGCGCCAGCCGATGGTCACGCTCCACATTGCGCAGGTCGGCTTCCAGCGACTGGAGTCCGCCGATGGCCAGCGCCGAACTCTCGGGCAGCGCGCCCGCCTGCTGCGCTTTGAACGCAGCGAGCTGGGCCTCCAGCGGCTCCAGCTGCTTTCGCACCCGTTCCGCTTCTCCGGTCAAAAACTCGGTGGTGCGTGTGGCCTGACCCACACGATCCCGCCGGTTGCTGGTGAGAAACAGGTCGGCCAGTTCCCGCGTCACGGCCAGCGCCTTTTCAGCCTCCCTGTGCTGAAAGGAAAGGTTGAAGGAAATGGCCGTCCTGTTGCTGCCCCATTGCTCGCCCCTGCCCTCCATGAGATCCACCACGATGCTGTGGCGCATGGCTTCGGCCACATCGTTGTCCGACAGGCCACGCTCACCTGCACGAGAGAAGAGCTGGTGCTTTTCTGCCACGCGAATCAGGTTCTCCCGTGTCATCAGCCGCTGACGGATCAGATTCACGCGATCCTCCGGCCGCGGCCTGGACGCAGCAGCTTCTGCGGTGGGCATCTGAACCTGTGGGCCTTCCACCAGAATGGTCGCCGTGGATTCGTACACCCTTGGCAAGACGAAGGCGACCACGACGGAAGCCGCCAGGACCAGGCCGAAGACCAGAATCATCGCCAGCGCACGCCGCCGAAGAATGGACAGGTAGTCGTGCAGACTGAGCTCGTAGTCACCAAACATCGATACGCCTCTAAAGCTGGGAATACGAATAAATCAATCCGGCACGGATGGCCCATCCTCTGCCCGAGGTACCGGCCACGCTCTTGAGCCTTCGGTCTTCAATGCCCAGCCTCGACGACCATCTTTCACTCAACTCGTTTTCCAGTGTCAGTCGGGAGATATGCCCAGTCCCGCCTCCGATGCCGCCCCATTTGCTGCGCGTGGCGCTCGCGGACAACCGGGCGCCCTGGGTGAGTTGATAGCCCGCCCGCAGCTCCAGCATTTCGGTCCGGATGTAACCCGATGCCGAGCCCACGGGTTGCAGGTCCCGTGTCCATTCAAGGCCAGAGGTCAGCCGATTCCCGGTGTAGTCCAGTTGCAGCCCGGTCAGGCCGCCCGTGGACGCCGTGGCACCGCTGGCACGCGCCTGCCCGGCAAACGCCGTGATGGCCCAGCTGGGTGCAAGCTCCCCTCGGGTGCCGACAATCCAGCGACTGAGCCTCGAATCCGGACCGACGCCCAGAGGAGACAGGCGGGAATAACCTGGCTCGAAATAGTAGGACGTGCGCTCACTGGCTTCCCATGTGATGCGGCTGGAAATTTCCTGCTCTCGATAGCTTTCGAACAGAGCAGAGTCGTAGCTGACACGGTTGTTCGCCGCATCCAGGGTCAGTCGCGTGCGCTCCGTCAGGTCCTTGTTCCATCGCGCGCCTGCGACCGTGGTGCGCTCGCGCGTGTCGATGGAGACGAGTCCCAGGTCTTCGGAGCGGCTGTTGCGGGTGGCAGCCTCTGTCAGATTGGCACGCAATTCAAGACTGGCGGTGGGCCAGGTATAGGCCCAGGTGTAGCCAAGACTGGGGTAGTTGCGACTCGCCAGCAGCAGCGTGTCACTTGATCGCTCCAGCACGATCCCCGCAGAAAACCGGGATCTGGTCCGGTCACCCTGCAATTCGTAGGCATAGTCGGCCGCAGCCCGAAGCAGGTTGACGCTGCCAGGGCTGACGCTCAACAGCGACGGGTTCTCGATCCGCTCCACCTCCGTGAGGAGTCGCACGGAATGTTGCGCATGAGCACCAGTGGCCCACATCAGGGCGCAAGCTGCGCCGAGAAGCGTGTTGGTCTTCTTCACGGTCATGGCACCAGGATGGTGTCACCCGGCAGGAGCACCACATTGGTCTCCAGTGCAGAACCACGCATCAGATCGTTGTAGCGAACGGGCAGCACCGTGGACCCGCTGCTCGTCTGGCGCAGGACTCGAATCGAGTTGGCATCGGCAAACCGGTCCACGCCACCGACCTGACTGAGCACCTGCAACACGGTGGTCGACGGGGACATGAGGGTCACCAGGCCAGGCTCGGCCACCTTGCCGAGCACATAGACCCTGCTGCCGTCGATGCCGGTCACCGACACGGTCACCACTGCGGCGGGAATGTACTGCTTGATCTTGTTGGTGATGCGTTCTTCCACTTGCTGCGTGGTCAAACCAGCCACCTCGACCCGGCCGGCCAGAGGGAAGGTGATGCTGCCATCGGGCAGCACACGCACTTCCATGCGCAAGGCCTCCTCTTTCCAGACGGCAATGGTCAGCGCGTCTCCGTGTCGCAACTGGTAAGGCGCGGCGGCGGACTGAGCCCCAGCCGACGCACCAACCACGAGCAGCCAGAAGAACAGGAAGGACTGCAAAGCGGATTTCATGTTCGAGTACCCAAGGTGGAATGAAGAGCAAATTGTCGCGGCCGTCTCCAGAAAATGACGATCTCGCAAACCGACGAAGCATCAACGACAAAACGCAGCCTGCAAAGGCCTGTCACAATTTGTTGCCGCAGCAGTGATGGTAATCCATGAGGGCTGGCGCAGGTGTGAACTGATCCACGATCCGTCCATGTGTTTTGGCCGGCCCATCACTCGGACGCGGTGCACCACAACCGCTGGTTCGTTCAGCACGATTTCGCCGATTTCCGAAGCGACCTGATTGCAGCCCGGATGCACAGGCGTGGACTTTTGCACAAGGCGCGGATATGAGTGCGCCAGCGTCGCGCCCGGGTCGGCCGGGGCCAGCAAAATGGCGAGTCACCGGCCAACCCGTCGAATCCATGCATGCCCAAACAACAATGACCCGTCGAACTCAGCCCGGTTTCCTTGCTGAAGTCGTTGGTCCTGAGGCCGGCGAGATCACGGCGCACACGGCACTCAGGGGCCTGGCAGCGCTGATGGTCATCCTCTACCACTGCGCACTGGCCTCGCCAGAGGTCGCGCTCGGACCTCTGACCGCACTGGTGCGGCGTGGCTATCTCTTCGTCGACATCTTCTTTCTTCTCAGCGGGTTCATCCTGATGCGCCGCTATGGCGATTCGCTGGCCCGCCCGTCCCGCGATGTGTTGCGCCAGTTCTGGCAGCGTCGGTTCCTGAGAATCTATCCACCGTACATCGTCTGGCTGGCCCTGGCCATTCTGGTCTGGTTCCTGATCGACAGCCGGGGGGATGGCCCGCGGTACGCCATGGGCGAACACCTTACCGCCATCCTGCTGCACATCACGATGCTGCAGTCGCTGCTGGGGCTGGAGATCCAGTACAACGTCCCACTGTGGTCGATTGCCGTGGAAATGGCGGCCTACCTCGTGTTGCCGCTGTTCGCCATGGCCGTCGTGCGGATGGGTCGGATGGGTACGGGCATCCTGGTGGCGATCCTTCTGGTAGCCGTCTGGCTTTTCATTCAGCGCCATGGCACGCTGGACGTGATCAACGGCCCAGGGGCTCTGGCAAGGTGTCTGATGGGCTTCTGCCTCGGGGCCCTGGCCAGCCTTCTGGCCAGGGAATTGCCTCCCGGCCTGGCGCGCTGGAGCCGTGCCATGTCCCTGTTTCTGCTCACGCTCACGCTGGCCGCGTTCGCCGTGGGGCAGGTCTTCGTGGGCTACTGCGCTGCGCTGGGCATGGTGATGGTGTCGTCACTGCCGACGCCTTCGCCCTGGACTCGAACCTGGTTGCCGATGCTGCTCGGACGGGTGTCCTTCTCGCTGTACCTCGCGCATGTGCCCGTGCTGTCCGTCATGATCATGGTGCTGGCCAAGCTGGAGAGCATGTCCGGCCTGCCCCTGTATAGCAACTATGTGGCATTCGCCTTGCTAGTGGTCGTGGCGTCCCTGGTGGTCGCCGTCTTCTCATGGAAGTGGGTGGAAATCGGCCTGACAGCGCGGGTTGGGTCTTTGCTGGGCTATCGGCGGACCCGATAGAGCCGTCCAGGCCGCCTTTTACCGCCATATTCATGCCGCACAATCGGCCACTTGACCGGGCTGACCCGATGCCAGGCTCACTCACCTTGTTTTCCGCCCTCTTTGTCTGAAAACCCATGCTCAACCCACGTGTCAACGAGGATCGAACGAATCGGCCCCTGGAACAGGAGGCCACGTGGTGCGTGTAGACATTGGTGTATTTGCACACAATGAAGCCAGCAACATCGTCCACACGCTCCATGGATTGGTGAAGCAGGAAATCACGGGGCTGGATGTGCGCCTGCTGGTGCTCGCCAATGGCTGTTCCGATGACACCGTGAAGCTCGCACGCACGTTTGCCGAAACCCATGGTGCGGCACAACCCGGCATGCGCGTCGAAGTGATCGATCTGGCTCAGGGAGGGAAATCCAGAACCTGGAACACCTACGTGCACGACTTGAGTCGGGCCGATGCGGACATCCTGATATTTGCCGATGCAGACATCGAGTTGCCGGTTCCCGACAGCTTTTTGCGCCTGGTTCGCCGATCGAACGCCAACCCCGAATTGCATGCCATCAATTCGAAGCCGGTCAAGGACATCATCTATCGACCTGAAAACCTCGGGTTGAAGAGCAAAGCCATCGCGATGGGCAGCGATACGCTGAATGACTGGAAGACCGCCATTTGTGGCCAGCTGTACGCCATGCCGGCCGACAAGGCGCGCTTGATTCACATACCGGTCGGCCTGCCGGTGGAAGACGGCTTCATCCGGGCGATGATCCTCACCGATTCGCTGACGAAAGACGAAGATTTCTCAAGAATTGACGGCGACGACGTATTTCATATCTTTGCCTCGGAGCAATCCATCCTGGGGTTGATACGTCACCAAACGCGGATCGTGATTGGATCGGCCATCAACTCTGCCGTGTTTGCCCACATGGCAGAGATTCCGTCGACCGAGCGGCGCGCGGTGCTGACCGATGCCGCAGGGCAGGATGCCTGGCTCTACGACGTCATTCGATCCCGCCTGCCGGCATGGCCTTTTGGCTGGATTCCGATGCACTACCTGACCAAGCGCGTTGCATTCATTGCGCGCCATCCTCGGAAACTTCTGCGCCCGAGGCAATGGGCCGTGCTGTTCCTGGGGTTCGGCTTTGACCTCGTCGTTTACGTGAATGCCCAGGTGAAGATGGCAAGGGGTGCAGGCGCCGGATATTGGTGAGTGCGCGACAAGACCTCCGCCACATGTGAACAGCTCCACAATCCGCCCATGTGTTTTGCCCAGCACGCAAGGCAAAGGATGGCGACGGGACCAGGGTGGACATAATGCGATCGACATCAATACCCCATGGGCGCCCACTTCCATGCTGGACAGCATTTCAACACCCGAAGCCCAGGTTCCCGAAGAAGGGGCGGCTCAACCACTGATCGGCGCTGTCATCATCGGTCGCAACGAAGGCGATCGGCTTCGCGCCTGCCTGGTCTCGGTGCTGCCCTTCATTGAGGCGGCGGTCTATGTGGACTCGGGTTCCACCGATGGCTCCGTGGAACTGGCGCAGAGCTTGCAAGCCGACGTTGTGGCACTCGATCTTGACCGCCCCTTCACCGCGGCGAGAGGCCGCAACGCGGGCTATCGGCGTCTGCTGGCGCTTCATCCGGCCATTCGCTACATCCAGTTTGTCGACGGCGATTGCGAAGTGGTTCCCGGATGGATGGAAGCAGCCCGGAACCACCTCGAGACCCATCCCGACTGTGCGGTGGTGTGTGGCCGACGCCGGGAGCGTTTTCCGGAAAGGTCCATCTACAACCGGATGTGTGATCTTGAATGGGACACCCCGGTCGGCGATGCGCTGAGCTGCGGCGGTGATGCCCTGTTCCGTGCGGACGCGCTGGCAGAGGCCGGAGGATACCGAGACAGCTTGATCGCCGGGGAGGAACCTGATCTGTGTCTGCGCCTTCGACACGCGGGTTGGCGCGTGCACAGGCTGGACCAGGAAATGACCCGACACGACGCGGCGATCACCCGATGGTCGCAGTGGTGGCGACGGACTGTGCGGGGCGGCCATGCGTTTGCCGAAGGCGCGTGGTTGCATGGGGCATCGCCAGAGCGTCATTGGGTCCGCGAAACCGGGCGTGCCGTTCTATGGGGGGTGTTGCTGCCCGTGGCCATCGCCCTCTTCGGGACCCTGGTGGATGCGCGCTTCTGGCTGCTCGCCTTGCTGTATCCGCTGCAATGGCTGAGGCTTTCCATTCGCAACCGCTCACCCTCGATCGCCTTTTTCACACTGGCCGGCAAGTTTGCCGAAGCCCAGGGCGTGCTGAAGTTCTGCCTGACCAAGCTGCTCGGGCGCACCGGGCGCCTCATTGAATACAAGTAGGCCGGGAACTCTGCCATGAATCAGCGATGGATCGGCACATGGTCTCCTGGCATCGGCGATCCCACCGTGGGCGGGTGGATCACCGTCCTGCTCTACGTCGGCACGGCGTGGGCGTGCTATCGGGTTCTGAGCCGTGACAGGCAGCGAAAGATTGTCCTGAGTCCCGATGAACGACTGATCTGGAGCCTGTTGATGGTGGTGGCCATCCTGTTGGGCATCAACAAACAACTGGATCTCCAGTCCGCGATGACGGAGCTGGCCAAGATCCTGGCGAAAGACCAAGGGTGGTATACCCACCGGCGCCAATACCAGGAGGCCTTCATCGCAGCCGTGCCCATCGTGGGCCTGACGGTCCTGGCCGCCACGGCGGTATTGGTCTGGAAGGCCCCCGCATCCACGCTCTGGGCTTGCGCAGGTGCCACCGGCTTGCTGGTGTTCATCGCCATCAGGGCCACCTCCTTTCACCATGTGGACGAGATGCTCGGCTGGCGCATGGGCGGGTTGCCGTTGAACTGGGTGCTTGAAATGGGCTCCCTCGTCGTGATTGGCTGGAGTGCACGAAGAAGGGCCGCCGTGCAGGTATGAAGATCGCGTACTTAAGACTGTTTGGGAGCGCAGCCACATGACCAGTGATGTTGCAAAGAGAACTGGCCTCACCATCATCCTTCCCGCCAACAACGAGGAGGCGTATCTGGCCGCCTGTCTTCGTGCCTTGCTGGCATCGGAACCCGCCGATGCCGACGTGCAGTTGCTCGTGGTGGCCAATGCCTGCACCGACGGCACGGTGGACGTGGCCCGCTCTTTCGAAGCTGAAGCCAGATCCATCGGCTGGTCCATGCAGGTCGTCGATCTGGTGCAACCCGGCAAGCTCAACGCCTTGAACGTGGGCGACGATCTGGCCACGGGAGCGCTGCGGCTCTACCTCGATGCCGACGTGCTGGTGAGCCCCGGGCTGGTGCACTCGCTGGTTTCTGCACTGACCGCCACCTCAGCCCCCTGCTATGCCAGCGGCACGCCCCACGTATCGCATGCTCGATCCAGCGTGACGCGAGCCTATGCCCGGTTCTGGCAGATGCTGCCCTTCGTGCGCAGCGAGGCGCCAGGTTTCGGTGCCTTTGCGGTGAATGCGGCGGGGCGCGCCCGCTGGGGCCGTTTCCCGGACATCATCTCCGACGACACCTATGTGCGCCTGCTGTTCGCACCGCACGAGCGCAAGGGCGTGCAGGCCACCTACGAATGGCCGATGGTCGAAGGCTTTCAGCATCTGGTCAAAGTCAGACGCCGTCAGGACCAAGGCGTCAAACAGATTGCGCAGAAGTGGCCCGAACTGCTGCGCAACGAAGGCAAGGCAAGGCTGGGGCCTGTCGACCTGCTGGGCATGGCCATCAAGGAGCCTTTCGGTTTCGTCGTCTACGCGACGGTGGCGTTTGCGGTCCGGACGAAACGTGCCTCAGCGCAGTGGACCCGCGGGCGGTGAAGCCCCTGGGACGGTGGATCAGCCCCGGGAGCCCACACTGTCCTTGATCAGGTGCCAGACACCCACCGGGTAGCTGATCAGGTACCGACGCCACAGCCGGGAGGGCTCCTTGCCAAAGCGGTACAGCCACTCCAGGCCTGTGTGCTGCATCCACACCGGGGCACGTCCACCTCCGGGGCCCAGGATTTCAAACGTACCACCGATGCCGCTGAGAACCAGGTTCGGCAGCATCTTCCGCAGCTGGCAGGCCAGTTGATCCTGCTTGGGGACGCCCAGGGCGATGAAGACCACCTTGACATCGCGTTGTTTCAACTCGCGGCAGAACATGGCCAGTTGGGCTTCCGAGAGGTCAACCTTGTCCTCGAAGACGTATTTGCAGGCTTGCACGGCCTGCGGCCCATAGGTCTGGATCGTCACCGATGGCGATTTGCCCCCGATGACGGCGAAGGCAGGTATGTCACGGGAGCGCAGGAAGGCATGGACCAGGTCGACGCCGGTCGTGCGGCCAGCGATGGGTGCACCGCCACCCTTGAAGCGGGAGGCCCAGACGATCGGCATGCCGTCGGCCGTGACGATGTCCGCGGCTTTCATCAGGCCCAGATAGGCCGGCTCACGCACGCAGCGGGCCAGCATCTCGGTGTTGAGCGTCAACAGCCAGGCGCCTTCCTGGCGCTGGACGCGGCCCATGATTTCGTCAAGGTGGGCCTGCATGCTGCCTCGGGACACATTCAGACCACAAATGGTGTAGGTATCAGTCATCAAAAGTTCGAAGAACTCGGCCCAGGGATCAGCCGCTGGGCACAGATCATTCACTTGGACGGGCCATTTGGAACGCATCGCGTGGCAATTTCGAGAAAAATTATGCGGAATCGTGATCTAGTCGCCAGAATCACATGCCCGGGAATCCACGGAAGATCAGAATCACGACACTTGCAAGCAACGCCGCAACAAGCTAGCCCATCGATCAGTCGAGCCTCGCGACATGCGGATATGCTGTCATGTATGGTGGACGGGGCTTTCCCGCTCACCTCGACAGATGCCCCCTTCAAAGGCAACAGCCTCAGGAAATTTCCAGCGTGTACGAATCCTTCTACGGTTTGAAAGAAAAGCCTTTCTCCATCCAGCCGGATCCCGACTTCCTCTACATGGGCAAGCGCCATTCGCTCGCTTACACCATGCTCGAGTACGCCATTCACAACCGGGCCGGGTTCACGGTCATCTGTGGAGACATCGGATGCGGCAAGACGACGTTGATCCGTCGCCTGCTCAACAACCTGGGCTCCGACGTCAAGGTCGGGCTGGTGACCAACACGCACCCGGACCTTGCCGACCTGACCGAGTGGATCATGCTGGCCTTCGGCCAACCGTACGACGCCGTGTCGCCAGTGGCGCGCTATGACGCTTTTCAGCGCTTTCTGATCAGCGAGTACGGACAGAACCGCAGGGTGGTGCTCATCGTCGACGAGGCCCAGAACCTCAACCCGGCGGCGATGGAGTCGCTGCGCATGCTCTCCAACATCAATGCCGACAAGGATCAATTGCTGCAGGTCGTGCTCGTCGGGCAGCCGCAGTTGCGCACCTTGCTCAAACGGCCCGAACTACAGCAGTTCGCCCAACGCGTGGCCGCCGATTTCTTCATCCCGCCCCTGAATTCGGTGGAAGTCGGGGACTACATCGATCACCGATTGAAGGTGGCGGGCCGGGAGCGCCAGTTGTTCACACCGCTGGCCACCTCCAAGATTGCCCGTGCCGCTCACGGCATCCCGCGCAGCATCAACATTCTTTGCGACACCACCCTGGTGTATGGGTTCGCCGCCGAGGCGCGGCTGATCGATGTGCACCTGGTCGACGAGGTGCTGAACGACCGCAACCAGTACGGCGTCATGGGCGACATCAGTTTCAGGAACAGCCAGTCCGGGGCGAACAGCCAGTTCGGCGACAGCGCGTTCACGACGCCTTCGGACAGTCCCAAAGGCTGATCAGACGCCTTGAGCGGCGTGGGTGGCGGCCACGAATTCGCGATGCAGCTGCTGGCCGATGGCGTTCAGATCGTGCCCCCGCTCCACCCGCCCCCTGCCCTCCCGGGCCATGTCGGCCAACCGTTCGGGTGATGCCTGCAAGGCGCCTCGCATGGCGCTCACGATGTCTTCAACGGAGCCCGCAGGGATGATCCAGCCGCAGCTGTTGTCGACCAGTTCGGGAATGCCGGCGATGTAGGTGGATATGACGGGCCGGCCCAGCGCAAAGGCCTCCATGATGACGACCGGCAGGCCTTCAGCGAAACTGGGCAGCAGGAACGCCCGGCTCTGCGCAACCATCTGCCTGACTTCGACATTGGACTTCCAGCCGTGCATTTCCACCTGCCGAGCGACATCGAATTTCTTGATGGCCGCCTCCAGCGCCGCCTTGGATTCGCCGCCACCGATGAAATGCACCTTCAGGTTCGGAAATTCATCCTTCAATTCCGCCAGCGCCTGCGGAATCAACAACTGGCCTTTCTGCGGGCACAGTCGCCCCACGCAGACGAAATTCTGGTTCGACGCATCGAAATGGAAATTCGATGCGAACTCGTCCATTTTCAGCCCGCAGTGAACGATCTTGATCTTGTCGAAATGGTCGTAGCTGCTGAAACGCACCAACTGGACCCGGCAGTAGTTGGATATGGCCACCACGAACCGGGCATGCTGGATCTTGAGCGCCATGCTCAGCGACTCGGGATCCACGAATTCGTCCGGTCCGTGAGCGGTAAAGCTGTAGCTGCTGCCGCCCATCTGGTGTGCCAGCATGGCCACCGTGGTCGCATTGGTCGAAAAATGGCTGTGCACGTGCTCGATGCCGTCACGGCGCGTCGCACGGTAAAAGTAGGCCGCCTGCAGCAGGTAGGCAAAGTGCCTGACGCTCATGCCTCCTGAATTCCGGCACACCTTCCGCCACAGCGACAAGGCCCGGAACAGCCCTGCCGGGTTGCTGGCAAGCACCTTGAAGAAGGCTGCAAACAATCCGGACAGGTTCTTGGTCAACAGATAGTGGGTGCGCTTCTGCTCTGCAATATCCAGCGGATCCACCAGCACATCGTCCCAATGGCGCACCGCATAGCGTTCAATATCCAACCCCAACCCCTCCAGACTCTCCATTTCACGACGGATGAACGTCGTGCTGGTCATGGGGTAGGAGTTCATCAAATATGCAATTTTCAAGGGGCTCCCTCTGCTGGCAACAGCTCAACCTGGATGTCTCTGGCCTGATCGACAATGCGGAGCACGTCGGCTGACAAGGCCAGCGGCACCACGTCGCTTTCAAGTCTGCCGCTGCGGTACAACGCGCAGAAATGATGAAGCATGGGCAAGTACTGATTTGCCCCATAGGCGTGATGCTCGCTGCGCCCGGATGACCGCCACCCGTGAAGGCGGCGCAACAAGGGCGATTGCCTGAGGCGTTCTTTCAGGCCGGGCCGCCGGGCGGCAATTTCGATCCGTGCGGCGCCGCCGTCGCTGCGCGCACGAACAATCGTCAGGTTTTCGGCCCCGATCACCGGGGGTTCAAGCGTCACCGAGCCTTGCGAAAAAGACAGGACGGCGGTATTTCGCAACAGCCCTGTGGACGACACCGCCATCTGGCTCAGCCTGCCATTGCGGTGCTCGAGCTGCAAGGTGGCCAACACGTCCACACCGTCGGGCGTGCGCACGACCTGCCCGGCAACATGGCTGACGGCTCCAAACAGCTTCAACGCCAGGCAAATGGGATACACCCCGCGGTCCAGCAGCACCCCCGAAGCGGCCGAAGGCGTCTGTGGGCGAGAAACCGCACTCGTCCCGGCGGCGGGGTAGCCGAAGTCGGTGTACAGGTGCTGAGCAGTGCCCAGGCTGGGGTCGTTCGCCAACTCGAACAGGCGTTGGTAGGCGGGCAGGAATGGCGTCCACATGGCTTCCATGCACAACGTTCCCGCTCGCTGAGCGGCGGCCATGATCTGCCGGGCTTCGGCAGCGCCAGTGGCCATCGGCTTCTCGCAGAGCACGGCCTTGCCCGTTTGCAAAGCCAGCAACACCGTGGCGGCATGGCGTTCGTTGGCGTTGGCAATGTAGACCGCGTCGACGTCCTGATCTGCCAGCAAGGCTTCGCTGCTGCCGTAAGCCTTCGGGACCAGGAAAGCTTCTGCAAAGCGAGCGGCCCGCTCCTGCGATGCACTGGCAATGGCCACCACCTTCAATCCGGGCACGTGCGCAAATGCCGCCATCATGTTCGCAGCCATGCGCCCCGTCCCGATCACGCCGAACTTGATCTCGTTCATCTGTTTCGCGATCACTTGGCCCAAGGCATGGGCAACTGTTCCGGGCAAGCCGTCTGCATGACCTGAACCCCGCCCGTGTCCAGCGAGTTCTGGATGGCCAGGGTGACTTCATTCAGATGCAAGGCGAAATCTGCCGATGCGCGCGGAGGGCGGCCTTCCTGGATCGCGGCCAGAACCTCCGCGGGGCCCAGGGCGAAATTCATCGCCGCCGCCCCCCGTCGAGGCACTTTGGGATGGGTTGCGCCACGGATCTTGAGCGTCCTGGTGAAAAAGCTGTTCAACAACCGCCGGCGTATCACCAGCCGTTTGCGGAACTTGACCTTGGCCTCGTTGTTCCAGCATTCATCGACTTCCAGCACCCCTTTTTCACCCATGACCCGCAAGCCATGGTTGTGTGGGGCGACGATGCCGCAGGTCAGCCGGGCCACCACGCCCGATTTGAAGAACAGGGTGGCGGTCGAATAGTCGGGCGCGGTTTTCTCCGAATTCCCGAGTTTGTCTTTGACCAATTCAGCGGAAGCCGCGACGACTTTCTCCACCGAGCCAAAAATCATCATCAACCAGCACAAATAGTAGCCCGCATGCTCCAGGGTGCAACCCACCAGGAATTCGTCCCGGTAAGGCCAGGGCGCGCCGGATTCACTGATCCATTTTCGATAGGGCGCCTGGCTGATGAAGTCATCGTCCAGCTCGGCGTACACCAGCAATGGCTTGCCAATGGTGCCTTGTTGGATCGCCAGCCAGAGTGTCTGCGCCGCCTGGCTCAGGTAGCTGCAGGGCGCCGAAGCGAGCATGAGATTCTTCTGTCTGGCCAGCGCATGCAGCTCATGGGCCTCGGCCATGTCCATCGCGAGGGGTTTCTCGCTGTAGACATGCCGCCCCTCCTCCAGGCAACGCTTGCTCACTTCGAAATGCGACCCCGGATTGGTCAGATTCAGAATCAGATCCGGGACCTCATCCGGAGCACCACCCACGGCCAGCAATTCTTCCAATGACCTTGCGGGGCTGACTTTCCAGAATTCCGCAAAAGCCGCCAGGCGCGCTGGATCTCGATCAAAGGCCTTCAATATCCGGATGTCCGGAAAAGTTTCGAGCGACCGCATGTACAGGTCGGCGACAAATCCGGTCCCGATGATGGATAGGCTGGGCATATAGGCGGCGGAGTTTACAGAAGGCTCCACGCAGTATTCAGCATAAAAGTGCAAATCGCCTCGTGGCGGTCCTCTTTGGCCGCGCAGGACGGCGGACCTCCGGAACAACTTCACGCCATAACGTTGTGCCCTGCTGACGCGGGTCAACGTCAGACATACCGCTGCGACGGCCACCGCTGGAGGCGGTGCTCCTTTTTCAACAGCGTCTGATTTCCCAAAAGCGTGACCGAGCACACACCGTTGTTACAAACGGCCGAGCCATAATTACTTACCCATGGGGGGTATGGACCGGGTAACGCACCTTATGAGAACTGTGTGAACACGCGATCAGACGCATCGAACGACATTGCCATTGTCGGCATGTCAGCGCACCTGCCGGGTGCCGCCAATCCGACAGCCTACTGGTCCAACCTGCGCCAGGGCATTGAATCCATCCGTCGACTCTCCGAGGCCGAGTTGCTGGCCGCCGGCGAGAGTGCGGAACGCATGCGGCATCGCAATTACGTGCCGGCCGCCGCCGTGCTGGACGGCTTCGAGCAGTTCGACGCGGACTTCTTCGGCTTCAGCCCGAAGGAAGCGGCCATCATGGACCCGCAACACCGCCAGTTCCTGGAGGTGGCCTGGGAGGCGCTGGAAAACGCCGGGCACCCGCCCGAGCACTTCCCCGGCGCCATTGCCGTCTACGCCGGTTGCGGCATGGGCAGCTACTTCTACTTCAACATCTGCTCCAACCCGGACCTGGTGGCCAACACCGGCATGTTCCTGTTGCGCCACACCGGCAACGACAAGGACTTCCTCTCCACCCGGGTCAGCCACATCTTTGACCTCAAGGGTCCGAGCGTCAACATCCAGACCGCCTGCTCCACCTCGCTGGTGGCGGTGCACTACGCCTGCCAGGCGCTGCTGGGCGGCGAATGCGACATGGCGCTGGCCGGTGGCGTGACCATCGAACTGCCGCATGCGCGCGGCTACATCTTCCAGGAAGGCGAAATCCTCTCGCCCGATGGCCACTGCCATGCCTTCGACCACCGCGCCCAGGGCACGGTGTTCGGCTCGGGCGCCGGCGTGGTGGTGCTGCGCCGCCTGGACGATGCGCTGCGCGACGGCGACCACATCTGGGCCGTCATCAAAGGCACGGCCGTCAACAACGACGGCGCGGCCAAGGCGGGCTACCTGGCCCCCAGCGTGGACGGCCAGGCCAAGGCGATCGCCGAGGCACAGGCCGTGGCGGGGGTGAGCGCAGAAACCATCGACTACGTGGAATGCCATGGCACGGGCACCTACCTCGGCGACCCGATCGAGGTCGCCGCGCTGACGCAGGCCTTCCAGGAAACCACGACCGAGACCGGCTTCTGCCGCATCGGTTCGGTCAAGACCAATATCGGCCACCTCGACACCGCGGCGGGCGTGGCCAGCCTCGTCAAGGTGGCGCTGGCGCTCAAGCACCGTGAACTGCCGCCAAGCCTTGGCTACGAGCGCCCGAATCCGTCGATCGATTTCGAGGGCAGCCCGTTCCAGGTCAATCACACGCTGAGCCCCTGGGTCTCGCACAAAGGGCCGCGCCGCGCGGGCGTGAATTCACTCGGCGTGGGCGGCACCAATGCACACGCTGTGCTGGAGGAAGCGCCCGAAGCACCGGCCAGCGAGCCCTCCGACTGGCCCTTCCAGTTGCTGGTGGTCTCCGGCCGATCGCGTGCGGCGGTGGATGCCAACGCCAAGGCGCTGGCGGCCCACCTGCGCGCCCATCCGGAACTGCCCTTGGCCGATGTGGCCTACACCCTCAAGGAAGGCCGCCGGGCTTTCGAGCACCGCCGCGTGCTGGTGGCCGGCACCCACGAAGAGGCCGCGACGCTGCTGGAAGGCACCGACACGCGCCGCGTGTTCACGCACAGCCACCTGGGCGACGACCCCGAGGTGGTGTTCATGTTCCCGGGCGGCGGCGCCCAGTACGCCGGCATGGCGCGCGAGCTCTACGCCACCGAGCCGGTGTTCCAGGACTGGATGGACCGCGGGCTGGAGGTGCTGCAGCGCCAGCTGGACTACGACATCCGTTCCCTGTGGCTGCCCGAACCCGACCAGCATGCGCAGGCCGTGGAGCGGCTCAAGCGCCCTTCCGTGCAACTGCCGCTGATCATGATCGTGGAGTACGCGCTGGCGCAGCTGTGGATGTCCTGGGGCGTGAAGCCCGCGGCCCTGGTGGGCCACAGCATGGGCGAGAACACCGCGGCCTGCCTGGCCGGCGTGATGTCGTTCGAGGACTGCATCGGCCTGGTGCTGCTGCGCGGCCAGCTGTTCGACACGGTGCCCGTGGGCGGCATGCTCAGCGTGCCGCTGCCCGCCGCCGAGGTGCGTGGGCTGCTGGGCGACGAGCTCGACATGGCCAGCGTGAACGCCCCCGAGCTGTGCGTGGTCTCCGGCCCGCAGCACGCCCTGGACGCCCTGGAAGCCAGACTGCGCGAGCGCGAGGTCGAACCCCAGCGCATCCAGATCGACATCGCCGCGCATTCGCGCATGCTCGAACCCATCCTGGGTCGTTTCGAAGCCTATCTGCGCAGCATCCGCCTGAGCGCACCCAAGCTGCCGATCCACTCCAACAAGGACGGTCAGCCCCTGAGTGCCGCGCAGGCGACCGATCCCCTGTACTGGGTGGCCCACCTGCGCAACACGGTGCAGTTTGCCGACTGCATGGCCGCGCTCATGAAGGAAACCGGCCGGGTGTACCTGGAAGTCGGTCCCGGCAAGGCGCTGGGTTCGCTGGCGCAAGCCAACGCGGTGCCAGCGAGCCAGGTCATCAACTCACTGCGCCACGCCGAACACGCCATCGCCGACGACGTGTGGTTCCTCGGCACGCTGGGCCGCCTCTGGGCCACCGGGGTCAAGGTCGACTGGGAGCCCATCTGGGGCGAGGCGCGCCGCCGCCGCGTGCCGCTGCCCACCTACGCCTTCCAGCGCAAACCGTATTTCATCGAACCCGGCGAGGCTCGCCATGCGGCGCCCGAGCCAGTGCACCTGCAGCGCAACGACGATGTCAGCCAATGGGGCTTCCAGCCCCGCTGGCGCCCGCGCCAGGCCGACGTGGACTTCGATGTGGCGCAGGACCTCTCCAGCACCCCGCCGCAGAGCTGGCTGGTGTTCATGGACGAGGCGGGCCTCGCGGACTCGCTGGTGCAGCGCCTGCGCACCGCCGGCCACCGCGTCACGCTGGTGCGCTCGGGCGACGTGTTCGCCCGTGTCAACGAACACGAATACCTGCTGGCGCCGGAACGCGGCCGAGAAGGTTACGACGAGCTGGTGCGCGAGCTCATGGCCACCGGCCACCCGCCCCAGCAGATCGTGCACGCCTGGCTGGTCACCCGCGAAGAGCGTTTCCGACCTGGCAGCAGCTTCTTCCACCGCAACATCGAACAAGGCTTCTTCAGCCTGATGTTCCTGGCGCAGGCGCTGGCCGAGGAAAACCTGCCCAAGCCGCTGCACCTCACGGTGCTCAGCACCGGCGCGGCCCGCGTGCGCGGCGAAGCCCTGCCCTACCCCGAGAAAGCCACCCTGATGGGCCCGGCCCGCGTGGCCCCGCGCGAGTTGCCCGGCCTCACCTGCAGCGTGCTGGACCTGACCCTGCCGGTGCAGGACAAAGGCTGGCGCGCCAAGCCCCAGACCGGCGCACTGGATGCCGTGACCGAGCGCGTGCTGGAAGAGCTTTTCTCCACCGCAGGCAACCGCGTGGCGGCGCTGCGCGGCGACAAACGATTCGAACTTGGCTACGCCCCCTTGCCCCTGGGCGAAACCGCCTCGCTGCCCCAGCTGCCCGATGGCGCGGTGTGCCTCATCACCGGCGGCCTGGGCGGCATCGGCCTGACGGTGGCCGAACGCCTGGCGCGGGAAAAATCCGCGCGGCTGGTGCTGCTGACCCGGCAGCCCTTGCCGGCGCCTGAACGTTGGGATGCCCTGTTGCGGGGCCCCGAAGGCCAGGGCGCACAGGCGCAGCGCATCCACGCGGTGCGCCGGCTCCAGGCCCTGGGCGCCGAGGTGCTGGTGGTCGCTGCCGACGTGTGCAACGTCAAGGACATGCAGGCCGCCGCCGAACAGGCCCGCCAGCGTTTCGGCCGCATCCACCTGGTGGTGCATGCCGCCGGCGTGGTGGACGATGGCCCGCTGCTGACCAAGACCTCCGGAGCGGTGGAGGAAGTCTTCGCACCCAAGGTGCACGGCGTGCAGATCCTGCACGAGCTGTTCCCCGATGGCAGCATCGACCAGTTGGTGCTGTTCTCCTCCACCAGCACGGTCACCGCCCCGGCAGGCCAGGTGGACTACGTGGCCGCGAACGAATACCTCAACGCCTACGCGCACAGCCGCGCGGGTGGCCGCACGCGGGTGCTGGCGATCGACTGGGGCATCTGGAACGAGGTCGGCATGGCCGCCAAGGCCCTGGCCAACCGCCTGGGTGAGGCCGCCCCCGCGCCGCGCCACAGCGCCGACAGTCCGCTGCTCGACGAAGCCACCTTCGACCGCGCCGGGCACCGGCTGTTCACCGCCGAGTGGCGGACCCAGGATCGCTGGATCCTCGACGGCCACCGCACCGCCTCGGGCCAGGCGCTGCTGCCGGGCACCGGCTACCTGGAACTGGCCGCGCAAGCCCTGCGCGGCAACGGCGAGACCGGGCCGTTCGCGATTCGCGACCTGTACTTCTTCCGTCCGCTGGAGGTCAACGACGACCAGACCCGCGCCGTGCGGGTGTCGCTGGCCCGCAGCGAAGAAGGCTATGCGCTGGAAGTGCGCAGCGATGTGGTGTTCGAAGGCCGGCAAGGTTTCCAGCTCAATGCCCAGGCCACGCTGGTGCCGGGCGCATTGCCTGCGGCGCCCGCCGTGGACATCGGTGCCGTGGCGACCCGCTGCGTTCACCACCGAGAGACCGATCCCGCCGGCTTGCGCTCGCCGCAGGAGGAGCACCTGAACTTCGGTCCGCGCTGGCGCGTGCTGCAGTCGGTGGCCTACGGCGACGGCGAAGGCATTGCGCACCTGCAGCTGCCGGCCGATTTCCAGGGTGATCTCGACGCAGGCTACCAGTTGCATCCGGCCCTGCTGGATCTCGCCACCGGCTGGGCCATGCGGCTGATCGCTGGCTACGCCCCCGACCACCTGTGGGTGCCGGTGTCGTACCGCGAGGTGCGGGTCCACTGCCCGTTGCCCGCCAAGGTCTGGAGCTGGGTCCGCAACGCGCAGGACAACCGCGCCGACGCGCCGTTCGCGGTGTTCGACGTCAGCCTGTGCGACGCGCAGGGCGAGGTGTGCGTGGAGGTGCTGGGCTTTTCGATCAAGCGCCTGCAGGAAGGTGGCTTTGCCGCCTCCAGCAGCCGGCTCGACGCGCGCGAACTGGTGTTCGACGACGCCGGGCACGCCGACGAGGCCGCCCGACTGTCCGCCGCCGAAGAACAACTGCAGCACAACATTTCGCAGGGCATCCTGCCGGCCGAGGGCGCCGATGCCTTCGGCCGCGCGCTGGCCACCGGCCTGCCCCAGGTGGTGGTGTCGTCCATGAACCTGGATGCGCTGATCCGCCAGGCTGGCCAGGCCATGGCGAGCGATGCGGGTTCCGGCCAGAAATTCCAGCGCCCGGATCTGGACAGCGACTATGTGGAGCCCCGCAACGACGTGGAGCGCACGCTGGTCGGCTTCTGGGAGGAACTGCTGGGCGTGAACCAGGTGGGCGTGGAAGACAGTTTCTTCGACCTGGGCGGCCATTCGCTGATCGCCGTGCGCCTGTTTGCCATGGTGAAGAAGGCCTACCGGGTCGAGTTCCCGATCTCGGTGCTGTTCGAAGCACCCACGATTGCGCTGTGCGCCGCCATGATTCGCGAGCGCATCGGCGACACCGACACGGGGGATGCCGCCGCCGGCACACCAGCCGCCAGCTCCGCGCCCAAGCGGCGCTTCACGCACCTGGTCGCCATGCACGATGGCGAAGGTGGCGTGCTCACGCCTTTCTTCCTGGTGGCCGGCATGTTCGGCAACGTGCTCAACCTGCGCCACCTGGCCCGCCTCATCGGCGTGGGGCGCCCGTTCTATGGCCTGCAGGCCCGTG
>VFQQ010001389.1_pt1 | contig 34178 bp, 28 predicted proteins | sample 3512341 | NCBI WGS metagenome assembly VFQQ01 (sample SAMN10412373, study PRJNA504923) | tailings metagenome | isolation source: Relicate 2 Philex TSF1 revegetated site | place: Philippines: Tuba, Benguet | collected 2017-08-29 | reverse complement strand
GAAAACCCATTAACCACATCAAGCATGCGCTTGCCTCTTAAACCGCACAACGGGTTATTAGAATTAATTCGGGCATGGTTATTTTGAGAGCAAAAGATATAGCAGAATCTGCGATTTTTATTTACTCAATGCTTCGTAATTCTGAAATGAAAATAGCTATTGAAAATTATTTATCAGGTTCAGCTCAACCACAATTACCTATAAAAGACCTTATAAAAGTCCCGATTTTAAAACCTAGTTATGAAAAGATAATAAAGTATTCTAAACTAGCCACGAAGATTCAGTTACACATTGATAATACCCAAATTCAAAACCAAAAGCTAACGGAACTGAAAGCGTTGTTGCTTTCTAAGTTGGCGACAGTTGCGTAAAACCAAACCCTATGAAATCTATTGGCAAATATTGGCAAGTTTTGAAAGGTCATCTCCTAAAAGGCATTTTCAAAAGAAATAAAAAGGAGCCCCTAAAGGAGAACCCAATAATTTCTTTGGCACCAAGGGTTTTACAAACGGAACAAGAATTAGCATCCGTTGAGCCATACCTTGACCGAATTAGCCAAGCTTTGGCCGCTAAAGACATCAACAACATAGCCATAACGGGAAACTATGGCAGCGGTAAGAGTACAATTATCAAGACTTTTCAGCATTTAAATAAGAATAAATACAAGTATTTAAATATATCATTAGCCTCTTTTACCGAAATAGAGCATCCCGACGATGATTTTGAGCGTCGCCTTGAAATCAGTATATTACAACAAATGTTTTATAGGGTTCGCCCCTCGATAATACCAGATTCAAGATTTAAAAGAATTAGAACCCTAAAAAGTAAAACACTTTTTTCAATCGCATTTTTGGGAGTTGTATGGATACTCAGTGCAATATTCCTTTTTCATTTTGACTTGATTTTACTTCTGAATCCTAAATTATGGTCCATAAAGTTAGATTTAGATTTTCCAACAATTATATCAGCCGCTGTTTTCTTCTCCGGTGTTGGTTTTTTAAGCACTAAGCTGTACAAATTGTTTGTGAACTCGCGTATAAATAAGATAAACATCAAAGGTGAATTGGAAATTGACAACCAACATCAAGCATCCATTTTCAACCAATACCTAGAAGAAATACTTTATTATTTTATCAAAACCGACATCAATGTAGTGATTATTGAGGATGTGGATAGGTTTGGCAGTACTGAAATATTCGTTAAGTTGCGAGAATTGAATATTTTGATTAATCAATCGCAAGAGATAAACAGAAATGTCAAGTTTTTGTATGCGATCAAGGATGAGATGTTTGCGAAAAAAGATGAAAGGGTAAAATTTTTCGAATTAATCATCCCAATCATCCCGTTCGTAAACGCATCCAATGCCAATGAACAAATAGAAAAGTTAATTAAGGATGCAGGACTTACAGGGTCTTTAAGTAAGGATTTTACTTCCGATGTTGTGACATTTATAGATGACATTGACATGCGCTTGCTCTTGAATGTTTTCATGGAATACCAATTATACCGGAGCCTTTTAAGTGATCGACTAAGTCAGGATTCACTGTTTGCAATCATCGTTTACAAAAATCTAGATCCCGTCGATTTCGGAAAGCTCCAACGTAGGGAAGGTAATCTATTCAACTTATTTGCTGCAAAAGCTGATTCTTTTGAATCACTCAAAGCCAAAATGCTGCAACAAGTTGAAGTCTTAAAGGATGAGATGAAAAAAAATGAACTTGAAAAGAATATTTCCCTAAAAGAGTTGCGAACAGTATACCTCACCCATTTCAGCACTCAACTAACTGGCTTTGAAGCATTTCAGGTGGATGGGAGAAAGAGTATTGTGCAAGCTGCAGATGAAAAACACTTCGAGAAGATACGTAATCATGAAGGCGTGTTTTATTTGAAATTTGATCGTTACAATAGTCAACCTCAATTAACTGAATTTACTGTAAAATTTAATGATATTGAAAAAACCGTATCACAACGTGGGACATATGCTCAACGAGAAAAGGCCATACATGAATGGACCCAAAACCGAAATGGAACTCTGATTAAGCAAATCAAGTCCATAGAAAACGAAGTAAAGCTACTCGAGTCAATGAGTTTGGCACAGCTCTTTGAACGTTTCCGAGATGAGAATTTATTAGGGGCATTTAAGGATAATAAATTGGTTAGAAGCTTATTGGTGAATGGCCACATCAATGAGCATTACGAAGATTATATATCAATTTTTCACGAAGTTAGTTTAACAAAACTAGATTTCGAATACGAAAGAAGTGTCAAAAGCGCTGTATCCCTGCCATTTGATCATCCACTTGAGCGTTTTGATACTCTCTTTAAAAGAATCCCTATTCATTATCTGGGCAAGGATGCTGCATTAAATTTTGATCTTCTTACCTACCTCTGCAAAAACATTGATAATGAGTTTGAACGCTTTAATGCATTTGTGCAGGGCTTTCAAAAAATGGATAAAAACAGATTGGATTTTATCGTGGAGTTTATTTCAAGAGATGCCCAATCTGCAGCAGTTTTTATCACAAGGGGTGCAGAAATATCACTTGACTACTTACCTATATTGTTCGAAGAGAATGGCGTTTTGTCATACGAGATGAATAAGGTCTTGAAGTTTCACTTTGAAAACTTAACAGATAAGGTATTAGATACTCTTGATAAAGCAAAGTATTTGAAACATCACTTAGAGGATAAACAAGATTTTTTCGGTTTTGCTGAGAAATTGACCAATACTACCCTATTACTTGAATTCGTGAAACGGCATGATGCCAAAATTCAAAAATTGGATTCACCAAGCGAAGTCGTGATTAAGGTGGTGCAATTTGTTTATAATCACTCTTTGTATGCATTGAATCGCAGAAACATCCAAATTCTGTTAGATGCACTCAATTTGATTGAAAAACCTGATAAGCTAGATACTGCCCTGCTGTCGAGTATTTATGAAGCCGGGCTGAAATCCATGATTGACTATATCGATCAAGACATAGATACCTTTCTGAATGAGGTGATACTTACTGAGGCATTAAATACTGAAGAAAGTGCAGAAACGATTCTTAAAATTCTTAACTCGGTAGAAATTGCAGACGAGACCAAGGCAGACATAATCCGAACGCAGCATTTTGTCTTGGATGACTCCACCCAATTAGAGGACGTATTTTTGCAACAAGAACTGTTCAAATTCAATAAAGTTGCACCAATTTGGTCGAATGTCATACACTATTTGGGATTGGATGACAATGCATCAACAGATGATTTTCTGCTGGCTTTTTTAAATGATTCAAAAAATCATGCGTTGCTTGCGCAAACTCCGCTATCGGATTTTACGGATGACGAAGAAATCATCGAACGGCTGCATGCCGCGGTTTTGAACAGCCCGCTCATTGATGACCTTGCCTTTGAAACACTTTTAGAAGCGTTGGATTATGAGGGTTTTGAGTTTGATTTTTCAGCCCTAAGCCCAACACGAGTATCTATTTTAATTCGGCAAGGACTTGTAGAGCTAAACCAAGATAACTTCATGGCATTAGAGGCAAAGAAGAACAAACTACATATTGAATTGCTTGTAGCTCGTTTGGATGAGTATCTTGAGAACGAAGTCGAAATTATCCTTTCACCACTTAATTGGATTGAATTACTAGGTTCAACGGAAATTAGTCAGCAAGACAAAAACAGATTGATTGCTTTAATAGATATTGAGCTAGTCAAAAGCTCAACCGGTCTAAGAAGCAGTATTTTTAGAAATTTGCCCAAAGACCAACCACTTTCGATGTCCGCCGATTTTTGGGCGTTAATGTTTGGAGCGTCGGACAGTGTAGAAGCAAAAATCAATTTGCTCCTTTTAAACGCTCATGCACTCACAGTCACAGAGGTTATGAAATTAGTCGCATCCTTTGGTGAATCCTATGAAAAATTATTCAAGAGCCAACATAAGCCCAGTTTTCCATGGAATCGAGAGCATGTTGCACTCGCTGATTTTTTGTGTGCCCGTGGTTTGATTAAAAAATATGAAATTAAAGAGGAAAAAGGTGCTGTAAAGATGCATGCGAATTACTAATTCCAGCTTAAGGAAACGACAATGAAAGAAATTAAGGAATTACTAAAAATAACAAGAAGTCTTCGCGATCAACACATTGACAACGGAAGAACATTCACCCTCGATGGCAAATTAGTGGGCGATATAGGTGAGGTATTGGTAAAGGAGAAGTACGATATTGAATTATTACCAGCCAGCACTCCCGTTCATGATGCCATAGAGAATGGTACCGGCCGGAAAGTACAAATCAAAGCCACCTTTAAAGGAGGCACCTATTTTCCAATAAATCCTGAAAAACAGCCAGAGTTCTTTTTAAGTGTAATCATTAACGAAGAAGGCGAGTTAGAAGAGCAGTACAATGGCCCTGCTTCATTTTTAGTAAAAAACTACATTCAAGAAGCTAAATTGAAAGGCCACAATGGAGAGTACCAATTAGCCAAAGGGAAGCTGCAAAGTTTAAACCAATTGGTGCATGAAGCGGACAGAATTAAGTACAGACAGATTGATTAAATCGCTCGAAGGAGTTGATGCGATAGCGTTTGCAGGCGTTTACCTTTGCACAGGAGTTAGTTGCCAATCAAAAAATGTCCAGTATATTTGTTAAAAAACTGGACAAATAGCAAGCACTCATAAAGCGCCCATTTCCATGAAAGTAGCTGAATACGTGACATATACCATCAATCGTTTCGCCCGCGGTTATGTATTCACCTATGCCGACTTTGCCACCGAGGTGAATCAAAAAGAAGCGGTGATCAAAGCGCTCAATCGTTTGGTGGCTTCGGGCAAAATTGCCAAGTTGTCGCGGGGCAAATACTACAAACCCGAGCGCACGGTCTTTGGTTTGCTGCAACCTCCGCAAGAGCAAGTGGTGAAAGACCTGCTCGAAGAAAACGATAAAATAACGGGCTACCTCACCGGCTACAGCATTTACAACCAAATGGGCTTAACAACGCAGTTGAGCAATACCATCCAAATTGGAAAAAACCAGCTGCGTCCGGGTTTCAAACGCGAGCGTTACACCATTGCCTTTGTGTTGCAGAAGAACAGCATCACCAAAGAAAACATCCCGCTATTGCAACTGCTCGATGCTTTGCGGTACATCAAAAAAATACCCGATACCAGCATAGCCGCATCGTGCAAACGTTTGCTGGCCTTGGTAGAAAAGCTGTCGGAAAAAGATACCAGCAGCTTGGTGCGTTTGGCCTTGAAGTATCCACCAGCCACCCGGGCCTTGCTGGGAGCCATGCTCGATGCTTTGGGGCGCGAAGCAGCCACGGCACCGCTTTTTAAATCGTTGAATCCCATTACCAAATACACCTTAAGTGGTGCGTCTAAGGTATTGCCCACCACCTCAAAATGGAATTTGGTATGAGGCTGCACCTGAACCAAGGCTTATTCAGTCAAGCCATACGCTTTACGGCCGACCAATTACAAATTCCTGCCATTTACGTCGAAAAAGACTACTGGGTAACGTATGCGCTGCACACCATTTTTACCCAAGAAGTGGGTGCGCATACGGTTTTTAAAGGAGGTACCGCCCTCTCCAAGTGCTACGAACTCATTGAACGTTTTTCGGAAGACATTGATTTGGTAGTGCTGCGGCAGCCCCGCGATTCAAACAATGTGCTCACGGGCCGAATCAGGGCCATCAGCGAGGTAGTGGCGGCGGTACTGCCCGAAGTACCAGTAGATGGGCTCACCCAAAAAATGGGCATGAACCGCAAAACAGCCCATGCCTACCCCAAAACTTTTGCGGGCAATTACGATCAGGTGCGCGACCTGATTGTGGTGGAAGCCACTTGGCTGGGTTACCACGAACCCTATACCACCAAAAGCGTGGTGTCGTATGTGGGCCAAATGATGATGAACAACAACCAAGTTGATCTGGCTACCGAATACCAACTGCTGCCGTTCAACTTGCTGGTGTTAGCGCCTAGTCGAACCATTTGTGAAAAAATCATGAGTTTGGTGCGCTTTTCATACAGCGAAAATCCCCACGAAGCCTTGAAGCAAAAAATAAGGCACGCTTACGACTTACATCAACTATTGCAGCAAAACGCATTTTTAACCTTCTTTCAGGAGCCATCTTTCGATGAATTGCTCCTCAAAGTAGCCAAGGACGATGTGGCTAGTTTTAAAAACAACAATGGGTGGTTGAAGCATCATCCAAAAGAAGCACTTATTTTTAGGGACTTGGAAAGTGTTTGGGCTGAGTTACGTATCGTTTATGCGGGCGATTTTAAGAAGTTGGTCTATGGCACATTCCCCCATGAAAAAGCTGTATTTGAAACTTTGATGATGATCAGGGAACGTTTAAACCGCATTTCCTGGGACATTGATACCGAAACCAACACATGAAGTTCACCGAAGAACGACTAGAAGAAAGCTTCATTGAATTGCTCGAGCAGCAGGGTTATCGGCATGTTTTGGGAGCCAACTTGCAGCGCCAGCCCGATGAAGTGCTGTTAGAAGCCGATCTGCGGCAGTTTTTGCTCAGTGAATATGCAGCTGCCGGCATTACCACCAACGAGGTGAACAGCATCATTTTACAGCTCAAAAGCCTGCCTGCTTCCGATTTGTACGAAAGCAATAAAAAATTCATGCGGCTTTTGTCAGACGGTTTGGTGCTGAAACGCGAAAACCGAGCCGAGAAAGACATTTATATACAGCTCATCAATTACAGCGGGCTCAACAAACAACGCCAACCCCAGCCCGAACACTTACTCCATGTGGCGGCTGAGCCAGAACCGCCCACCTACAACAGCGATACCAACATTTACCGCTTTGTAAACCAGCTCGAAATTGCTGGCAACGAAAAGCGCATTCCCGATGGCATTTTGTACGTAAATGGCTTGCCATTGGTGGTGTTTGAATTCAAAAGCGCCATACGCGAAGAAGCCACTTTGCACGAGGCATACAAACAGCTTACGGTGCGTTACCGCCGCGATATTCCCGAGCTATTTAAATACAATGCCTTTTGTGTGATCAGCGATGGGGCCAATACCAAAGCAGGGTCGTTTTTTGCGCCTTACGATTTCTTTTACGCCTGGCGAAGGGTTGAAGGTCTGGCCAAAGAGGTAGATGGTTTTGATGCGATGTTTACCCTGGTACAGGGCATGCTGGCCCCCAACCGCTTTTGCGAGCTGCTGCGCAACTTCATTTACCTGCCCGACAACAGCCGGCGCGAAGAAAAAATTGTTTGTCGCTACCCCCAGTTTTACGCGGCCCGGGCTTTGTTCAACAACATTATGAAAGCCCAAAAACCCGAGGGCGATGGCAAGGGCGGCACCTATTTTGGCGCCACGGGCTGCGGTAAAAGCTTTACCATGCTGTATCTCACCCGCCTGTTGATGCGGAGCGAGTATTTCGAAAGCCCCACCATTGTACTCATTACCGACCGCACCGATTTAGACGACCAGCTGTCGGCCCAGTTCACCAACGCCAAAACCTTTATTGGCGACAATACGGTTGAAAGCGTAGAAAGCAGGGCCGATTTGCGGGCCAAACTGCAAGGTCGGCAAAGTGGCGGGGTGTTTTTAACCACCATCCACAAATTCACCGAAGACACCCAGCTGCTCAGCGCGCGCAGCAACATCATATGTATATCCGACGAGGCGCACCGCTCGCAGCTCAACCTCGATCAAAAGGTGCGCGTATCCGAAGCGGGTGTAAAAAAGACCTTTGGTTTTGCCAAATACCTGCACGATTCCTTGCCGCAGGCCACCTTTGTGGGCTTTACCGGCACGCCCATCGATGCCACACTCGATGTGTTTGGTCCGGTGATAGATGCCTACACCATGACCGAATCGGTGCGCGACGAAATTACGGTGCGCATTGTGTACGAAGGTCGTGCCGCCAAGGTAGCTTTGAAAAACGGCGAGCTTGAAAAAATTGAGCGCTATTATGAAGAAGCCGCTGCTTTGGGCGCCAACGAATACCAAATTGACAAAAGCAAGCAAGAAACCGCCAGCATGGACGCCATTTTGGGCGATCCCGACCGCTTGCGGGTATTGGCCCAAGATTTTATTACCCATTACGAAAACCGGGTAAACGAAGGCGCTACGGTTAAAGGCAAGGCCATGTTTGTGAGCAGCAGGCGCGAAATTGCCTACGCGCTCTATCAAAACATCATTGCTTTGCGCCCGGCTTGGGCAGAGCCACGCGAAGCCGACGAAGGCGTAGAGCTTACCGACAAAGACCGCCGCGAAATAAAGCCCATGGAGCGCATCAAATTGGTTATGACCCGCGGCAAAGACGACGAGCCCGCCCTGTGGAACCTCCTGGGTACCGACGATCACCGCAAAGAACTCGACAGGCAGTTCAAAAACCCCAAATCGAACTTCAAAATAGCCATTGTGGTTGATATGTGGCTGACCGGTTTTGACGTGCCTTTCCTCGACAGCATTTATATAGACAAGCCCATACAGCAGCACAACCTCATTCAAACCATTTCGCGCGTAAACCGCAAATTTGAAGGCAAGCACAAGGGTTTGGTGGTCGATTACATTGGCATCAAAAAGCAAATGAATTTGGCCTTGGCCAAGTACAACCAAGGCGATAGCGACAACTTTGAAGACATTCAGCAGTCGCTGGTGGTGGTAAAAGACCAGCTCGATTTGCTGTCGCGTTTGCTCCACAAATTCGACGCGCGCTTGTACTATACGGGCAGCAGTTTAGAGCAATTGCATACGCTGAACATGGCGGTGGAGTTTGTGCAGCAAACCAAAGAGATGGAAACCCGTTTCATGGGCCTGGTGAAGCGGCTTAAGGCTGCCTACGACATTTGTTCGGGCAGCGAAAAGCTGCGTCAGGCCGAGCGCGACCAAACCCATTTTTACCTGGCCATTCGTTCCATTATTGCCAAACTCACCAAAGGCGATGCACCCGATACTGCGCAAATGAATGCCCGGGTGCGCGAAATGATCAAAGATGCCCTGCAAAGCGATGGGGTGGAAGAGATTTTCAAGATGGGCGAATCGGAAAGCGAGCAAGACATTTTTGACGAAGACTATTTGGCCAAGATTGCCAAAATCAAGTTGCCCAACACCAAAATCAAACTCCTGCAGCAGCTGTTGGCCCGGGTCATTGGCGAAATCAGGAAGGTGAACAAGGTAAAGGGAGTTGATTTTACCAAAAAAATGCAGGCCATTGTTGAAAAGTACAACGCCCGCGATGCTAATAACGATACTTACCGCAGCGAGGTGTACGAAGAAATGGCCGAAGCCCTCACCAATTTGATATGGGACGTGCACAAGGAGTTCAAAGCCGGTGACGCTTTGGGTATCGATTTTGAGGAAAAAGCGTTTTACGACATACTGCAGCAGCTTTGCCAAAAGTACGACTTCACCTATCCCAACGACAAGCTCATCGAGCTATCGAAAGCCGTTAAGCTCATTGTTGACAGTCAGGCCAAATTCCCCGACTGGAACAAGCGCGACGACATCAAATCGGCCCTCAAAGTGGAGTTAATCTTGATTTTAGACGAATTCGGCTACCCCCCAGTGGAGCGCGATGAAGTGTATGTTGAGATTTTTGAGCAGGCGGAGAATTTTAAGAGGAACCGAGTTAAGTGATGCCATAATTGCCGCTCCCCGACATGCTTCTGTTTACCTGGTTTAACGACATGACACCGTTTTTTGGAACTGGCTGTTTGAATGATGTTCTTCTATGAAAGTAGTCATCTCTTTATTGATTCTGCTGCCACTTGCCTATTTCATTAGAGAAATATACAGGGGATACAAGGCCTTTATTCCGCATATTCGTCAAGGTAATTCGGCAAATTCATTGCCTGATGCGCTCGGCAGCCTAGTTCGTTCACGTCGTGAATACTATCGAGAAGTTTACCTCAAATCAGACAACTGGAAGCGCAAACGTTATGTTGTTCTTAAGCGTGATCGCTGGACCTGCGTGCATTGCGGGCAACGCGCAACCCAAGTTCACCACAAGCGCTATGCGCCAAAAAACATAGGTAGAGAGCCTATAGAATGGCTCGAATCAGTTTGCAATAGTTGTCATCAACAGCTGCATTCTTAAGCTTGAAGCAAGCCTATAAGCAATGTTCACTCCCAATAAAAAAATAAGCTTCAGGCCTAGTTACCAACTAATGTTTGAATTCTATTATTAGATCATGGACGATCTTATTATTTAGACGTATTGCATTAACTCTGTGCAAGAGTACTTTGATCAATGATGCTTGCAAGCTTGAGCATAACGTTGTTGCCGCGGCAAAGCGTTAACCAATAGCTTTTTCCCCTGCCCAATCAACACAACCCGAAACGAGCCCCTGATGTATCTATCCACACCGCAATAAGTGTGACAATGCCAATTTTTTGTAGTTTGGTGCTATGAATTACAAACCCTACCTGCTGGGCTTGCTGGTTTTGGCAGCCTGCGGCAAAAAACAAAGCCCGCTGAATTCGGGCGATGGTATTTTGGGACTCGCAAGTCCGGTGCAACTGGCCGACGACAGTACGCAAATCATACTGGAAGATTACTTTTTGAGTCCCGACAGCATTACGGCCCTCAGTCCGCCCGAGGGCATGCAAATCCGCCCCAGCGAAGGCAACAAAAGTGCATGGCTCATCCATACCGGTCCACACCCGGTTCTGAGCACGCTGGGCATTGAACATGCAGGCAAAAATTACGATTTGCTGTTGCGCCGTTCCCGCAAGCAAACGGTGGTTTTCAGTTACCAAAGCGAAGATCAAGGTACCAAGCAGGTGCAGTTGGTGGGCGATATGAACAACTGGAACCCCAACAACACCCCCTTGGAAAAGGTAAACGGCCGTTGGGAAGTGCGTTTGCGCCTCGAACCCGGCTTTTACCCCTATCAATTGGTTGTAGATGGCAACTGGATGCTTGATCCGGGGAATTCGAACACCCGCGATAACGGCATTGGTGGCCGCAATTCGCTACTTGAAGTGACACCTCCGCCTGCCGACAGCCTGCCGCGCCTGCATAGCATTGGCTTTACCAACAAAGAAGTAGTGATTGGCAACAGTGGCAAAGCCGGTGAACTGGTAGCCTTTTGGCAAAATGTGCGCTTGCCTGCCGATTACATCCAAAGCACCGACACGGGATTTGCCATACAATTGCCAGCCGAAGCCAAAAGCTTGGAACGCTCGCATCTCCGCGTATTTGCCCACAACGCTCTGGGCGAAAGCAACGATTTGTTCATTCCCCTGCAAAAAGGCGAGGTAGTCACCGAAGCCAGCCAGCTGCGGCCCGATGATTTTCACGCCCAGCGGATGTATTTTGTAATGGTTGACCGCTTCCACAACGGCAATGCGGCCAATGATAAAGCCCTAAACCACCCCGAGGTGCACCCCAAGGCCAATTACTGGGGAGGAGATTTACGAGGCATCACCGAAAAAATCAAAAGTGGCTTTTTCAAGGAAATAGGTATCAATACCTTGTGGATTTCGCCCATTACGCAAAATCCCGAAGGCCCTTACCGCGAATGGCCTGCCCCCCACCGCATGTACTCGGGTTACCACGGCTACTGGCCCATTTCGTCGAGTTTGGTCGACCACCGTTTTGGAACATCCGAAGAATTGAAAGAGCTGTTGCGCATCGCCAACGACAACGGCATCCGCATTTTGCTCGATTATGTGGCCAACCACGTGCACCAGGAGCACCCCCTCATGCAGCAAAAGCCCGAGTGGAAAACCCAGCTCGACTTGCCCGATGGCCGCAAAAACATCCGCATTTGGGACGAGCACCGGCTCACCACCTGGTTCGATACTTTTATGCCTTCCCTTGATTTAGAGAAGCCAGAGGTCATTGAAGCCATGACCGACAGCGCCCTTTTTTGGATGGAGCAATACGGTTTCGCTGGCTTCAGGCACGATGCTACCAAGCACATACCCGAAGCCTTTTGGCGCCGACTCACCCAAAAAATCAAGGAGCGCGTGGTGCGAGGCCAGGGCCGTTCGGTATACCAAATCGGCGAAACCTTTGGCTCACGGCAACTTATTGGCAGCTACATTGGCAGCGGTATGATTGATGGGCAGTTCGACTTCAACCTTTACTTCGATGCACGCTCTGCCTTTGCCGACAGCACTACCTCGTTCAAAAGCCTCAGCCAATCGCTCGAGGAAAGTTTCCGTTACTACGGCTACCACCACCTCATGGGCAATATCAGTGGCAACCACGACCTGCCCCGCTTCATCAGCTTTGCTTCGGGGGCCTTGCGTTTCGATGAAAACGACCGAGAAGCAGGCTGGAACCGCCAAGTAGAGATCAAAGATCCGGTTGGATACGCCAAGTTGCAGCAATTGCTCACCTTCATCAGCACCATTCCGGGTGTGCCGGTGGTGTATGCCGGCGACGATATTGGCATGGTGGGTGCTGGCGACCCCGACAACCGCCGGCCCATGAAGTTCGACAACTGGACCGACAACGAAGCAAGCACCCGTTACCGCCTCACCCAAGTGCTCGAAATGCGCAAAAACAGCATGGCGCTGAATTACGGCGAAACCGACATCTTGCTTTCAACAACTACCCAATTGGCGTATCTGCGCAGTTATTTTGGCGAAGCGGTGTTGGTGTGCTTCAACAAAAGCAACAGCGAAGCCACCCTCAACATCCCCATTCCGGCACACTTGCGCAAAGGTGAAGTAATGGGCCAAATGGGACACCCTGTGGCCATGGACCGCGAACGCATGATCATCACCACCCTGCCAGCCAACAGCTACGAAATCATCACCTTCCGTTAATGAAAAAGCTCTTGCTCCTGCTCGCTTTGTGCGGTCTTTTGGCCTGTCAATCGCGCGAAAAAGCCGATTTATTGGTTTACAACGGCACCATTTACACCGTTGATTCGGCTTTTAGCACTGCCGAAGCCATGGTAGTGCGCAATGGTGAAGTTTTGGCCACCGGTAGCCTCGAAGCCCTCAAAAAACAGTACAACTGCAATGAGAAATACGATTTACAAGGGGCTTTTGTGTACCCCGGATTCATCGATGCCCATTGCCATTTTGTGTATTATGGCCTCAATTTACAGCAGGTGAATTTGCAGGGTACCGCCAGTTGGGAGGAGGCGATTTACCGCCTCTTGGCTTTTGCCCAAAACGATACCACGGGTTGGCTTGTAGGGCGAGGTTGGGACCAGAACGACTGGCCCATTCAAGCTTACCCTGACCGTGCCGCCCTCGATAGCCTTTTTCCCAACCGTCCGGTGATTTTGAGCAGGGTAGATGGCCACGCTGTGATTGCCAATGCGCGGGCTTTGGAGGCTGCGGGTATTACCGAAAAAAGCCAAATTACAGGTGGTGAAATCCTGCTGCGCAAAAACGGTAGCATGACGGGCGTGCTCATCGACAACGCCGCCGACCGGGCCTTGGCAGCCATTCCGGCCACCACCAACGACAGCTGGCGCGAAGCTGTTTTAGATGCCCAAGCCGCTTGTCACAGCGTTGGCCTTACATCGGTACATGATGCGGGCCTGAGCAGGCAGCAACTCGAAGTGTTGCAAAGCATGGAAAAAGCTGGTGAGCTGAGCATGAGCATTTACGGCATGGTGAGTGCAACACCTGCCGAGTTGGCATACTACCTGGCTCGCAAGCCTTACCGGGGCGATTATGTGCACATCCGTTCTTTCAAGTTCTATGCCGATGGGGCCTTGGGTTCGCGTGGGGCGCGCTTGAAAGAGCATTACCACGACCGTCATGGCCATTTTGGCCTGTGGGTCACTACACCCGACACCTTGGCCTATTACGCACCCCTGCTTGCGGCAGCCGGCTACCAAATGAATACCCACTGCATTGGTGATGCGGCCAACCAGCAAGTGCCCAACATTTACCTCAACACCGTGGGCCAGCAAGCCGACCACCGCTGGCGCATTGAGCACGCCCAGGTAGTGAGTCCGCCCGACCTCCAGATTTTCAAACAAGGCCACATTGTGCCCTCGGTACAGCCTACCCACGCCACCAGCGATATGTATTGGGCTGGCGAGCGTTTAGGCCCCGAGCGCATCACCCACGCCTATGCTTACCAGCAGCTGCTACAACTCAACGGCTGGCTGCCTTTGGGAACCGATTTTCCGGTAGAAGATATTTCGCCTATAAAGACCTTTTATGCGGCAGTATTCCGCATCGACAGCAGTGGTTATCCGGCTGGTGGCTTTCAGCCGAAAGATGCCCTAACCCGCGAGCAGGCCTTGCGCGGTATGACCATTTGGGCCGCCCGTGCCGGCTTTGAAGAAGAGGTACGGGGCAGTCTCGAAAAAGGCAAACGGGCCGATTTCGTAGTGCTCAATACCGATTTGCTAAAAGCCGAACCACAAAAATTGCTGCAAAGCCAAGTTGTTGCCACTTACGTGAAAGGGAAGGCGGTTTTTGAATAAAGGTCGCTTTTTCTAATTTGGATTGCTTGTGGATTTGGGAATCAATCTATAACAGCCTCTGAAAATCATTGGCTATGCTTTCTACAATCTTCTCCGGAACTCCTTGTTCACGCGCCATTGCCTCCCAAAAATGACTGCTGGCTTGTACCTCTTCTACAACATCGAGATGGTTTTTAATGGTGTATTTCTTGGCCATATACTTCAAATCGGTCAATTGAATGTCGATCCTCTTGCCGTTGATTGACAATGCGCGCGCTGTTTTGGTGAAGTTTAACAGCGGATTTAAGGAATAGGTCAAATCGTAAGCTGGTGCCAAATGCCAGCTGTGCTGCGAGCGGTTATATACGAAGCTGTGGTTTTTTAGGTGGTCATCGTGGTTGGCGAATACCACATTGAAGACCATGCGCCTAAAAAGTTGCTCCAATTCAACATGAGGTACCCGTAAGTAAATGGCCAAATCGAACAGGTTTTCATAACTCGATTTTTGCGGGTCTTTGAAATCCCAGCCGGTGAGTCCGGTTGCGGTGAGGCAGTGCAATTTACCACCTTCCTGTCGGTCGAATCGTTTGGTAGCAAAATGCCGCTCGTCAACCAGTTTCGATTCCATCATGTCTATCCCAGCTTTTTTTGCGGCCAGGTAGTAGGTGAATTCTACCAATTCGCGGTTATAGCCCCATTCGTCGCCCAAATTGAGCTTCACCAAATAATGATCAAAATCTTCACTGAGGTGCACATCACCTGGAAAAATTTGTCCATCACTTTTGCGCTCCGAAACCAAAATTTTGGGCCTTGCTCCACCTGCGGAGGTTCCGATTTTGAAAATGTTCAAAAGCGATTCGTGGTTCAGCTTTTGAGCTGAGGTTTGGCTCTTGAGGTCCATCACCTGCTTCACAATTTGTACCATATCATCAAGCCGAATGGTAGTAGCGGCCGGCAATTCCTTGGCTGGCTGGTATTCGAATGCACCCATGCCCCGGTTTGCAACATATGCAAGCTGCTCCAAAACCGAAATTTTACCCATGTCTTTTTGGCTACTTTCCAGCCAAGCCTTAAATATTACGTTGCCAAACACATCGGGTAAGGAATCTGCAAAAATGGGCGGTAACCCCCTGAAGCTTTCTGAATCAAAGGTTTTAAACACTTGCACTTCCTTCACTGGCCGGATGATTCCGGTTTGAGGTATCAGATTGGGGATGGGATTGAGGGATAAGAAATCGGGATGGTATTGAAAAAAAGATACCCTTCGGTTTTCATCCCAACCCAAAACGCCCACCTCTACCCCAAAGCAAACTACATTGATTATTGGGTTTTTAGCCATGTTAATAGAACGATTTTAGGTTGTTTGCGTCCTCTTCTTTGGCCCGGATAAAATCATACATGGCCTCCATTTCGCCAAAATGTTGTAAAACCAGCAAAAAGGTCTCTATTGTAAAATTTCCGCCACGCTCCAGATTTTGAATAGTGATGCGCGATAAATTCAATTGTTTGGCAAGTTGTTCTTGCGTTAGCTTTCTATTGCTCCTGAGTTGTTTCACAAGCGTACCCATCGCTTGTTTAACGTCGCTCACTCGTATCGTTGAAAAACTCATAATGAATGTTATACTATGCAAATATAGTGATTTGATGCTTTATGCATATTTTAATATGCGAATCATGTGAGATTTAATGGATAAAAAACACCCCCTTGCAAGCGCTCGCATAAACGCTTTTGTGGCCTAATCATTTCCCCCTTTCACCCCCATTTCCTATATTCGCAACCCCATGCGTTGCGGCTTGCTTCTGTTTCTGTTGTTTTTAGGCGTTCGGGCTTTTGCCAGCAACCCCGATACCACGGTGACCCGTGGACTCGACAGCCTGTGCACCGACAACTACGTGCTTTCACGTGCTGAGCAGTATGGTTTGTTCCCTGGCGAAATCAACCGCCCCGAAATACTGTATGTATACGAGCAGTGGCGCCACACACCTTACCGTTATGGCGGTCGCGGCGAAAAAGGACTCGATTGTTCGGGCTTTGTGAATGTGATATTGCGCGAGGTGTACAAGCAGCAAATGCCCGGCGGGTCGGCCAGCATGTATACCAAGGTGCAGCGCATCAAAAAAGAAGAGCTGCAAGAAGGCGATTTGGTGTTCTTCCGCATCTATCGCGGGCGCATTTCGCATGTGGGCATGTATTTGTCGAACAACAAATTTGTGCACGCCACTACCCGTGGTGGCATCATGATCAGCGATTTGAACGAGCCTTATTACCGCCGCTATTGGGCTGGTGCTGGACGCATGCCCAATGGCTATGAGTTGCCGGCTGCACCTTCCGACAGCACCATCGCTGAAACAGGCGAAACCGAAGGCGAATAATCACCGCTCACACACCACACACACGGCCTCACCCTGCTGGTTCTTGGTAAAAAACAAGCGGGCATCTTCGCCCATGGGTAGCTTTAATGCCTTGCGGATAGCATCGGTTTCGAGGAAGAAGTCACGTTTGCTCACATGCGCCTTTTGAATGCCGTTTTCTTTGAACCAAGCCATCAACTGCTTGGGCTTGTAAGGCAAAACGGCACGGATGCGGAATTGTCGGCCCGGAAAACCCTCAATGGCAGCCATTCCCGCATAAAAATCAGCAGCTCCAATGGCCGAAAGTTGGTGTTGTTGGGCCAAATGACGCCCCAACCGCAGTTTGATGATGCCGGCATGCGGTTCAAACAGGTAGTCGCCCGGCTGTATGCTGCCTGCTGCCAGCGTAGCCAGCTCGGAAGATACGCCCACCGTGCTCACAGCCGAGCCATCGGATTTTAATTGAACTGCTTCTAAGCTTATGGCTTTGCTGTTGGCATGGTCTTGCAATTCAAAAAGTAACTCCTTCAGCTCATCGCCCAGGCAAAGGGCATATACCGCCAAACAGTGGGGCGCCAATTGCTTCAAGCATGCGGTAATATCCAACATGGGCGAAGCTTTGAGCCATATCTTGTCGAATTTTTGGAGCAATTGAGGCAGCAACATCAAAACATCGGGCGTGGAATCACTGAAATCGTATACACGGCGGCCAGCAGGTCGGCGGTCGGGATCGAGGTAAGCCACGCCACCTGCCTCGAGCTGAGACAAAACTGCTTCAGCCGTACCAACCCACAAGCGGTGCGAACGGTCGGCAAAGTTGGCCGATAAATAGGCGGCATGTAGTGGATCGGCTTCTACCAATTGCAGGCGGCTGGCCGCTGCCCCTATGAACCAAGCATCTACCCCGGCGCCAGCAGTAAGGTCGGTAAAGGCTTGTCTTCCAACACCCATGAGCTTGGCTTTGTAGCGGGCAAGGGGCTCAGAAGTACACTGCTCATAGCTTTTGGTGCTGAATAGCCAATGGCGGGCAGCCAAACTCGGCGTTTTTTCCCTCGCCCTTTCGCTGAGATGCAATTGCTCCAACACCCGCGCTGCATCGCTTCCAAAGGCCTTCCTTGTCGCATTTAGCAGCTCAGATGCGGGTTTTGCGGCATTTTCATCCCTAAAAGCACGCATTTTTGTACCCAACAACACCGATAGCCCAAAATCATCCATGAATACTTAACAAAAATTTTCTCGTTATTTGTAGGATGCGATTCGCCCAAAAACGATTTTTGTGCTTCGCTTTACTTTGTTTCCTCTTGGCAGGGGCTTGTAAAAGTCCCACGGCATGCCCCGCTTTCGAACAACAAACCGAAAAACGGAAGCCGAAAAAAGCGAAAAAGAAGAAACAATTGTATGCGAAAGATCGCGACCTATTTGGAAATAAACGCTAAGGATATGAAAAAGCTGATGATTCTCGCAGTGGTTTTGGCCGGATTGGCTTTGAGCTCTTGCAACCGCAATGCTTGCCCTGCTTTCAGTGCGGCTCCTGCCCCTGCCGGCCAGAACGCCTAGGCCATGGGCTGGATAGCCCTCGGAAGCGATGCCCAGCTCAGCGAGCTGCTGGCAGCTTCATATCAACGCCCTATTCTTTTTTTCAAGCACAGCACCCGTTGCAGTATCAGCAGCGCCGCAGAAGGGCGTTTGTTACGCGCCGAAAAGCAACTCCAACCCAAGTTTACCTTGGTCTACCTCGACTTGCTGCGCTACCGCTCTCTCAGCAACCGATTGGCCGATGAACTCGGCATAGAACATGCTTCTCCGCAAGTATTGTTGGTTCAAAATGGACAGTGCACCTACCACGAAAGCCACTTTGGCATTCAACCCGCTGAACTGCTGCAACTCGCTTAGCACCAACCGGCCTCCAAGCCGGTTTTTTTGTTACCTTTGCACTTTAATTTCACACGCATGCTAAACCTCGTTCTTTTTGGTCCTCCCGGCGCTGGCAAAGGCACCCAATCTGCAAAACTCATCGAAAAATACGGCTTGGTACACCTTTCTACGGGTGATTTGCTCAGGTCGGAAATTGCAGCCGGTACCGCGCTCGGTCTCGAAGCCAAAAAGTTGATGGACCAAGGCATGTTGGTACCCGATGCCGTGGTGATTGGTATGATTGACAGCAAGTTGAACGCCAACAAAAATGCTGGCGGCTTCATTTTCGACGGCTTTCCCCGCACCATCGCCCAAGCCGAAGCACTCGACCAATTGCTGGCCGGCCACAATGAAGGCATTCATTGCATGCTGTCGCTGCGTGTAACCGAAGAAGAACTCACCCGCCGTTTGTTGCTGCGTGGCAAAGACTCGGGCCGTGCCGACGACCAAGACGAGGCCGTCATCCGCAAGCGCATCCAGGAATACGAAAACAAAACCGCCCAAGTGGCTGGCTATTACGCTGCCCAAGGCAAACTCCGCGAAATTGAAGGCATTGGCGAAATTGAAGTAATTTTCAACGCCCTTTGCTCCGAAATTGATGCATAAATTCCCCCATTTTGGCCGAAAGTAACTTTGTTGATTATGTAAAAATCTGCTGTCGCTCGGGCGCGGGCGGAGCAGGTTCGGTGCATTTTCACCGCGACAAACACACGGCCAAAGGTGGTCCCGATGGGGGCGATGGCGGCCGCGGCGGCCACATCATCTTGCGCGGCAACGCCCAGCTGTGGACGCTTTTGCACCTCAAATTCCGCAAACACGTGATTGCCGCTGCGGGTATTGCCGGCAGCAGCGGACTCAAAACCGGCGCCAACGGTCCCGACGAATTTTTGGAAGTCCCCATTGGCACCGTGGCCCGCGATGCCGAAACCGGCGAACAGATTTGTGAAATCACCGAAGACGGGCAGGAGATTATCTTGTTACCGGGCGGCCGTGGCGGACAAGGCAATCACCACTACAAAAGCGCCACCAACCAAACTCCGCGTTACGCCCAGCCCGGCGAACCCGGTCAGGAGGTTTGGAACATCCTGGAGCTCAAATTGCTCGCCGATGTGGGCCTCGTAGGCTTCCCCAATGCCGGTAAAAGCACTTTGCTGGCCAGCATTACGGCGGCTAAACCCGAAATTGCCGATTATCCCTTTACTACCTTGGTGCCCAATTTGGGCATTGTACCTTACCGCGATTTCCGTTCGTTTGTGATGGCCGACATTCCGGGCATCATTGAAGGGGCGCACGAAGGCAAAGGTTTGGGTCACCGTTTTTTGCGGCACATAGAACGCAACAGTTTGTTGTTGTTCATGATTCCGGCCGATGCACGCGATTTGCGGGCCGAATACAAAATCCTCGAGAACGAACTGGCGCAATACAATCCCGAATTGATGCACAAAAAGCGGGTATTGGCCATCACCAAAAGCGATTTGCTCGACGAAGAGCTCATGGCCGAAATGCGCTTGGAATTGCCGGCCGACGTGCCAGCAATCTTCATCAGCAGCGTAACCAATTACAACTTACAGCAGTTGAAAGACTTGTTGTGGATGGAATTGAACCGCGATTAAGCTTTGCTTTCTAGCTCATTCAGCGCCAGCCAAGCCATCAGGCCGCAGCCGGTTTCGAGGGCGCTTTCGTCGATATCGAAGGTAGGGGTATGCACAGCCGAAGTAATGCCACGGGCTTCGTTGCGGGTGCCCAGGCGGTAAAAACAGGCATCGGTTACCTGGCTGTAATAAGCGAAATCCTCGGCTGCCATCCACAAATCGAGCTCTACCACATTTTCAATGCCCATGTAGGCTTCGGCTGCGGCGCGGGCGCGTGCTGTTAGTTGCGGCTCATTCACGAGGAATGGGTAACCAACATGGATGCTAAAATCGCAAGTTGCACCCATTGATTTGGCCATGTCCTCAGCAATTTGCTTCATGCGGACATGCGCTTCTTTCCGCCATTTTTCATCCATGGTGCGAAAGGTGCCCAATACCACTACTTCGTTGGGAATGATGTTGAATGCGCCGTTAGCGGTGATTTTACCAAACGATAAAACCGATGGGATGGTTGGATTGCAATACCTGCTCACAATTTGCTGGAGTGCCACCAAAATTTGGGCGGTAATCATTACGGTATCGGTATTGAGGTGTGGCATGGCCGCATGGCCGCCTTTGCCCCGCACCGTCATGGTAATTTCATCGGCCGAGGCCATGTACATGCCCGACCGAAAACCCACTTTACCGGCTGGCAGCAAGGGCATAACATGTTGGCCAATGATGCTGGCAGGCTTCGGATTTTCGAGCACGCCTGCTTTGATCATGAGCGAAGCACCGCCGGGTAAACGCTCCTCGGCAGGTTGGAAAACCAATTTGATGCTGCCTTCGAACTCGTTGCGCAACGATTGCAAAATGCCCGCGGCACCCAACAAACTGGCGGTGTGGGCATCGTGTCCACAGGCATGCATGGTGCCGGGTTTGGTTGATTTGTATGGAACCTCGTTGGCTTCCACAATGGGCAGCGCATCCATATCAGCGCGCAGGGCAACGACTTTTTTGAGCGGATTTTTACCTTCAATGAGCCCAACCACGCCATGACCAGCCACATCACACTGATAGGAAATACCCAAGGCTTTGAGGTGTGTTTGTACATAAGCCGCTGTTTGCGCTTCTTCAAACGACAATTCGGGATGCATGTGCAAATGACGGCGGTGTGCAACCACCTGGGGCATTTGCAGTGCTGCTTGGGCTTGTATTTTATCAATCAGACTCATCGCCCGTAGGTTCTTCAATTACTTTGGGAGCTAAAACCGGGTTTTCGAGTACCTCATCGGGCACAATGAAACTTACCGGATACAAAGGCTTTAAATCGCGCAGTAAGTCCTGTGCCGCAGCGCGCGAGCGGAAATCGCCGACCCGTACCCTGAAAGTAGGTTGTTTATAGATGAGATAAGCCGCGTACTCGGGGTATTTCTCGAGCACCTCGGTGCGTATTTGGATGGCTTGTGCGCGGTTATTGCCGCTATACACCTGCACCCTAAAACCCGAAACCGTGGCTGGTTTGCTCGTTTGCACCCGACCCGAATCGCGCCGTGCACGTGTGCTGTCGGCCGGAATTTCTTTGTTATCGCTTATAGGGGCGGGTTGCTGCGCCAGGGCCGATATACTCAGCACCAAGCCCAAAATCATCATCAAAAGCTGCTTCATTCGTTAATCATTTTAACGCCCGAGGAGGTGCCAATTCGGTCGGCACCCGCCACCAACAAGGCCAGGGCAAAGGCCCGGTCGCGTATGCCACCCGAGGCTTTGATGTGCACTTGCTCGGGCAATATACGACGCATCCGCTCCACCACCTCAATATTCGCGCCTTCTTTGCCAAAACCGGTACTTGTTTTTACATAATCAACACCTGCAGCAGCACAAAGCTCACATAAAGCGGTGAGGTGGTGTTCATCGAGGTAGCCTGTTTCAATGATTACCTTGATTCGTGCTTGGTGGGCATGCGTAACTGCAGTAATGGCGCCAATTTCATCGGCCACCAATTTGCGGTCGCCCGAAAACCAAGCCGCCAAATTCACCACCAAATCAATTTCCTTGGCACCGGCACGCAAGGCGGCTTCGGCCTCGTGCTTTTTTACCAAGGGCGGATGGTATCCAAATGGAAAACCAATGACGGTGCAAGGCTGCACTTGACTTCCGGCCAAGGCTTCGGCCATGTCGCGCACAAAATAGCTAGGCACACACACGGCTGCAAAATCGTAGGTCATGGCCTCTTCACACAAACGCAATACGTCGGCACGCTGCATCTGCATCGATAGCATGGTGTGGTCAATGCGCCTGGCCAATACGTCCATTATGCCTCCTCTTTGCCGTGACAGGCTTTGTATTTTTTACCACTGCCGCAGGGACAAGGGTCGTTTCGACCAATTTTTGGTCCCACATGCACCGGCTGCACCGGACGAGGCGCTGGCTGCTGTGGCATACCCATGGCAGGCGCCGGAGCGGCCGAACTGCTACTGGTATAGGCAGGCTTGCTGGCTTGTACCGCGGGTTGAGTGGGTCGCGGCATGGCGCGCTGCTCGCGTACCTCGCTGGCATCTTGCACCGGAATGCTGCCTTGGAACAGCATGCCCGTAGCTTCGGCATTCAACTCGCTGAGCATGCGCTCAAACAAGTTAAACGATTCCATTTTATACACCACCAGCGGGTCTTTTTGCTCGTAAACGGCATTTTGTACCGATTGCTTGAGCTCGTCCATATCGCGCAGGTGGTTTTTCCAGGCATCGTCAATGAGCAACAACATGATGCTTTTTTCAAACTCGGTGATGATTTCGCGGCAATTGCTGTCGTATGCCTTTTTGAGGTTCACGCCCACTTGCAAACCGCGGCTTCCCATTTGGAAAGGCACCACAATGTTCTCTACCACATCGCCCTTTTGCTCAAATACCGACTGAATAACGGGCATGGCCATGGCTGCTACCCTTTCGTTTTTGGCTTCGTAAGCTGCCAAGGCCTCGCGGGCCAATTGTGCACTGAGGTTTTCTGTTTTTTCTTTGGCAAAACTTTCAGCGGTAATGCCGGTTTCCATGGCGAAATTGCGGATCACATCGAGGGTGAATGCTTCAAAATCGCCTTGATCGCGGTGACGCTCCACCACGTCGGCGGCTACATCGCTGATCATGTTGCGGATGTCGACACTCAAACGATCACCATACAAAGCATGGCGGCGCTTGCCGTAAATCACTTCGCGCTGTGAGTTCATCACATCGTCGTACTCAAGCAAGCGCTTGCGAATACCGAAGTTATTTTCTTCTACCTTTTTCTGGGCACGCTCAATCGACTTGGTGATCATGCTGTGCTGAATTACCTCGCCTTCTTTGTAGCCGAAAGTATCCATCACCTTGCTGATGCGCTCCGAGCCGAACAATCGCATGAGGTTGTCTTCGAGCGATACAAAGAATTGCGACGAACCGGGGTCACCTTGGCGACCGGCACGACCACGCAACTGACGGTCGACCCGGCGCGATTCGTGGCGTTCGGTACCAATAATAGCCAAACCGCCGGCTTCTTTCACGCCTGGTCCGAGCTTGATGTCGGTACCACGGCCCGCCATGTTGGTGGCGATGGTTACTGTACCAGCCCTACCGGCTTCGGCCACAATTTCAGCCTCGCGCTGGTGCTGCTTGGCGTTGAGTACGTTGTGTTTGATTTTGCGCAGGTTGAGCATGCGGCTCAGCAACTCCGAAGTTTCAACCGAGGTAGTACCCACCAGCACCGGACGGCCTGCAGCCACCAATTTTTCTACCTCGTCAATTACCGCATTGTACTTTTCGCGCATGGTTTTGTACACCACGTCTTCTTCGTCTTTGCGCACAATGGGGCGGTTGGTAGGAATTACCACCACGTCTAACTTATAGATTTCCCACAATTCACCGGCTTCGGTTTCGGCCGTACCGGTCATACCGGCCAGCTTGTGGTACATGCGGAAGTAGTTCTGTAAGGTAACGGTGGCAAAAGTCTGCGTAGCCGCTTCCACCTTCACATTTTCTTTGGCTTCGATGGCCTGGTGCAGTCCATCGCTGTAGCGGCGACCGTCGAGCACACGGCCTGTTTGCTCGTCTACAATTTTCACCTTGTTTTGGTCGACAATGTATTCCACATCGCGCTCAAACAAGCAGTAGGCTTTGAGCAATTGGTTCATGGTGTGGATGCGCTCCGACTTCACTTGGAAATCGGCCATCAGCTTGGCCTTTTTATCGGCCTTCTCTTGCGCACTCAGGTTGCTTTTTTCGATGTCGGCCACTTCGGCACCCACGTCGGGCATGATGAAGAAGTGGGGGTCTTCGCCCGAAGCGGTAATCAATTCAATGCCTTTTTCGGTGAGCTCGATGGTGTTGTTCTTTTCGTCGATGGTGAAGAACAGCGGCTCATCGGCCTTGTGCATTTCTTTTTGCTGGTCTTGCAGGTAATAGGCCTCGGTCTTCTGCAGCTGACCACGCATGCCCGATTCGCTCAAAAACTTGATGAGCGCCTTGCTTTTGGGCAAACCGCGGTAGGCGCGGAAAAGAGCCAATCCACCTTCTTCGTTTTTGCCTTCGGCCAATAATTTTTTAGCATCGGCCAAAGCGGTATTCACAAAGCGCTTCTGGGCTTCCACCAAACGTTCGATGCGTGGCTTGAGCTCTTGGAATTCATGGATATCGCCACGTGGCACTGGTCCGCTGATGATCAAAGGCGTACGGGCATCGTCAATCAATACCGAGTCAACCTCATCCACCATGGCGAAGTGGTGCTTGCGCTGCACGAGGGCTTCGGGGGCATGCGCCATGTTGTCGCGCAGGTAGTCGAAGCCAAACTCGTTGTTGGTACCGTAAGTGATGTCGGCCAGGTAAGCCTTGCGGCGTTGGGGCGAGTTGGGTTGGTGTTTGTCGATACAATCAACCGTTATGCCGTGGAACTGGAAAAGCGGACCGTTCCACTCGGCATCGCGTTTGGCGAGGTAATCGTTCACGGTTACCAGGTGTACCCCCATGCCGCTGAGGGCATTGAGGTAGGCAGGCAAGGTAGAAACGAGGGTTTTACCTTCACCCGTGGCCATTTCCGAAATTTTACCGCTGTGCAGCACCATACCACCGATGAGCTGAACGTCGTAGTGCACCATGTTCCACACCACTTCGTTGCCGGCGGCCATCCAGCGGTTTTGGTAAATGGCTTTGTCGCCTTCAATGCGCACAAAGTCTTTGCTGGCAGCCAAATCACGGTCCATTTCGCTGGCTGTTACTTCCAGCGTTTCGTTTTCGGTGAAACGGCGGGCGGTTTCTTTCACCACGGCAAAGGCTTCGGGCAACAATTCGTCGAGTGCTTTTTCGAGGATGGTATCGCGCTCTTTCTCGAGCTTGTCGATTTCACTGTACAACTCAAACTTTTCATCCACGGCACCAGCGGGTAATTTTTCGGCCTGTTGGCGCAAATCGGCCAATTGGGCATTGGTTTCGGCCAAAGCTTGCTGTATGCGTGCGCGGAATTCGGTGGTTTTGGCACGCAACTGGTCGTTGCTGAGGCCTTTTAATTGTTCAAAATGCGTATTGATTTCGGCCACGCGGGGCAACAATTGCTTGATGTCGCGGTCCGATTTATTGCCAAAAATGCTGTTGATGGCCTTGGTTACAAATCCTAACATGGGTGCTGGGTAAAAAATCTATGCTTAAACCTGCCAAAGTTAACGAATTAGGCTGCAGCATGGTAAAAAGGCTGCTGCTTTTGTTAACCGACGGCCGACGTAGTCAAGAATGAAGCCAAAAGCCCAAGTAGACTATTTGGCCAGCTCAAAAGGCCGGGAGGTGACAGAATGGCCGATTATTTTAACAACAACTTAATGTTGCGCCATTTATATTTGTTTGATGCCGAAACACATTCTATATGTTTTCCTGATTTTTGGTGGCCTAACCGCCTGCCTCAAAGACACCTCTTGGGGGAATTACCAACTGCCTGAGGCCACCCGTACAGGTGCCAATACCGTGGGTTTTAAGCTGGGGCAAACGGTGCTTGTGCCCGCTGGCTGGACCCGTGCGAATAATTTGAGCACCGATGCCAGCAGTACCCGTATTTATATCAATCTGCGTTGCAAAAGCGACCGGCAGAATCTAGACCACACTTTTAAGCTGGAAATCCGTGACAGCATATATGCGGGAGCCATATTCAAAGCCAACAATCCCTGTTCATGGCAGTTGTACCTGCCAAATGGTAGTATGTGTACCAGCCTCAGCGATGACATCAAAGGCAAGCAGTTTGGGGGCGGAAATGACCATACATTCACTTTGCGGGTTGAGCACTTTGAGCGCCATGTAACATCCACACGCATGGTGCTGGGTAGCCAAGGCGATAGTGTGCTGCAACGCCATTACAAGGTGATTTGTGCCGGCACCTTTTCGGGCGTGCTTGCCACAAGTGCAGGCGAGTTAGTTACAATCAGCGATGGGCGTTTCGATTTGGAAGGGTGGGAAACAGCGGATTGAAGTTTTTTGAGAGCACACATTGGGCGCTTACCTTGCTCAACACCCAACAGCTGAATTGGCAGGCTAAGCACTCTTCGTCAGCTTCGAACAACTACGGCAAACAATACCCCGCGAGAGGTGTATTTAAAGCATGGACGATGCTGTTACCATCAATCAACTTGCTTACGACTTGGATCAAATTTACCGCGACTGTTGGCACCGGCTGGTCAACGGGGTGCATTCGGCCAAAAGTGCTTTTCACACCCCGGCCATCGCCAGCATCAACAACGGATTTCCGGAGATAAGAACCGTTGTGCTGCGAAAAGCCTTACCAGAGCAGCAACAGTTGATATTTCACTCGGATGTGCGATCACCCAAAATCAAACAAATACAGTCGAACCCGGCACTGAGCTGGCTGTTTTACGACGACAAAGCAAAAATTCAACTGCGCATCAAGTCTCAAGCCAGCCTGCACCACCTCAATGAGCTGAGCCAAAGTCGCTGGAACGAATCGCGCCTGCAAAGCCGCAGCTGCTATTTGGTAGAACCGGCCCCTTCGGTGGTATCTGCCAAGGCCACCGATGGATACCCTGCTGGCTTCAATAGGAACGAACTGAATGAAGCGAGCCTCTTGCCAGGTTATGCACATTTTGTGGTGGTGGTTTGCCAGGTGCTGGAAATAGACTGGTTGTATTTAAACCATGACGGCCACCGCCGTGCCCGATTCGTTTTAGATGAAATTGGCGTATCCAAAAACTGGCTGGTGCCTTAGTTGTGAGTTCATTTTAGCCATGAAAACCAAAACCTGTGCTTTGTGTAAAAGCGAGCAAGCGGTGATGTACAGGGTGCAAGTAGCGCAGCTGAGCGGTTGGGTATTTGTTTGCACTCCTTGCTGCAAGTCCCATCAAAAACAAGCCGGCTACCGCTACGGCGGAACTTGGAAAGGCAGCCGACATTGACATCTTGATTTTTGAGCCGAAAACTTGAAGTATTTAATCACCAATTTGAGAGCGCAACATGCCACGTAGAACTTCTGTCAACGACGTCAAAGAGCTGGACCAACTCAACGAGCTGCACCGGCTGGTAAAAGACAAACGGAACAACAAACGCGCCGATGCCAAAAAAGAACGCCGCAACCGGCACTATGTGAAGGTACTAATTAAGCACCAGGTGAGTCATGTGCCAATTGAAACCACCCAAAAGGAAAAAGACACCAGGCATTCGCTGGAATACTGAATGAGAGGAGTGCACTGATGTGGGGGCAAAGAAGTAATGCCTCATTAGAAAATCAGCAAAGGGCAGGAGGCTCTTGTATGTCGCTTTTATGGGCAAATACAGCTGTTCGCAAGCCTTTCAGGCCATCCCCTTCGAGCAGCATTCCCCTTTTCTCTGCCAAGGCCATGGCTTCGGGCATGGTATTTACCCGGCCAGCAGGGATGTGTCGTTCGTAACAGGCAGCCAAGAACGCATCGGCCTGCCAGTCTGCCATTTTTTCGGCCAATGCAGCATTCACAGCGCTGCGTACTTGTACCCGCTGGGCGTTGGTGCGCCAAGTTTCGGGCAGGTCGATGTTTAAAACTTCAAGCAAAGAAGCAAATTGTTTATCGGTGCCTACGGCCAACACCACGCCCACGCCATCGGCTGTTTGGTAAATGCTGCCGTAAGGTACAATGTTGGGATGCTCGGAGCCCATGGGCTGTGGCACCACGCCCCCAACCAGATAGTTGGTTGCTTGGTTGGCCAAGGCTGCCAAGGCCGCGTCGAGCAGGTTCACGCGCACCACTGTACCCTCCCCACTGCGATCACGCTGCCAAAGGGCCAGCAACAAGCCTTGTTTGAGCTGGTGGGCAGCCAACAAATCGACCAAAGCCACAGGCATTTTGTGGTAATCGGTGGTATTGTTGCCATTCAAATAGGTAAAACCAGCTTCCGCCTGCACAATGGCATCGTAGCCCACGCGCAGATCATTGGCGCCGTAACCGCTGATTTCGCCGATGATCAGGCGCGGATGCTGCATGCGAAGGTTTTCGGCATCGAGGCCAAAACGGGCTGCATCTCCAGCTTTGTAGCTGGTTAACAACACATCGGCTTCGGCCAAAAGCGGTTGCAGCTCTAACTTGCCTTCATCGGTACGCAAATCAATCACCCGGCTGCTTTTGCCCCAATTGGCGGCGCAGAAATAGGCCGATCGCCCCTCTTTGGGCTGTTCGTTGGGCAGGCGCCACGAACGGGTGACATCGCCCCCGGGCGCTTCGACTTTCAATACCTCGGCGCCCAACTCGGCAAAGAACTGGCCTACAGCCGGACCTGCTAGCACATTGGCCAGCTCCAGTATCTTTAATCCGTGCAAAGGCGAATTCATCGCGGCGGGTTGTTAAACCACAAAAGCGAGCTGTCGCCGTAACTCAAAAAACGGTAATCATTGGCCAAGGCGTGGGCATATACTTTTTTCCAATCGTCGCCAATGGCAGCAGCTACCAGCAGCAACAAGGTGCTTTCGGGCTGGTGGAAGTTGGTAACCAAGGCATGCGCCAGGCGAAAGCGATAGCCCGGGGCAATCATGAGGGCGGTATAGCCGATGGCTTCGTGTTGTTGGCGCTGTTCCAACCAGTGCAACAGTTTTTGCAAGGCTTCGTGTGCCGACAAATCACCTGCATGGTCATAAGCGGTAAATTGGCCTGGTTCGGGCAAACGGCTGTCGGAACCTTCGAGCAGACAGCCCATCCAGTACAAACTTTCGAGGGTGCGCAAAGAAGTGGTGCCAACAGGAATGATGGGGCCATTGTGCGACAGCAATCGCGCTACCAACTCGCGGGTAATGACCACTTCTTCGCGGTGCATATCGTGCCCAGCCATGGTTTCGGCCTTTACGGGCTTGAAGGTGCCCGCCCCTACGTGCAGGGTGAGTTCTTGTCGGCCTATGCCTTTGGCCTCCAGCGCCTCAAACACACGCGGCGTAAAGTGCAAGCCAGCGGTTGGCGCTGCCACGGCCCCATCGAAACGGGCATAAACGGTTTGGTAACGCTGGGTATCTTCGGCTTCGGCGGCGCGGTGCAAGTAGGGCGGCAGGGGAATGTTGCCAAAGGCTTCAAGCACCTCGGCAAAAGTGCGCTCAGCCGGTAACCAGCTGAAGTGGATAGCATATCCATCGCCCCGCATTTCACCCCGTTCGGCACTGAGTTGCCAGTCGGCATGCTGCATTTGCAAGCTGCCGCCTTTCCAGCGTTTGTTGTTGCCTACCAGGCAGTGCCAAGTAGCTTGGCCTTGGGCCTGCATGGCCAACTGCACTTCGGGCGAAGGCAAAAGCGGTTCTAAACAAAAAATTTCTACCACCCCGCCGGTGTCTTTGTGGAAAAGCAAACGGGCCTGCACCACCCGGGTATTGTTGAACAACAGCAAGGCATCGGCTGGCAATTGCTGCGGAAGTTCGGTAAAGACATGGTTGCTGATGGCACCCCCGCGGTACTGCAGCAATTTAGAGCCATCGCGCTGCGAAAGCGGATGGAGCGCAATGCGTTCTTGTGGCAAATTGTAATGAAAATCGGCAATGCGGAGTTCAGAGGGGTGCAACATGGCGCAAAGTTAAGCAGCAACCCATGGAAATGTTTACTGACTCCAACGGGTTCACCGCCGATTGACAACCTATTTCAGGCATCGTCATTTTTTGAACTTTGAACTTTGAACTTTGAACCCCAGCAAAGGCTGCCGTACCTTTGCTGCATGGCAGCTCCGCTCTATCTCGACTTCAACGCCACTACTCCGGTTGATCCGGCGGTGCTCGAAGCCATGCTGCCTTGGTTCAGTGCCGATTTTGGCAATGCAGGCAGTCGCACCCACGCCTGGGGCTGGAGGGCAGAGCAGGCCGTGAAACAAGCCCGTGAACAGTTGCGTAGTTTGTTAAACGCCTCAACGGGCGAAATCATTTTCACATCGGGCGCTACCGAAGCTTTGAATTTGGCCATCAAAGGCCTGGCAGCCAGTTGGCAGCACAAAAAAAAGCATGTGCTTTTGTGGCAAACCGAACACCGGGCGGTGATTGACCCTTGCTTGTGGTTGCGTAAACAAGGATTTGAAGTGGATTTATTGCCTGTCCTGGCTTCGGGCCAGCCCGATTTCACCGCTTTCCAAGCCGCCTTGCGGCCCGATACACTGTTGGTTTGCGGCATGTTGGCCAACAACGAAACTGGCAGCATTTTCCCCATAACCCAACTGGCAGGCATGGCACATGAAGTTGGCGCTTTTTTTCTTTGCGATGCCACCCAAGCCATTGGCAAAATGGAGGTAGATGTGGTGGCCTTGGAGGTAGACTTGCTGGTATGTTCGGCGCATAAATTTTACGGACCCAAAGGCACCGGCGCTTTGTGGATGGCCAAAAAAGCCGGGCTCAAACCCCAGGCGCTTTTGCATGGGGGCGGACAAGAAGGCGGCTGGCGTTCAGGCACACTCAACGTGCCAGGCATTGTGGGCATGGGCGCTGCGGCGGCTTTGTCGGAGCAACTGTTGACCAGCGAAATGGCCCGACAGCAGCGCATGCAAGCCGGTTTTGAAGCCCATTTGCTGCAACATCTCCCCGAAATTACCATCCAAGGCAAAGACACCGATAGGTTACCCAACACCAGCAACATTTGGTTTCGGCATGCCCCGGCGGCCTCACTCATCAAAAGCCTGCGTAACCTGGCTTTGAGCACGGGTTCAGCTTGTAGTTCGCACAAAGCCGAGGCTTCCCACGTGCTGCTGGCCCTTAGACTTACCGAAGCCGAGGCTGCTTGCTGTCTGCGCATCAGTTGGGGGCGACCCACTACCGAAGCCGAACTCATGGCAGCCGCCACTCGGCTCATTGCAGCCGTAGAACAAGTGCGCGCCTCCTCGCCGGCTTGGCGGTACCGCACGAGCTGAAGCGGTTGATCGCAGCGAAACCCTTCTTTTGAATCTTGAACCCCAGAAAACCCTGAACGTAGGCAACAGATGTCGCCCCTACAGGGCTTCATGAACGATTTTGCAATTTTGAGCTACCCAGATGCCGCCCCTAACTGGGCTGAAGCGGTTGAATGCAGCGAAACCCTTCTTTTGAATCTTGAACCCCAGAAAACCCTGAACGTAGGCAACAGATGTCGCCCCTACAGGGCTTCATGAACGATTTTGCAATTTTGAGCTACCCAGATGCCGCCCCTAACTGGGCTGAAGCGGTTGAATGCAGCGAAACCCTTCTTTTGAATCTTGAACCCCAGAAAACCCTGAGCGTAGGCAACAGATGTCGCCCCGACAGGGCTTCATGAACGATTTTGCAATTTTGAGCTATCCAGATGCCGCCCCTGAAGGGACCGTAGCGGGTGAACGCAGCGAAATCATTCTTTTGAATCTTGAACCCCAGAAAACCCTGAGCGTAGGCAACAGATGTCGCCCCGACAGGGCTTCATGAACGATTTTGCAATTTTGAGCTACCCAGATGCCACCCCTAACGGGCCTGAAACGGTTGATCGCAGCGAAACCCTTTTGAACTTTGAACCTTGAACCTTGAACCCATAATAGCGCCCGGCGCGGAACCTTTTGGCCCGCCCATTTGTAAATACCTCTGCACGACGGTGCTACCCGCTGTTCGTTTGTTTTTGCTTATTTTTGTACGCTTATCCAACATCCTCCGCCATGATTACCATCAGTGAAAAAGCCGCCGAACGTGTAAAAAGCATGCTCCAGCTGCCCGAAAATGCCGGAAAATCGTATATCCGGGTGAGTGTGGTGAGCGGAGGCTGCTCGGGACTGAGCTACAAAATGGATTTTGACGCCGAAAGCAGCGAAAGCGACGAGCGTTTCAACGACAAAGGCCTTACCCTGCTGTGTGATAAAAAGAGTTTTTTTTACCTCATCGGCACCGAGCTCGACTACAGCGACGGCCTCCAGGGCAAGGGTTTCCATTTTGTGAACCCCAATGCCTCACGCACCTGTGCCTGCGGCGAAAGTTTTAGTTTGTAGGTGTTTTAGTTGAAGGCGACTAGGACAGTTTTGCCTCAAAATTTCAAATTTACCCTAGTGTTTTGCTGATTTTTTGACATTAACAAAACCCATATGCGTTGTGTTTAACTTATTTTAACAGCTTGAAGTTTGAAGTCTGTTTTTTTGGATGTTCGCAATGTATTAAATTCACACTTACACGGATGGGTTTCGGCCTCGTGGACCAGTATAAGTTTTGAAGAAGGCATTACCGCGCTTTTGAACTAATGAAACGCTTTGTTTATATCCTCATTTCAACAGTCTTGCTGGCCAAGGGCGCAGCAGGACAGTTGACTTTATTTCCTATGCCTGAAACCTCCAATCATGGCACGGCCATCGAAATTCTTCAGGAAAGCACCTCGCAAAAATGGATTATACAGACCATCCGAGTCGCTCCAAATCTTAACATATCAGAAGCTAGAGTCCACGTATATAATCACTCACTTACTCAAAAACTACATAGTTATTTGATAGACACTAGTTCTATGATTCAGCCTGTGAGGATGTTCGAATTTCGAGGACGCACATGGATAGCCAGTTATAAAATTAGCAATACCGTTCTGTTCACCAGTAAAGGTTCTAATCAAGTTAGGTTACAACGTCTATCGCCAGATTTAAGCAGCATCGACACCTCCATTTACATTGTGTTTCAAGATAGTTTGTTTTTTGTTGATTGTGAAATTGCCAACAACCAAATTCATATGTACGGTTTGTTTAGAGGCCCACTAAGCCCAGTGAACCCGCAAGAAATAAGCGCTTTGCAAATCATAAGACTCAATCACCAATTACAAATCGTTGCAGACACTGTATTGAACCGTCGTAATAACTTGCCCACCACCGGAAACATTACAGGTATATTTTCGCTAAGTGAGCACGAATATGCTGTAAGTGGGGTTGGCCAAACCGCGTGGATCATTAATTCTGATACCTTCAGAACTGGAATTGCTGATATTGCCGTGTACAATCGGTCCTATGCACTTTTGTTCAATGGCGTTATTCATCCCAATCCTTTGAGCACTTTTCCATTGAACGATACAGGTCCACGAAAAGCACCCTACTTCAATGTTGGTTTCATTAAAGACCCTTTGCATCAAAATTACTACTACAAAGGCACTGGATTGGATTCGACCTACCCTGTTGGCCTTGACTCCTTTCCGGTATTTGGAATGCAAAAACAGTACTTGGCAAAATTAAATTCTCAATTTCAAGTAATTCAACGACATTTCTTCGGGCATCCCCGTAGAAATGATATCCCCCCCAGAGAAAAAGCGCTCACTCTCGGGCCCAATGGTCGGATATACAGCCTATCCAACGTTAACCAGGCGGCATGGTTGGTTGTTCCCGATTCTATACAAACGCTCGTAGTTTACAGCGTCGACACTCAGTTCAATAATCCCCAGTTTTTATATTGGAATGATGGGTACGATGTAATTAGTACCGAATTTGCAGCCTACCCCTCCGGCATCTACATCCTCGCCAACAGTGTAGGCCGCGGGGGCGAAAAGTTCCATGTGTTGCGTATCGAAGGCACGGCCTGGGCCAGC
>VFQQ010001388.1_pt1 | contig 34218 bp, 26 predicted proteins | sample 3512341 | NCBI WGS metagenome assembly VFQQ01 (sample SAMN10412373, study PRJNA504923) | tailings metagenome | isolation source: Relicate 2 Philex TSF1 revegetated site | place: Philippines: Tuba, Benguet | collected 2017-08-29 | reverse complement strand
ATGCTGGTCGCCCTGGCGCGCGCGCACGCTTCCCGTGAAGAGCGCGGTCTTGCTGCCGTCGTTCAGGTCAAGACGGCTCGAGTCGATGTTGATGGGTCCGTTCGAGGGCGTGAACAGCGCGCTGTCCGGGCTCTTCTGTGCCGCCTCTTCGGCTGCGGGATCCTTCGGTTTGTCGTCCGGCGGCGGCGTCAGCTCGACGACGACGTCTTCCGTAAAGGTCGCTTCACGCGCCTTCTGGCGCAGCGTCATCTTGTTCGAGCGCACCGAGCCGTTCGGAAACTCCACGATCACCGGCTCGGTGGATGTCAGCAGGTCTTCCTTCGTCAGGATGGTGGCCTGCGTCAGGCGCGCCTTGAGGCCGCTCTGGGAGTCGACGTTGATCTCCTCGTACAGGTCGAGCAGGCTCTTCTCGTTGTTGAAGACGCCGCGGACCGCCGTGATATCCGTGCGCGTCTTGTCGGCCTGATAAACCTCGCCGACGATGCCGTTGAGCTTGATGACGTGCGGTGTCGTGAGATCCTGCTGCGCGGTCTTGGCGGTGAAGACGTATCTGCCGCCGTCCTTGTTGAAGCCCTCGTAGCGGGGATTCTTCATGGACAAGTCTTCGGGCATGATCTTGCGAGCGGCGAACTCGGGCAATGTCTCGGGCGAAACCAAGCCTGCCGTGCGCGCGATCATCAGCACGTAGGCGCCGAACAGCGCGACGGCGGTGACCGGGAAAGCGATGCGCAACGCGCGCACCATCATGGTGCGGCGGTTTGCTTTGCGGAACTCCCGCGTGCGGTCGACTTCCAGCACGACGCCGTCGCCGGTCTTGCGACCAGCGAACGGATTTGTGTGTTGGTCAACGGTCATGACCATCGGGGTCCCCGCCCTCGTGGCAGCGTCACGGTTTTTCGAGGTGAGCGTCCATATGACGGACGATCAGGCTCCGAGCCGTCGCCAGGCCGGCAAATTCGTGCGCGGTTTCCGGGGGCCTGAAGGATAGTGTTGCACGTGCGAAGGCGGAGGGACAATCGCCGGGAATTGGGGTGAGATTGGGACTGAAGAAGCATAAGACGGCGGAGGAATTTCCCAGTTCGCCTCAGTGGGCGAAGATGTCGTCCTCGCTGAACCCCGCGAGATCCAGCTTTGCCCGAACCGGCAGGAATTCAAAGGCGGATTTGGCGAAATGGCCACGGCCCTCGCGTTCCAGCATGGCATCGAGCTTTGCCTTCAGAGCGTGCAGATACAAAACGTCCGAGGCCGCATAGGCGAGCTGCTGCTGGGTGAGCGTGGAGGCGGCCCAATCCGAGCTCTGCTGCTGCTTGGACAGCTCAATTCCCAGCAGTTCAGCGGTGATGTCCTTCAACCCGTGACGGTCGGTGTACGTGCGCACGAGCTTGGATGCGATTTTCGTGCAGTACACCGGGGAGACTGTAACCCCTAGGTATTTTTCGATCACTGCGAGGTCGAAGCGCGCGAAGTGGAAGATCTTCAGCACGCTGGGGTCGGTCAGCAGCGCCTTGAGGCGGGGTGCGTCGTAGCTCGTGGGATCGGGCTGCACGAGGTGCGCGCTCCCGTCGCCGCTCGAGAGCTGAATGAGGCAAAGACGATCCCGCTGAGGATTGAGCCCCTGGGTCTCCGTGTCGATGGCGACGCTGCCCTTGAAGACGACGTTCGGGGCGAGGTCGCCTTTGTGGAGTGTGATCGATGGCGCGGTCATGGTGGGAGGCCTCGCGTGGGCTGAGATCTCATCCACGAATAGATCAACTCATTGAAATTTATCGTGGATTTCTACTGCTCTTGCACGCGGTGTAACGGTTCCGTCCGGCAAAAGCAAGGGCACGCATGGCTTGGCCGGCCGGAAATCACCGCAGGCACGCACTTATCCACGTGCGCGGATGCTCCGCGATAGTGGCTCAGGTTCCGCGAGCGAGCATCCAACCCATGGACGAAACACATCTTTTGAAACTGCCCTACATTCTGGCTGCGCAGTCCCAGAAACACGTGACTCACAACGAGGCCCTGAGGGCCCTCGATGCGCTCGTTCACCTCGCTGTCGAAAGCATGGATCTCAACGCGCCTCCCGGCTCTCCAAGTGAAGGTGAGCGGCACATCGTGGGATCCAGCCCCTCGGGCGCATGGTCCGGGCACACAGGAGACATCGCCGCTTATCAAGACGGCGCTTGGGCGTTCTACCCGCCCGTCGCGGGATGGCGCACCTGGGTGGCGGACGAGGACGCGCTCTATGTGTTCAATGGCGCGGGCTGGATCCCGGTTTCTTCGGGTGGTGGAGGAGGCGGGGGCGGCAGCGTCAATCCGGTCTCGTTCGTGGGTGTCAACGCGACGGCGGACACGACTAACCGCCTGTCGGTTGCGAGCCCTGCGGCGCTCTTCAATCACGAAGGCGCGGGACATCAGCTCAAGATCAACAAGGCTTCGGCGATCGATACCGGAAGCGTGGTGTTCCAGACCGGATTTTCCGGCCGCGCGGAGTTCGGGCTCGCGGGCGATGACGACTTTCATGTCAAGGTGAGCGCAGACGGGAGCGCCTGGCATGAGGCGCTCGTCATCAGCAGATCGAGCGGTGCCGTGCGCGCCAAGGCGGCGCAGGTCGACGTGGCCTCGGCGGCCACCTGCAATATCGGAGCGGCGACCGCTCAGCGTGTGCGCGTTACGGGGACGACGACGATCACGAGTTTCGGAACGGTCGCGAACGAGCTGCGGTTCGTGACGTTCGCCGGTGCGCTGACGCTGACGCACAATGGGACGTCGCTCATTCTCCCGGCTGCGGCAAACATCGCGACGGCTGCGGGCGATACGGCGATCTTCGCGTCCGACGGATCGGGATATTGGCGATGCCTCGAGCGACGGGTGAGCCGCTCGTGAGTCCCGGCAGCGGTGGCGTCAACCCCAACCTGATCACCAACGGAGATGGGGCGATCAACCAGCGATCTGCCTCGACAGCCATCGCCGACGACACTTACGCATGGGATCGCCACTACGTGCTGACGCAGAGCAATCCCGTGGCGGTCTCCACCCTCACGGACGTTGCTGACGGCGTGCCGTATCTGTTCCGCCTGACGCAAAGCAACGCCACGGCACAGCGCATGGGTGCTGCCACCATTCTCGAGGCGCGCGACAGCAAGGTTCATCGCGGCGGCAGCGTGAGCTTGTCCGGCAAAGTTCGGATGTCGTCCGCGGCCACGGTGCGCTGGGCCATCCTGGAGTGGACCGGCACGGAGGATGCGGTGACGTCCGACGTCGTCAGCTCCTGGACCAGCGGCACTTACACGGCAGGCAACTTCTTTCTCGGCTCGAACCTCGCCGTCGCGGCTTCTGGAAGCCTCGCCCTCGGGTCCAACACCTTGACGGATTTTTCGCTTACTGCGCCGGTCTCATCGAGCTGCAACAACCTGATCGTCGTGATCTGGACCAGCGCGACGGCGGCGCAGACCGTGACGCTCGATTGGCGCTGGAAGCTCGAGCGCGGCAGTGTGGCGACGGCGTGGGCGCCGCGCCCCCGCGTCGAGGAATTGCACCGCTGCCTCCGGCACTATCTCAGAATGGACAGTTCGGGCAGCGCTTACGCGACCTTCGGTTTCGGCTATGCGGGTTCTGCCACGCAGGCGGTGGTCGGTTTCACGTTTCAGGTCGAGATGTTCGCGATCCCGACTTTCTCCTATTCGGGCGCGCTCTCGTTTACGCAGAGCTCTCTCAACAACGTGTCCGGTGTTTTCGCCAACCGGCTGACGCAGATGGGTGGGGAGATGGCATTTTCAGGAACCGGTTTCACGAACGGTTCCGCCGGCAAGGCCCAAGCAAACAACTCGACGGCCGTCTACGTTGCCTTCGAGGCAGAATTGTAAAGTGGCGACCTCTTGCGGAACAATGTCAACACTGACCGCATTTGTGCGGAGCGTCCGGGGTAACCCAAGGAGATCCCTCCATGCGTAACCTCACCCTCGCGGCGTGTGCCGCCGGTGCAGTTCTGTGTCTCGGTGTTCCCTCCTCCAATGCGACGCCGATCGCGCCGATCGGAAAGTCGCTGTCCGTCCCCGGCACGGTGGAAACGGTGCAGTATGGCTACTGCCGCCGCTGGGCGCGGGAATGCCGCTATCGGTGGGGATGGGGATGGCGCTTCCGCCGCTGCATGGTCATTCACGGCTGCTAGTCGGCGGCCACAAGATTTTTGTTCGTTGATTTTAGAAGGGGCCGATCGAGCGGCCCCTTCGCCGTTGCGGCGCTAGGCGTACTGGACCTCGTTCGTCCACGAGCCCGGTTTCTCGTTGTGCAGCTTCCAGAAGTGGTCGGCGACGGCCGATGCGTGCTCCGACCCGGGCGTGACCCACGCGGAGACGGTGACAGTCGCCACGTGAATGCCCTTCGCCTTGAAGTCCTCGAACAGGCCGAGTGCGAGCGCGCGAATGCCCGCTTTGCCGATGCTGAGCGAAATGTAATCGGGCGAAGGGGCGAGCGCGAACCCACCTCCGGTGAGCAGAATGCTTCCCGCGCCTTGCTCCGTCATGACTTTCTCGGCCGCTTTGGCGGCGGCTTGCGCTCCGCCAATGTTCGTCGCGAGATCGGGAACGAAGGTCTCTGTCGGCTGGTCGCCGAGTTTCGCCTGACGCATGGAGGCGGCATTGTAGTGGACCACCTCGACCGAGCCGTTCCGGCGTTTCACATCGGCGATGAGCGCTTCGACGTTGCCACCATTCGAGGTGTCGACGGTCGTGGCTTCGGCCTTGTAGCCCTTTGCGGTGAGGTCAGCGGCGAGGTCGCGAACTTTGTCCGCGCTTCGGGCGGCAAGAACGACCGCGTAGCCCTCCGTGGCGAACCGCTCCGCCGTGGCAAAGCCCATTCCGGGGCCGGTGCCGATTGAAACGAAGGTCTTCATGGCGCGTCTCCTTTGCAATCGCGTTTGACTGCGCCAGATGTAGACCCTACGAAGAGTTAGATAATCGCCATCAACGCCATTTAACTCATGCAAAAAATGCAGGAATTGGATCGAGGCGGACTTGAAGAGATCGAGGCGTTCGTGGCCGTCGCCGAACTCGGCGGGTTTGCGGCGGCGGCGAAGAAGATCGAGCGCGACCCGTCGGTGATCTCGCGGCGTGTCGGTCTTCTCGAAGCCAGGCTCGGTGTGCGCCTGTTGGTGCGGACGACCAGGCGCGTGGCGCTCACCGAGGCCGGAGAGGCGTACCTCAAACGTGTGCAGGTTATTCTTGAGGAGTTGGCGGCTGCCAATGTCGAGGTGGTGGAGAAGGCGGCGGCGCCGCAGGGACTGCTCCGTGTGTCGGCTCCCATGACCTTCGGCCGTTTGTGGCTGGCTCCTCTTGTTGCGGGCTTCTTGAAGCAATACGCGCACATCCGCGTGGATCTTCGGTTCTCCGACAGGATCGTCGATCTTGTCGCCGAGGGTTTCGACGTCGCGGTCAGGGTCGGTGTTTTGCCGAGCAGCAGTCTGCAGTCGAGGAAGATCGGGGAGCACCGCATGTTGCTCGCCGCGTCGCCGGCCTACCTCAAGGCCGCCGGCACGCCGCAGAGCCCGGATGACCTCGAGAGATACGACTGCGTCGGATTTACGGGGAATGCGTCGTGGCCGGATTGGCGGTTGCAATTCAATGCACGGCGCAAGCTCATCCGGCCTGCGTGCCGCTACATCACCGATAACTCGGAAGCCACTTTGGCAGCCGCGATCGATGGCGCCGGGATCATTCTCGCTCCCGATTGGCTCGCCGGGCCAGCCCTCCACCAGGGCTCACTGGTCGAAATCCTGCGCGGGTGGACCGTGCGGGGAGAGGGTGGAGTCTACGCGGTGCTGCCGCCGGGCCGTCTCGTTCCGAAGAAGAGCAGGGCATTCATCGATTATCTGGCGGCGGAACTGAAGGTGGCCGGAAACTGGAAAGTGGCGCCGCCGCGGAGCCCAAAGCGCAGCGGCAAGGCGTAGCGGTGTTGGCGTGGATACGGCGATGCGGGAGTTAGCGTCCGAAGGACAGCAGAAGCCATCCTATGGCGAGAAAGCTGAAGATGAGTATTGCCGCACGCTGCCAGAGCACCACGCTAAGACGTCTTGCGGCTCTGTCGGCTAAGCCGTTGAAGGCAATTTCGGCAGCGGGAGGCTCTTGTGGAGCCGATGCATCTCTCAGAGCTTCCGTTAGCGCCTCCGCCTGCTCGCGCGTGAACCCGCCAGCCTCCAGGCGCTTCGCAAAACCCAAAGTGTCGATTGTCATTCCGCGTTCGAGCATGCGCTCAGCCTAGTATAGCCTCGCTTGAGATGCCATAGGCGAGGCGGCGTGGTCTCGTTCGCAAGGAGAGTCGGTCATGCACGGCCTCCTGCAAGTCTGGGAAAGGAGCAATTTGCTAACTCTCCGGGCTTACCGAACATTTACACCCGGCGGCTAAGCCGGACGCCATGATCATGGAAAGTGACTTCGATCAGGCCTTCGCCGACACACTCACAACATCGACAGAGTTCCGTCGCTGGCTTCTCTCAGGCTCGCGTTTTGCCCGGTTTGGCGAAACAGCCCGCCTGCTTGCCGACGAACAGAACGAGGCCCGTAAGGCCCGTCAGTGGTGGAAGCATTGGTGGGGCTATATGCCTGATGGCAGTTCTTCGGAAACGGACATCTTCGCCGTTTTCGAGATCGAGCCTGGGCGCCGCTTTGCCCTCCACATTGAAAACAAGCCCCCTCATGGCAAACTTCAGATGAGGCAGGCCGCCGACTACCGGCGCCGCGCTATCCACTGGGCGCACAAACCGCAATATCTCAGCTACGACGATTTCGAGACCGTCCTGATGGCGCCCGCTGGATTCATCGATGCGCATGCCGATTGCGCTCGACAGTTTGATCGCTGTCTCTCCTATGAGGAGCTTACTAGCTGGATTCCGTTATTTGCAGCATCGGCGCGTGACGCGAACAAGACCGCGGCTTAGATCGACCGCCAAGTCGAACGCCGCGCGTTGCGTTGCGTCGAACGCGCCATCCCGACGAAAGCCATTGTGTGCCACCCGTGTGTACCAGTCGGGCGAGCGTGATCCTTTTTAGGATCAATTACTTAATGACTATCAAAGGGATGGGTTGTGCAGTGGTGCCCAGAAGAGGACTCGAACCTCCACGCCTCGCGGCGCTAGTACCTGAAACTAGTGCGTCTACCAATTCCGCCATCTGGGCAAGCCGTAAGCTCGCGGGCGCCATGAGTTACGGGGAGTGGCCGCCGTTGTCAATGAGAGTACCGCCTCAAAGGGGGCAAGTGCGCATTTTGCGCGCCCGCGAGGTTGGACTCGTCACGTTTCGGGTCCATAAGCTAGTCCCTGACCTGAGCCGCTTTGGCCTTTGATCGAATCGGTGTCGCGCGCGCAAACGTGCTCTATGTCGTTGTTCTGGAGTCTGATTCACGCGTCTGGTGCGGACACGGAGGCTCGGCTGGCTTGGCGATCAGGTGAGGGCCGCTCTTGCGGATGCTCCGGTTTTGATCGGCGTGCGGGAACGGACTAGACCTTTGTTTTATCGTGCTTCCCGGTGGAAAGCGGGGCCTCGGTTTTCCGGAAGCATATGAGGGACTTACGGCTCCAAAGGCTGAGGCGCCGGGGCGGGAGAAGCGGAATGGCAGCGGGAAGCGGCAACAACAAGCTGGTCACGATTTTCGGAGGGTCGGGTTTCGTCGGCCGTCATACTGTCCGGGCGCTCGCGAGAGAGGGCTACCGCATCCGGGCCGCGTCGCGCCGCCCCGATCTTGCGGGCTATCTGCAACCCATGGGCAATGTGGGGCAGATCCAGCCGGTGCAGGCCAACCTGCGATTCCCCGAGTCGGTGGCCCGCGCGGTGGAAGGCGCCGACATCGTCATCAACGCGGTCGGTATCCTGGCAGGCAGCGGCCGGCAGACCTTCAAGGCCGTGCATGACGAAGGAGCCCGGGCTGTCGCCAAGGCGGCGCGGGCAGCCGGTGCGTCTCACTTCGTCCATATCTCGGCGATCGGGGCGTCTGCCTCCTCGCCCGCGCGCTATGCGCGCTCGAAAGCCGCTGGAGAAGCCGCGGTGCTCGAGGAGTTTCCTGGCGCGATCATTCTGAGGCCGTCGATCGTGTTCGGTCCCGAGGATGAGTTCTTCAACCGGTTCGCGGCGCTTGCGCAGATGTCGCCCGTGCTGCCGCTGATCGGGGGCGGACGCACCCGCTTTCAGCCGGTCTACGTGGGCGACGTCGCCGAAGCGGTCGTGCAGGTTCTCCAAAGCGCGAAACCCGGCGCGGTCTATGAGCTCGGCGGGCCGGAGGTGCTCTCCTTCCGCGAGCTTCTGGAGCGCACGCTGTCCTATGCGGGACGCAAGCGCGGCTTCATCTCGCTGCCGTTCTGGCTGGCAAAGCTTCAGGCGCTCATGACGTGGCCGTTGCCGAACTCGCTTCGCCCGCTCACCGTCGATCAGGTGCGGCTGCTCCAATCCGACAACGTCGTGAGCGCCGAGGCCGCGAAGGACGGGCGGACGCTGGCCGGGCTCGGGGTCGTGCCGCAGCAGTCGATCGGATCGGTGGTGCCGTCCTATCTCGAACGCTTCAGACCGAAGGGGCAGTATTCGCACTACCGCGGATAAGGCCTGCGCCTGCCGTATTCCGGATGCCTCGGGGGGATCTCATGAGTCGATCGCGCGCACCAGCCACGGGAACGCCGGTTTCGCGGCTTTTCAAGATGCGATCGCTCGGATCGATCGGCTTCATCGCCGTGCTGGCGTTCTATGTCGCCTGGCCGCTCTATGCGGGCTACGAGATCAAGTCGTCGCTCGAAGGCCACAACGTGGAAGGGCTGGTTGCGAGGATCGATTTTCCGAGCGTGCGGGCTTCTCTCCGCCCCGCCGTTGCGGCCAAGGTCGACAAGGTGATCACGGATACGCTGCACAAGGCGGGAACTGCGGGCGGTGCGCTGAGCGATCAGCTCAAGGCGCGCGTGATGCCCCGGATCGTGGACGGTGTGCTCGCGTCGCTGGTCACGCCGGAGATGCTCATCCGCATTCATGCTAGCGGGAAAACGTTCAAGGAGGCGCTGGACAGCCTCGTGATGGACCGGGCGTCCCGCGCAGATGGGCTCGGCGGGTTCCTTATCGTGTCCGAGGATCAGTCCGGAGGCGGGCGCAGCCGGCTCGACGAAATCGCCGGGAAGCTCGGCATCGATACGCATAAAGTTCTTGGCGGCGCGGATGCGAAGGCAACCGATGTGCAGCCGCAGCCGGGTGCCGAGATCGAGGTTCTGCCGGCGCTCAACGAGTCCCGCGCGCGGCCGAAGTACGGGCTCGGCAACATCAAGCACTTTTCACTGACGGGACCGTTGGGGCTCTCCGTGGGCGTGGCGCGCGACGCGACGGCGAGCAAGGCGGAGATCACGGCGGAGCTGAGCTTCGTCAACGGATCGTGGATGCTGACCGGTCTCGTGCCGCAGACCTGATCCTCATCCTGCCACGCTACGAGGTGGCGGCGCGGCATTCCTCATCGGCGGGAAGAGGATCGCAGGACGCGGAGGCGACGCAGATTTCGAGCGCTTTGCGCACATCGCGCGTGTAAAGGCCGTCGATCGGGCCGGAATAGATGCCCTGTGCCTCCAGTCCGCACTGGTAGAGTTTCACGAGGTGCTCGCCGCCGTAACGCATGGCCTGCTCGTAGTCGCGGAGCGCGGCCGTGCGCTCGCCGAGTGCCTGGCGGATGTGGGCGCGGGTGTCATGCGCGTGCGGACTGGCAGGGGCCAAGCGGAGCGAGCGCTCGACGTCGCTCATGCTCTCGGTCAGCCGGTCGAGCTTGTAGAGCACCCAGGCGCGGTTGTTGAGGGCCATGGCGGAGGCGGGGTCGAGCTTGATGGCTGCGTCGTAGTCGGGCAGGGCGTCGCTCAAGGCGCCGGTGAGCGACAGGGCGAGGGCGCGCATGGCGTAGGCGAGGCTCTTGGTGCCGGCGTCCAGGTTGGGGTTCTCGATGAGCTCCGTGCAGCCGGCGATGCGGCGCTGGTTGTTCTCGCTGAAGCATTCGGCGACGGTGTTCGAAGACGCGACGGAGGGAGCCCCGCACACCGCGAGCAGGGCGGCGATGGCCAATACAAGTTTCCGGCTCTGGCGTTCCATCCTGAGGAGCCTCATCGGTAACCATCGTGGTCCGGTCGTTGAACCGGCAAAGCGCGTGATATGGTAGCATAAATGATAGGGTGCCGGCTGGCCGCAATTGCGGCATGTTTCGGCTTTCAGGGACCGGATGCGCGGATATGCTCGTGCCCGCCTCGTCCGTCCTGCCCTTAATATAGGCGCTCCATCGAGGTCGGCTTGGCTCGAAATTCCATGAAACGCGTGCTGCTCATCATCGGCGGCGGCATTGCCGCCTACAAATGCCTGGATCTCATCCGCAGGCTGGGCGAGCGCGGATTCGCCGTCCGGTGCGTCATGACCAAGGCCGCGCAGGAGTTCATCACGCCGCTGGCGGTGGGGGCGATCAGCAACGAGCGTGTCGCGACCGATCTCTTCGACCTCGAAGGCGAGCGGGAGATCGGACACATCCGCCTCGCGCGGGAAACGGATCTCGTGGTGGTGGCGCCGGCGACGGCCGACCTCCTCGCGCGGATGGCGCAGGGGCAGGGGAACGATCTCGCCACCGCCGTGCTGCTCGCCACGCGGGCACGCGTGCTGGTGGCTCCCGCCATGAACCCCGCCATGTGGAGCCATCCGGCGACGCAGCGCAACGTGCGCCAGCTCGAAGCGGATGGCGTCCAGTTCATCGGACCCAACGCGGGCGAGATGGCGGAGAAGGGCGAGGCTGGTGTCGGGCGCATGGCCGAGGTCGGCGAGATCGTGGCGCGCATCGAGAGCCTTATCGCCGACAACGAGGAGAGCGCGAGTGGCTTCGGCTTTCTCAACGTTTCCGGATCGCGCGCGAAACCAGAGCCGAGCCTTCCGCTGGCGGGGCGCCACGTGCTGGTGACGAGCGGGCCGACGCACGAGCCCATCGATCCGGTGCGCTACATTGCCAATCGTTCTTCAGGAAAGCAGGGTCATGCGATCGCTGTCGCCGCGCGGCGTCTTGGCGCGCGGGTGACGCTCGTCACGGGGCCGGTTCAGCTCGCCGATCCCGATGGTGTCGAGACGCACCGCGTGGAGACCGCGAACGAGATGCTGGCTGCCGTCGAGGCGGCGCTTCCCGCGGATGTCGCGGTGTTCGCTGCCGCGGTCGCGGACTGGCGCGTCGCCGCGCCGGGCCGGGGCAAGATCAAGAAGGCGCCCAACGCAGGGCCGCCGCAGCTCGAGCTCGTGGAGAATCCCGATATCCTGCGCACCATCGCCAAGCGTACATCGCGCCGTCCCACGCTCGTCGTCGGGTTCGCCGCCGAGACCAGCGCGGTGATCGAGAACGCACAAGGCAAGCGCAAGTCGAAGTCGGTGGACTGGATCGTCGCGAACGACGTCTCCGAGGAAACCGGGGTGTTCGGCGGCGAGCGGAACCGGGTGCATCTCGTCACACCGCAAGGTGTCGAGAGCTGGCCGGAGATGAGCAAGGCGGAAGTCGCGGATGCGCTGCTCGCGCGCGCCGCCGGTTTTCTGACGGAAGCGCGGGAGCAGGTGTAGCGGGGATGGCCAAGGGGGTTTCCAAGGGACGCGTGCGCATTCGTGTGGTGGTGCTGGCGCATGGCGAAGGATTGCCGTTGCCGGCCTATCAGTCCGATGAGGCGGCTGGGCTCGATCTTGTCGCGGCCGTTCCGGAGAGCGAGCTGGTGGTCATCAAGCCGCGCAAGCGCGTGCTGATCCCGACGGGCCTTACGCTGGAATTGCCGCCCGGCTTCGAAGGGCAGGTGCGGCCTCGCTCTGGGCTGGCGCTGAAGCACGGCATCACGGTGCTCAACGCCCCGGGGACGATCGATTCCGATTATCGCGGCGAGGTGAAGATCATCCTCGTCAATCTCGGAGAGGCGCCGTTCTCCATCCATCGGGGCGAGCGCATCGCGCAACTCGTCGTGGCGCCCGTCACGCGCGTGGCGCTGAAGCGCGTCGAGGTGGTGGGCGAGACCCGGCGGGGCGCGGGCGGTTTTGGCTCCACGCGCGGAGCCAAGGGCCTGGCGCGGCGCGCAGCCACTCCCGCAAAAAGCCAAAAAAAGGCATTGAAGCGTAAGGTTTAGCTGCCTATCTCCGCCATGATACGGAGAGGGTTGCCGGTGCAGGAAACGCGTAGGCAGCCCTTTGGATGGGCACGAATATGTGCGAAAAGAAACTTTAGGAAACCCCGGACCAATCAAGGCAGGCTAGAGCGATGACCGATGCGACCGAAATCAAGACCTTGAAGGCAACCCAGAGCTGGGGCCGCGGACGGGTCTTTTCCGATATCACGGAGACAATCGGACATACGCCGCTCGTTCGCCTGCAGCGCGTTGCCAAGCAGGCCGGTGCCAAGGCGGACGTGCTCGTCAAGCTCGAGTTCTTCAATCCGCTGTCGAGCGTCAAGGATCGCATCGGCGTCGCCATGATCGACGTGCTGGAAGCCGAGGGCAAGATCACGCCCGGCAAGAGCGTGCTGGTGGAGCCCACATCAGGCAACACGGGCATCGGCCTCGCGTTCGTCTGTGCGGCGCGCGGCTACAAGCTCATCCTGGTGATGCCGGAATCCATGTCGATCGAGCGCAGGAAGATCCTGACGCATCTGGGCGCGGAGCTGGTGCTCACTCCGGCGGCGGGCGGTATGCCCGGCGCCATCGACAAGGCGAACCAGATCCTGGCTGAGACACCCGGCGCCGTGCAGCCGAGCCAATTCGAGAACCCGGCCAATCCGCTCGTGCACGAGAAGACCACGGCCGAAGAGATCTGGACCGACACCCAGGGCAACGTGGACGCGATCGTGATCGGCGTCGGCACGGGCGGCACGCTCACGGGATGCGGTCGCGTGCTCAAGGCGCGCAAGCCGTCGCTCAAGGTGATCGCGGTGGAGCCCGAGGGCAGTCCCATTCTCTCTGGCGGCGCGCGCGGTCCGCACAAGATCCAGGGCATCGGCGCGGGCTTCGTGCCGAAGGTGCTCGATACGAAGTTCATCGACGAGGTGGTGCGGGTTTCGAACGAGAAGGCCTTCGAAACGTCGCGATCGTTGGCGAAACTCGAAGGGATTCCGGGCGGTATCTCCACCGGAGCGAATGTGGCTGCGGCGCTCGAGGTGGCGGCGCGGGACGAAATGCGCGGCAAGACGGTGGTGACGTTCGCACCCTCGTCGGCCGAGCGCTATTTCTCGAGCGAGCTCTTTGTCGAGCCGCCGCAGAAGGTGTGAGTCGGTTTTACGAGTTCTTTGGCAAAGGGGGTAAGGGTGCGGTTGCGGCCGTTTCTCAATGCGGGAGCTGTTGTGCTCGCTGCGGCGTGTGCCGTGGCGTCTCAACCTGCGCTCGCGCAGCGGTGGACACCGCTGACCGGCGTGCTGACGCCCGAGGGTGAGCCCACCGAGCGCCCCAAAGAAACCAAGGAGCCGGAGCGGAGCACCCCCGCCAAGACGCCGGCCGAGCCGGCCAAGAGCACGCCTTCCTCTTCAACGGACGTTGCGACGGAGAAGCTGTCGCTCAAGGTTACCCTGACGAAGACCGTGACGGACGGGCAACCGCATGGCGGTCTCGGGGTCCGGGTGACGACCGTCGACGCGGATCTCGCCGACGCGCTGGGTCTCGGCACCGAGCGCGGCGCGCTGGTTTCCGATGCGCCTCAGGGCAACACCGGGGTGCGTGCCGGCGACGTGATTCAGAAGGTCGATGGGCGCGAGGTTACGGATTCAGACACGCTGACGGCCGTGCTTCGCGGGCTCAACCCGGATCAGTCGGTCACGGTCGACGTCTGGCGCGCGGGACAGGGTGCGGCGGATCTCAAGCGCTTCCTGATTGCGCGGGCGGACGCGGGCAATGTCGGCGCCTCGGCGAGCCTCGGGCGGCTGTTGTCGCTCGGGCTGGTTCTGGGGCCAAAGGATTTCGCCGAAGCGGCCCGTTACTATCTCAAGGCCGCCGAGGCGGGGCACCTCGCCTCCATGACGCGCTACGGGCTGTTCGCGAAGGACGGCATCGGCATTCCCAAGAACGAGACGCTGGCCGCCAAGTGGTTCCTTCAGGCAGCCGAGGGCGGGCAGGAAGCCGCGATGACCAATCTCGGCACGCTCTACGAGACGGGGCGGGGCGCGACGCAGGATTACGCCGAGGCGGCGCGCTGGTACCGGCGTGCGGTGGACAAGGGGCATATCTTCGCCATGCACAAGCTCGCGCTCCTCTACGAGACGGGCAAGGGCGTGCCGAAGGACGACCAGGAGGCGGTGAAGCTTTTGCGTGAGGCGTCCGACAAGGGGCTCAGCGAGGCGACGTCATGGCTCGCGGAGAAGTATGAGCTGGGGCGTGGGATTCCCAAGGATGAGGCGGAAGCTTTCCGTCTCAATGCGCGTGCCGCCGATCAGGTGCGCCGCTCGGCGGAGCTCGGGAATGCGGTGGCGACCTTCAATCTCGGTGTTCTCTATCGCATCGGCAAAGGCGTGAAAAAGAGCGATACGGAGGCGGCCTATTGGGTGGTGCGCTCGCTCAAGCTCGGCGACAAGTATCTGGTCTCGGAGCTGATGCGCAATCCGAACGTGCTGTCACTCGGAGACCGGAAGTGGCTACAGGAAGTCCTTCGCGACGAAGGCGCCTACAAGGGGCCGATCAACGGCAGCTTCACGCCGGAGGTTCGCACCGCGATGGAATCGCTCGCCGGGCGGGCGTGATCTTCCTCGCCGAACGGGACAAAAGAAAAGCCCTCCGGCTGGTGTGCAGCCGGAGGGTTTTTTCGTTCGTGGCTGCCGATCAGGCGGCCTTGGCGAGGGGGCGTGCGCTGTCTGCGATGTAGGCCATCGCAGCCTGCACGCCGCCCTTCTTGTGCGGCACGCCAGCAAGCTCGAGACCCATCTCCACGCCGGTGAGGGCGCCGAGAACGGTGAGCTCGTTGGTGTCGCCGAGGTGAGCGATGCGGAAGGCCTTGCCGGCGAGCTTGTTCAGGCCGGTGCCAAGCGACATGTTGAAGCTTTCGAGCACGAGCTTGCGGAAGGCGTCGGCGTTGTGGCCATCGGGCATGAGCACGGTGGTCACGGCCGGGCTGTCGTATTTCTCGTCACGGCAGTTGACCTCGAGGCCCCAGGTGCGGACCGCGATGCGCGTTGCCTCGGCGAGACGCTCGTGGCGGGCGAGCACGTTCTCCAAGCCTTCCTCGTGGATCAGCTTGATCGACTCGTCGAGGCCATAGAGCAGGCCGGTCGCCGGCGTGTAGGGGAAGTAGCCGTCGCCGTTGAACGCGAGCATGTCGTCCCACGAGAAATAGGAGCGGGCGAGCTTCGCGGTCTTCGAGGCGGCGATGGCCTTGTCGGAAATGGCGGTGAACGACAGTCCCGGCGGCATCATCATGCCCTTCTGCGAGCCGGAGACCGTGACGTCGATGCCCCATTCGTCATGGCGCAGATCGGCGGCGGCAAGGCCCGAGATGGAATCCGTCATCAGGAGCGCCGGGTGGTCGGCAGCATCAATGGCGCGGCGCACCTCGTCGAGGCGCGTGCGGCAGCCGGTCGAGGTTTCGTTGTGCACGACGCACACGGCCTTGATGGTCTTGGCCTTGTCCTTGCGGAGATGGGCTTCGATCTCGTTGGCGTCGGCGCCAATGCGCCAGTCGGTCTGGATGACCTCGGCGCGCAGGCCGAGACGGTCAACCATCTGCTTCCAGAGAACGGCGAACTGGCCAGTCTCCACCATCAGCACGCGGTCGCCGGGCGAGAGCGTGTTGGTGAGAGCGGCTTCCCATGCGCCCGTTCCGGACGAGGGATAAATGATCACGTGGCCCTGCGTCTTGAACAGGGTCTTTACGCCGGAAAGAACGCGCTTGCCGAGCTTCTGAAATTCAGGACCGCGATGATCGAGGATCTGGCGGGCCATGGCCGCGATGATCCGCTCGGGAATGGGAGTCGGACCTGGAATTTGCAGGAAGTGCCGGCCCGGGCGGCGTGGCTCGTTCGACATATTCGTCCCCTTCTCCGCTCGCTGCGTAGCGGCCGCTTGTCCTGCGGAGGGTTGCTCCGAAGGAGGAGAGGCCTGCCATGTTTTTGGTTCATCTGCGCGAGCAGCGGCTTCTTAAAGATTGAAAGGCGGGGCGCCGTCAAGGCTGTTTGCCCCGGCCAAGGTGCCATACGGCCGCAGTTTTTCGTATTTTTCGACTTAAAGACGTTATGTCGCGAACGCGTTTTGCGAAAACGTCATTCGAAATAGAAAAAAATGCTGATCAGGTTTTTACGGGCTGGGGTTCTCGAACCGCCGATACGAGATAGTTCACGTCGGTGTCGTCGGCGAGGCTCCACTGATCGCGGAGGGGGCTGTAGACGAAACCCTTGAAGCGGGTCTCGCCGAGACCCGCGCTCGCGATGTGGCGGCCCAACTCGTCAGGCGTCACGAAGCGATCCCATTGATGCGTACCTCTCGGCAGCCATCCGAGCACGTACTCGGCGGCCACAATGGCGAGCGCGTAGGACTTCAGCGTGCGATTGATGGTCGACAGCACGAGCATGCCGCCAGGGCGGACCAGGCTCGCGCAGGTTTTCACGAAGGCGCCAACGTCGGGGACGTGCTCGACGACCTCGAGACAGGCCACAGCATCGTAAAGCTCGCCAGCGGCTACGAGCGCTTCCGCCGTCGTCACCCGGTAGTCGATGTCGAGGCCCTGAGGCGTGGCGTGGTCGCGGGCGATGGCGATGTTCTTGTCGCCCGGATCGATGCCGGTTACGCGCGCGCCGAGGCGGGCCAGGGGCTCGGACATGAGGCCGCCGCCGCAACCCACGTCGAGAACGCGGAGATCCTTCAGGGGGCGAAGGCCCGACGTCTCGCGTCCGAAGTGACGGGTCAGCTCGTCGCGGATGAAGGTGAGCCGCGCGGGGCCAATCTGGTGAAGCGGCCGGAATTTTCCGAGCGGATCCCACCAGGCCTTGGCGAGGCGCTGAAAGCGCTCGATCTCCGCGTCGTCGAGATTGGCCGGCCCCGCACCAGGAGTGGCGCCGGCGGCTGCGGGGGAGTTCGGTTCGGTGGAGGTCTGGACGGGCTGGCTCATGGGCGCGAAGGTGACAGGGTGGACGCGATTGTCAATGTCGCGAGGTCGGCCGTCTGCTCCAGGCCGGCTTGCGGCCCTTCCGGCAGGCGAACCCCCAGGTGCTCCATCGGAAAATGCTTCGTTGCAGCGATCCGGCGTTCCCGGTAAGAGAACGGCCGAAACGAGGTCAAGTCCCCTTGCGGCTCCGCCAGTGGACAGGCCCTCAAGACGATCTTCCAGACAGAACCGGGTTTTTGTTCAGAACCGGGCTTCGAGCGGTTAGGCCATGGCTGTTGTCGTGATGAAATTCGGTGGCACCTCGGTTGCCAACGTCGAGCGCATCAAGAACGTTGCGCGCCACGTCAAACGCGAGGTCGACGCCGGCAACAAGGTTGCCGTGGTGGTTTCGGCCATGTCGGGTGCGACAAACCAGCTCGTCTCTTGGGTGAACGAGGCGTCTCCGCTGCACGACAAGCGCGAGTACGACGCGGTCGTTGCCAGCGGCGAGCAGGTGACGGCGGGTCTGACTGCGATCGTTCTCCAGTCGATGGGCGTCAAGGCGCGCTCCTGGCAGGGATGGCAGGTTCCGGTCGAAACCAGCACCGCCCACGGCTCGGCCCGCATCACGGGCATCGCGGGCGAGGATCTCAAGCGCTCGCTCGATGCGGGCGAGGTGGCGGTGATCACCGGCTTCCAGGGCGTGGAGCCCAAGTCCAAACGGATCGCGACGCTCGGGCGCGGCGGATCGGATACGAGCGCGGTGGCCATCGCGGTCGCGCTCAAGGCCGACGTTTGCGACATCTATACGGACGTCGATGGTGTCTACACCACGGACCCCCGGATCGTGCCCAAGGCGCGGCGCCTGCCCAAGGTGAGCTACGAGGAAATGCTCGAGATGGCATCCTCCGGCTCCAAGGTGCTGCAGACGCGCTCGGTCGAGCTGGCGATGGTGTATCAGGTCAAGACGCGCGTGCTGTCGAGCTTCGTCAAGCCCGAGGACATGGCGCCGGTCAGGGCCGGCAATCTTGAGAATATCGGGACAATCGTTTGCGGCGAGGATGAGATCGTGGAAAGCCAAGTCGTCAGCGGCATCGCCTACGCTCGGGATGAGGCGAAAATCACCATGCTGAAGCTCGAGGACAAACCGGGCATCGCGGCGCGCATATTCGTGCCGCTGGCCGAGGCCTCGATCAACGTGGACATGATCGTCCAGAACGTCGCCGCAGACGGCCGCCACGCCGATATGACGTTCACGGTGCAGGCCGCCGAGCTTCCCCGGGCGCTCGAAGTGCTCAAGGCGGCGCGCGCCGACATCGGCGATTTCGAGCTGCAAAGCTCCGCGGACGTGGCAAAGGTCTCGGTGATCGGCATTGGCATGCGCAGCCACGCGGGTGTTGCGGCGCAAATGTTCAAGGCGCTCTCCGAGAAGGGGATCAACATCCTGGCGATCTCCACTTCTGAGATTAAGATCAGTGTGTTGATCGATGCGGCTTATGCGGAGCTCGCGGTCCGGACACTGCACACGATCTACGGTCTCGACGCAGCCTGACCGACCGGCGCGAGCCGTTAAGGTCTGGCTATCGCTTTTCCGGCAGCATTTCCGCATTCGCGCTCAAATTAACGTATAACGGCGCATGACCCCTGGGGTACCTAGGGGGGTGCGGATCCATATTTCAACGGCTATTGCCTTATGCACTCGAGACGCGGCGACGAGCCCCGTGTGATGCCAACCGAGCCGGCGCTGCGTGTCATCATGCGCCGGCTGCGGGACATCATGGCCGAGCCGGCGGACGGGCAGCAGCGGCTCGACAAGATCGTGCGCCAGATCGCCGGCGTGATGGTGGCCGACGTCTGCTCGATCTACCTGAGGCGTCAGGACGGATCGCTCGAGCTGTTCGCCAGCGAAGGCCTCAACGCTTCCGCAGTGCACAATACGATGCTGAAGCGCGGCGAAGGCCTCGTGGGCCGGTGCGCCGAGCTCGGGGTGCCGATCAACGAGCCGGACGCCTCGAAGCACCCCGCCTTCTCCTACCGGCCCGAGACCGGCGAAGAGATCTACCACTCGCTGCTGGCGGTGCCGATCCAGCGCAGCGGGCAGGTGCTCGGCGTGCTGGTCGTCCAGAACCGCACGGTCAAGGAATACTCGGACGAGGACGTCGAGGTGATGCAGGCAACGGCGATGGTCGTTGCGGAGCACCTCGTGTCCGGCGCGGTGAGCGGGGTCGGATCGGCGATCGAGATCTCGCGGGCGCTGTCAAAGGTGGTGTCCGGCGAGCCGATCTCGGAAGGCATCGCGCTCGGCCACGTGATGCTGCACGAGCCCAGGATCGTCGTCACCAAGCTGATGGCCGACGATCCGGCGGCGGAGTTGCGCCGGCTCGAGGACGCCATCCTTGAGCTCAAGACCTCGCTCGACGACATGCTGAGCCACGAGCTTCTGTCAGGCGCGGGAGATCATCGCGACGTGCTCGAAGCCTATCGCATGTTCGCCCACGATCGCGGCTGGGAGCGCCGGCTCAGGGAGGCGGTGCAGAGCGGCCTCACGGCGGATGCGGCGGTGGAGCGCGTCAAGAACGGCACGCGCGCGCGGATGCTGAAGCAGGCCGATCCCTTTTGGCGCGAGCGCCAGCGCGACCTCGACGATCTATCGGACCGGCTCTTGCGCATTCTCGCGGGCGTTCCCACCGGCCTCATCAATCCGCCGGAAATGCCCTCAGATACCATTCTGGTGGCGCGGAACATGGGCCCGGCGGAGTTGATCGACTATGACCGCTCGCGGCTGAGGGGCCTCGTCATCGAGGATGGCAGCGGGCAGAGCCACGTGGCGATCGTCGCCAAGGCGCTCGGCATTCCGGCGGTGGGCCAGGCCGAGGGCATCGTGGAGCGGGTGACGGCTGGCGATGCGATCATCGTCGACGGCGTGATCGGCGAAGTGCACGTGCGCCCTTCGAGCGAGGTGGTTTCCGCCTATACCGACAAGGTGCGTTTCCGGGCGCGGCGGCAGAAGCAGTACGAGGCGCTGCGCGATCTTCCGGCCGAGACGATGGACGGCGAGCGCATCACGCTGCAGATCAACGCCGGTTTGCTCGCGGATATGCCCCATCTCAAGGAATCCGGCTCCGACGGCATCGGTCTGTTCCGCACCGAGCTCATGTTCATGCTCTCGCACAGCTTGCCGCGGGTGGACCGGCAGACGCAGGCTTACGAAGCCATTCTGACGGAAGCGGACGGCAAGCCGGTGGTGTTCCGGTCGCTCGACATCGGCGGCGACAAGGTGCTTCCCTACCTTAGCCACGTGCCGGAGGAAAATCCGGCGATCGGCTGGCGGGCGATCCGCATGTCGCTCGACCGGCCAGCGCTGTTCCGCATGCAAGTGCGCGCCCTTCTGCGGGCCGCAGCCGGCAAAGAGCTGCGCATCATGATTCCGATGGTCTCCGTCGCCACGGAGATGGACGAGATCAGGGTTCTGATCGACAAAGAGCGTGACATCGCCGCGGCGCGGGGCATCGCGCCTCCGAGCAAGCTCCTGATTGGGGCCATGATCGAGGTTCCGAGCGTCCTGTTCGAGCTGGACGAGCTTCTGCAGAGGGTCGATTTCGTCTCGGTCGGCAGCAACGATCTTACCCAGTTTCTGTTCGCGGCGGACCGCTCGAACCCGCGCGTGGCAAGCCGGTTCGACTCGCTTTCGGTTGCCTCGCTCAGGGCGTTGAAGCAACTCGCGAGGGCCTGCCGCAAGCACGGGGTCGCGCTCACGCTCTGCGGTGAGATGGCCGGGCGCCCGGTTGAAGCCATGTGCCTCATCGGCCTCGGTTTCAGGACGCTCTCCATGGCGCCGGCGTCGATCGGTCCGGTCAAGACCATGATCCGCTCGCTCAATGCGGAGGCGATCACGCTGCTGCTCGACCGCCTGCTGGTCGGCCGGTCGGGCAGTCTCCGGAGCGAGCTCGAGGCGTTCGCGGCCGAGCACGGCGTCGAAATCTAGGCCGGTACTCCATCCGCCGAGGGAATTTGCTTGCAGGCCAGCCCGGTTGGCTGCATGTCGCGGGATTAGCGAAGGCTCCAATACAAGAAGACCATGAGTGTCATTCCCAAAGAGAAGCTCGCACGGCTCATCGAGCGCTACGAAACCATCCAGGCCGAGCTGAACGAGGGCGCCCCTCAGGCGACCTATGTGAAGCTTACCAAGGAGTTTTCCGAACTCACCCCGCTCATCACGGCGGTGCGGGAGCTGGAGGCGGCCGAGCAGGAGGTGCGTGATCTCGAAGCGCTGATCAAGGATCCCGCCCAGGACAGGGACGTGGTGGATCTCGCCCGCGAGGAGCTCACGCAGCTTGGCCCCCGGATCGAGGCGATGGAGCAGGGCCTACGGATTCTGCTGCTGCCGAAGGACGCCGCCGACGAGAAGAGCGCCATTCTCGAAGTTCGCGCAGGCACCGGCGGCGACGAGGCGGCGCTGTTTGCGGCGGATCTGTTCCGCATGTACCAGCGCTATGCCGATACCAAGGGATGGAAGACGGAGATCATCTCCGTGTCGGAAAACGATCTCGGCGGCTACAAGGAAATCATCGCGTCAATCACGGGGCGGGGCGTGTTCGCGCGGCTCAAGTACGAGAGCGGCGTGCATCGCGTGCAGCGCATTCCGGCAACCGAGAGCGGCGGGCGCATCCACACCTCGGCAGCGACGGTGGCGGTGCTGCCGGAGGCCGAGGACATCGACATCGAGATCAAGGACCAGGACATCCGGATCGACACCATGCGTGCGGGCGGAGCCGGCGGGCAGCACGTCAACAAGACGGACAGCGCCGTGCGCATCACGCATCTGCCGACCGGCATCGTCGTGGTTTCGGCCGAGAAATCCCAGCATCAGAACCGCAGGCTCGCCATGCAGGTGCTGCGTTCGCGCATCTATGAAGCGGAGCGGGAGCGCGCCGACAGCGAGCGCAGCCAGGCGCGCAAGAGCCAGGTGGGATCGGGAGATCGCTCGCAGCGCATCCGGACCTACAACTTCCCGCAGGGGCGCGTGACGGATCACCGGATCAATCTCACGCTTCACAGCATCGACAGGATCATGGAAGGCATCGGTCTGGACGAGATCATCGATCAGCTCATCGCCGAGCATCAGGCCTCGGAGCTTGCCGCGATGGAAGGCCATGGCGCGTGAAGCGGGCGGCCCCGGCTTGTCTTTGTTCGGCGGGCTCGAAGCGCGCGAGGCGGTGACGAAGCTGGCGCGCGTGCTGGCTGACGCCGGCATCGACGGAGCCGCGCGCGATGCACGCTTGCTGGTGCTGGCCGCGCTCGGTCTTTCGGCGACCGATCTCATGAGAGAGCCCGAGCGTGCCGTTCGGCCCGAAGAGGCCCGGAGGCTGGCGGAATTCGCCAACCGGCGCGCGGCTCACGAGCCTGTCTCACGCATTCTCGGCGAGCGCGGCTTCTACGGCAGAACCTTTCACATCACGCCCGCGACACTCGATCCGAGGCCGTGCACGGAGACCGTGGTCGAGGCGGCGCTGGAGGTCGTGGAGCGGGAAGGCTGGCGCAACAGGCCGATCCGCATTCTCGACGTCGGCACGGGCTCGGGGGCGCTGCTCGTCACGCTGCTCGCTGAGCTGCCTCTGGCGACGGGGCTCGGCACCGACATCAGCGATGCCGCGCTCGACGTGGCATGTGCCAATGCGGAGCGCCTCGGCGTGGGGGTGCGCGCCTCCTTTCAGAATCGCCGCTCGCTTGACGGCGTGGAAGGCACTTTCGATCTCGTCGTGTCGAATCCGCCTTATATTCCAAGCGGAGAGATCGGCGGCCTTGATGCGGATGTGCGCGACTACGATCCGCTCGGCGCGCTCGATGGCGGAGCCGATGGTCTCGCCATCTACCGGGAGCTGGCGGCTGGGGTGCCGAGGGTCGTGCCGGAGGGCTGGGTGTTGCTGGAAGTCGGAGCTGGGCAAGCCCCGGATGTCGAGGCAATTTTCCGCGAATCCCTGGGGATGGGTTCACTGGCGGAGACGAGGACCTGGCAGGATCTCGGGAAGCACACACGCTGTGTTGCGGCTAGGACACATCGTTAGCCATGAAACTAAAATCACTTGGATTTGGTGGGCGGCAGGTTTAATGTGCGGTCTAGAGAATTTGATTTCATGCGCAGTTGGTTGTTGGCAGCGGCCCGTTCGGTAACCCGGCTGTCATTATTTAGCGCATGATGGAATGCGAAACAGGCGGATGAGTGCCGTCGATGGTGCCGCACTTAGCAGGCACACGGCAGCAACCTTGAGCGCCATTCGCATTCATGCTCCTCCCTTTCGGACATGCCACTGTCGTTCGAGCGCGTAAAGGAACACGGATCTGGGTGGCGGGCGTCGGGGTCCCGCATGAACCTGGTCGCTGCATGGATGCTGCAGCCTATTTGGGGGTTTTTGGAGTCTGCCGGGCAACCGGTTTAGCGAGGACGCGGGCCGAGGGGACCGCGAGGGAACGATCGTACTCACTGCTGCGGTTTGAGCGCGGCAGCCTATTTTCCACAACTGTCGAGAATGGAGCCCATGAGGCAGGGACAGCAGAACCGCAGAGGACGCGGCCGCAACAACAACAATAATGGTAACAATAATCAGAACCGCAAAGGTCAAAATCCTTTGACGCGAAGCTTCGAAAGCACGGGGCCGGACGTCAAGTTGCGCGGTACGCCTGCTCATATCGCCGAGAAATACATCGCGCTCGCGCGCGATGCCCAGTCTTCCGGCGACCCGGTTCTTGCCGAAAACTATCTTCAGCACGCCGAGCATTATAACCGCATTATCATGGCCTTCCGCGAGCAGCAGATGGCGCAAGGCGGCGGTGACATGCAGAACGGCATGGGCCGTCCGCGGCCGGCGGGCTTCGGTGAGCCGGTGTCGATGAACGACGATTTCGGCGACGAGGATGGCGACTTCAATGCCGAGGGCCAGCCGCAGCAGCCTTACGCGGCGCAGCCTTCGCGTGGAGAGGGGCAGAGCCGTCACGAGGGGCAGCGTTTCGAAGAGCGCGGCCCGCGCACCCAGCATGAAGGGGGCGGCCGTCAGTTCCACAATCGCGACCGTCACGGCGGGGACCGCGACCGGGATCGTGACCGCGGCGACCGTGGCTATTCCGAGCGGCACGACAGAGGAGATCGCGACCGTGATCGCGGCGAGCGCTTCCAGCGGGGCGAGCCGCGCGGCGACCGTCCCGAGCGTATAGAGCGTGTGGACAGGGCGGATCGTCCTGATCGTGCGCCCCAGCCTGACGTGAATATGGAAAGTGTTCCGGCACCGCGGCGAGAGCGTGCGGCGGCCGTTCCCCACCACGAGCAGCCCGAGTTTCTGCGCCGTCCTGTGCGCCGTCCGCGCCGCGAATCCGCGAGCGGATCGGGCGAAGAAGGCGGCGCGCCGACGCCGACCCCTGCCGTGGAAGGCAGCGGGGACTGAGCAACGGCTTCGCAACGATCGGGTTTACGGGGAGCCGCGGGCAGACGTCCGCGGCTTTCGCGTGTCTGGAGAGGCTGGGGACGTTCTTCTGCATTCCGACATGCGTGCTGCAGAGTCATTCCGCAGGGTTCGGAAAAAGACTTCATTTGCAGTGCACTGATCTTTTGTGTTCCGCATACGGTCGTTTGCTCGCCTGCAACGCAATTGTGTACTAATTTTGTAGACAATGTTTCAGTGACCCGTTTTAATCCCCCGCGAAGTTGTTGTTTCCCGGGGGGGTTATAGGGATGAACGCAGTTAAATCGAGTTTATCGACGCTTGCACTGGCGCTTGTCTTGGGCGGGCCGCATCTCGCCTTTGCTCAGGAGGCGGTTCCGTCCACGGAAACGGAGGGATACACCGAGTTGCCGGGCCTGGTCGTCGAGGCGCCCGCCAAGCGCAACGTCAAGAAGGCGAAGCTGCGGAAGAGCGCGCCGCAGTCGGCCGGTCAGGCCGCCGGGGAAGCTTCCGATACGGCTCTCGAGCAGCAGGTCATCGAGGGCGAGAAGGTCGTCCGCACCCTCCGCGACACTCAGACCAGCGTCGCCGTTGTCACGGGGCAGGACATTTCCGAGCGGCAGATCCGCGATCTCGACGAGGCGATCGGGCAAGCCGCCAACGTCGTCACCACGCAAGACCCGAACGCCGGCTTCGCCGTGCGGGGTCTCAACTCCGAAGGGCAGACGGGCTTACAGCACATTTCCGGCGTGCCGGCGATCGGCGTCGTGGTTGACGGCGTGACCCAGAACCCCGATGCCGTGCGCCGCGGTGCGCGTGCGTTGTGGGACGTCGAGCAGGTCGAAGTCCTGCGCGGGCCGCAGTCGACGCTGCAGGGACGCAACGCGATCGGCGGCACGGTCGTCGTCAAGACCAATGATCCGACTTACAAGCTCGGCGGTGTCATCGAGGGAACGGTCGGCACCAACGATCTCTATGGCGCCGGGTTCGTTTTGAATGCTCCCATCGTCGCGGGGCAGTCGGCCTTTCGCATCTCCGGTTACAAAACCGAGCGTGATCGCGGCATCGACTATGCCGATCCCGAAAACCAGGACATGGGGATCGACGCGTACGATACGCTGCGCGGCAAGCTTCTGATCGAGCCCGACAGCCTGCCGGGCTTCAGCGCGCTGTTCACGGCCGCGCGCACGCACGATGCGCCGGGCAGCGGCCTCGTCTCCGGTCCCAATTTCCTCGAACGCAAGCTCAACTACACCTCCTCGTTCACGGACTTCCGCGAGGCGACGGTCGAGAACTATGCGGCCGATCTCTCATATGAGTTTGCGCCGGGGCTTACCGTTCGCAGCATAACCGCGTATGCGGAAACCGATTCCGAAATCTACACGGCCGCGGGCGCTGAACTTATCCGTGACGGCGACAACGTCGCGGGAACGGACTTCACGCAGGATCTGCGGCTCGAAATCGAAAACCGCGGCAACGGACTATCCGGCGTGCTCGGTCTCTTCTACGGGAATTTCGAGCGTACCGCGTTCAACGACACGTCGCTGCACATCCCGTTCCTGGGGGGTATTCCCAGCGTTCAATACCTCGTCAATCTCACAGGAAGGTCGCTTCCGGACATCACCCTGCCGTATCAGGACGGGACGTCGGGTTCCGACACGACCACCATCGCCGCCTATGCAGACCTTCGCTACCGGTGGGATCGCTGGGTCTTCAATGCGGGTGGCCGATTGCTGAGGGATGAGGTCAAGTCGACCGAGACCTCGGTTGGCATGAATGCCTTCAACTGGCTCTATAACTATTTCGGAATCCCTTTCCAGGGGGACATCTATTTTCCGACCGATACGAATTCGAAGGCGACGTTCGAGGAATTTCTGCCCAAGGCAGGTATTTCGTACGATGTAACGGACAATCAGACGATCGGCGTATCCTACAACAAGGGTTACCGGACGGGCTTCCAGCAGTGGATTGCGCTGCCTCCTCAAGCCGGCGGCGGGTGGCGTACCTCGACGGTCGCTCCCGAGTATCTCGATGCGTATGAGCTGTCCTACCGCTCGAACTGGCTCAGCAAGACGCTCGAATTCAACTCCAACTTTTTCTATTACGATTACACCGATCAGCAGGTCGTTGTGCTCGACAGCTCCTATCGCGTGAGTGAAGTTCTCAACGCGGCTGCCTCGCACGCCTACGGCGCAGAGTTCGAGGCGCGCTGGCGCCCGATCCCGCCGCTGCAGCTCTTCGCCTCTCTCGGCTTGATGCAGTCCAAGTTCGACGACTTCGTAAGGGGTAACAGACCGGGCGAGAACTTCACCGGCAACGAGTATCCGGAAGCGCCGGGCTATACGTTCGCGGCGGGCGCGATGTATCGCTCGGCTGCCGGTTGGTTCTTGGGCGCAAACGTGCGTCACACGGACGGCTACTACAGCACGGGCGATGTCGACAACAGCCCAACGCAGTTCGTCGATAGCTTCACCGTGGTCGACGCGCGGGCAGGTTGGGAGTGGGAGAACTACACGCTTACGGTGTTCGCCAAGAACCTGTTCGACGAGAAGTATCTTACGGCCGTCGAACGGACTGACGATCCGCCGCTCTACCCTGCGTACGGGATGGCGGGCGACGAGCGGCAGTTCGGCTTGACGCTGACAGGCCGGTTCTGAGCGGCTGTGTTTTGCGACGATGGCGTGCCGCCGGAAGGTGGCATGCCTTCGTGCTTTTTTGGGCGGCGTATCGACGGCCGCTCAATCTTGAAGCCTGAGCGCATCGCCGATCGCGAGCTCGCCGTCGGTCAGGATCTTGGCGTAAACGCCGAAATCCATGTGGCCCCATTCGCGCTTGAGAGCCGCCGGGATGTCCATGTCGCGGTTGCCGGTCTTGGGGTCAACGTTGGGGGCGGCGCAGCGCGTGGCTTTTTCCAGAACCGCCATCCTGACCGGCCCAATCGTGATGTCTTTGCCGAGCCAGTCGAACTCCGACCACGGGGGGAAGCCGTCAACGATGATGTTCGGGCGAAAGCGGAGCGGGTCGATGGGGCGGTCCGAGACGCGTTCGAGATCGCGCACGGTCGCGAGGTTCACGATGTGGGCGACTTTGTCGCCGGTCTCGATGAAGGTGTGGCCGGGGGCGCTCACGATCTTGGGGCGGCCGCGAAGGCGGTCGGCCATGAAGGCCGCGAAAAACTGCTCGATGATCTGCCGGCCGGAGGGGGTGGAGAGGATGCCGCTGGCCACCTGCCGCCCGTTGCGCAGCAGGATGAGACGCTGGGTCTCCTCCTCGAAGCGCGCTTCCAGCGCGGCGAGGCGCTCGTCGCGCATCAGGATGAGAAAGCTGATGTCAGGCACCGGCTTGGGGGCGGCCGGGTCGAAGCGGCTGGGGCCGTTCTCGATGGCCCACATGCGGTCAAAGGGAAAGGGCTCGCCCGCGGACAGAGCCACCCGTTCGAGCGGCTGAGCGGAGAGACCCTTCACGGGGTAGCGAAAGAGTCCGGAAACCACGCCTGCCATTCGATCCCCCGCGGTCCGTTGATCGTGCTCATACTACCTGACGGAAGCCCCTTTATACGCGAGGTACCCGCCCTATATCTCGCTGAGGTGGTTTGGAGCCGGGCGCCGGAATGGGTCCGGATCGGGCTACGAAACAGTCCATCGAGATGGCGTTTCGAACCGAGCCTCAGATGAGGGCGGCGAAGCGCGCTGAGGAGGTAATACCATGGATTTTGAAAGGTTTACGGATCGCGCCAAAGGGTTCGTGCAGTCGGCCCAGAACTTGGCGCTCCGTGAGGGACACCAGCAATTTTCTGCCGAGCACCTGCTCAAAGTTCTTCTGGAGGACAGCGAGGGGGCGGCCGCGGGTTTGATCGCGCGCGCCGGCGGGCGGCATAAAGACGCGTTGGATGCGGTGGAGCGTCTGCTCGCCAAGCGGCCGAAAGTGAGCGGCGGCGGGGCCGGACAGCTCTACCTTGCGCCCGAGCTCGCCCGCGTGTTCGACACGGCTCAGAAGATCGCCGAGAAGGCCGGCGACCGGTACGTCACGGTCGAGCGGCTGCTGCTGGCGCTTGCACTCGAGAAGGGCTCGGAGGCCGGCAAAATCCTGGCGGATGCGGGCGTCACGCCCGACCGTCTCAATGCGGTGATCAATGAAATTCGCAAAGGGCGCACGGCAGACAGTGCGAGTGCGGAACAAAACTTCGACGCGCTGAAGCGTTTCGCGCGCGATCTCACCGAGCAGGCCGCCAACGGCAAGCTCGACCCTGTGATCGGGCGCGACGAGGAGATCCGCCGCACCATCCAGGTGCTTTCTCGGCGTACCAAGAACAACCCTGTGCTGATCGGTGAGCCGGGCGTCGGCAAGACGGCGATCGCGGAAGGCCTCGCCTTGCGTATCGTTGCGGGTGACGTGCCGGAAAGCCTCAAGGACAAGAAGCTGCTCGCGCTCGACATGGGTGCGCTGATCGCGGGCGCGAAGTTCCGCGGCGAGTTCGAGGAGCGCCTGAAAGGCGTGCTGAACGAGGTGCAGGCCGAGAATGGCCGGGTCATCCTGTTCATCGACGAGCTGCACACCATCGTGGGCGCCGGCAAAGCGGAAGGCGCGATGGACGCGGGCAACCTCCTGAAGCCCGCGCTCGCTCGCGGTGAGCTTCACTGCGTAGGAGCCACGACCCTCGACGAGTACAAGAAGCACATCGAGAAGGATGCGGCGCTCGCGCGGCGGTTCCAGCCGGTGTTCGTCGATGAGCCGACGGTTCAGGATACCATCTCGATCCTGCGCGGCTTGAAGGAGAAGTACGAGCTGCATCACGGCGTGCGCATCACCGATTCGGCTCTCGTGTCGGCGGCGACGCTGTCGAACCGCTACATCACCGACCGTTTCCTGCCGGATAAGGCCATCGATCTCGTGGACGAGGCCGCATCGCGGCTTCGCATGCAGGTGGATTCCAAGCCCGAGGAGCTGGATGCGATCGATCGCGACCTGATGCAGGCCAAGATCGAGCGCGAAGCGTTGAAGAAGGAGAAGGACGCGGCCTCGAAGGACCGGCTCGAGAAGCTCGAGAAGTCCATCGCGGAGCTTGAGGAGAAGTCGCGTGCGCTTACCGAGCGCTGGGAGACGGAGAAGAACAAGCTCGGCTCGGCCCAGAAGGTGAAGGAGGAGCTGGACAAGCGCCGCACCGAGCTCGTGCAGTCGCAGCGCAAGGGCGACTATGCGCGCGCGGGTGAGCTCGCTCACGCCGTCATCCCCGAGCTCGAGGCGAAGCTCAAGACCATCGAGAGCAGCGAAGCCAAAGGTGTGATGGTGGAAGAGGCTGTCACGCCGGACCAGATCGCGGCGGTCGTGTCGCGCTGGACGGGCGTGCCTGTCGACAAGATGCTGGAAGGCGAGCGCGACAAGCTGCTCAAGATGGAAGAGGCGCTGGAGAAGCGGGTCGTCGGGCAGCCGGAGGCGGTTAAGGCCGTCGCCACCGCGGTGCGGCGTGCGCGCGCCGGCTTGCAGGATCCGAACCGGCCGATCGGCTCGTTCATGTTCCTCGGGCCGACCGGCGTCGGCAAGACCGAGCTGACGAAGGCGCTAGCCGCGTTCCTGTTCGACGACGAGAGCGCGATGGTGCGCATCGACATGAGCGAGTACATGGAGAAGCACTCCGTGTCGCGGCTCATCGGCGCGCCGCCGGGCTATGTCGGCTACGAGGAGGGCGGTGCTCTTACGGAAGCCGTGCGGCGGCGTCCGTATCAGGTCGTGCTGTTCGACGAGGTGGAGAAGGCGCATCCGGACGTGTTCAACGTGCTGCTGCAGGTGCTCGACGACGGGCGCCTGACGGACGGACAGGGCCGGACGGTCGACTTCAAGAACACGCTGATCATCATGACCTCGAACCTCGGCGCCGAGTATCTCGCCGATCCGCGTCAGCCGCTGGGCTTCGGTGCTCCGGGCGACAAGGACAAGGTGATGAGCGAGGAGGAGGCGTACGGTCTCGTCATGGACGCGGTGCGCCGTCACTTCCGGCCCGAGTTCATCAACCGTATCGACGAGATCGTCGTGTTCCACCGCCTGAGGCGCGAAGCGATGGCGGCCATCGTCGACATCCAGATCAAGCGGCTGCAGGCACTCGTCGCCGACCGCAAGATCACGATCGAGCTCGACGACCAGGCCCGCACGTGGCTTGCGAACAAGGGCTACGACCCGATCTATGGCGCGCGGCCGTTGAAGCGCGTGATCCAGAAGAACGTGCAGGATCCGCTTGCGGAGGAAATCCTGCGCGGGTCGGTGAAGGATGGCGATACGGTTCGCGTCTCGGTGCGCGACGGCGCGCTGACCGTGAACGGCACTCAGGTAAAGGCGGCTGCCGCCTAACGTCAGGCCGCAGGCCACCGGCAGCAGGTAGCAGACCCCTCCCCGTCCTCGGGGAGGGGTTTTCGTTTTTGGAGGTCTGGCTGTGGTTCGGCCCCGTCGCGCCTGCTATTTGCTGGCCGTGAGGACGGGTGCGCGGCGCATCAGCTCGTCGATGCGCATGCGCTCTTTATGGAACGCGATGAGATCCTTGCCTTCGAGCTGGCGCTCGCGCGGAACCTCGATCGAGAGCGGATTGACGAACTGGTTGTTGACCAGGATTTCGAAGTGAAGGTGCGGTCCCGAGGAGAGGCCGGTCGTGCCGATGTAGCCGATCACCTGGCCTTGGCGCACCTTGACGCCAGCCGCCGCGCCGGGGGCGAAGCGTGACATGTGGCTGTAGGCCGTCTGGTAGCCGTTGGCGTGACGTATGCGGACATAATTACCATTATAGCCTTTGCGGCCAGCCTCTTCGATGGTGCCGTTGCCGGCTGCGAGAATGGGCGTGCCGGTGGGGGCGGCCCAGTCGATGCCGGTGTGCATCTTGTACTCACCGAGCAAGGGGTGGCGGCGAAGGCCAAAGCCGGAGGTGAGGCGGATATCGTCGCCGCGCACCGGGCGGCGATTGAGGAACTTTTTGGCGTTGCTGCCTTGAGCGTCGTAGTAGTCCACCTGACCATCGGGCGTGCGGAAGCGATAGTAGCGGCGCATCTCTCCGCCGGTGGTGATCGAGGTGTAGAGAAGCTCGCCCGGCGGGCCGTCCGTGCCGCCTTCATCCTTCAAATCAAAGAACATCTCGCACGTGTCGCCGGCCCTGAGGCGGCGACGGAAGTCGGTCTCGTAGGCGTGCACGCGCAGGATCTGCTGGATGGTCTCGGTGGGTACGCTTTCGATCAGAGAGGCGTGATAGAGGCTCGCATAGAGGCTCGAAGTCTGCGGTGCGCCGCTGTCGGTCATCGCGAGGCGGACGAGTTGCTCGCTGTCCATCGGCGTGGCGCTGGCGACGAATTCACCCGAGCTGTTGCGCGTGACGGTGACCTTGTGGGCGTGGCCTTCGTCGTAGACCGAGAAGCGAACCGGCTCCATGCGATTCAGCTGCGTGAGCGACGGTTGAAGGGCGATGTGCACTTCCTGACCGGGAAGGACGGACTTCTCCGGGAACACCGGCTTCATCGCCTCGATCATCTCGCGGACCTGCCAGGAGGTGGCTCCGGCCTCCGCCAAAAGCTGTGATAATTTCTGGCCTTCCCGCACCGTCTTAACGGTTGGCTTTAACGCGTCTACGTCGCTCGAGCCGCCCTCGTCGTCCTGTCCGGTTTTGGTGAGTACGGTGGTGTTGGGCGCGGCGGGCTCGTCGGCTGCCTTGCTGGCCATTTCCTGTCCGAGGGTCTCCTCGGGTGCGATTTCGCCAGGGCCCGAGCCCGGGATTGAGCTGCCGGCCGTCACCGTCTCGGATCCCTCGAAGCGCTCGACGATCTCTCCGGCTTCGTCGTTGTCGATCGACTGCCCATCCTCGAGCGGCAGCACGCCGCCGAGCAATTCCACGACGCGAATGCTGACGTCCGTCTGCTCGGCGGTTTGCGGGCGCGCGCCGTCCTCGTCCTCGCCGATCGGCTTGTTGTTGGCGTAGAGCTTGAACGGGTTGAAAGGCGGAATGGTTTCGGCTGCGTTCGGCGGCACAGGCGCGAGGCGCGCGACCAAGCGAACATACGGTTTTGCGTAGATATATTCGCGTCCGCCGCGACGCTGGCGCAGCGTTTCGTGGATGATGAAACGGGTGGATTTCGCGCCGCTCGTCACCTGCAGGCGGTCGACTTTCGGCACCGCCCATTTGAGGCCGTCGTCGCGTCGGAGCAGAGCTTCGAGCGGCGGAGCGGCGGTGCTTTCGCGAAGACGCGCGAGCGCCGGCATGAGCCCATCCTGAGCCTCCTGCTTGTCGGCGGATCCGAAAATCACGACGAGGATCGAGACGCCGCCGACGGCTGCAGCGAGACAGGTGCTCATCAACCAGCGGAAGCGGCCTTCGCGCATCGGCTCGGCGTGATCGGAGCCGTACATGTCGCGGAGGCGGCGGGTTTTTGCGCCGCGATGCAGGGGGGCTTTGCGCGCGGTGTTCCGCTCGGACACCGGACGGCAGCGCGCAATCGGAGCGTGACGGCGGTGATCGATCACGACGTGCTGTTCCCCTCCCCGGCCCCCGTTTCCGATGGCCGGCCAATCCCCATTGCCCGCAATCCTACGGCGGTTTCGGCGCGCGTTGAACCGTCGAGCGGCCCTTCGCCCCGTTTCGAAAGCAGCGGCTGGCCGGAGCCTGGTTTCGGGCCGGCCAGCGGTGCTTCGTGCGAGCACAAAGGGCAAATCGCCTTGTCGGCGCATAAGGTACACCCAGCAATCCTGCACAAAACTGGCGCTCTCATGGCAGGTCCTAGGCAGGTCCCCGGCCATATCCAGGGGCGGATCCAGGGTGACGCGATCCGAGCAGAGAGGACGATCTACGGCAGGGTTACCGTGCTTTCTGCCGCCCGCGAGGGCTCGGGAGGGGTGATTTGGACTGAAGGGCGTCCAATTTTGTGCGGCGCGGCGGCCGAAAGGGCCGTCAGAACGGCGGATTTACGAAAATAAATCCGTTTAATATCAACATCTTATCAAAAAAATACGCAATCGCGAGATGTTGGTGTTGACAGGGCCGTTAGTTTTGTATTTATTCGGTCCTTGTCGCGGGGCACACACTGCTTCGCCGCCCTCGACGGGCATCGCTCTCTCGATAACATGTGGTTTCCAGCCGGGCCACCCGGTAAGAAACTCGTTGTCTTGAAAAGTCGGTCTTACGGACCGGCTGATGTTTCGTCGTCGGATCGCTCTTTGACAAGTCAAAATTTGAAGGAAGAGAAACGCAGGCGGCGGAGTCCTAGCGTGGTCTCCTCGACCCCTCGGGGTATGAGAGATCAACGATACTCTGGCGATGCTGCGTTTTCTAAGCCATCACCGGCGCGCCGGGCGCGAGGGGCAACCCTTGTGTCATGTGTGCGTCAGTGTGAAGGTGCCCGTTACGCAGTATCCTTGGAGATTCCCTCCAAGCCGACCAGAATCGAACTTTTCAATCTGAGAGTTTGATCCTGGCTCAGAACGAACGCTGGCGGCAGGCCTAACACATGCAAGTCGAACGCTGTAGCAATACAGAGTGGCAGACGGGTGAGTAACACGTGGGAATCTTCCTATCGGTACGGAATAGCTCAGGGAAACTTGGGGTAATACCGCATACGCCCTTCGGGGGAAAGATTTATCGCCGATAGATGAGCCCGCGTCTGATTAGCTAGTTGGTGAGGTAATGGCTCACCAAGGCGACGATCAGTAGCTGGTCTGAGAGGATGACCAGCCACACTGGGACTGAGACACGGCCCAGACTCCTACGGGAGGCAGCAGTGGGG
>VFQQ010001387.1_pt1 | contig 34251 bp, 30 predicted proteins | sample 3512341 | NCBI WGS metagenome assembly VFQQ01 (sample SAMN10412373, study PRJNA504923) | tailings metagenome | isolation source: Relicate 2 Philex TSF1 revegetated site | place: Philippines: Tuba, Benguet | collected 2017-08-29 | reverse complement strand
AGAATGTGTTACCTATGTCTCCGAACAACTGTTACCTATGTATCGAGTATGAACAGAGACGCCGGGTCTGTGGGTTGGTGGTAACTGGCCGCAGGCCGTAACTGTGCGAAGCACGTCGCCGTGCGCTTCGCTAACTTCGCGAATGACCGAACTGTCGCTATGGCTTACGCTTGTAGGCATTGCCGTTGTGATTGCCCTTCCCGCCACGCTGCTCGTATGGTTCACGCGACGGCGTATCATCGTTACCGTTGTAACCTCCAAGAACGAGCCCGTGCATGATGCCGTTGTTGTTGGACATTGCACGCGCCGCTATGGTGGTTATGTTACGAACTCTGGATGGCAGACCGTTGAACACTCATCCGATGAGGTTCATACGACGTTGGGACGAACAGACGCCAGTGGCTGCCTAGACCGCTGGCTGTACCTAGCCAATCCGTGGGCACTGCATGCACGTCATGCCACGTTGGGCGAGAGCCCAGTACGCATGCTCCGCGACGTTGGACCGCGGTCAGTTCACGAGGTGCGCCTTGTGATGCAGGATAGGCCGTCGTCTGCTACGGCACCATAGTGCTATCTTTGACACCACGCCGTTGGCCCGATTTTTCTTCCCTTACGTTCCTTCATGTGGACCTACATCGCTAAGCGCACGCTGCTGTTTCTTCCTACGCTCTTCATCATCACGGTTATATCCTTCGGTATAAGCCGCCTTGCACCTGGCGATCCAGCCGCCAATAAGGTAGGCCAAGGTTCGGACGGAGGCATGAGCGGCCGCAGCACCATTAACGAAAAGACCGTCGAACTTATCCGCAAGCAGTGGAATCTCGACAAACCCGTTTGGCAACAATATGTAATCTGGACCGGAGGCCTGATGGGCTTCCGTTTTACGAACGTCTTCACGCCCGAGGGCACATCGTGGTCGAACCTTACCTGGGTTGGCACACCCGACTTCGGTAATAGCTTTTTAGACAACCGACCTGTGTTCGACAAGATGCTTGAACGGGTACCGGTTACGCTGGTCATGAATATCCTGGCCGTCATCATCGCCTATGCCGTAGCCGTCCCGCTGGGCATCTACTCGGCTACGCACACGGGCACCGTTGCCGATAGAGTTTCGACGTTTGTGTTGTTCGCCCTGTACTCACTCCCCGTGTTCTGGGTAGGTACGCTTGCCGTGACGTTCCTAGCGAATCCCGAATACCTTGCTTGGTTTCCAAGCGGCGGGCTTAAGTCACCCGGCTTCTCTTCCAATTGGTCTGTCTGGAAACAACTGGCAGACTACGCCAAACACCTAGCCCTGCCCATGATGGTATACGTGTATGCCGACTTTGCGTTTATCTCACGTCAGATGCGAAGCTCGATGTTGGAGGTTATTCGCCAAGACTTTATTCGCACGGCCCGAGCCAAGGGTCTTCCCGAGCGCGCCGTGATTCTTCGCCATGCCTTCCGCAATGCCCTCATTCCGCTGGTTACCATTCTGGCCACGTTAGTGCCCGCGCTTATTGGCGGCTCGGTTATCATTGAGTCGATCTTCAGCATTCCAGGCATGGGCGAGCTATCATTCAAGGCGCTGGTATCGCGCGATTATCCCATGATTATGGCCGTGTTTACGATTTCGGCAGTACTTACGTTGGTGGGACTCCTTCTGGCCGACATCTTGTATTCGATTGTTGATCCGCGTATCTCGTTTGGAAAGAAGTCGTCATGAGCGCCCCTTCTACGAAGCCCCCTTCCGAAGAAACAACAATGGCGAAGAGTGTGGATGGTGAAACGTACGGACAGTTCGTACGGCGCCAATTTTCGAAACATACACTCGGTGTAGTTTCGGTTTGGATAGTTGCCGTCTTGGCCATTGTAGCCATTACAGCCGATTTCCTTGCAAACGACAAACCAATCATCTGCTCGCATCAAGGCACGGTGCAGTTTCCCATTTTTAAGCAATACGGCGTGAGCTTAGGGATTGCCGAATGGGATCGCGAATACGTTACCGTTGACTGGAAAGAACTGCAATACGATTGGAGTCTGTTTCCGCCAGTACCGTATGCACCCGAAACCACAGACAAAACACTGGTCTCGCTGAAAGATCGTGCGCCATCGGCGGCGCATTGGCTTGGTACCGACGATATAGGCCGCGACGTTATGGCTGGCCTTATTCACGGTTCGCGATATGCGCTCTCGATTGGATTTATAGCCATGGGTATTGCCCTTGTGATAGGCATCATTCTGGGCGCAATGGCTGGTTTCTTTGGTGGCACCATCGACGTCGTTATCTCTCGCATCATCGAGATTGTTATCACCATTCCCCGCTTCTTCCTCATCATCACCATCGTGGCTATGGTTGAGCAAGGTAGTCTGTGGCTCATCATGGTGTTGATTGGTCTAACCGGTTGGACCAATATTGCACGGTTCATGCGTGGCGAAGTGCTACGTGTACGCAACCTCGACTACGTGAGTGCGGCTACAGCTCTAGGGTATTCCACGCCACGTATCATTCTGCGCCACGTCGTACCTAACGCCATAGCTCCGGTACTCATTTACGCCGCCTTCGGCATCGTTAGTACCATTCTCTTGGAAAGTGCCCTATCGTTCTTGGGCTTTGGCGTTCCGCCCACTGTTGTTACGTGGGGATCGGTGCTATTCAAAGCCCGCTCAAGCACGTATTCGTGGTGGCTGGCCGTGTTTCCCGGTGCCATGATCTTTCTAACCGTCAGCGCCTTTAACCTGATTGGCGATGCCCTGCGCGACGCCACCGATCCGCGTCTACGGTCCTAATTCTTCGTCACGGCGAAAGACGGCACAATGTCCACTCTCCGTTGCGTTGAAGTCGGTATTCTAGCCGATCATGCAGTCGTGATGGCCTCCCCTGCCAAAACTCTACCAATGTAGGCACTACCCTGTATCCTCCCCAGAAAGGGGGCATCGGCACAATGCCGTCGGCATGACGTTCTCGAAGCTTCGCTTCGGCCTGCTCGAGCTCCCTTCGGTCGCGTAACTCGGCGCTCTGCGCCGAAGCCCAAGCGCCTATCTTACTGCCCAGTGGTCGCGAGGCGAAGTAGGCCTCGGACTCTTCACGCGATACTCGCTCGACGCTACCTTCGATTCGAACTTGGCGCTCAAGTTCGGCCCAAAAGAACAACAGTGCTGCCTTGGGATTCTCAGCAAGTTGACGTCCCTTGCGACTGTCGTAATTGGTGTAAAAAACAAGGCCATGATCGATACCCTTGAGCAACACGATGCGGGCCGATGGCTGCCCCATCGTATCGCACGTAGCCAAGGTCATGGCATTGGGTTCTACAACCTCGGCCTTGACTGCCTCGTCGAACCATGCTCGAAATTGTCGCATGGGATTAGCGTCGACGTGCGACTCGTCCAGCTCCTCGCGAGCATATTCGCGTCGGAGTGATGCTATGGCTATCGAATGATCAGACATGGTAGCATGCGAACATTGGTGGGCGTAACAAGGCGAACCATGGCAAGGCCCGGCGCAAGGTTGGCCGTCGAGAACACAACGACGTCATCGGGCGACGTTACAGATTGTCGAGCAACAACGCGACCAACGGCGTCGGCAAGCTCAAGCTGCGCGCCGACAGCGTTGCGCACGTGAACAGCCATGGGGTCCTGCGACTGATGCGGATGTGCCGATGCAAGGCGCATGGACGGCTGGGTGGCATCCTCATCGGCTGCCACCGAGTTTATGGTCTCTCGAGCTTCGAACAAGAGAGTCCTGTTAGGGTCGATCTCGATGGAAGTGACTTCACGGTCCAGCGTCATATCAAGCGTTACTGAGCGCGACAGCATGACGATGGAGGTGTCGATGCTGGTAGGACCTTGCCACAGACGTAGCGTAACTGGTAGTTCAAAGACCTCGGGGCTGGTGGGGTGCGACTGAATCTGGGCGAGTGTAACGGATGTGCGCCAGGTTCCATTGGTCTGTTGCTGGTTGTCCAATACCGTGCTAAACACCGGATGACCGGTTTCGTACAGCCATTGCCGAAAAAACGTCTTCCACGAAATAGGAGCATTGGGAGCGAATCGCTCGACACCTGCAATGAAGTCCGACGTTTGAACGGCACGTTCTGGCCCTCCGGCCTCGGTCGTCCACCACGACATAAACGCTCGGAACGCCTCGTCGCCCATGATCGACGCCGTCATGTGGTAGACCCATGCAGACTTGCTGTACGTGGTGGGTTCGTTGAAGATGTTGCTGATAGGGATGTTGGCGATTGGCGGAGCATTAAAGCCCTGACGTAGGTAGCGTTCTCTTCGAGAAGCCATATGATTACCGAATGCCGGACGTCCGTACTTCTCGCCTTGCCATAGGGCCTCTGTATACGAGGCGCCACCTTCGTTAATCCATATATCGCCCCAATGAGCGCAGGTAACAAGATCGCCTAACCACTGGTGGCCTACTTCGTGGGCATAGCCCACTTCGGCGGTGCCCCTTAGCCAGTCGCGAGAGATGGTGGACATGGTGGTATGTTCCATGCCGCCAAACGCTATTGGCCACACCGTCATGTGTCCGTACGTCGAGAATGGGTACGGGCCAAGCGTTCGTTCAAGTGCAGGAATCATCTCGGGGATGTTACGAAGAGCGTGTACGGCATTAAGTGAGTCACCTTCGTGGTCGATGTCCCAGTGATAGTTCAGAATTGGAATCACGCGGCCATCGAGCGTGGTTGATGACTGTTTGTACTCGCGATAGACCGAGGCAGCGAAGGCAAAGAGGTACGATGGCATTGGATATGGGCAGCTCCACGTTTGGCGCTCGGCAGTTCCAACGGCCTCGGTAGAAACGTGCGACCCGTTGGCAACTACGGTAAATCCTTGGGGAACAGTAGCGGCGAAGGAATAGAAGGCGCGGTCACTCGGCACATCGTTACAGGGGAACCAGCGCCGGGCCCCTTCGGGCTGCGAAAACGAAAAAGCAATGGGATGCGGAACCTGCACTTGAGCGATGCCACGCCCAGCAACAACGGTAATGCCAGTGGCAAACGAGGTACGCTGCACACGATAGGCAATGGTTGCTTCAAGGGTATCCGACGGTGTGACCGTGGCCGTGGGTAACTGGATTACCAAGCTGTCGCTGCCGCGACGTTCAAAGCTTGCCACGGTGTTGCCAACACGTACCGACCCAATTGTTGGAATCATGCCTGTGTCGGCAAAGAACACAACTGTCGATTGCCCGGCACGCTCCGGAACGAAGGTGATGCGCACAGTACCGTCCATGATTCGAGGGGCTATAACGCTGGTGTCGGTTACAGACAGGACGGGAACCAGGTCCAGCTCGACATGCATTCGCACCACGTCGACATCGGTTTTGAGAGGCCTATCGGCCCACGGCTCGAAGCCCATGGGAAGTACACATTGATGCGGCGGGTTCTGGGCATCGACCCATGATAGGTCGGCGCCAATGCGTGTAATGAGCGACTTGTCTTCTTGAGCGTGGAGCTGAGTGACAAATAGGGCGATTACGCCGGCGGTGAAGAGCTTCATACGATTGTAGTTATGCACCGTGCGGACCGGTGCGAGGAAGGGCTGTGTTCGACTGAACGTAGGTTGAAAGCCACCAGCGCATGTCGGTCATCGATTCTATGCGGCGTCCGGCAAGTACATGGTCGGCGTTCTCATACATGATAAGCCGGTAAGGAAAATGTAACCGTTGGAGTTCCGCGGCAAGCGCTAAGGCATGTTCGCCGGGCACTCGTCGATCGCCCGTACCATGCTGCACGAGCAATGGAGTGGTGGTGCAGAGCTCGTCGGCCCAACAGACGACGGATCGTTGTTCGGCTTCGAGTTGTTCGTTGGCGCCAGCAGCAAGGTACTTGCGCATCGTGGAGCGAATGTAGGCGTTTTTAAGTTCAGTGTTAATCGCCGTAGGTGCACCAAACGTAATGGCGGCACGAAAGCGGTTTGTACGGCGCAACATCTGGAAGGCCATCATTCCACCGCGACTTCCACCAACGAGGCCAAAGCGCGTTGGATCGACGTATGGCAGACTATCCAACAGCGGTAGTAGATTCAACGCGTCGTCAACGTCGCCGCCCCCCCACTCTTCCACGCCGTCGCTACCACCCACGCCACGGTAGTTCGAGGCCACGGCAACGAAGCCCCACGAGGCAAACAGGCCGGCATACATCATGGCACCTTCGGCTGAAAGGGCTCCCTTTGGACCAGAGCCACCCCTGTTAAACACGACGGCTGGGAAGCGCTCGGCTGTTGCAGGCGGTAGCGCCATCCAGCCCTTGATGCGTAGTCCGTGCGACGCATACGTGATGGCATGCAACGAAACAGCAGAAAGCTTTTCGAAGGCCTGCGTGGGCATGGAACGCTTTGCCATGGCCAGCGAGGATGCTGGCAAGGGAACCTGGACCGAATCCAGGAGAGTACCGTCGATCACCGCTTATACCGCTCGCGGTATTTCTTGGTCATTCGGGTGTGGCGCGACGTGAGGTCGACCTGTCGCCCATCGATGAAGGCCTGGGTTACGACGTTAGACCGTGCGTCGAGGGCGTCGCCCTTGCTCACAAAGAGCGTTGCCGACTTTCCAACCTCGATACTGCCGTAGTCGGCATCAACCTTTAGCATCTGCGCCGGTGTTAACGTTAAACTTCGCAGCGCTGCGTCGGCACCAAGCCCATAGGCAATGGCCGTACCTGCATGAAACGGTAGGTTACGTTGCTGCCATCCGCCGTCATCACTAAAGGCAAAGGGGATACCAGCCGCGGCCAAGGTGGCAGGTAGGGTGTAGGCCGCATCGTAGGCGTCTTCGTCGCGGATTGGCAATGCATGTACCCGACGTATCACGACACCCACCCCTTCTTTTTGCAATCTGTCAATCATGTAAGGGGCATCGGCAGCACCGACGATAACCATGGAAAGACCGAACTCGCGGCGGAAGTCGAGGGCAGATTCCATCTGCTTGCGCGACGAAGCGCGAACAAACACCGGCAGTGTGTCGCGAAACACGCGCGCCATCGCCTCGAGGCGGATATCGCGCTTAGCGGTATCGCCCACCGATGTAAGCAGGGCGTAGGCCTTGGCTTGGCGGAAGAGCTCGCGCAGGGCGTCGACGCGCTTCCCCGTTTCGCGGCGCTGTTCGTCGGCGCTTCGCGATTCCCACGGTGCCGTGTTTACGTCCATCTGTGGCCAGGTAACCATCAGGGCCGACCGTGATTTCACCGCGATGTCGTCGCGCGTCCAACCGTCAAGCCGCATGAGCGAAGCCATGCCCGAAACGATGCCCCCTTCGGGAGTGACATTTGCAAGAAGGATGCCATTGTAGCGGATGGTGGGGATGATGTCGGAATCTGGGTTGTACGCTGTCTCGCCGCGAGCGTTGGGGTTAAAGTCGCCAACTTCGGCCATATCGCGAGTTGCGCGTACGGCATCGATTTCAGTAAGGCCGATGGTTGATACAGGAGCAATGAACCCTGGGTATACATGCTGGCCGGAGCAGTCGATAACGCGGAAACCTTGCGGAACAGCAACGTTGGCTCCAACGGCCGTAATGCGACCGTCGGCAAACAGCACCGTGGCGCGTGTGATGGTACCCTGTGTTACGGTGTGGACGGTGGCATTTGTTAAGGCAATCGGCGTGGATTGCCGGGCGCCCGGCATTTCGTCGCCACCCAAAGCAGTCAAGAGCGTCACGCAGGCGGTGGCAATGGCAGCAAGAGTTCGAATCATAGACAAAGATACGAGGGGAAGGGCTAGAAGTGAGATGCCCCCAGACGTCACCACGCGTCTGGGGGCACTCCCCGATCTCACGTACTTCCCACCAAATGCAACCACAAATTGCGGTTCTGCAGGCGGGCAAGCGTTCTGTAGATGGAGGCATAACACGATAAACTTGGGTTGGTCACTGCATTGATGTTGTGAAGTATCAAAATTTTTCTGCATCTTTGCGCTCCCTTCGACCGCGCTCGGCTTCGTCCATGGCGCGGTCGGTACGTCTTCGGGGCGTAGCGCAGCCCGGTTAGCGCGTCTGCTTTGGGAGCAGAAGGTCGCGAGTTCGAATCCCGCCGCCCCGACTGTTAAAGCCCAGATTACCCTACGTAATCTGGGCTTTTTCGTTGGTAGTGGTCAGATGCCCCACAGGCATTCCATAGAATTGTTCACCACTGGTGTAACAGACGACACGTAGTACTACCGAAACGATGCTACGTACTCTCTTACGGCATGCATACGTAGTGTTTGCGTAAGATATTGCTGTTTAACAACATACAGCATTACGTGTTTCAGCTCTTGAAGTCCGGCATTCAAGACGATAACTTCGCAGTCTATGCAAACACGATTTTCTCCACGTCACAAGACGAGCATTTTTGTCCTAGCGGCTCTCCTATTCGCTGCTGTGGGTACATCCCTAGCGGGTCGTCCCAACCAACCGCTGTGGTCGCCCGTTGAATGGCAATCTTGTACTGAAGTCGTCGCTCCTTTTGGCAGCTCGGTTAATGACGTCTACTCTGCGCTTCGCCGTAATGCTATTATTGGTGCCGAACGCACTGGAGACGTGCAAAAGGGAACGTTTGCCCTGATGTTTAAGGACCACCGCCGCACCGAAGCTATACAGTTAATCTTCGATAACGCCGGTCGCCTGAATGGTGCGGCCACGTGGCACACTACTTCCTCTGCAGCTAATGCTCTTGAGTTTGTTCGTTCACTGACAGGCCGCCTCGTTGCGCATGGGGCGAAGGTCGTCACTCGTTGGGATGCAGGTGTAGAGCTCCGCGCCTCGTGCTCGGGCTCGACCGTGACCGTCACTCTCGGTATTGATGCCGAAAATGACTCACGGGCCTTCATTTCGGTCATCTCCGAAAAGCCATCTGCCGCAAGCGATGGCATCACAGAGAACCGCCGATAGGCTTCCAGCGCGAACGAACGAATGATAACGAACGAGGCCCCTGATTCCAGGGGCCTCGTTCGTTTTTACTATGTACTCACGCTGCACTACATGGCAGCGTAACCGTCCACTCCAAACTGCTCGCCAAACACTCGCGCTTCATCAATCGACGAGATACCGGTGGCTTCGACACGTAGGACGAAGCGTCCAGCGATTGCCCATGTTACCGTTCCTCGGCCTTCGCTCTTGTAGAACTCCATCATTCCGCTAACCATCGGATCAGACGTCTGGAACGTCTCCGTTCGCTGCGTGGCATTGTCAATCTTCATGGCTAATCCAAAGACCATGGTAGCGCCTGTGTATCCCTCAGGACTACCCGCATAGTCGTGAATCGTTACCACCATTCGCGCAGCCGCCTTGGTATAAGCTCTTGATGCCGTTGCAAAGGCAAGCCCAGGAATCGCTACCGACTCACCCGTAGGTGCTTCGCCCGTCCACCCGTTAACGTCACGAAGTCGCTTCTGCAGCTCTTCGTAGGCAATCGGTATGGTGTCTCCTGCTGCCCTACGCTCCTGAATACGTTGTTGCACCTTGTCCATCGATTGCTGAGCCTGCTCTGCCGAGTTGGCGATGGACTCAACATTTTCCATGGCTTGCTTCATTTCGTCGAACTGTTCTCCGCAACCAGTCGCCATCATTGCAAGAATGACAGATCCTGCACTGACAAAGTGTTTCATATTGTAGCCCCCAACATGTGGATGATTTTGGTTCGATCTCGTGGCTTTCACGAGCGACGCAATATGCACCGATCAATGCAATCACACACATTGTCGTATGGACCCCACCCTGCAAATTCTCCGTAACTTTCTAGTTGGCCTTGTGTTATGCGAATCTTCGTACCACCTACAAACAATCCCATGTCCCATTCGCTTCGCCTTTTCACCACACTGATGTTAAACGCGGTCTTGTGTCTTTCGGTCTACGCCGAATCCACCGACCATGAAAGCCGGTCGTTTCCTCCTAGTGTTGCTATAGGTACTGCCCTGCCGAATCTTGGACTGCCATACGTCGGCCCAACAAACACGGTTATCGTTGTCCGTTACCTAGGATTCTCTTGCACACACTGCGTTCGTCAGCTTACATACCTTAACTCGTACGCTCGCCGTCTTTCGGCAGCGGGCATTCGTGTTGTAGCGTTCAGTTCCGACGACGACCGTACCAACGTGCGCTTGGTTCAACGGATGGGCTACGACACGTCGGTCATCACGCTTGTATCAGACCCAGATAATCGCCGTGCGCGAGCTCTTGACCTCCTTCGCACGGTCGACGGTGAGCAGCTCGACTTGCACGCTGCACTTGTGGTTCGAAATGGTATCCTAACGTTCGGTATCCTGTCTACACAGCCGTTTATGGATATTGCCCGCCTGGTTCAGGCAGCGGTCGACGCGCCTACCGCTCCAATGCGCACGGGTAATTCCCTCTCTCACTACGTGCAAGGCTCTATCCGCCCTCGTGTGGTCGCAAGTGCAGCCGATGGAATCGTAAGTCCTGTCGACCTCAAGTTTAATCGGACCCTGCTTCATAGCAACGACCTATGGGTTGTAACGTCGCCAGATGTCGCCGCAGGCATGGCCATCCTCCACAATGCAGGCACATCCAGCCAGAGCATATCGCTCAAGCGCGACTCTCGCGCTGGACACTTCATGTATCGAACGCAGGCTCTCGCATTTGGATCGAATGGCACGTTCGCCACTGCCCAAAGTGGCTGGCCCGGTGGCGGATATCCCAACTACATGTTCATGGGCCCTACACTTTGGTCATCCGATACTGCCATCTTCGCCTCGCTGTATCAAGATTCTCGAAATCGACTAGCATCACACCTCGACATGTTGCATCAGAGCCCGTGGTGTTTGGGTATTGCTCACGAACGCGACAACGTCTACTGGGTAACAGACGCACGGTATAACACTGTCCACCGGTACGATTTTGCCGACCCCCATGAAGTAGGGGGCACCGACCACCGCGACGGTGTTATTCGTCGGTATACCGAGGCGACAATCACAACATCTGATCGTGAACAACCAGCCCACATGGCTATCGACGATGCCACAGGTTGGCTTTATTACGTCGACCCTGGCGCAGGCCGCGTTCAGCGCCTGCGCATTTCGTCGGGTTCGGTTACTGGCGACTTAGAAATGCCCGAAGAGAGCGGCGAAAACTTGACCGAGTTTTCAGAAGTACGGGGCGCCACCATCGAGACGGCGATCGCCGGCCCTCTTGGTCAGCCCGTAGGACTTGACATCCGTAATGGAATGATGATTGTAGGTGACCGTGCGACAGGTCGCATTTCGATGTATCGACTGTCGGAAGACCAACCAGAACTCATCGGAACCGTGGCTACCGGAGCTGGCGAACTCCTTGGCATTACGATTGGTCCTGACGACCACATTTGGTGCGTCGATCGCGCTAATGCCTCCGTTATTCGTTTGGAAACGGCCGAGGCGGCCTACATCAACGTTAGCTCAGACGTGGCGGTGGTTGATACAACGGAAGGGTCCGTCGTGTTTGTCGACCTCGTTAACGATGGCTCAGCCCCCGTTAGGTTCTCGGTAGAATCAACCGTCGGCAACGGCTGGCAAGCACTCATCGAACAGCCAGAAGTTACGGTCGCAGCACGCAGCACCGAGCGAATTAGCGTTATGGTACGGCGCGACACATCGGCCATGCCAACGCAGATGCACGTTAGCGCCACCGTTCGGCCGACAGGTGCGGGCGATGATGTAGCCACGCCGGCAATGGGCCGGGTCGTTCATCTTGTACCATCGAATCTTCGACGTGTACTCGTTCTTGACGGTACCACCGAGGGCTTTGACATCGACGAAGCGCTCATGGCAACCAACCGTCAGGGCTACGTAGCACTGTCCTCTCTCGTATTCAACCGCGCCGCTGGCAGCTTAGATAATCTTGAAACATGCGTTTGGTTCAGCGGCAGCTTTGGTGACATTAGTGTAACCGACGAGGCCATCATTGCTGACTTACGACGTAAGAACGTCGACATGCTCATGCTTGCCGACGACCCCTTCGCAATTCGTGCTGAAGGTGAAAACTCAACGGCATTGTTTCAGGTGTTCGGCGCCGTCTTTGGTGGGATTGATGCTCCGACGTCGGTAGATAATGGTCGACGTGTGTATGATGGCGTTGCCAACGACCCCGTTACCAACGGAATTTCGCTAGTGGATTGTCAGCTTCCGCGATTGGATCATCACCGTGGAGACTTGTTTGTGCCGAGTGTGTTTTTCCGTACTGCAGGAACAGGATCAAGTCCAATGCTTCGGAACCGATCCACTCAGCGTGCCATGGCAATTCGGTACGAAAGCGGTGAATACCGAAGCATCGTTTTCGGTATCAATCCTGCGCGAATGCTGGACGAGCAGCAGCGTACGCTGATTCTTGACAAGTCGATTGAATGGCTGGAAGGTGCTGCGCCTAAGCCAGTCGATCCAGACCCAACTTCTGTTACCGAGCGTGAGCAGCAGGCCATTGCCTTGGACGTACTCGGCAACCCAGTGCGCACATCGACAACCCTGCGAATTACGACGTCCGACGTTATGACGGCTGCGTCGGTTGCCCTGTACAGCGTTGGCGGGCAAGAGCTACGTCGGCTGTACGATGGTGTGCTCGACGGCGTCATGGAGTTCCCGGTCGACGCCACAACGTTGGCATCGGGCACGTATTTCGTCATTGTACGGACTCCAACGTCGATTCATCACGTGGCTCTCATCAAGGACTAACCGCGCATGGGTACGTTGCTGAGCAAGTCGACCAAGCCACGCATTGATTTGGCAACGCACACCTTCGGCGCCTCGGTCGAGGCAGATCTTGAAGTATTACTTCAGGAAGCTCGTGGCAACCTGCCACGACTGAACGAGGACTTCGTGACGCGGGCCTTCCGGTTTTGCGTCGAAGCCCACAAGCGTGATGTACGCAGCAGCGGCGAGCCCTACTATACCCATCCGGTACAGGTCGCAATCATCGTTTGCCGCGAGATTCCGCTCGACGATATCAGCGTGGCGGCGGCACTGTTGCATGATGTGGTGGAGGACACCGAGTTTTCGCTTCGCGACATTCGCGAGGAGTTCGGTGCTGAGGTAGCAGAAATCGTCGACGGTGCAACGAAAATCAGCGACGTCTTCAAAAGTCGCGAGATAACGCAAGCAGAGAACTATCGCAAGCTCTTGCTTTCGCTTGTGAACGACGTGCGCGTCATCCTTGTCAAGTTCGCCGACAGGCTGCACAACATGCGCACGATCGACGTGCTGCCTGCGGAGCGGCAGGAGCGCCTCGCGCGTGAGACGATGGAAATCTATGCCCCCTTCGCACATCGGTTTGGTTTGGGCAATATCAAGTGGGAGCTGGAAGACCTAGCGTTCAAGGTCTTGAATCGTGAGGCCTATGATGACATCAAGCGCCAGTTAAACTCTACGCGGGAAGAACGCTCGGACTATATCGCACGTTTTGCCAAGCCGATTGAGGAGCGACTAAAGACGATAGGACTTTCCTGCGAGATAAACGGGCGTCCGAAGCACATTTACAGCATCTACAAGAAGATGATCACGCGGGGGAAGAGCATTGATGACCTCTACGATCTCTTTGCCGTGCGGTTGATTCTTGAGTCAGAAGACAACAACGATTGTTTCTTGGCGTATGGGATTGTGAGCGAGATCTACGTACCCGTGCCCGAGCGTTTCAAGAACTACATCTCCGTTCCAAAGAAAAACGGCTACCGCTCGCTGCATACCACGGTTATTGGCTCCGACGGCAAGCGCGTCGAAGTACAAATTCGGACTCGTGCCATGCATGAGTTTGCCGAGCGCGGCGTGGCGGCGCACTTCCGCTACAAGGCAGAGACCGGCGCAACAGCGTCGTGGATAGACTCGAAGGACTTAGCCGAGTGGGCATCCTGGGTGCGTGACGTGTTTGAGAACGCTGGCGACGAAGCGGCGGAACAGCTCATGGAGAGCTTCAAGCTGAATCTGTACCAAGACGAAATCTACGTGTTCACACCCGCCGGCGAGTTGCGCATTCTACCCCGCGGTGCTACGCCCATCGACTTTGCCTTTGAGATCCATTCGGCAGTTGGAGCTCGCTGTATTGGAGCAAAGGTAAACGGGCGAATCGTGCCCTTAGACTATGCTCTGCAAACTGGCGATCAAGTTGAGATCCTTACCTCGAAAAATCAGACGCCGAACCGAGACTGGGAACGGATTGTTGTTACGCACAAGGCCAAGTCACACATCCGACGCATTCTCAACGAGGAGCGTCGGAGCCGAGCGGCCGAAGGCAAGGAGCAGTGGGACAAACGAGCCAAGAAGCTTGGCCTGCACATTAACGACGACGAGCTGGAGCGAATCTGTGTACAGCTAAAGTATGACTCGCGCACAGACATGTTCTATGCGATTGGAATGGGCACCCTATCGGTTGATGCTGCAGCAGACATGGTGCAGGCCAAGCTAGGACCTCAGAGTGCCGAACTCGACCGAACTGAAGAGGTCTTTACAGCTCAGCAGTTTCGCGATACGGCACGCGGCTCTACCAATGGCGTACAGATTGTGGGCGACACGTCGCCGTCGGCGCGGATGCTCTATTCGTATGCGCGTTGCTGCAACCCAGTACCGGGCGACGCCATTGTCGGCATCATTACCATCGGCACAGGCATCAAGGTTCACCGTTCCAATTGTCGCAACGTCACCGAATTCCAAGATCGCCTACGCCCTCGTATCGTCGATGTGGCATGGACTGGACATCCAAAGGGAGAATTCCTTGCGGCGGTAAAGATTACGGGAGACGATCGGCCGGGTATGCTTAACGACATTACAAGCGCCGTTATCAGCATCGACAATACGAACATACGCGGCGTTAACATCGACGCCTTCGATTCGATGTTCGAAGGCATCTTAACCGTTTACGTTCATGACACCGCCCACCTACGTAAGATTTTCGACCGTTTGCTGCGGATAAAAGGTGTTCGATCGATAGAACGTTTCGAAGGCTAACGCCCACAGTTCCCTATCACGTATATTTGCCACTGTTTCATCGAGTCATCTTTGGACTATCTGTGACCACACCTGTCCTGCTCTTTTCGCTGTTTGCCATAGGCGCGATTGCGTCGGCGGTTCTAACCATCACACGACGCAACCCAGTTGCTGCTGCGATGTCCCTTGTTGGACATTTCTTCATGCTTACGGGCCTGTACCTTACACTCAACGCCCAGTTCGTTGCGGCTGTTCAGGTGCTTGTGTATGCGGGAGCCATCATGGTGCTCGTCGTCTTCGTCATCATGTTGCTGAATGTTGGCAACGAACAGCACCTTAGTGAAAAGCCAGGGATGAGGAAGACCATTGGCACTCTACTGGCAGTTCTGTTTGCAGCGCAGATCATTGGTGTCACGACAGCTCGTCCAACGGGCATGACGGCACTTCCAGACGCCTCTGTTGCCATTGGCACGACCGAAGCCATTGGCCAAAGTTTGTTTACGACCTATCTCTTCCCGTTTGAGGCAGTTTCGATTCTACTACTTGCAGCACTCATCGGGTCGGTTATCCTTGCCAAGCGTCAACTTAGCTAACACGAAGCCATGCCTACAACGATTCCCCTTGACTACTACCTTGCTCTGTCGGCAATCCTGTTTGTCACCGGCGTGGTTGGAGTTATCACACGTCGCAATGCCATTATCATCTTTATGTCCATCGAGTTGATGCTGAATGCCGTCAACCTTACGATGGTTTCCTTTAGCGCCTTCCTTGGTGACATCGCCGGCCAGATGTTCGTGTTCTTTATCATGGCCGTAGCTGCTGCCGAAGCAGCTGTGGGGCTCGCTATTGTGCTCGCACTCTTCCGCAAGCGTCAGACGGTATACGTCGACGAGCTCAACATCATGAAGTGGTAAGCACAAACAACGAAGGCGGCCTTTTGGCCGCCTTCTTCAACGTTTGTGCAAGAATGTCGTTTACAGCTTTCTGTGTACCGACGTTACCACACCAAGAATGCGGAAGTCGTCACCCTCCCCTATCGATATTGGCGCGTAGCATGGGTTTTCAGGGACAAGGGTCACTGACACACCATCGGTTAGGATACGCTTTACCGTAAGCGATCCGTTGTGCCAAGCCACAACGATATCTCCGCTGCGCACTTCGCGGCCTGCGTCTATCACCAGCATGTCACCCGCAAAGATGTGCACGCCAACCATGCTGTCGCCCGTGGCGATTACCGAGTATGAATCCTTCGGATTAGGAACCCAGTACGCCGTGAAGTTTAGGTCGGTGCCTTCATCTTCCGACACCGCAGGGCTTGTGCCACATGGTGCTGCCGTTAGATGAAAGCGAATTGTCGACCCGTCAGATGCTGCAAGCTTCGTGATCATATTGCTTAGCGTAATAGAGTGGCAACGAGTGAATCGGCATTAACACCGTTGAAGTCTTCGTCGAGTATCATCCGTGGACTAACCATTCCAGCACGCTCGACAAATACGGCGGGCAACGACGAAAGCGAGATGCGATCTGCATGCGGATGCTTGTCTTGGTTCGAACGCATCGAAAAAATTTCGATTTGGTCTTCGCGGACTCCTGCCTCGGTGAGCGTCTTGATTACATGCGGGAACAACTTCTGAGTGCCGCGGCATGAACACGTTGGACGCACAAAGATGATAGCGCGCGTCTCGGCAGTAAAGTTCTTCGCAATGTCGGTAACGAACTCCTGACGTGGAGAATACACCTGTGTTTCCGCTGGGAACCATACGTAGCCAGCCGATGTGTTAAGCTCGGCGATCGTAAGACGCTGCGCGTCGACGTTAACCTGGTCAGTAGAACATGCTACAACAAACAGTGCCACCAATGCCGGAATCGACAATCGGAACAAACGAACAGTGAACATCTTAGTAGGGTATGTACGTGAAAGAAGATGCCGAAATTACAAAGAATCCCATGACTGACGTACCATCTGGAAATCAAAGGGGAACCCTTGGTACCACGTGAGGTGTTTCACGGCCTTGTATACCATCGACCAAGCTGATGTCGATTGTACCGCGTAACCATCGTCGTCCTTGTGTGTCTCTGCACACCGGTTAACGCCACCTACATCTGCACATTCATTCTAACCGTCTCACTAACACATTTTGGAGTTATTTATGGTACGTTTACTTCTAGCAGGGCTCACTGCCTTGTTCATCGCTGTCCCAGCGCTGGCACAGAAAGTACAGCTACAGGTTATCCACAACTCTGCCGATCCCGCTACGGCACTTGTTGATGTCTACGTCAACGGCGAACGAGCCCTTCAGGACTTCGCATTTCGTTCAGCCACGGCATTCCTCGAATTCGAACCAGGCGTAGCTCTCAACATCGCGCTAGCGCCCTCGGGCAGTATGTCCGTGGAAGCCGCCATCAAGACGTTCACCGTCACGCTTCCTGCTGGTCGGTATGTTGGCATCGTCAATGGCGTTGTTTCTGCCGAAGGCTTTGCTGCCAATCCGAACGAACTTCCAATTACGCTCGAGCTGTTTGCACAGGCAGGCGTTCCCGAGTCGGCCGCTGCCGGCTTTGTTAATGTCATGGTGTTTCATGGCGCAACCGATGCTCCTGCCGTTGACGTCTACGCTGGTGAAACGCGCGCCATCGAAGCACTGCCCTATGGATCGTTTTCATCTGTGCTTCCGCTTCCCGCAAGCATTTACCAGATTGGCGTAGCTGCCGCAGGTAGCGAGTCGATCCTTGCGCGCTACCTTGCTGATGTTAGCGACCTTGCTGGACAGACTATCACGATTGTTGCTAGTGGATTTCTTATACCAGACGACAACAAGAATGGCCCCGCGTTTGGTCTGTTCGCTGCCACCTCTGCTGGCGGACCAATGATCGAACTTCCGCTAGTTCCAGACCTTACAGGAATTCGCCTTCAAATCATTCACAATGCTGCCGATCCGGCCGCTGCCCTCGTCGACGTCTACGTCAACGGCTTTAAGTTGCTCGATGATTTTGCATTCCGCACAGCCACGCCATTTGTTGAACTTCCTGCGGGGGTCACGTATCAAGTTGCTATCGCCCCGGCTTCGAGCGACACCGTTACCGACGCCCTAGCGACATTTGACTACGACCTTGAGCCCGGCACGTACATTATCGTCGCAAATGGCGTACTCAACACGGAGGGCTTCGCATCCAATGCTGACCCAAATGCTGCTCCAATCGCATTTGACCTGTATCCAATCGCAAGCGCTCGCACGCAGGCCGCGCAGTCGGGCAATGTTGACGTGCTTGTATTCCACGGTGCAACCGATGCTCCAGCAGTTGACATTCTCGCTGGCGAGGCTCGCCTGCTCGAAAACGTATCGTATGGTCAAGCATCGAATTACCTTGAGGTTCCCGCAGGCGAATACATCCTTGGTGTTGCTCCTACCGGCGGCGCCCCGATTGCGTTGTTCCGTGCCGACCTTGTTGAGGCCGCTGGAGCCGCAGTTACAGTACTGGCTTCTGGCTTCCTGAATCCCGAGGCAAACAACGACGGTCCTGCGTTCGGACTGTTTGCCGCACTTCCAACTGGTGGCCCGCTACGTGCACTCGAAGCCGTGCAAGCTTCGGTTTCTTCGTTCGATGCAATCCCTGGTGGCGTAACCGCCGTACCTAATCCATCGGCTGGTGTTGCACGTCTCGACTATGTCCAACCCGTCAACGGCACTGCAACGGTCAACGTCTATGACGTAACTGGCAACATCGTGTATTCAACAACCGTTGAGGCTGCAGAAGGTGCAACATCTCTGACGCTTCCACTGAATGCACTTCCGCTTGGTAGCTACCGTGCTCGCGTAGTCACTGGGAACTATGTGGCCTCGACACCTGTTGTTATCGTTCGTTAAGCGGATAGCTAGAACGTCTCCCCACGCCCTCTCTCCTTTCCTTGGTTAACTGAAGGCCCGATACAGCGCAATGCCGTATCGGGCCTTCGGTATTTTCGTCTGTGTACAAGAGGCGGGAGTCGAACCCGCACGAACTTGCGTTCGCTGGATTTTGAATCCAGTGCGTCTGCCAATTCCGCCACTCTTGCAAACGTGCGTCGATAAGTTGTGGGAGGTGAGGGATTCGAACCCCCGACCCTCTGCTTGTAAGGCAGATGCTCTGAACCAGCTGAGCTAACCTCCCGCTTCGGTGGGATGCGAACCTACGAAAAGTTCACGAAATAGCCTCAACACGTCGCACTTCTTTTGCTTCGAGTCGTACAGCTCGCTCGATTCCGGCACGGAGTGTCATGGCCGACATCGCACAGCCCTTGCATGCCCCCATAAACCGCACCTCGGCTACACCAGTACTTGCATCGAAGCGCACAAACTCGATGTCGCCACCGTCAGACTGCAAGTGGTCGCGCATTCGGTCGAGCGCAGCTACAATCTTTTGTTCGGTCGTCATCATTAGAGCGAAATCTGCACGTGGGCGTCGGCCGCTGAGGCGTTATGGCGTCGAACCTGCCGTACTACGTTACTAGCAATCGCTCGAAAGGCATCGCCAAGGTCGGGCCGCTCTGGGTCGAGCACGAAGGGCAGCCCCTCATCGCCACCCGAACGGATTCGCGCATCAATTGGTACCTGGCCAAGCAGCGGCACGTCGTATTCGGCTGCCACTGCCGCACCACCACCTTCACCAAAAATGTGGTAGCGACGGTCGGGCATATCCGGAGGCACAAAGTAGCTCATGTTCTCTATCACGCCCAGTACGTCGACGTTGACTTTACGAAACATCTGAATGCTGCGTCGCACATCGGCCAACGCAATCTCCTGTGGTGTCGTCACTACAACTGCACCTGTCAGTGGAATCTTCTGTGTAAGGGTCAACTGGATGTCGCCGGTTCCCGGCGGCAAGTCAAACACAAGGTAGTCTAGCTCGCCCCACATGATTTGCTCGACAAGCGTCGTGAAATAGCCGGCAAGCATCGGACCACGGAGGATGGCGGCTTGATCGCGCTGCATTACGAAACCAATGGAGGCCACAGCAACGCCATAGTGCTCATTGGGGTAACCGCGAATCCGCCCAGCGTCATCCTTCTCGGCTCGCATGGTCTCTCCCGCCAAGCCAAACATCGTGGGCTGGCTTGGGCCGTACACGTCGGCATCCAACAGGCCTACCGCTGCCCCTTGCTGAGCAAGCGCGACGGCAAGGTTAGCGGCTATTGTTGATTTGCCCACTCCCCCTTTGCCCGAGGCGACGGCTACAAGGTTCTTAATGGTGCTGAGGGCTGGATGGGTTCGCTCTGAGATTCCTGATTCGCGAACAAATATCTCGACAGTGGCCGATGGATATGATGCGTGAATTGCTGTGGTACAAGCAAGGTCAAGGCGCCGCGCAATCGTGTGCAACGGCTGTACAACGTCGAGATATACTCGCACGTGTGCCCCATCGACCTCGACGTTGTGAATGGCACCCAACGCCCCAAGCGAGCGATCCAAATCTGGGTCGATGATGGGGTTGATGAGCGAGAGGATGTCGGCAGAGGTCATAAGGAGAGGGACCAAGGTGTGTAACAAAGGCGATGCTGCTTGTCTCTTACAAGCCATGCAAAACTACGGTAGTTGATTGGCAACGACGGCCTACGTCAGATTGGACAAACGGAAAACTCCGTACTTTTGCAGCCTGCCAAGCACGTAACTGCGTGGCAGACGAGAAAGAACATCACCTTACCATTTTGGAGTTTACACTATGAAGCAATTGCTTCTTTGCATCGGAGCCAGCGTTGCGCTCTCCGTGCCTTCTATGGGTCAGCTTGTCCTGCCGCCAGCAGCCCTGCAGGCGTCGGCATCCTTGAATCCTACAACAGAGATTCCAGTTGCAATCGAGCGGTCGAACCTTGCGAATGCAGCATCGTTGAATACGATTAAGCCAGCCGACGGTTCGCACATGCTTACCTATCGCCTGCTCGGCTTTCCGCGCTACCTAGCGCATGCCGAAAACGGCAATGTGAACACCACGTTCCACTACGACCCAACAAGCCGTAGGCTTTATCTTGCTCGCATTGCCGACCAACGCGATGCAAGTAACAACGACCTCGGTGACTTCGTCCTGTTGTTGTCGTCGTCGAACAACGGCACTTCTTGGGATACAACTGTAACGCTGAATACTCCCGGCCAAAACTACATTTATCCTAGCATCGGAACCTATACGGTGCAAGGTCAGCCTACCTCAAGGATTGTAACGGCAGCAGGTATCGCGATTGGAACGACTCGCATCAGTAACCTTCCTACGGGCGTTTGGTTCGAAAGCGGCCCTGGTACCGCCTTTGCGGACGTTCTTACGCCGCCTGGAACCCAGGCCAGCAACCCGGAACGCACGCAGATTGGAGCTGCAACGAGTGTTCGTACCTTCGCTATCGACACCGATGTGTATGCCATTGGTGGCTCGTCGCTTCAAGATGTTCCTGCCCGCCCAACGGATCCTTCTAACACGCTTCGTCTGGGTGGCTACGGCTTCTTCATGTATGACTTCCTTGGCGGCGACTACGTAACCGTAGACGGTGTGCCCGAAGCATGGCGCAAGTCAGCGAATATCGAACCAACGGCTACGGGTACGTACAATTCGGCTCTTTTGCTCGACACCGATGACGAAGGTACGTTGTATGCAGCCCATACAACACCTGCGGCTGGCACTCCAAGCGATCAGATTGGCCAGCGTCTGCCACGCGTAAGCGTTAGCGGCGACCTTGGCGCAACATGGTCGACGTTTGCTAGCAGAGCTCTCCCAACAACGGCCCTCCAACAGTACGGTACAAGTCGCGGTTGGTCAGGCACTCCACGCCTTTGGTTCCCCTATCAACGTGACGGCTTTATCGTCTACGGTAGCGATCGCTTCAGCTACTTCTTCCACGTTATCTCCGTTCTCGATAACAACGTCGAAGCTCTCGATCTCGTCGAAGCCGCTCACGACAACGGTGTGTGGACGATTCGCCAAGTCGCCGAAATGAATGACTTCCCACAAGAATTGTTCCTCGTCGATGAAGATCGTACCGAAGCAAGCGACAAGCTCGAACTCCGTACACTTACGGCGGACACTCGCCGCTTCCAAGGTGTTGCTGGCTGGGAAATCAATGTTGCAAAGACGGCCGACGGACAGAACCTTATCATTTCATGGATTGATTCTCGTGCTAACACACCGTTCACTCGCCTTTCGCCTGGCGTAACCGTTCAACAGGAACTGGAAGCCGGTGGCACAATCGACCGCCAAATCGACAGTCTTCCCGTAGCCGACCTGTTCATGGCGTACCGCCCGGTTGGCGGAACGACATGGACGCGTTCGAATATCACGAATGACGACAACACAGAGTACGGCTCGGTTATCCCACGCATCGTTCCGTCACTTACCGAGATTCCCGTCATTATGCACATTACGCTGCCATTGGCTAACTGGAACACCCAGCACCCTTGGTATCCTAAGGTTCAACGTACAAATCCAGCACTCTATAGCCGTGTTTCGTACCTTGGATTTACGTCGATTGCCGTTGGCAACCTGTTGCAATCGTCTGTAAACGAGTCGACTGAGGCACGTGGCGCCTCGATCGAGCGTATCGCTCCTAATCCGTCGATCACCGGCTCAGAAATTTCGTGGGCCCAAGTTAATCCAGGCCACGTCACCATTCAGGTTGTCAACGTGTTGGGTGCAGTTGTAAAGACAGCTGTCAACGGCATGCAAGAAGCAGGTCAACACTTTGTAAACCTCGACGTGCACGACCTTGCTGCAGGTACATACAGCATTGTCTTAACGGTTAACGGCACATCTATCTCGCAACCACTCGTTGTGGTTCGATAAGCGCCGTAACACTCCGTTCACCTTTCGCTAACTTTGGGGTGACCTTGGCAACAAGGTCACCCCTTTTTTGTTCACCACCCATTCAGCGCTATCCATGAAACCTTGGCTCCTGCTTGCTCCTCTCGTTACCCTGTCGTTAGTTGGCTCCTCGTTGAACCTGCATTCTCAAGGTTGGACGTCCATCATCGCCGGCCAAATGACGTCTTCGATTGCTGTTAACCCACGTAACCCCAACACAATCTATGTAGGGGGCATCGGCAGAGCATTTTACAAGACCATCAACGGTGGTGCCCTGTGGGAAGAGGGGGCCATCGGTTCACTGGGTGGCGACGCCTTCATGACGTCGATGCTCGTACACCCCATCGACACAAACATTGTCCTCGCAGCAGGCGAAGGCCACGAAGGCATTAGCCGCAGTACTGACGGTGGTGAAACCTGGCAGACGGTGGCCTCGGACGCTTCGCTACGCCGCTTCCACATCATTAGCGACGGTCTTATCGCCCACCCTGAGTCGCCAGATACCCTCTACGCCCTGCGCCATACGCCGATGATTGTGTATCGCTCAACCAATCGTGGGGCAACATGGGACTCGTTGTCGATGATCTCTACAACCAGAACCACCGACCGAGCCCGGGCCATTACCATCGCCCCCGATTCAACGAATATCATCCTGGCCAGCGGCCGCCTGGCAGAGGTTCACCGCTCTACCGACGGAGGTCGTACGTTCGCCGTAGCACAGCGTATTGCCGATCACCCCGATGGGGACGTGTCGCGCTTTGTCTGGAGCCCCACCACGCCCGGCACGGTCTATGCCGTCTGCCTGAAATACGTCCCTGCCAACGTACCCAACAACGGCGGAGTAGTTAAGAGCACAGACTGGGGAGTTACCTGGGAGCGCATAGCGCTTGACAACGTTAGTCTCAATGCCATCGAAGCGATACCGGGCCCTAACGCATTCGACGAACTGTACGTTGGTGGTGCGTCGTTCTTCCCCGCTCCGGCTGAAATCGTAGGAAGTACCTACGTTCGCCGCTCTGTAGACGGTGGTGCCAATTGGTCGGAAACCGGCACAATTCCGTGGGCCCGCGACTTTGCCGACGAGCCGCTCGGAAACGTTCGCGATATCCAGTCCGCATGGATTCCTGGCTCGCCTAGCATCTTGATGGCAACCGAGAGTGGCCTGTTTGCCACAAGCCCCATCATGAGCGTCAGCGAGGCACCCCGACCGCTTCCCATGCTCGCCTTCGTACATGGCAACACACTGCAGCTTACCTCGAGTGATGTGCTTAAAGGGGCATCGTGCCACATTGAGGTTCTCACGGTTCACGGTGCAACGGTCCTTGCGTCATCTGTTCCCACAACGGGTGGCAGTGCCTTCGTAGCGCTTCCCCCGCTTGCTCATGGCCTCTATGCCGTAACCATCCGCACCGAATGGGGTCATGCTACCACAACTATCATCCGGTGATTCGTCCCACATTTCCATGCTTCGCTACTGCCTCGTCGTTGCCTTGGCCTCTGCTCTTGCGCATGCTGTAAGCGCACAGACGTTTACGCCACTCCTTCGCGAATTGTCGCATACCGTCGTACTTAACCCACTTGACCCAAACAAGGTGTGGATTGGTAATGCCGAGCATCAAACCTACCATACTACCGATGGTGGCCAATCGTGGGCACTCGTGGCTACGGGCGAGATCGGTAACTCTGGTAACGTTATCACATCGGCCACCCAGCATGCTGTCGATACCAACATCTACATCGTTGGCGGATGGCGCTTCGACGGCATCCGCCGCTCCACGAATTCAGGCGCATCGTTCACCCGTGTGTTTGCCGACGGCTTTACGCGATCGTGGTTCATTTCAGACGCTATCGTTGCCTCGCATCAGAACCCCGATGTATTTTACGCAGCGCGTGGTTCGGACGTAAACGGCGTCTACCGCAGTACCGATAAGGGCGAGACGTGGTCCCTGCTTACCACCATCCCTCGCAATACTACCACTCGCATTTGCACCATTACGCTTAGCCCACACGATCCCAACCTGGTCTTGCTTGGTTGTTTGGGTGGTGTAATCATGCGGTCGACCGACGGAGGAATGACGTTTACGCAGTCGACACTCGGTGGCAGTCTCACCATCAAGCGCGACACCGAGTTTCCCAAGATTGTCCACTCCCTTCGCAGCCCCGGCACCGTTTGGGCCGTTGCCGCCATATCCAGCCCAGAAAACGTCGCGGGCAATGGCGGCCTGTGGAAATCGGTCGACGATGGGGCCACGTGGCAGCTCACTGCCTTTCCCGACACCTCGCTATGGGCAATCGAGCTCGTGCCTCGTCCCGAAGGCGAAGAGGTATGGGTTGGCGGCTTTCGAATCGAGACGCAACCCACCGTTATCAAGGGCGATGGACTGCTAGCGTCATCGCGCGATGGCGGAAGGTCGTGGACGCAGTACACCGACTTCCCGTGGGGACGCAGCAACACCGACGATACAGTCAAAAACGCCTGGATCTTTCGCTACCAACCTACAACCGGCAAGCTCTTCCTTGCCATGCAAACCGGACTTTTCGTTCATGAGACAGGTACAACCAGCGTAGTTGATCAGGGGGCACCGACGCAGCGCACGCTGCGCGTGCGCGCCACACCTACGGGCATCCGTGTGTACAACGACGCCCCTTCTCAGCTACAAGAACGATGGGCCGTGTTTAACGTTGAAGGTAGGGCGATAGCCGAAGGAGACGTCGTACCGATCGACGTGTTCGACCTTAACGTTCGTGGGCTTGCTGGTGGTGGCTACCTGCTTAAGCTAGGTACGCAACAGCGATTTAGGACTACGGCGTTTACAGTTGCTCCATAACAACCGTGTTGTGCAGCGCACCAAGGGCATCGATTGTGCACACAACATCGTCGCCGGGCTTAAGCCACCACGCTGGGTCGTAGACCTTCGAGCCGTTGAGCTCTAAAAAGCACCCGGTGCCACACGTGCCCGAGCCGATAACGTCGCCAGGATACAGAGTAACACCGTACGACGCGCGCTCGATAATCTGAGCAAAGGTCCACGACATATCCTTGACGTTGCCGCGCGAAACCTCGGTACCATTGACGGTTGTCGTCATTGTTAAATCGAACGATGCGCCGTTGGGGGTAATGATGCGATACGGTGCTAGCTCGTCGACGGTAACAAGCCATGGCCCGAGCGACGTTGCAAAGTCCTTTCCTTTTGCAGGGCCAAGATTCAACTTCATTTCTTGCATTTGCAGAGCACGAGCACTCCAGTCGTTCATCACCATAAGTCCGGCAATGTAGGAATCAGCATCGGCTACACTGATGTTGCGACCTTCCTTGCCAATAACGATAGCCACTTCTAACTCGAAATCGAGTTGCTGGCAATGAAGCTCGCGCACAGGAATGTTGCCGGGGCCATAGACAGCTTGATGATTCGTGAAATAGAAGATTGGTATCTCATCAAACTCAGCTATCATCTCAAGGCCACGATTGCGGCGCGCAGCTTCGACGTGTTGGCGAAAGGCATAACCGTCGCGCATGGACGTAGGTCGCGGCACTGGCGCAAGAAGTTCTACGCCAGCAACATCGACAGCCCAAGATCCTGTTGCACCTTCTTGGTGCCACGCAGCGATGGCGCGTGCGTCGGCCATGGCTGCCTCGCCGCCACGAAGGAAGGCGATCATGTCGGTTGGAGCAACGTCCGACGATAGCGCTCCATGCTGTGCAAACGCTTCGCGCGCCGTAACGAGATCGATGATGACATTGCCGGCAAGAATGCCGACGCGTGGAGCTTGTGAGGAGAGGTATGAAACCAGCTTCATGGATACAGTGCGGTAATGGTGATAGAAGGCCGCAGGCCGCGGCGCAGGCGAAATTCAGGAATCAGGCTCACATGACTACGATGGACGCAGTTGCGGTTCGATGCGTTGCACGGTAAACAGTTGCAACACCATGGCCGCCAGTACGGCAGCAAGTGCTAGGGCAACGGTAAGAGCATGGGCGCCCCCTACGGGGTCGAAGCCGAACGTCTGTACAACGCGAATCAGTGGCATACCCGGAGCAAGCTGCATCACCACAAGGAGCACATAGATGGTACGTCGAAACGCCGCATCCTGCACGCGCCCAACGGCTACGGCAGCGCATGCTGGTGCCAGATACAGCAAATGGTGTGTCCACGTAAAGGGCAGAGCTATCACCGAAGCAAGCGCCGCTACGGCAAACGCCTGCAATGTGTCGAGTCGACCACGACGTGCATTCCATGCTAATGCCAGCATCGAGATTGCCCAGACGGTAACTCCGGGCACGACGAACCACGTGTTTGACCGGAGCCCCATTCGAATGAAGGCAGAGCCGAGACTTATGTTGTAGGGGTTGTAGGGGTCGAGGCCAAGTGTTGGAGCATTAACAAGCGACATGGCAGATGACCATGTAAGGAAGTCGGCCCAAAGCGGACCATAGCCCAGCACGACAGTTACACCGGCCAATGCAACTGCGGCAATAGCGCTGTAGAGCACGGTGGTTCTAGGTGGAACGAGCAGGAAGAGAGGTAGGATTGGCAGGGCCGCGTGTTTTAGAACGAGCATAACGCCGAGTACGACACCTGCAGCAACAGGTTGTCCACCCATATGCAGTCGCAGTGCTGCAACCAGCAGTAACACCGTGAATACCTCCATCTGCCCACTGAGTAACGTGTAGTGAATGGGCAGTATTCCAATAAGAGCAATTGCTTTGGCACCGTGGCCGAGCGCAATCGACTGCGACCATGGCGACACCTTGTGTTCAGCAATTGGCAGCGGACTAATGACAAGAAGCACTAACGCAGCAGCGGCAACACTTGAGCACAACAACCAAACAGGTTGTAGTATCGCCATCCCCCAATCTGCTGTTGGTTGTAATAGCACACCAAGCACGGGCGTGTACACGTAGGCAAACACGTTGTGAATGACGCTGTCGGCATGCTGTGCCAACACATCAAGATTGTATGGAGAGTGTCCGTGCGCCACTGCTCGAGCTGCGGCATCATAAGCAGCTAGATCGTACAGCCAGCGGCTACCGGTAACCTTGAACAAGAACGGCATGCGCGTGCACATGAGTGCTAGGCAAGCCATAACCACCATGGCGGCTAAGCCCCATGCAGGCACACTACGCAAGTGCTGCATGCAACAGACTAGCGCCCCATCGCGTGGCGCAGCGAGAGCATTCCCACTGTTCCGAATCCCATTAGGAACATAACTTGGAACGGGATGGCAGCAATTTCCAGATAGCTAACCGACATGGCAATGCCAAGCACGAAGTAGGTTGCCAAGGCAAGTTCAACAACAACAGCCCAGTGAATCTTGTTCTGCACGTAGCGCTTCGTGCGCCAGTCGTCGTTACTTTCAACAATACGATACTTCGGTGTGCGCTTGAACTCGGTCTTCTTTCCAATGAGTGCTTCAAGAACAGCGCGAGTGTTATTCACGGCAAGACCCATCGATCCAGCCATGAACACGGGGAACAATAGCAACCTGCGACGCCAGTCGGCGTGGATGGCTCGCTGAGCGTACAGATAGAACATGAAGGTCGAAATCGAAGCTAGCACGAAGATCGACATGAGCGCAAACACTGGGTTGTACACCGTGGTCGTGTTCTTGACCACCACAAGTGGCACATTGAGAAACGCCACCATCATGATAAACGGAAAGACGAGATTGCTTGTAAGGTGAATGGTGCACTCCAGTTTAACCTTAAGTGGCAGTGCGCTACCCCATACTGTTGGCAGAAGCTTCTTGGCTGTCTCGACAGCACCCTTCGTCCAGCGGAATTGCTGCGTCTTAAGGCTGTTGATATCGGCAGGAAGCTCTGCAGGACTCGTTACGTCGTTCAGGAAAACAAACTTCCAGCCCCGTAGTTGAGCTCGATACGACAAGTCGAGGTCTTCGGCCAGTGTGTCTGAGTGCCAATTTCCGGCATCCAGGATGGTACGCTTGCGCCATACGCCCGCCGTTCCATTGAAGTTAATGAAGAAGCCAGCCTTGTTACGAATCTGTTGTTCAATCACGAAGTGGCCATCAAGGGCAAGCGCTTGGGCGCGCGTAAGAAAGCTGTACTCTTCGTTAAGGTGTTCCCAGCGAGTTTGCACCATGCCAACACGGTCATGCGAGAAGTGCGGCAGTGTACTTTTCAGGAAGTCGGTCTTTGGTACAAAGTCGGCATCGAAGATGGCTACGAACTCACCCTTGGCAACCTCGAGGGCTTCTTTTAGTGCGCCGGCCTTGTAGCCCTGGCGGTTGGTTCGGTGGATGTGCTTGATGTCGAAGCCCTGCGCAGCATACTGCTCTACGAGGTTGCGAGATACGTCAACCGTTTCGTCGGTTGAGTCATCAAGCAACTGAATCTCCAGTCGTTCCTTGGGATAATCAATATCACACACGGCCTTTACAAGTCGATCGACCACATACATTTCGTTGAACACGGGAAGCTGTATCGTGACCATTGGGAACGACGTCAGCGGCGGTGTCGGTGCCGATTTCTTGTTGGCTTCAACCTTGTGGTAGTAGTAGATCATCACTAGGCCATGAAGACCATAGGCGAACAGGACGCATAGGGCGATGAAGTACGTCAGAAGAAGGAATGCTTCCATGGGTAATGCTGCGAGCGAAAAGTTGTGAGCGATGGACGGTGATACCGTTTGCCCACAGCGTGCATTACCAGTCAGACACCACGGCAAGGAGGATGTCGTCGACAATGCGTTGTAAGGCTTCGCGGGCAGCGCGAGGACGATCGGAGGCGGCGTTCTGAGCGTCGTACACATCGAAGTTTTCGAAGGTACGTCGCCAGACTTGACGATTCTTGACAGCGTCGAAGTATTCTACATCGACAGCCACTACGAGACGTCGTTGGCCCTCCAAGCCCCCCTGAACGTTCTGTACTCGATCCTGGACGCGAACGATAACGGGCGTCAAGCGCGCGTCACCGTCATCGTCGACAACCTGCAGCGCATTATCGCTGCGAAATCTGCGCACAAGTGTTTCGGTTGCGAAGTCTCGAAACGTTGCGTCGCCGAAGCCAGACTGATCGACAACCGAGGCTATCGAAATCGTCTTCAGGTGATCGGGTACCGAACCGCCGCGGAAGGAATAGCATCCTTCCAGCCATGCTGCCAGCAGAACGGCGCACAAAAGTATGGGGGCAACGGTGCGACCATGATGAAACCAGAATGAAAACATTCTCATGGTAGGTGTTTTGGGGGTTCGTGTGGACAACATGGTCGATTTACCACGTGCCAAGGATGTACGGATTTGACATTCGTTCGGCGCCAATGGTTGTCGACGGGCCATGTCCGGGTAGAACGACCACGTCATCGGCCAGTGGCATAAGCTGAGTGCGAATCGAATGCAGTAGTGTTTGCATATCACCTCCCGGCAGGTCTACACGTCCGACGCTTCCTGCGAAGAGCGTATCGCCAACAATGGCAACGCCATGGTCGGGCGTTAGCAGCACGATGCCCCCTTCAGTATGACCTGGCGTAAGAAGAACGTCAAAGGTGCAGGCCGTGGTGGCGATGGACGATGTAGAATCGTCGACGGTGATGATGGTATCTGGTGGATCGATTGTAAATGGCAGCGGCCAGATCGTGTGTGCCATGGGGTTGGTAAGGCGGTATAGGTCGCGCTTGTGCACAATCACGGGAGCGCCGGTGGCGCGTTGCAGCGGGGCGCAGTCTGCCGTATGGTCCCAATGCGAATGTGTTAGTACGATGTGCGTGATGGTACAGCCAAGTTCGGCGGCCTTGGCAAGAAACCATTCATGCGATGCATGGGGAGCATCAACGACGGTGGCCGCCTGCGTGTGTTCGTTAGCAACAAGATAGCCGAGCGTTGCAACGGGGCCGGCTTCGATAGCGTGGATAGTGGGCATGCGGCAAAACTACCATCAAGGGCCGAGGGGCGTGGCATGCTGCATGCTGAATGAGTTCGTGTGGCGTTGTATCTTTGCGGCCAACATCAACTGTTCACCAATTCACCTCTACGGCTACATGGAATCCTACATCCCCCTCATGGTGATGATTGCGATTGGCCTTCTCTTTGGCGTCAGCAACATCGTGCTGGCCGAAGTGCTTGGTCCACGCCGCTCTACGCGCGAAAAGCTCTCGACGTACGAATCCGGTATGGAACCGGTAAAGACCGCTCGGGAACGTTTTTCCGTCAAATTCTATTTGGTGGCCATGATGTTCATCTTGTTTGACATCGAAATCGTGTTCATGTATCCTTGGGCAGTACAGTTTCAGGAACTGGGCATGTATGGATTTGTGGCCATGTTGCTGTTCATGGTCCTGCTGTTTTCCGGATATATTTACGTCGTAAAAAAAGGTGCACTGCGATGGGACTGAACGATACGATTCAACGCGACGGCTTTCTTCTCACCACCGTCGAGTCGATGATTACATGGGCACAGAAGAACTCGCTGTGGCCGATGCCAATGGGCATTTCGTGCTGCGCAATCGAGATGATGGCCTTTGGCGGACCTCGTGCCGATTCGTCGCGCTTTGGCTCTGAGCGTTTTTCGTTTTCACCGCGCCAAGCCGACCTTATGATTGTTGCCGGTACGGTAACGTATAAGATGTCGTGGGTGGTGCGCAAGATTTGGGACCAAATGCCCGATCCAAAGTGGTGCATCGCCATGGGCGTGTGTACCTCGACAGGTGGCATGTTCCGCTCCTATCCGGTCGTGCAGGGTATCGATCAGTTCCTCCCTGTCGACGCCTACGTCTCGGGTTGCCCACCACGTCCAGAAGCCCTTATGAAGGCCCTTCTGTATATCCAAGACAAGGTTGCGCAAACCAAACCTCAGCTGATTAACCTAGGCAACGACTCGGGCGACGTCCGCCGGTCGGATCTCGTTATTCCTGCCTAATTCTTGCCCCTGCCCTTCCCGGCACGTCACGATGGTCTGTTAAGGGTCGTCGGTATCATGACGGGCACGTCCGTCGACGGCATCGACGTTGCCCTGTGCGCGTTTAGGCCGACGGCCGACGTCGACCGGCCAACGCTGGACGTAAAACGTACGGCCATGGTACCGTTCTCTGATGAAGCCCGCGACGGTATCGAGTCTGTTCTCGCAGGTTCACATCCCATCTCCGACGTCTCTCGCCTCCACACGCGCTTAGCACATGAATATGCGCGGGCCATCTACGAGGCATCCATAGACCTCGATCAGGTTGACGTCGTTGCCATCCACGGTCAGACCGTTTGGCACGCACCGCAGCACCATACACTGCAGCTTGGTAGCGGAACAACGTTGGCAGCACTCATCAGACGTCCAGTGGTATACGACGTTCGTAGTGCCGACGTGGCTCTTGGTGGTCAAGGAGCGCCACTTGTTCCGATCTTCGATTGGGCAATGCTATCGCACCCACAGGAGCACCGAGTGGCGTTGAACATCGGAGGCATGGCTAATGTCACCATCTTAGCACCAGGGCAGCCGACAACATCGGTGCGCGCCTTCGACACCGGACCAGGCAATGCCATGATCGACGAGGCAACACGACTGATGTTCGGCAAGCGCTACGATACGAACGGCGAGATTGGTCGGGCCGGCGTGCTACGCACTGCGCTGTTTTCCGCTATGGCGGCTGAGCCCTACTTTGCCGAGGATCCGCCGAAGTCGACAGGACGAGAGCTCTTCTCGCGAGAGTGGCTCTCAAAGCTCGTAACAGCCCACCACCACCCTTCCGCACCGTCCGAAGACGTTATCACGACTGTTACTGAATTGACGGCGTGGAGCGTGGCCAACCACGTGCGGCGCTATGCGCCGCAAACAACGCGTATCATTGCCTCCGGAGGAGGCGTTCATAATCGGTTCTTGATGGAACGTATCGCTGCGCTATGCGAGGGCTGTACGATCGACGTTAGCGACGTCTACGGCATATCGAGCGACCTGAAAGAAGCCATTGCCTTTGCCTACCTAGGGTGGCGGACAGTGATGGGATTGCCCAGCACCATTCCCAGTGTTACCGGAGCCCAACGGGCGACGATTGTTGGCGCCATCGCCTTGGGTTCATAGCCGTTCACCTCGACGTGTTTTCGCATCTTTGCACGCCTTTGAACCAAGGGCGCGGCCGCGCTGTTATCGACTGCCATTGTTTCATTCCGAAGTACTCTCATCCTATGTTCACTCTGCAGCTTACCGACACACACGAAATGATTCGCCAAACCGCTCGCGACTTTGCACGCGACGAGGTAGCACCTACAGCCATTGAGCGCGATAAATCGGGAACGTTCCCGCACGACATCGTCAAGAAAATGGGCGAGCTAGGATTCATGGGTATGATGGTGTCTCCCGAGTGGGGTGGATCGGGCCTCGACGCCCTTAGCTACGTGCTTGCCATGGAGGAGATCTCTGCCGTGGACGCATCGGTAGGCGTTGTGATGAGCGTCAACAACTCCCTCGTGTGTTGGGGCCTGGAAACCTATGCAACTGATGCACAGAAGGAGCGGTGGCTACGACCACTAGCCACCGGCGAAGTCCATGGAGCATTTTGCTTGTCGGAACCCGAAGCCGGGTCAGACGCAACGCAACAGCACACGGTAGCAGAGCGCGGCGACGGAGGGTGGATTCTCAACGGCACCAAGAACTGGATTACGAACGGCACTACAGCTAGCACCTATTTGGTGATGGCTCAAACCAACCGCGAGTTGCGGCATCGTGGCATTACATGTTTTATCATTCCTAAGGATACACCGGGCTTCGAGCCAGGTCTGAAGGAGGACAAACTAGGTATTCGCTCAAGCGACACGTGCTCGATTGGTCTCACGAATGTCTTCGTTCCAGACGATCAAGTCCTGGGCGAGGTTGGCCAAGGATTCAAGATTGCCATGGAGTCGCTCAATGGCGGCCGTATTGGTATTGCAGCGCAAGCCCTAGGCATTGCCAAGGGGGCGTACGAGGCCGCACTTGTGTATTCGACGCAGCGCAAGGCCTTTGGCAAGCCCATTGCCGACCTGCAGGCTATTCAAATGAAGATTGCCGAGATGGCAACATCGGTCGAAGCTGCCCGCTGGATGGTGTACCGTGCCGCATGGATGAAGGATCAACACCTGAACTACATCAAGTCGGCCGCGCAAGCCAAACTGCTTGCGTCAAAGACTGCCGTGAGCGTTGCCCTGGAAGCCATTCAGGTTCACGGCGGATACGGCTACGTGCGCGAATATCTTGTAGAACGCTTCCTTCGCGATGCTAAGATCACTGAGATCTACGAGGGCACTAGCGAGATTCAGCACATCGTGATTGCACGCGAGCTGCTCAAAGAAATCGCATAATAACATGCCTTCGGCATAGCGACGTGCTTCGCACAGTTACGTGCTTCGCACAGTTACGTGCTGCGCACAGGGACGTGCTTCGCACAGGGACGTGCTGCGCACAGGAACGTGCTGCGCACAGTGACGTGCTGCGCACAGGAACGTGCTGCGCACAGGGACGTGCTGCGCACAGGGACGTGCTGCGCACAGGGACGTGCTGCGCACAGGAACGTGCTACGCACAGGAACGTGCTGCGCACAGGAACGTGCTGCGCACAGGAACGTGCTGCGCACAGGAACGTGCTTCGCACAG